>Ga0194052_1001083_pt1 | contig 16273 bp, 10 predicted proteins | sample SepL226m_MetaG_FD_160117 | JGI IMG/M metagenome (GOLD analysis project Ga0194052, IMG submission 160117) | Anoxic zone freshwater microbial communities from boreal shield lake in IISD Experimental Lakes Area, Ontario, Canada - Sep2016-L227-6m | ecosystem: Environmental > Aquatic > Freshwater >... | reverse complement strand
TCAGCGCTTCGTTCCCGGCGAGTCCATGGTCCGCTACGCCGGTCGCGTCTTCGGCCCGGAAGAATTGGTGATGGCCACCGATGCGGTCCTCGACTTCTGGCTGACCTCGGGACGTTTCACAGAGGAGTTCGAGAGCCGTCTCGCCGATTTCATCGGCGTCGGCGACGCCCTGATGGTCAACTCCGGATCGTCGGCCAACCTGCTGGCGGTCGCCACACTGACCTCACCGAAACTCGGCGATCGGCGCCTGAAGGCTGGCGACGAGGTCATCACCGTCGCCGCCGGCTTCCCCACCACCGTCGCCCCGATGATCCTGTACGGAGTCACGCCGGTGTTCGTGGATGTCGATCTCGGCGGCTACAACGCGATCCCGGAACAGATCGCCGCGGCGGTAGGACCTCGGACGCGCGCCATCATGCTGGCTCACACGCTCGGCAACCCATGGGACGTCTCGGCGATCTCCGAGATCGCCAAGGCCAACGACCTGTGGCTGGTCGAGGACAACTGCGACGCCCTTGGGTCCCTGTGGGAGGGACGGCCGACCGGGAGCTTCGGGCACCTGGCGACGCACTCCTTCTATCCCGCCCATCACATGACGACAGGCGAGGGCGGCGCTGTCGTCACCAACGATCCCGAACTGGCCCGCATCGCGCAGTCGATGCGGGACTGGGGACGCGACTGCTACTGCGCCGGCGGTGAGAACAACACCTGCGGTCGACGCTTCTCGCAGCAGTTCGGCACCCTGCCCTACGGCTACGACCACAAGTACGTCTACTCACATGTCGGCTACAACCTCAAGGCGACCGATCTGCAGGCCGCCATCGGGTGTGCGCAGTTCGACAGACTGGACGGCTTCATCGAGGCACGCCGGCGAAATCACGCATTCCTATCCAAGGAACTCAGCCGCTGGGAGGACAAGCTGATCCTCCCCACCGCGACACCCGGGTCCGACCCGTCGTGGTTCGGTTTCGTCGTCACGGTTCGCGAGGACGCCGGCTTCACCCGCGCGGAACTTCTGCGGCATCTTGACGAGAAGAAGGTGGAGACCCGAAACGTCTTCTCGGGAAACCTCCTGCGACATCCGGGCTTCGACAACATCGAGCACCGGGTCATCGGCGATCTTCCCAACAGCGATCGAGTGACGACCGACAGCTTCTTCGTCGGTGTGTATCCGGGACTCGACGACGCCCAACTCTCCTACATGGTGGAGACCTTCGACTCCTTCCTTCGGGCGCACTGATGCCGCAACCCGTCCGGATCCGGGCGCAGGTTGCCGAACTCATCGACCACGCGCCCGGCCTACGGAGCCTGATCCTGAAACCGGAGCGGCCAGTGCCCCGCTTCCGGCCCGGCCAGTTCCTGCATCTGGCGGTCGATAAGTGGGATCCCTCCGCGCACTGGCCCGACTCCCGACCGCTGTCGGTGGCCAGCTCGCCGGAGTCGCGGGATTCCGTGCGCGTCACGGTGTCCGAGGTCGGCCGCTTCACCGCCCGCATCATGGCGGCCTCCGAAGGCGACACCGTGTGGCTCAAGTTGCCCTACGGCGAGTTCGTAGTGCACAGCAGTGAGTCCGAGCCGGCGATCCTGGTGGCGGGCGGCACCGGCGTCGCCCCATTCATCTCGCTGGCCACATCCGACCTCGCCTTCGGCGGCCCCGTCCGATTGCTCTACGGCGTGCGTCGGCCGGATTTGCTGATCTACCGCGAAGTCCTCGACCAGGCCGCCGCACGTAACCCACAACTTCAGTGGGAGGCCTTCGTCGAGGAGGACGCCCCAGAGGGCACCCGGCCGGGGCGGCTGTCCGCCGAGGCCGCACTGGCCGCGGCGCAGACCACCGGTTCACCGGCCACGGCGGTCTTCTACCTGTCCGGCCCCCCGGAGATGATCAGCGCCCTCAAGACCGGGCTGGCTGCCGCCGGCGTTGGCCCCGATCGCATTAGGGTGGATGCCTGGGAGTGAGCCCGACCGAAGTAGCTGTACCGCGAAATTCTGCTTTGGTACGCTGCATGAAAGGGGCGTTCAGGCCGATTTCGAAGTTAGCCGAGATAGCGCGCTCTTCCGCGCGGACGGAGAGGTTTCTAGCATGGCGGACAACACCAACATCCCCGAGTGGCTCTTCATCTTCGAGATGGCCAACAACCACATGGGCGAGGTCGACCACGGCATCCGCCTGATCGAAGAGTTCGCGTCTGTCGCGCGGGACTTCGACTTCACCTTCGCGTTCAAGATGCAGTACCGCGCCCTGGACACCTTCATCCACCCGGACTATCAGGGCCGCGACGATATCAAGTACATCAAGCGGTTCGAGGAGACCCGCCTGACCCGCGAGGACTCACGCAAGCTGGTCGACGCCATCCGCGGCAACGGTTTCGTCCCGATCTGTACACCCTTCGACGAGGAATCCGTCGACCGCGTCGTCGAGGACGGTTTCGACATCCTCAAGATCGCCAGCTGCTCGCTGACGGACTGGCCGCTGCTGGAGAAGGCGGTCGCAAGCCCCTTGCCGATGATCGTCTCGACCGCGGGATCCACCGTAGAGGAGATCGACAGTGTGGTGGCGTTCCTCAAGCACCGCAACAAGGAGTTCATACTCATGCACTGCGTGGCGGAATATCCGACCACCAATGACAAGCTGCAGCTGAATCAGATCGACTTCCTCCGCGAGCGCTACGAGGGCATCCGCGTCGGCTACTCGACGCATGAGTTCCCCATCGAGACCCTGCCGGTTGCCGTTGCGGTCGGTAAAGGCTGCACGGTCTTCGAGAAGCATGTAGGCCTGCCCACCGACAAGTACGACATCAACGGCTACTCAGCCGACCCGCAGCAGGCCCGTGCCTGGCTGGAGGTTGCCAAGACCGCACGCGCCGTCAACGGCGTCTCAGGCCGGCGGGCCGACGCCACCGCCGATGAGCGGGCAAGTCTTCTCTCGCTGCGGCGCGGCGTGTTCGTCAAGCGCGACATCAAGGCCGGCGAGAAGATCGGAAACGACGACATCTTCCTGGCGATCCCGACCCAGGACGGCCACATCACCGCCAACGACTGGTCCAAGTACACGGTCTACAGCGCGACCAGTGACATCAAGAAGAACGAGCCGGTCCTCACATCCAACACCAAGCGCGAAGAAGTGCGGGAGAAGATCTGGGCGATCGTGCAGGACGTGAAATCACTGCTGGACCGCAGCAATGTGGTGATCCCCGGTGAGGCACAGCTCGAGATCTCCCACCACTACGGCATCGACAAATTCGATGAATTCGGCATCACGATGATCACTGTGGTGAACCGCGAATACTGCAAGAAGCTGATTGCGGTCCTGCCTGGACAGAAGCACCCGGAACAGTTCCACAATCAGAAGGAAGAGACTTTCCACGTCCTCTACGGCGATCTGGACCTCAGCCTGGACGGAGAGCGTCACACCTACGGACCCGGTGATGTGATCACCGTCGAACGGACGGTGCGCCACGCCTTCACCACCCAGACGGGCACGATCCTGGAGGAGATCTCTTCGACGCACTACGTCGATGACTCCTTCTACACCGATCCCAAGATCGCAGAGAACAAGGATCGCAAGACGTTCATCACCCATTGGATGGGCTGAACCCATCCCGACGACACGAGTTGCCGATTACCTGTTCGCCCGGGTAGCCGCAGAGGGCGTCGATTCGGTCTTTCTTGTCCCCGGCGGCGGGGCGATGTATCTCGTCGATGCGCTGGCGCAGAACAGTGACATCCGCTACGTGCCGACCCATCACGAACAAGCCGCTGCGATTGCCGCGGAGGCGTATTCGCGGATCAACGGTCATCTCGGCTGCGCACTGGTGACCACCGGCCCCGGTGCCACCAACGCGATCACCGGTGTAACCGGCGCCTGGATCGAGTCGGTTCCGCTGCTGATCATCTCCGGACAGGTCAAGCGTGCCGATCTGATGGGTGACAGCGGCGTCCGGCAGAAGGGTCCGCAGGAGGTCGACATCGTCTCGATGGTGCGGACCGTCACCAAATACGCCGTCACCGTTGATGATCCGGCCGACATCCGGTATCACTTTGAGAAGGCCGTCCACCTGGCGACCAGCGGTAGGCGCGGTCCGGTGTGGCTCGACATCCCCCTCGACGTCCAGGCCGCACCGGTCGAGGTGTCCACACTGCGCGGCTATCAGCCCGAGGCGAGCGACCGGCCCGACCTATCCGCCGATGCCGCCGCCGTGATCGACCTCCTCAACGCGGCGCAGCGGCCCGTCATCGTCGCCGGACACGGGATCCGACTGGCTGAGGCCGCCGACGACTTCCGCGACCTCTACGAGGCATTGGGCATTCCGGTCGTCACGACCTGGAACGCCATGGACCTCATCGCATCCGGACACCGCCTGGCTGTCGGCAAGCCCGGCACCGTCGCCCTGCGGGCGCCGAACTTCGCCGTCGCCAACAGCGACCTGATCCTGGCCATCGGGGCACGGCTGGACAACGTGGTCACTGCCTACACCCCGGCCCGCTTCGGGCGTAACGCGCCGAAAATCATCGTTGACGTCGACCCGGCGGAGTTGGCGAAGTTCCCACCGGAGATGCAGATCGCGCGGGCGGTGAACGCCGATGCGCGCGACTTCATCCGGGCCCTGCTCGAGCAGCTTTCGCAGATCGCCGACACCGACCGCTCGGCTTGGCTGGACCGCTGCAACGACTGGAAGGCCCGATACCCGATCAACGACGGGGCGCCGTTCCCGTCGTCCGGTGTCATCAGTCACTACCACCTGACCAAGGTGCTCTCTGACGAGATCGGCGAGGACACCCTGATCGTCACCGGCAGCTCCGGGCTGGCCGTGGAGATCTTCTACACCGGCTTCGCCAACAAACCCGGCCAGCGGATCTTCCTGACATCGGGCCTGGGCGCAATGGGCTACGGTCTGCCGGCCATGGTCGGCGCCGGTCTGGCCTCCGGCGCGACGTCCATGGTCGGTATCGAGGGCGACGGCAGCATGATGATGAACATCCAGGAACTGCAGACGATCAGAATGCTCGACCTGCCGCTCAAGCTCTTCCTCTTCGACAACTGCGGGTACGCGTCGATCCGCAACACGCAGCGCAACTATTTCGAAGGGCGTTACGTCGGGACCGGCCCGGAAGGACGGCTGGGGCTACCTGACTTCGTCGAACTCGCCAAGGCAAACAGTATCGAGGCGATCAGGATCGACGACGCCGCCGATCTGGTCTCCGGTGTCCGCGATGCCCTGTCCCGACGCGGCCCGATTCTCGTCGACGTCCGGGTCCAGTCCGACGAGGCCCTGTGGCCGAAGTCCGCAGCACTGCCCCAGCCTGACGGGACAATCCGGTCGATGCCGCTTGAGGACATGTCGCCACTGCTTCCCCGCGACGAGTTCCGCGCCAACATGATCGTGCCCCTCGATTCGGCCTCCGAAAATGTGCCTGAGCGTCTGATCGAGCAGTCCAAGAATGCAACGCGGCCGTAACCGGGGCTCCGAGGCCGGGATCGTCTTCGACTTAGACGGGACCCTTGTGGACAGCGCACCCTCGATGACCCGCGCGATCAACGAGATGGCATGCCGGCGAGGCGCACCGCCGGTGGACGTCGCGGCCGTGCGTCGATTCGTCAGCCTCGGCGGCACAGCGATGCTGGCTGCCGCTCTTGGTGAGCAGACTGACCCGGTAGCCGACCTCGACGAGTTGCGGACTCTGTTACGAGAGCAGGACGCCGATCCCAACGATCTGTATCCCGGAGTCGTTGACACACTCGCCGCACTGAAGCAGGACAGGTACCGGATCGGCGTCTGCACCAACAAGAGCGAAGACATCGCCGTGCCGTACGCCGCCGGGCTCGGCATCGCAGGCCACCTCGACGTCATCATCGGAGGAGCGCCCGGCCGGCGCCTAAAACCGGATCCACAACTCGCCGAGATGGCCTTGGAACGCCTCGGCACGACGGCACGCGCCTCGATCTTCGTCGGCGACAGTGAGATCGACGCCGAGACGGCGGCCGCGACGGGCATCCCATTCGTGCTGGTGACCTTCGGCTACCCGCATGGTGCCATCGAGACGATCACGGCAGACGCCCGGATCGACCACTTCAGCGAGTTGCCGGGCGTGGCCAGAACGATGTGCGAACCGGCGCTCTAGTGGGAAACCTGCGCGATAGGTGGCGAATCGGGAGTTTGCTATACTCGCGGACGTCTCCCACGTCCACCACGATCCGGGGCATGTCTGATGAGCACCACTGAAGTTCAGCCGGTTGACTTCGCAACCTTGGAGAAGGCCGCCGACGCGGCGCCGCCGAAGGCGATCGACGCCGACCGGCCGGTGTGGATTTTCGGGGCCGGCGGCTTCGGCCAGAATCTCTGCACAGCTTTGCGGAGCAAAGGCTTCGACGTGGCTGGGTTCATCGACAATTTGAATCAGAAGTCGACAGCGCTCGGACTTCCGGTACTTGACTGGCCGACTTTCTCCGCCAAAGTGTCCAACGCCCAAGTGGCCATGGGTCTGCTCAACCACTATGTCGGATTCCACGAACTGTTGACCAAGCACGTACCGCCCGAATTCGCCGGTGAACTGCTCATGCCGTGGGACACCTATGAGGTCGTCCACGACGAGTTGGGGTGGCGGTACTGGTTGAGCAGGCGCAGCTCGCTACTCCCTTACCTGGACCGCATCGACGCGGTGGCACGCGTGCTCGCCGACGACACCAGTCGCCATCTGCTGTACCGCATCGCCGCTTTCCGCCTCGGCTTGGACACCCCGTACTCGACGTACCTGTCGCCGGAGCATCGCTATTTCAATGAGTTCACGATGAAACCCGGCGCCATAACCTATGTGGACTGCGGCGCCTATACCGGCGACACCTATGCCGAGTTGCTGGCCGAGCCAGAGGTCGACTGTCGACGGGCGTATCTGTTGGAACCGGACCCGCAGAACTTCAAGGCCCTGGTCGAGAACGTGAGCTCAACGCGGCCCGAGGCGGTCTGCCTCCCACTGGCGGCCGCCCAGGACTACTCCATCCTCTCGTTCAACTCCGGTAACGGCGAGGGAAGCACGATCTCAAGCGGCGGTGATCTCCACATCGCCGCCGTTGGGCTCGACCAACTCCTGCCCAACATCGATGTGGACATGATCAAGATCGATGTGGAAGGCGCCGAGGCGCTTGTTCTGCACGGCGCTGAACGGATGATTAAGCGCTGCCGTCCGGCGCTGCTCGTGTCGATGTACCACAACCCTGAAGACCTCTGGCAACTGCCGGAACTGCTTTTCAATCTCTGCGACGACTACGACTACTACCTCCGTCAGCACCAGTTCAATACCTTCGACAGCGTGCTGTACGCGATCCCCCGATCGAATTAGCCCGCGCAAGCCGCGACCGTCTAAAGTCTGGGAACCATGGGAACAACAGTCGAGAGCTGCGTGTGCTGTGAGTCCCGGGATCTGGAGTGGTCCCCGGCGATCTGGATGCCCTTCGTTTCCCACATGGCGATGAACCTGGCACCATTGGACCTAGATAAGAGTCTCGGGCTGGCGACGATCCCGGATGGCACGGGATACGCTCTCTGTAAATCGCTGATGTGTCGTGACTGCGGTCACCTCTTTGTCGACTACCGCTTCTCGGATTCGGAGATGGGCCAGCTGTACAGCGACTACCGGGGAACGGTGTACACCGAGTTGCGAGATAAGTACGAACCCGGCTATGCCGAACGCAACGCGAAGATCGCCGAGGGCATCTCATTCCTCGATGAGGTCGAGAGCTTTCTCGAGGAGTTCGTTCCGGAATCCGGCATCGCCGTGCTCGATTGGGGCGGGGACACGGGCATCAACACCCCGTTCAAAGAACGACGTTCGCTTCTGCACATCTACGATCCGAGCGCCAAGGAAGCGGGCCGGGACGATGCGGTGAGCTTCTCCGAGATTCCGGAGGAGCGGGTCTCCTACGACCTGATCGTGCTCTCGGAGGTACTCGAGCACATCCCCTTCCCGGCTGACACCCTGACTGCGATCCAGCCGTTCATGTCGGCTCAGACGACTCTTTACGTCGAGGTCCCACTCGAAAAGCTCCAGGAGGGCAGGAGCGGACCGCCGTACTCCGGTGCCGACCGCAAGAAACACTGGCACGAGCACATCAACTTCTACACTCCCCGGTCGATGACGCTACTGCTGGAGAGGTGCGGCCTCTCAGTCCAAGCAAGCCGGGTCCTCGACTTGAGCACGTCGCAGAACAAGGCGCTCGGCTCTGCCGGAAATCTGCTGCAATATGCATGCAAGCGCGCCGACCTGGCCAGCTGAGCCCCGCATCAGCTCAGCACACCGCGCGCTGTGATCTCGATCTGTTCCTCGAGCGACGCTCCGACGAAATGAAGATGCCGGCAGTGATCGTCCCAGTCACAACCATTGGAGTGGTAGCGGTCGGGATTGACCGCCTCCACGCCGGCACGACTGATGTGGGCGCCGGGATTCACTACCGCAGCGATCCGGTGCGCAAGATCATTCATCTCGACGAGTTCCCCCCCGGAGTCGATGGTGGTGGCGCCGATTGCGCCCTCCGCGATTCCCACCGCCAGTAACTCCTCGGCGAGGACGTATCGGCGGAAGACGGGACGGTTCGCCGTGATCCGGATCGATCCCTGGGCGGCCGCCCGAATCATCGAACCCAACGCGAAATTCTGCGGATCCTGGACGTGGGCGCCGGAGATGCTCCATGCGCGGGCCACCACCGGCACCGTGCCCGTACCCGCCGCGGTTTCCATCAGACGGTGCTCGGCCTCCCTCTTGAGATAGCCGTAGGGATTGTCCTCAAGGGCGCCACTGTAGGCGTCATGCGGGTGAACCGCCGCGCCACTGGACACGGTGAGCGCCAGTCGAACCTGCGGAAGTCGCGTCGCGTAGAGCAGACGCTCGGTCAGAAGTCGGTTGGTGGCGACATAATCGGCCAGTGGCATCGTGGTGGCAAACCCCTTGGTGAGGAACGCGCAATCGAGGACCACAGTCGGCCCGAACGCCGAGACCTCGCGGTCGTCCCAGGTTCGGCACTCGACGTCGCGGCCACTGACCCGGATCATGCGAGCCCGGCTCGCCAGCGCCAGCGTCGGTAGCCCGAGGGGGGCGATGAGGTCCAGCGCGGTCCTGCCGAGCCAGCCCGAAGCACCGGTGACTAACACGCGATCGGCACCCAGCGCAGATGCCGCGAGCCGGCGCGCGCTCTCGCTCACCCAGCCCCGCACGGGCCCTACGATAGCTGGCAAACTGAATCGGTGCCCTCCGCCGACCCGTTGGCCCGATTCAGCTCGCTGACGCGGGACTGGTTCGCCGGCACCTTTGCCGCCCCGACCGCTGCACAAGCCGAAGCCTGGTCGGCGATCGCCGACGGGGACCACACATTGGTGATCGCACCGACCGGATCGGGCAAGACTCTGGCCGCGTTCCTGTGGGCCGTCGACCGGTTGGCGCACCGTCCGAAGCCGGAGAGTTGCGGGACCCGAGTTCTCTACATCTCACCCCTCAAGGCACTGGCCGTCGACGTCGAGCGCAATCTACGCACACCACTGGCGGGCATCGCACGCATCGCCGAGCAACGCGATCTGACCGCACCGGCTATCAGCGTCGGCGTTCGTTCCGGCGACACACCCCCGGGGCGCCGACGTGACCTCATCGCCCGGCCACCGGACATCCTCATCACCACACCCGAGTCGCTCTATCTGATGCTCACCTCCGCCGCGCGCGACACCCTCACTAATGTCCAGACGGTCATCATCGACGAGGTCCACGCGGTTGCGGCAACGAAACGCGGTGCCCACCTCGCGGTGTCCCTTGAACGTCTCGACTCGATGCTGGCCGATCCGGCGCAGCGCATCGGGCTGTCGGCCACGGTGCGGCCGCCCGAGGAGGTCGCCCGCTTCCTGGCGGGCGGCCGCCCCGTACGAGTGGTGAACCCGACGGCGGGTAAGACCTTCGAACTCTCGGTCCAGGTTCCGGTCCCCGATATGGCGAATCTGGAGAACAACACCCTGTGGCCAGATGTGGAGAACCACATCGTCGACCTCATCGAGGAACATCGATCGACCATCGTCTTCGCGAACTCCAGACGGCTCGCCGAACGGCTCACCGCGCGGATCAACGAGATTCACGCAACCCGCAACGGCGTCGAGTTGCCAACCCCACCGGCCCAGATACTCGCCTCGAATCAGGTTCAGGGCGCCGAGCCGATCCTGGCGAGGGCACACCACGGGTCGGTCTCCAAGGAGCAGCGCGCCGTGGTCGAGGACGATCTCAAGAGTGGGCGGCTCAAGGCGGTCGTGGCGACGTCGAGTCTGGAACTCGGAATCGACATGGGCGCCGTCGATCTGGTGATCCAGGTCGAATCACCGCCCTCGGTGGCGAGCGGACTGCAACGGGTCGGGCGCGCCGGGCATCAGGTGGGCGAGATCTCTCAGGGCGTGCTGCTGCCGAAGCATCGCACGGACCTCATCGGATGCGCGGTCAGCGTGCACCGCATGCGACTCGGCGAGATCGAGACCACGCGAGTTCCGTCGAATCCACTCGACATACTGGCGCAACAGACAGTCGCCGCGTGCGCTTTGGAGCCCCTGAACGCCGACGTGTGGTTTGACACCGTCCGGCGAAGCGCACCCTTCGCGGCGCTGTCTCGCAGCATCTTCGAATCGACGCTGGATCTGCTGTCCGGGAAGTATCCGTCGACCGACTTCGCCGAGTTACGCCCGCGACTGATCTATGAACGCGATATCGGGAGCCTGATTGCGCGTCCGGGGACGCAACGGCTCGCGGTCACCTCCGGCGGCGCCATACCCGACCGCGGGCTGTTCACTGTCTATCTGGCGACGGAGGACGACAAGCCGTCGCGCGTGGGCGAACTCGACGAGGAGATGGTCTACGAGTCCAGGCCCGGCGATGTCATCGCACTGGGAGCGACGAGTTGGCGGATCACCGAGATCACCCATGACCGGGTTCTCGTCGTGCCTGCACCGGGACAGCCGGCGCGACTGCCGTTCTGGCGCGGCGACGATGCCGGCCGACCCGCCGAACTCGGTGCCGCGATGGGAGCGTTCACCGGAGAACTGGCAGGCTTGGACCGCGCCGGCTTCGACCAGCGATGTGCCGGCGCCGGCTTGGACGCCTACGCCACCGACAACCTGAGGCGCCTCATCCAGGATCAACTCGACGCCACCCGCGTCGTACCCAGTGACGTCACGCTGCTGGTGGAGCGATTCCGCGACGAGTTGGGTGACTGGCGCATCCTTCTGCATTCGCCGTACGGACTGAAAGTCCACGGCCCCCTCGCGCTCGCCGTGGCCCGACGGCTGCTGGAGCGCTACGGCATTGACGAGAAGCCGACGGCGAGCGATGACGGCATCGTCGTGCGGCTGCCCGACACCGATGACACGCCCCCGGGTGCAGACTTGTTCGTCTTCGACCCCGACGAGATCGAGCCGCTGGTCACCGAGGGAGTCGGCGGATCGGCACTGTTCGCCTCCCGGTTCCGTGAATGCGCTGCGCGTGCTCTGCTGCTCCCGCGTCGACATCCCGGCAAGCGCTCACCGCTCTGGCATCAGCGGCAGCGTGCAGCACAACTGCTCGACGTCGCACGCAAGTATCCCGACTTCCCCATCGTTCTCGAGACAGTGCGGGAATGCCTCCAGGACGTGTACGACGTCCCCGCATTGACCGATCTCATGACGCGCATCGCGCACCGTCGCGTCCGACTGGTCGAAGTTGAGACGCCCACGCCATCCCCATTCGCGGCGTCATTGCTCTTCGGCTACGTGGGCGCCTTCATGTACGAAGGCGACAGCCCACTGGCTGAGCGGCGCGCTGCCGCTCTGTCGCTGGACACTGCTCTGCTGGCAGAGTTGCTCGGCAGGGTGGAGTTGCGCGAACTACTCGACCCCGAGATCGTCGCGAATACGGAGCGGCAACTGCAACACCTCGCCGAGGATCGCCGCGTCCGTGATGCCGAGGGAGTCGCCGATCTACTGCGGCTGCTCGGGCCACTGACGCACGACGAGGTCACCGAGCGATCGACGGCCGCCGACGCCGGACCGTGGCTGGATGGCCTGCACGCTGCACGGCGCGTCGTCGAGGTGGCTTACGCGGGTCGACGTTGGTGGTCGGCGATCGAAGATATCGGCCGACTTCGGGATGCGGTCGGCGTTGCCGTTCCGGTCGGGGTTCCGGCGGGTTTCACCGACACCGTCGGCGACCCGCTCGGCGAGTTGCTCTCCCGGTATGCGCGCACGCGGGGTCCGTTCACGACCGCTGATGCCGCGGAGCGTTTCGGTCTGGGTATGCGCGTGGCTGAGGACGTCCTTGCCCGGATGGCGTTGGACCGCAGAGTCATTCGAGGTGACTTCACCGGTGAGCGGCAATGGTGCGATGCGGATGTGCTCCGAATTCTTCGGCGCCGATCGTTGGCTGCGCTACGCGCACAGGTCGAGCCGGTCAGCACCGACGCCTTCGCGAGGTTCCTGCCCGCATGGCAGCACGTCGGGCGCGGCGCGGTGACGGGCGCCGACGGACTGCTGAGCGTCGTGGAGCAGCTGGCCGGTCTGCCGATGCCGGCCTCGGCGGCCGAACAGCTTGTGCTCGCTTCTCGCATCCGTGACTATCAGCCCGCCATGCTCGATGAGTTGCTGGCCTCCGGTGAGATCACCTGGTCGGGCGGCGGTGAAATCTCCAGTTCGGACGGCTGGGTGGCGTTCCACGTGAGCGAAACCGCACCCATCACCCTCGCAGCCCCTGCCGACATCGAACTCACCGAGGCCCACCACCGGATCCTTGATGTGCTGGGCCGGCCGGGCGACTCCAGGGGAGCTTTCTTCTTCCGGCAGCTGACGCAGGGTTCGGACACCTTGGCCCGCGATGCGCTGTGGGACCTCGTGTGGGCGGGCTGGATCACCGGTGACACATTCGCACCAATCCGCGCCAGGCTGACCGGTGGCCGCGGGACTCCCGCGCATCGGCAGCGACGGACACCGCGGCTGAGCCGCTACGCGCTGGCGCAGCCGCAGAGCCGCAGCGTCGACGCGACGGTTGCCGGCCGCTGGTCGGCACTGCCGGCACGGGAGCCTGATTCGACTCTGCGCGCACACGCCCAAGCTGAAATGCTGATCAACAGATACGGCGTAGTGACAAAGGGTGCGGTCGCCGCCGAGGGCGTGCCCGGCGGTTTCGCGACGTTGTACAAAGTTCTGTCGGCATTCGAGGAGGCGGGCCGCTGCCAGCGGGGATACTTCGTGGAATCGCTCGGAGGCGCCCAGTTCGCGCAGGCGTCGAGCGTGGACAGCCTCCGTGGCTACGCCGACCCCGTCGACTCCAGCGAGCCCGACCGTGACGCTGTGGTGCTGGCTGCGGCGGACCCGGCGAACCCTTACGGCGCGGCGTTGCCGTGGCCGTCGCGGGACGGCGTCGACGGCGGCCACCGGCCAGGGCGCAAAGCCGGCGCGCTCGTCGTCCTCGTCGACGGTGCGCTGGCCTGGTATCTGGAGCGCGGCGGCCGCTCCTTGTTGACCTTCAGCGCGAGCGTCGAGGTGCTCGCGTCGGCGGCCGAGTCGGTCGGCCGGCTTGTCGCCACAGGGCGGATCGGTGGGGTCACGATCGAGAGAATCGATGGGATCCCAGCGCTGCAGGTCGACGGTCCTCCGGTAGACGCCCTGCTTGCGGCCGGTTTTTCCCGCAACCCTCGAGGACTGCGGCTGCGCCGCTAGGGATACAGTTTACGTCCGAGCAACGCAGCGAAGTCAGGGGAAGTAGCCAACCATGAAGGCAGTCTTACTTGCCGGCGGGCTGGGGACGCGGATCAGCGAGGAAACGGTGCTCCGCCCCAAACCGATGGTGGAGATCGGTGGCCGCCCCATTCTGTGGCACATCATGAAGGTCTACTCCCACCATGGCATCAACGATTTCATCGTCTGCTGCGGTTACAAGGGTTACGTCATCAAGGAGTACTTCGCCAACTACTTCCTGCACATGTCGGACGTCACGTTCGATATGTCGGCCAACAAGATGGAAGTGCATCAGCAGTACGCCGAGCCGTGGCGGGTCACCCTCGTGGACACCGGGACCGACACCGCGACCGGGGGGCGCCTCAAGCGGGTGAGCGAGTACCTGCGAGACGAGGACGCTTTCTGCTTCACTTACGGAGACGGGCTGAGCAACGTCGATATCGCCGCCAGCGTCGAGTTTCATCGGGCTCACGGTCGGCACGCGACGATAACCGCCGTGTTGCCCCCCGGCCGTTACGGCGCGATCGAGTGCGACGGCACCAGAGTCACCCGATTCACCGAGAAGCCGCCGGGTGACGGCGGCCTCATCAACGGCGGGTTTTTCGTACTCTCGCCGACGGTTCTGGACTACATCGGTGGCGACCTCGCGTCGTGGGAGGGAGAGCCGCTGACCCGGCTTGCCGCCGACGGTCAACTAATGGCTTTCGAACACGAAGGCTTCTGGCAGCCGATGGACACCCTGCGCGAGAAGATGATGCTGGAAGATCTCTGGACCAGTGGCAACGCGCCCTGGAAAGTGTGGCCGTGACCGCCTTCGGCGACGCCTACCGCGGTCGGCGGGTTCTGGTGACCGGCCACACCGGATTCAAGGGCAGCTGGTTGTGCCTGTGGCTAAGCCGTCTCGGCGCGGACGTTACCGGTCTGGCGCTGGACCCCAATTCAGAACCCAACCACTGGGACCTTCTGAACCTTCCGATTTCCGATAACCGCGTCGACATCCGCGACGCATCCGCAGTCGCCGCCGTGATCCGAGAGTCCCGGCCCGACATCGTCTTTCATCTGGCCGCACAGCCGCTGGTGCGGCGTTCCTACCGGGAGCCGGCCGCAACATGGGCCACCAATGTCACTGGGACAGCGCACCTTTTGGACGCTGTTCGCCAGACGCCCACCACACGTGCCGTCGTGGTGGTCACCTCAGACAAGTGTTATCTCAACCGGGAGTGGCCGTGGCCGTATCGGGAGGATGACCGACTCGGCGGACACGATCCCTACAGTGCCTCAAAGGCCGGCACGGAGATCGTGGCCGCCAGCTACCGGGACTCCTTCTTCCGCGACAGCGGGGCCGCCTTAATCGCGACAGCGCGGGCCGGCAACGTCATCGGTGGCGGGGACTGGTCGGAGGACAGGCTCATCCCGGATTTGGCGCGAGCTCTGGCCGCGAAACGGCCGTTAGTCATCCGGTCCCCGCAGGCGACTAGGCCCTGGCAGCACGTTCTGGACTGCTTGAGCGGCTACCTGCTCCTTGGCAAGCATCTCCTCGACGCAGACAGGGAGTTCGCCGAGGCATGGAACTTCGGACCCGATGATGAGGGCAACAGAACGGTGGAGCACATGCTGCAGAGCTTGGCCGCCATCTGGCCACGGGTCCACTGGGAGCAGTCCACCGAACGGGGACCACATGAGGCCGGGCTACTCCAACTCGACATCGCCAAGGCCCGAAGCCGACTGCAGTGGCGCCCCGTGTGGGGATTCGAGGATGCGCTCGCTGCGACCGCGCGCTGGTATCAGCGGTGGCTGGAGTCCGGTGAAGTCACCAGCGCCGCGGACCTTTCGCGATATGAGGCAGATGCGGCCGCCGCCGGTCGGGTGTGGACCCAAGGCTGAACTGATTCTTCATGCCCGAGGGAGACACCGTCTTTCGCACCGCCATTTCCCTGCGCGAGGCGCTCGTCGGCAAGACGCTCACCCGATGCGATGTGCGGGTCCCCCGCTACGCGACCGTCGACCTGACCGGCCACGTCCTCGACGAGGTCATCAGCCGCGGCAAGCATCTGTTCATCCGGGTCGGCCCGGCCAGTATCCACTCGCATCTGAAGATGGACGGCGCCTGGCGGCTGTCGACCCGGGGAATACAGCCCCACAAGATCCGAATCCTGCTGCAGACTCGGGAGACCACCGCCGCCGGGATCGACCTCGGCATCCTCGAGATCCTGGAGCGAGATCGCGACATGGACGTCGTTGCTCATCTGGGACCCGACCTGCTGGGAGAGGACTGGGATCCGCAGACCGCGGCGGCGAACCTGGCCGCCGACGAAGACCGGGCCATCGCCGACGCCCTACTGGACCAGCGGGTGATGGCCGGGGTCGGCAATGTGTACTGCAATGAGCTGTGTTTCCTGATCGGCAGGTTGCCCACCGCGCCGGTGAGTTCGCTGACCGATCCGCTGCGCGTGGTCACCCGGGCCCGGGACATGCTGTGGGCCAACCGATCCCGGTGGAACCGGACGACCACCGGTAACACCCGCCGAGGTCAGGAGCTATGGGTCTACGGC
>Ga0194052_1001081_pt1 | contig 16304 bp, 12 predicted proteins | sample SepL226m_MetaG_FD_160117 | JGI IMG/M metagenome (GOLD analysis project Ga0194052, IMG submission 160117) | Anoxic zone freshwater microbial communities from boreal shield lake in IISD Experimental Lakes Area, Ontario, Canada - Sep2016-L227-6m | ecosystem: Environmental > Aquatic > Freshwater >... | reverse complement strand
TTGTTTGTAATCCGCCGTGGTTGCCAGCAAGACCCAGCTCTTCTTTAGAGCACGCTGTATACGACCCTGAGAGCCAGATGTTAAAAGGCTTTCTGGAAAATCTGAAAGATCATTTGCTCATGGGCGGCGAAGGATGGCTCATTCTTTCTGATTTGGCTGAACACTTAGGTTTGCGAACCAGAGCAGAGTTGCTTCATTGGATTCAGGATGCAGGACTGGAAGTTACTGGGCGTGTGGATACCAAGCCGCAGCATCAAAAGGTGTTTGATAAAACAGATGCGCTATACGTAGCAAGGGCAAAGGAAGTGACATCGCTGTGGCGTTTGCGTGTCAAATAAAAGATCAGAAAAATAGAGAGTAGAAAAACAAAACCCCTCCAGAAATCAGAGGGGTTTGCTTTATATGGTGGAGTCGGCGGGAATCGAACCCGCGTCCGCAAATCCTCCACAACAAGTTCTACATACTTAGTCATATCGTTTGATTTAATCAGTTAGGCACGGATTGACACGTTCCTTACTGACGATTCACTAAATTTTCGAATCATTCCCCGTGACATGAAGTGATCTTATCTCTTGTAAATGACCCTGATGTAGCTTGCGCTACCTGACCCAAGAGAGAATCAGTTCAGGGGCAACCGCAATTAAGCGGCTAGTGCGAAACGTTCGTCGTTTGCAGTTATTACATTCCCATTGATTTACGAGATAACGGGTCCTCGGTATGCCCTTGATGCTTTGTAATCCACGTCGAAACCATGTCGACCCCAGAGTTCATGCATAGGAAGCCATATTTTAAAGCCGCCAGCCTTAAATTGCCCAATATCTTTTGGTTTATCCCTGATTGGGGAAGATGATTGGCAATAAATCGAGTGGGCTATTGATAATAAAATCCGCCCCCCAGGCCTCAGGAGGCTCTTTACAGCCACAATAGCCATAGGTAGCCGCAATGGTTAGCATGCCTGCCGCTTTGCCGGCAATCACGTCTCTAAGGTCGTCTCCCACGTAGATAGATTTCGTGGGGTCAATATTGGCCACTCTGGCAGCATGCAAAATGGGCTCGGGATGGGGTTTTGAATAGGGCGTTGTGTCACCAGAAACGGTGGAAACAGCCCGTTGACGCAGGCCCATGAGATCCGTCAGGGGGTTTGTAAATCGTTCACTTTTATTGGTAACGATTCCCCAGGGGAGTTTGGCCTCATCCATTTGATTTAGTAAATGATCCATACCATCAAACAATTTACTGTTTACAAACAATGCTTTTTCATAATTACTGAAGAACTCATCCCGTAAAGGAATGAATTCAGGGTGATCGGTACCAATACCAAAGGCGCCTTCGAGTAAACCACGCGCACCAGCTGATGCATAAGGGCGCAGAAATTCATATGGTTTTGGGGGCAGATTGCGTGCCACAAGCAATAGATTGGTTGCGGCCACCAAATCGGGCGCCGTATCCGCTAAAGTGCCATCCAGGTCAAAAAAGATCCCTTGATAAGGGCTTGATAGATTGCTCATGCCTTTATAAACACTTCCATTCACTTGCGTACGGCAATCATGTAGTTCACATCCACATCGTCACTCAGGCTGTAGATCTGAGTGAGAGGGTTGTAACTTAAGCCCTTCATTCCCAGCATTTCTAACCCTGCATGGCGAGTAAAAGCGACAAGCTCAGAGGGCTTGATAAATTTGGCGTATTCATGAGTCCCTTTGGGGAGTAGTTTAAGAATGTATTCCGCACCAATGATGGCAAATAAATAGGACTTGGGACTCCGATTCAAAGTGCTAAAAAATAACGTGCCACCTGGTTTACAGAGTTTGGCGCAGGCGCGGACTACTGAAGCTGGGTCCGGAACGTGCTCAAGCATTTCCATGCATGTCACTACGTCATATTGTGCTGGTTGTTCATCTGCCAAAGCTTCGGCAGAGATCGCGCGATAAGTGAGGTTTGTCCCTACTTCTAAAGCATGTAGCTCAGCCACCTTGAGCGCTTTTTCAGATAAATCAATGCCAGTAGTATCGGCGCCTGATTGAGCAATCGATTCAGCCAGAATACCTCCACCACAACCAATATCTACTACTTTCTTGCCCTCTAGATTAACGAAGGTTTTGATCCAGTTCAGTCGCAGGGGATTAATCGCATGTAGTGGCTTAAATTCGCTATTAGGATCCCACCAGCGATGAGCTAGGGCGCTAAATTTATCGATTTCGGATTGGTCTACGTTCATGATGGTGGGCTGTCAGGATGGCTAATAAGGGATTCTATGAATATAGCGGAAATAAAAAAGCCCGCAAGAAGCGGGCTTTTTTACAAGTAAAGTGAATTACTTAGCTGCTGTACCAACAACTTCGATGTCAGTACGGCGGTTCTTAGCGCGGCCTTCAGCAGTTGCATTGCTTGCAACTGGATTGCTCTTGCCTTTTGATTCTGTGTAAATACGGCTACCGTCAACACCTTTGCTTACGAGGTAAGCTTTAACGGATTGTGCACGACGCTGACCGAGGGCCATGTTGTATGCATCTGTACCGATGCTGTCAGTGTTACCAACAGCAATAATTACTTCTAACTTGATCTTGCTCAAATCTTTAGCAATCTTGTCCAAAGTTGCCATTCCTTCTGGCTTCAATGTAGCTTTATCAAAGTCATAAAGTGTGTCAGCTTGCAAAGTGATCTTGCTTTGGCTAACGCCAGCAGGAGCAGCAGCAGCTACTAAAGCACCGTCACAACCCTTAGCAGCAGTTGCAGGTGTCCAGTTGTTATCACGCCAGCACAATGTGCCGTCGCCGTTTTTCCAGTTTAGGGCGCCGTCGCCGTTTTGCCAGTTATCAGAAGCCATCGCTGCAGAAGCAGAAACGGTAATAACAGAAGCGAGCAACACTTTCAGGGTTTTGTTCATTTTTAGTCCTCAAAAATCTCTTTTTTAATTAAAGTCAAACTTAAATGTAATTCGCCCTACCTTGATGCAAAAAACTGCAAAGCGACACATCTCAATTTCGTACAAACTGACAGAATCTTAGCATAGGGGCTACCCGTCATCAAAATGATATTATTTCTAGATGGAACAAGCCGCTAAAGAAACACTACCAATATCCCTCGAAGACGAAATGCGGCGGTCCTATTTGGACTACGCAATGAGCGTCATCGTCGGCAGAGCCCTGCCAGACGTGCGTGATGGCCTCAAACCGGTTCACCGCCGGGTCTTATTCGCTATGTATGAATTAAACAACGATTGGAACCGAGCTTACAAAAAATCTGCCCGTATAGTTGGCGATGTAATCGGTAAATACCACCCGCACGGTGATTCTGCGGTGTATGACACGATCGTTCGGATGGCTCAGGATTTCTCTCTGCGCTATATGCTGATTGACGGACAGGGCAATTTTGGCTCCGTAGACGGTGATAACGCGGCTGCTATGCGATATACCGAGATCCGCCTCCGCAAGATTGCGCATGAGCTTTTGGCTGATTTGGACAAGGAAACCGTCGATTTTGGGCCAAATTACGATGGGAGCGAGAAGGAACCGCTGATTCTTCCTGCAAAAGTACCTAATTTGCTGATTAATGGCAGCTCAGGCATTGCGGTGGGTATGGCGACCAATATCCCCCCTCACAACCTGGATGAGGTGATTACAGCCTGTTTGCATGTGCTTCATAACCCAGAATGCACGATTGACGAGCTGATTGAGATCATCCCGGCGCCAGATTTTCCGACCGCCGGCATTATTTACGGTGTTCAAGGGGTTCGTGAGGGCTATCGCACCGGCCGTGGACGTGTAGTGATGAGAGCGAAAACTCACTTTGAAGACCTTGATAAAGGTGCACGTCAGTCCATCATCGTTGATGAGTTGCCATACCAAGTCAATAAAAAGAACTTGCTCGAGCGTATTGCGGAACTGGTGAACGAGAAAAAAGTCGAAGGTATTTCTGATTTACGTGACGAGTCCGATAAATCCGGTATGCGTGTGGTGATCGAACTCAAACGCGGCGAAGTGCCTGAAGTGGTTCTCAATAATTTATATAAGAGTACTCAGTTACAAGATAACTTCGGTATGAACATGGTGGCCTTGGTAGATAACCAACCACGCTTGTTGAACTTGAAGCAAATGCTAGAGTACTTCTTGCAACATCGTCGCGAAGTAGTAACACGCCGTACGATTTTTGAATTGCGTAAAGCACGCGATCGCGGTCACGTATTAGAAGGCTTAGCAGTTGCTTTAGCAAATATCGATGAGTTCATTGCGCTGATCAAAGCGGCTGCAAACCCAGTGATTGCGAAACAAGAGTTGATGGGTAAAGCCTGGGACTCTTCAATGGTGCGTGAGATGTTGGCGCGTGCCGAGACTGATACACCGGGAGGCCGAAATGCCTATCGTCCAGAGGGTTTGTTGCCTGAATATGGAATGCAAACTACAGGCTTGTATCGTCTCTCTGATAGCCAGGCGCAAGAAATTTTGCAGATGCGTTTGCAACGCTTGACTGGTCTTGAGCAAGACAAGATTGTGAATGAGTACAAAGAAGTTATGTCAGAGATATCTGATTTGCTAGATTTATTGGCCAAGCCAGAACGGGTGACGCAAGTCATTGAATCTGAGTTGAAAGAAGTTCAAGCAGAGTTTGGCATTGCTGGTGGTGATACTGGTCGCCGTTCATTTATTGAAATGAATGCAACTGAGCTCTTTACGGAAGATTTGATTACGCCACAAGATATGGTGGTGACTCTTTCAAATACAGGTTATATGAAGAGCCAGCCATTGAGTGAATACCGTGCGCAAAAGCGCGGTGGACGTGGCAAGCAAGCGGCAGCAACGAAGAATGAAGACTGGATTGACACGCTCTTTGTTGCAAATACACATGACATCATTTTGTGCTTCTCCGATCGTGGCCGGATGTATTGGCTCAAAGTGTGGGAAGTTCCGCAAGGAAGTCGTACCTCACGTGGCAAGCCAATCGTCAATATGTTCCCATTGATTGAAGGCGAAAAAATTACGGTCATTCTCCCAATTAAGGGTTATCAAGATGATCACTACGTCTTTATGGCAACTAGCCTTGGAACGGTGAAGAAGACGCGTTTATCGGACTTCTCCAACCCACGTAAAGCCGGCATCATTGCAGTCGATTTGAATGAGAGTGATTTCTTAGTAGGCGCAGCGATTACTGATGGTCAACACGATGTGATGTTGTTCTCGGATGCTGGTAAAGCAGTGCGCTTTGATGAGAATGATGTTCGCCCAATGGGACGCACGGCCCGTGGTGTGCGCGGTATGAACTTGGGTGTAGGTCATCAAGTCATTGCGATGTTGGTTGCCCCAGCTGAGGCTGGAGAAGGTGCTGAAGCAGCGCTAATCGATGCCACCGGCATTGCAACTCCAAGTAGCGTCTTAACTGCGACTGAAAATGGTTTTGGTAAACGTACTCCAATCGCTGAATACACTCGTCATGGTCGCGGTACGAAGGGCATGATTGCGATTCAGACTACAGAACGTAACGGTAAAGTAGTTGCCGCTGCATTAGTTTCACCTGAAGATCAAATTATGCTGATCACTACTGGTGGCATTCTGGTGCGCACACGGGTTTCTGAAATTCGTGAGATGGGCCGAGCTACTCAGGGTGTTACTTTGATCAACGTAGATGAAGGTACTCGCTTGTCAGGCCTACAGCGTATTGCTGAAAGTGATTCTGATGACGAGGGTACTGATGATGCAGAAGAGGGTGATGAGTCTGCAGATCCAACAATCGATTCCAATTCTGATGCGGCGGGTGACGCTTAAGGCGTCATCACTCGATTAGCTAAGACGATGAGCTTCGACCGCCGCATTTTTAATTTCGCTGCGGGGCCTGCAACCTTACCTGAAGAGGTGTTGAAACAGGCTGCTGATGAAATGCTGAATTGGCGCGGGCTGGGAACTAGCGTGATGGAAATTAGCCATCGCAGCAAAGAATTCATGGAAGTGTATGAAGAGGTAATACAAGATTTACGTACCTTGATGAGTATCCCTGAGACTTATGAAATATTGCTTTTGCAAGGTGGTGGACTTGGGCAGAACGCAGCGATTCCAATGAATCTCATGCCATTGGCTAAGAATGGCCCTAAGGCGGATTACATTGTTACTGGAGTCTGGTCAGAAAAATCATATAAAGAAGCGCAGAAATATGGCGTAGCTAATTTAGCCGCCTCATCTGTGGCTGAGAAATTTAATACCATTCCCCCGAGATCATCTTGGCAGTTATCAGATGATGCCGCCTATGTGTTCTACTGCGCGAATGAAACCATTGGTGGCGTTGAATTTCCAGATGTTCCTGATGTGAGTAATGTTCCTTTGGTAGCGGACATTTCTAGCAATATTCTCTCCAAAGAGATGGACATCACTCAGTGTGCTGTTTGGTTTGGTGGCGCACAGAAAAATATTGGCCCCTCTGGCGTAACCATTGTGATCGTACGCAAAGATTTAATTGGGCATAGCATGGGTATTACGCCAACGATTTGGGACTGGTCTGTGCAGGCTGGTACTCAGTCCATGATCAATACACCACCGACCTTCTCGATTTACATGGCAGGCTTAGGATTTAAGTGGTTGCTACAACAAGGTGGCGTGAAGGTGATTGAGAAGCGCAATCAAGAGAAGGCTGATTTGCTCTATCACTTCTTAGATCACAGTAGTTTGTATGAAAATCGCGTCACAAAAGCTTATCGCTCGCGCATGAACGTGACTTTCTTTCTAAAAGATGAGAACCTGAATGCAGAGTTCTTGGCTCAATCGAGTGCGGCTGGCTTGGTTGCGCTACGGGGTCATAAAGCTGCGGGCGGCATGCGGGCCAGTATTTACAACGCCATGCCATTGGAAGGCGTTAAAGCCTTGGTTGAATTTATGCGTGATTTTGAAAGGCGGGCTTAATGAGTACTGAAGAACAGCGCTTAGCTCCCTTGCGAGAAAAAATTGATGCATTAGATGCGGCAATTTTGGATTTGCTGACGCAGCGTGCTAAAGCGGCGCAAGAAGTTGGACATGTCAAAGGCGGTTTCTCTTCTCCAGTCTTTCGTCCTGAACGCGAGCGCCAGGTTGTTACGCGTTTGCAAGAAATCAATGACGGTCCTTTATTGCCCGATGGTATTGCTGCTATTTGGCGTGAGGTGATGTCTGCCTGTAGGGCTTTAGAAGCCCGCCAAACGATTGCTTATCTCGGACCAGCAGGAACTTTTTCTGAGCAAGCAGCGCAAACTTATTTTGGCCATTCAATTGCTGGCTTGCCTTGCGCCAGCATTGATGAAGTTTTTAAATCGGTAGAGAAGGGCGCTGCGCAATTTGGCGTGGTGCCGGTTGAGAACTCTAGCGAGGGGGCAATCTCTCGTACCTTAGATTTGTTATTGGATTCACCAATGCATATTAGTGGTGAAGTGGTTCTGCCTATTCATCATCACCTACTCACCAAGAGCGGTAATTTAGATGGTGTCACTACTGTTTGCGCTCACGCACAAGCTTTGGCCCAGTGCCAGCAATGGTTGAGCGAACATGCCCCACAGCTGAAGCGTCAGGCGGTTAGCAGTAATGCTGAGGCCGCTCGTTTAGCCGCAAGTGATCCCACTTTAGCTGCGATTGCTGGCGAGCCTGCACAAGAAACCTATGGCTTGCAAGCGGTGGCTGCGCAGATTCAGGATGATCCGCATAACCGCACCCGTTTTGTGATTGTTGGTGCCTATGAATGTCAGTCAACTGGTAAGGATCAAACTTCCCTAGTCATGTCTGTTGACAACCAGCCTGGTGCTGTACATCGCCTACTTGCTCCTTTAGCAAAGCATGGTGTATCCATGAATCGCTTTGAATCTCGTCCTGCACGTAAAGGGACTTGGGAATATCACTTCTATATTGATATCGCTGGTCATGCAGACGATGAAAAAGTAGTGAAAGCTTTAGAAGAGCTTAAAGAAACTGCTGCTTTCTATAAGAACCTGGGTTCTTATCCTCATTCAGCCTAGTAAGACTCGGAATGACTTCTAAGATTGGTTTAAAACACATTCACGCCATTGCACCTTATGTGGGGGGTCGACCCATCAGTGAGGTAGCACGGGAGTATGGTTTGGACGAAAGCAAAATTGTGAAGCTGGCTTCCAATGAGAACCCATTGGGAATGCCGCAGTCCGCAAAAGAAGCCATGCTTAAGGCGGCGAGCGATCTAGGCCGCTATCCAGACTCCAATGGCTTTGAATTAAAGAACGTATTGTCTGAGCGCTTGGGCGTGCCAAGTGACTGGATTACTTTGGGCAATGGCAGTAATGACATCTTGGAGTTGGCAGCCCGCGCTGTTGCACAAGCAGGCGATGAAGTAATCTTCTCTATGCATGCTTTTGCTGTGTATCCACTTGCCACCCAAGCTATTGGTGCAAAGGCAGTGGAGGTGTCTGCAACTGCTACTTATGGTCATGACCTTCCTGCAATGCTGGCCGCAGTTAAAGCGGCTGGCGATAAAGCCAAATTGGTTTTCGTAGCCAACCCCAATAATCCAACGGGAAGTTATTTGACTGCAAAAGAGATTGAAGATTTCTTGATAGCAGTACCACCTCATGTTGTGGTGGTTTTGGATGAAGCCTATAACGAATATCTCAACCCAGAACAGCGTTATGACGCTATTGCTTGGGTGAAGCGCTTTCCAAATATGATCCTATCCCGTAGCTTCTCTAAAGCGTATGGCTTAGCTGGTCTGCGTATTGGCTATGGTGTTGCTCAACCCCACTTAACCGATTTATTGAATCGCATTCGTCAACCATTTAATGTAAACAGTCTGGCCCAAGCTGCAGCCATTGCAGCGTTTCAGGACAAAGCATTCTTGCAGCAAGGTTTCGAACTCAATCATGCTGGTTATGAGCAGCTGACCAAAGCATTTGATCAATTAGGGCTTCAGTACTTGCCATCGGCTGGAAATTTTGTCTTAGTCAAAGTGGGCAATGATGATCAAGCGGGCATACGAATTAATCTCGAATTACTCAAACGCGGAATTATTGTTCGTCCAGTTGGAAATTATGGATTACCGGAGTGGCTGCGTATCTCCATTGGGTTGCCGGAAGAAAATGCCGCCTTTATTGTTGCCTTAAAAGAAATCTTGGCTCAAAAATAAACATCCAAATAGATATCGACATTACTCATGACCATCATCAATCCAGCAAGCAATTACGGCACCGTCACTATCGTTGGTGTTGGTTTGATTGGCGCATCTTTGGGTTTAGCGCTCAAGCAAGCGGGTGTAGTTACTAAGGTCTTAGGCGTTGGTCGCAGCAAAGAAAATCTAGAACTAGCGCAAAAAATGGGGGCGATAGATGGTGTGGTGGATTTGGTTGAGGCTGCTAAGCAATCAGATGTGATTGTTCTTTGTACACCTGTAGCCCAAATGCGCGCTGCCTTTGAAGTCATGGAGCCTTATCTTGAGCCCAAAACAATGATCACTGATGCGGGAAGCACCAAAGGTGATGTCATCCTGGCCGCCAAAGAAATCTTAGGTAAAAAGGCATGTCAGTTTGTGCCAGCACATCCGATTGCCGGGGGTGCTCAACATGGGGCAAGTGCCGCTAAAGCGGATTTATTTCAAGGTAAGCAAACCATTATTTGTCCTTTACAAGAAAACTCACCTGAAGATACATCCCTGATTATTGGCTTTTGGGAGTCAGTCGGTTCAATGGTAAAAAAGATTGGTAGCGTGCAACACGATGCTATTTATGCAGCTGTATCCCATCTACCCCATCTTCTTTCTTATGCCTTGATGGCAAGCGTAGTGAATTCAGAAGATGCTGATCAAAAATTAGATCATGTGGGAGCTGGCTTTAAAGACTTCACCCGCATTGCTGCATCTAGTCCAGAGATGTGGCGGGATATTTGCTTGGGTAATCGCACTGCCATTCTGAAGGAACTCGATCAATACTTATTAATCGTGAATCACATGCGTAAATTAATTGCTGAAAACGATGGCGCCGGGCTAGAGAAATTATTCAATAAGGCAAGTAAAGCGCGTCAAGATTTGGATGTGATTTGATGAGTGGTTTGCCTGATATTACGATTGGACCATTCAAGCGGGCTCAGGGCTCAATTATTTTGCCAGGATCTAAAAGTATTTCCAATCGTGTATTGCTGCTAGCTGCACTCTCCTCTGGTACAACTACTTTGAAGAATTTGCTCGATGCCGATGACACCCAAGTTATGCGCAGTGCCTTGCGTCAATTAGGTTTATCGGTCACTGATCAGGCGAACAATGTTTGTGTGGTTGAAGGTTGTGGGGGTCAATTTCCAGTGCGTGAAGCTGATCTTTTTATGGGCAATGCGGGGACTGCTATACGTCCTTTAACTGCAGCCCTCGCCATGCAAGGTGGTAACTATCGTTTGTCAGGCGTGGCACGGATGCATGAAAGACCGATACGCGATTTAGTGGATGGCTTACGTCAAGTAGGCGCCAAAATCGAATATGAATTACAAGAAGGCTATCCCCCAATCAAAATCTCAGCAGCAGATATTCAAATTAAAGATGTTGTTAAGGTACGTGGTGATGTCTCAAGCCAATTCTTAACGGCACTACTGATGGCTTTGCCTTTGGTTGCAATCGAACCTGTTCGAATTGAAGTGGTTGGCGAACTGATTTCACGTCCATATATCGATATCACGATAAAACTCATGGCACGTTTTGGTGTCAATGTTGCTTGTCCTGATAAGCACTCGTTCATCATTCCAACAAAAACAGCAGATGCTGTTTACAAGAGCCCTAGTCAATTATCCGTTGAAGGAGATGCCTCTTCCGCCTCTTATTTCTTAGCGCTAGGCGCTATCGGTGGTGGCCCTGTGCGCGTGCTTGGCGTAGGCAATGACAGTATTCAAGGGGATGTTGCATTTGCTGATGCACTTGCCTTGATGGGCGCCAACATTACTGCTGGTGAGGATTGGATTGAAGTCTCTGGTGTCAAAAATGCGAACGGAAGATTAAATGGCATTACGATCGACTGTACTGAGATTCCGGATGCAGCAATGACACTCGCAGTTGCTGCATTGTTTGCGGAAGGCCCTACTCGCTTAAATAATATTGCGAGCTGGCGTGTCAAAGAAACCGATCGTATTGCTGCTATGGCAACTGAATTAAGAAAAGTTGGTGCAACCGTTGAAGAGGGCGCTGACTATATTGTGGTGAATGCGCCGCCACAAACCGATTGGAAATTACCCAGTGGAGGCATTGATACATACGATGATCATCGGATGGCGATGTGCTTCTCCTTAGCAGCTTTAGGTCCCAATGCTTTGAAAATCAACGATCCCAATTGCGTTGCTAAAACTTTCCCCACTTACTTTGCAGAATTTGCAAAAGTGGTCAGTTAACTTACCAGCCACTTCATGAGCTCATTTCCTGTCATCGCCATTGATGGACCAACTGCTTCAGGTAAGGGGACGGTCGCCTCCTTAGTCGCAGAAAAATTAGGCTTTCATTATTTGGATAGTGGGGCGCTCTATCGCTTGGTGGCTCTTGCTAGCGAAAAATGCGGAATTGATGTCAAAAATGGCCCAGAATTAGGTCTTTTAGTCCCTAAATTGTTGATTTCATTCAAAAATAGCCAAGTTTTTCTGGATGGGGAAGATGTCACAGAGGCAATTCGGACTGAAAACATGGGTTTAAGAGCTTCTGGTCTGGCAGTTCATCCAGAGGTGAGATCTGCTTTAGTGGGGCTTCAGCGCAGTTTTAGGCAGTCTCCGGGCCTGGTGGCTGATGGCCGGGACATGGCCAGTGTTATCTTCCCGGACGCAGTTTTGAAGGTTTTCTTGACAGCAACGGCTGCCGCTAGAGCGGATCGTCGCTATAAGCAATTGATAGCTAAGGGAATTTCTGCTAAACTTTCCGACTTACTGCAGGATTTGCAGGAGCGAGACGCCAGAGACAGTAGTCGAGGCACCGCGCCCCTCTTAGTTGCAGATGGAGCAAAAGTGCTAGAAACATCAGATTTATCGATAGATCAAGCAGTTAAGACGGTTTTAGATTGGTATCAATCGACGGCTGTTTAGTTTTGTAAGTAGTTTTTATAAGTAGCAAAGGTAGTGAGCAGTAAGTAGTAGTTTTGGTGTCTTAAGAAACTCCACAACGCGATCATTTCATTAGCGTGTTTCTTTAAGGCTTTTTTAATCTAACCCGTCGGGCCTTCTGACGGCACAAAGTGAATACACATGTCTGAATCATTTGCAGAATTATTTGAAGAATCATTAACCCGCTCGAATATGAAGACCGGCCAAGTTATTTCGGCTGAAGTCCTTCGCATCGACCATAACTTCGTCGTTGTTAACGCTGGCTTAAAGTCTGAAGCGTTTATTCCTGTTGAAGAATTCCATAACGACGCTGGCGAGATTGAAGTAGCTCCTGGCGATTTCGTTTCAGTTGCTATCGACGCCCTCGAAAACGGCTATGGCGACACCATCCTCTCCCGTGACAAGGCTAAGCGCCTGGCATCATGGATGAACTTGGAAAAAGCACTCGAGCAAGCTGAGATCGTTACCGGTACTGTTACTGGTAAGGTTAAAGGTGGCTTGACTGTAATGGTCAACGGTATCCGCGCATTCTTGCCTGGATCACTTGTTGATACACGTCCAATTAAAGACACTAGTCCTTACGAAGGTAAGACTATGGAGTTCAAGGTTATCAAGCTTGACCGTAAGCGTAACAACGTAGTGTTGTCACGTCGTGCGGTTGTTGAAGCTAGCCAAGGTGAAGAGCGTGCTAAGTTGATGTCTAACCTTAAAGAAGGCGCAGTAGTTACTGGCCTCGTTAAGAACATTACTGATTACGGTGCGTTCGTTGACCTCGGCGGTATCGATGGTCTCTTACACATTACCGATTTGGCATGGCGTCGTGTGCGTCACCCAAGCGAGATGTTGACTGTTGGTCAAGAAGTTACCGCGAAGATTTTGAAGTTCGATCAAGAGAAGAACCGTGTTTCACTTGGCGTGAAGCAGCTTGGTGATGATCCATGGGTTGGTATCGCACGTCGTTACCCACCGAACACCCGTTTATTCGGCAAGGTAACCAACTTGACTGACTACGGCGCATTCGTTGAAATCGAGTCAGGTATCGAAGGTTTGGTACACGTTTCCGAAATGGACTGGACCAACAAGAACGTTGCTCCAAGCAAGGCAACTGCATTGGGAACTGAAGTTGAAGTCATGGTTTTGGATATTGATGAAGACAAGCGTCGTATTAGCTTGGGCATCAAGCAGTGCAAAGCAAATCCATGGGAAGAGTTTTCACGTTCACAACAAAAAGGCGACAAACTTTCTGGCGCAATCAAGTCGATTACCGACTTTGGTGTGTTCATTGGCTTGCCTGGCGGTATCGACGGTTTAGTTCACCTCTCAGACCTTTCATGGAATGAGCCAGGAGAAGAAGCTGTTAAGAAATACAAAAAAGGTGATGAAGTTGAAGCTACCGTTTTGGCAATTGATGTTGAGAAAGAGCGTATCTCTCTTGGTATCAAGCAATTGTCTGGCGACCCATTCAATAACTACACATCAGTAAGCGACAAGGGTAGCCTGGTTACTGGTACTGTGAAGAGTGTGGATGCTAAGGGCGCTACGATTCACTTGGCGGATGAAGTTGAAGCTTACTTGCGCGCTTCGGAGATCTCAACAGATCGCGTTGAAGATGCACGCAATGTATTGAAAGAAGGCGATAGCGTTACTGCAATGATCATCAATATTGATCGTAAGTCACGTGCAATCAATCTTTCAATTAAAGCAAAAGACAGCTCCGATCAACAAGATGCAATGAGCAAGCTCCAGGGTGATGCGCAGTCTGGCACTACCAATTTGGGTGCTTTGTTAAAAGCAAAAATGGACAATCAAGGCTAAATCAATATCGCCGCTTTCCACTTGGGGAGCGGCGGTTTTTTATTGATAGATCATGACAGATCAAGAGCAACAAGCAATCACCCGCTCCGAACTAGTGGAGAGTCTTGCGGAACAGTTTCCGCAGCTTCTGCCTAGGGACGTGGAGTTGGCGGTAAAAACTTTGTTGGACACAATGACTCAGGCATTAGCCGAGGGTAAGCGTATCGAGTTGCGCGGCGTGGGAAGTTTTGTACTTCATCATCGTCCTGCACGCACCGGTCGCAATCCGAAGTCTGGTGAAAAGGTATTGATTCCAGAAAAACGGGTTCCCCACTTTAAACCCGGCAAAGAATTGCGTGAGCGAGTGGATTACAAGCCATTGAAGCAGGCGGGCCCCAAAGAGGGTTCTGGTGCCTAGTATTCAGGCTCATCCCCAGTGGTCCATTCGGGCCATTTTTTTATTTAGATTCTGTACGCCATGATTCAGATATCCACATCTTGGCTTTTACTGATCCCCGTTATGTTTGGCATCGGGTGGTTGGCATCCCGTTGGGATTTGCGTCTTGAAAATCGCCTGGATGAGCGTGAGCGTATGCAGCAGCAGCGTTCAACATTTAAAGGTTTAAGCCTCTTATTGAACGAGCAGCCAGATCAAGCGATTGAGACGCTCGTTAAGATTGCGCAGCTAGACCCAGAAACGATTGAACTCCATTTTTCATTGGGTAACTTATTCCGTCGTCGCGGTGAAACCGAGCGTGCTATTCGGGTGCATCAACACTTAGCGAATCGTGATGATTTAAAGTCGCGGGATCGTGATCATGCTGCTTATGAATTAGGTCGCGACTTTTTGCGTGCAGGATTGTTGGATCGTGCCGAAGCCTCTTTGAATCGTGTGGGTGTAGGCAAGTATGCAGTTCCAGCTAAAGAAAGTTTGTTGGAAATGTACCAAGTGGAACGCGACTGGAAAAAAGCAATTATTGCTGCCAATGAGCTCGAGATATTACAAGGAAAGTCCCACCATACTGAGATTGCGCAATTTCATTGTGAGCTTGCTCAAGAAGCTTTGCGTCGCAAGGATTTACCTGAGGTAGAGCACTCTATTCAATGTGCTATACAAGCAGTTCCAAACCATGCTCGCGCTTTAATTTTGCAGGGTGACTATTTAATGGCAATGGAGCGACCAGCCCAAGCAATTGATGCCTGGTCATTAATTGCCGCATCGCATCCTGCGTATATGCACCTTTTGGCTGATCGATGGATGCTGGCCCATGCTGCAGTAAATAAATCAGATGAGGGATTGGATCGCCTCTGTGCTTTGTTGACAACCCAGGCATCTGGCGAGTTACTCGATATTGTGCATAAGCAAGTGATGAAAATTCGTGGGCCACAGGCGGCTAATGTCATGTTAGCTGAAGTAATGCAACATTCCCCCAGCTTAAGTGCCTTATCCAAGTTGGCAGAAACACGTCTGGCTTTGGAAGAGGGTAGCGCTAATCCAGAAAGACTTTCTGAGCTGCAATCGATTTTGCTTCTCTTGCGCCAACGAACCACGAGTTTGGCTCGATATACTTGTGGTAATTGTGGCTTTCGAGCCCGCCGTTTTTATTGGCAATGCCCTGGATGCAATCATTGGGAGGCATACTCTCCCAGAAGAAGTGAGGGAGTCGCACCAAGCGGCCCCTCAATGTAAATGATTTAAATCGTCATCAAGTTATCGTGTAATGATGATTGATATAAAAGATAAGTTGGAGATAAATTGAAAGTCACCATTATTGGCAGCGGCTACGTAGGTTTAGTGACTGGCGCATGCCTTGCAGAGCAGGGTAACAATGTGTTTTGCTTAGACCTGGACCCTAAGAAAATTGAGATCCTCAATTCTGGTGGTGTTCCCATTTACGAGTTAGGCCTAAAAGAAATGATCGCGCGCAATCGTGCTGCTGGCCGTTTGCAATTCTCTACTGATATTGCTGCATCAGTGGCCCATGGCGATATTCAATTTATTGCTGTCGGTACTCCTCCTGATGAGGATGGCTCTGCGGATTTGCAGTATGTTGTTGCTGCTGCCCGCAATATCGGCCGCTATGCATCCACTCCTAAGGTCATCGTGGATAAATCTACGGTACCGGTAGGCACTGCGGATAAGGTATCTGCTGCTATTACAGATGAACTCCAAAAAAGAGGCCTGCCTGCCGACCTGTGTTCTGTCGTCTCTAATCCAGAGTTCTTAAAAGAGGGTGCCGCAGTAGAAGACTTTATGCGCCCTGATCGCATAGTGATTGGTACAGAAAATACGTCAGCAGGTCTGCGTGCTAAAGAGCAAATGCGTAAGCTCTATACGCCTTTTAATCGCCACCATGAGCGCACTTATTACATGGATGTCAAAAGTGCAGAGTTAACAAAGTATGCAGCTAATGCCATGCTTGCGACCCGCATCTCCTTTATGAATGAACTTGCCAATCTTGCCGATTTGGTTGGTGCAGA
>Ga0194052_1001077_pt1 | contig 16342 bp, 10 predicted proteins | sample SepL226m_MetaG_FD_160117 | JGI IMG/M metagenome (GOLD analysis project Ga0194052, IMG submission 160117) | Anoxic zone freshwater microbial communities from boreal shield lake in IISD Experimental Lakes Area, Ontario, Canada - Sep2016-L227-6m | ecosystem: Environmental > Aquatic > Freshwater >... | reverse complement strand
GGCTCCTATGACGGCCGCCTCTATGCGCTCAATGCTCAGTCTGGTTCAGTGCGGTGGAGCATCAATGCCGGCGGGCAGATATCCGGCGGTATTCAGATCATCGGTGACCTAGTGTTGTTCTCATCGCTCGCTAACCGCACGACGGCCGTCGGCATCCGCACCGGAAGAACTATTTGGTCGGTTCCCAAGGGGCAGTTCAACCCAGCAATAACCGATGGCAAGCTTCTCTTCGTCAGCAGTATTACGAGCCTGTTCGCTTACGAAACGTCGGCGTCGGCCGGAACAAGCTCGGCGACGTCGAAGTAATCGGCGCTAGGACGCGCTGTCGCTGGTGAGTCGTTCGATCTTCGCGCCAAGCGCTCGAAGGCGCTCATCAATCCGCTCGTAGCCGCGATCGATCTGACCAACGTTGCCGATTTCGCTTGTTCCCTCTGCGCACAGGGCGGCGATCAGCATCGCCATCCCGGCTCGGATGTCGGGCGAATCAACTCGTTCGCCGCGAAGTTGACTGGGTCCACTCACGATTGCTCTATGCGGATCGCAGAGTGTGATGTCCGCGCCCATCAGGACCAGCTTGTCGGTGAAGATGAGGCGGTTTTCAAACATCCACTCGTGAACCAGGACGGAACCCTCACATTGGGTTGCGAGCGCGACGGCAATCGAAGTGAGGTCGGCCGGGAACGCGGGCCACGGGCCGTCCTGAATCTTCGACTTGTACTCGCCGACGTCTCGTGCAGCAACGAGCTTCTGGCCGCCCGGAACGAGGACATCGCCGCCCTCCAGCTCGCTGTGCAGTCCAAGCTTTGAAAAAACGAGCCTGATCATCTGAAGATCTTGCGGATCGGTGTCGACGATCCGCATCTCTCCGCCAGTCACTCCCGCCAGCGCCATAAACGAGCCAATCTCGATGTGATCAGGTCCTACTGCATGCGTGCAGCCGTTCAGCTCCGCGCTGCCGCTCACGGTGAGCACGTTGGAACCAATCCCGCGGATGTCGGCGCCCATTTTGCTCAGCATCCTGGCTAGGTCTTGAACGTGCGGCTCGCTCGCTGCGTTGCCGATCAGCGTCTCCCCTGGGATTAGTACTGCTGCGAGCAGAGCGTTTTCCGTCGCCATCACGGATGGCTCGTCCATGAAAATCTGTGCCGCACGAAGACCGCCCGACGGCGCTTCGAGAACGATGTCGCGGCCGTGGCTCATCACCGCTCCGAGCGCACCGAGCGCGTCTAGGTGCGGATCGAGGCGCCTACGGCCGATGACGTCACCGCCGGGAGGCGGCATTGCGGCCCTGCCAAACCGCGCAACGAGCGGGCCAGCAAGTAAGAACGAGGCTCGAATCCGTTCGGCGGCGTCACGATCGAGCTGAGCCTCGCTAGTGACGTTTTTGGCACACAGCGTGACTTCGTTATCGCCAGTCCATTCGACGTCGACGCCGACACCCTCGAGAAGAGTCAGCATCGCGTCTACGTCGCTAATTCGTGGCACGTTGGCGACGACAACCACCTCGCTCGTCAGGAGCGAAGCCGCAAGTATTGGCAAGGCCCCGTTCTTATTACCAGCGGGTACGACGGTCCCGCTCAGCGGTACTCCGCCTTCGATTAGGAATGTGTCCATTAGCTGCTCAGATGGGGTCGGATGCGGTGCACGAGACGCAAGGCTAGCCAGTTGGGTGCCTGCGGTGGTCGCGGTTGTGAAAGCGTCGCCGCTGGAAGCCCAGCATCAGTGTCGCCGAGATGAGCAATGAACCAATATTGAGGCCAAGCTGCCCCGCCGCTCCTGCGACCGTTGACCAGTCGCCATAGCTCAGCGACAGGCCAATCTCGGCTGCTGCTGGGATCGTTGTAATGGACACAGCGACCCCAACAAGCGCGCCCGCCTTCCCGAGCGTCACAGAGAGCATTCCGGCGGCGCCCGCACACGCGGCGACGACAACGGAGTAGATGTTGGGCGCGGCGATCGTCTGCGCAAGCGTGTTCGTTTGTGCGTTGAACACGGCCGGAGCTACGCCGGTCATCGTCAGTAGCGTCACCGCAACGAACGCCGCCAAGATACCGGCGGCAAACCCAACAAGCAGCGCAAGGAGGCCTCCCCTTGCACGCTTTCGGTCGCGGCGAACGACACCGACGGCGAACGCGGCGATCGGTCCAAAGTCTGGGCAGAGCGCCATTGCGCCGACGACAATCGGTGACGAGTCGATCAGGATCGCCACCGCGGCGATCACGCCGGCGAAAGCGAAGAGCACGACCATTCCCACGCTTATCAGGCCTTCATTGTCGATCCGCGCCGACACGTTCTCCCAGATGACGGAGTCTGCCGAGGAACCCGAGGCCGCGGCCTCGGCGCGGGACGAGCTCTCTGAAATCGAGGAATCAATCGCGTCGATGTCGATCGCCCCGAGCTCAGCGATCCCCATCCGTCGTAGGTCACCGACGATGTAGCTGGCGTCCTCGGGAGCAACGTCGCAGGTGATGATGTCGCCCATCGGGTCAACGGCGGCGCCCCGCACGACCGTGACGTTCGCGACCGACGCTGACGCCACGAGCAGAGCGACAGCGTCATCAGAGTGCGTATCGGGCGCAATCACGCGCAAATGGATCACCCTGCGGATCCTACGCGTCGGAGCCCCTGCACGAACGCGTGCAAGGAAAACGCAGTAAGTTAGGAGCTCTTAGATAGGTTGGTCCAACCATCTGGTGGGTCGTCCGAGCCTCATCTTACGCTTGCGAACATATGTTCTGGTCACAAAACACCCAAACACAGTCAAACAGCTCGCGGTCCAGCGTCGTAGGAGTGCTCGACGCCGTCGTCGCTTTCGCCACGCTCGAGTCATACGGCGTCGTAGACGCTCGCGACTCCTCTCACTGTGGGTCGCCACTGCGACGTCCGGCGTCCCGCTCATCGCGTGGAACTGCCCCCTCACGGCGCCGGGACGCTCTGCTTACCGGTCGTCCACAGCGCACTCGCCGCAGCGCGACCGCCGCAGGGAATCGTTGACTGAGATCGCTTACGACGATCGGGGACTAGTCCCGGTCGTGGTGCAAGACGCCGGCAGCGGTGAGGTGCTCACGTTGGCCTACGCGAACGCCGAAGCGGTCGCGATGACGCTCAGTACCAAGGAGCTCCATCTCTGGAGCCGATCGCGTGCCGAGCTCTGGCACAAGGGAGCGACGTCCGGCAACACGCAGAAGCTCGTCGCGCTGCGGTTGGACTGCGACGCCGACGCGCTGCTAGCCGTGGTGGAGCCAGCCGGCCCCGCGTGCCATACGGGATCCCGTACCTGCTTCAACGAGTCGGTAAGCGCGGGTGAGGTCCCCCACGAAGCGCTCCCTGCGCTCGAACGCGTGCTTGTCGAGCGTGCGGCCGAGCGCCCGGAAGGTTCATACAGCGTCGAGCTCCTCGGTGATCCCAATCTTGCCGCAGCAAAAGTACGCGAGGAGGCCGAAGAAGTCGGGCGCGCCGTCCTCGCGGAAAGCGATGAGCGCGTAGACGAAGAAGCTGCCGACTTGCTCTTCCACTTAACCGCGTTGCTTCACAGCCGAGGGCACACATTGGCTGAAGCGCAGCGTGTGCTGCTAGCACGCAGGCAGTAACAACTAATCGTTCGCGGCAACGGGTCGGACTGCCACGCCGTTCTGCGCGAGATATCGCTTCACCTCACCGACAGTGAAAGTGCCGAAGTGAAAAATTGACGCGCACAGCACTGCGTCTGCACCTGCACCAAACGCATCAAGCAGGTCGCTCAGTTCGCCCGCGCCGCCAGACGCAATCACCGGCATACGGACGGCGCTGCTCACAGCAGCCAATAGCTCGAGGTCGTATCCGGCTTTTGTCCCATCTCGGTCCATGCTCGTCAAAAGGAGCTCGCCGGCGCCTAGGGCTTCAGCTTCCTGGACCCATTCCAAAACATCGCGTCCCGTCGCCTCGCGGCCGCCGCCGGCGACCGCCTCCCAGCACGGGTTCTTCGCGTCCTTACGACGCGCGTCAACCGCCAGCACGACGCACTGCGTGCCGAACTGTTCGGCCAGCTCGGCGATTAGCTGGGGCCGCGCCAGCGCAGCGGAGTTGACGCTCACCTTGTCGGCGCCCGAGTCGAGTACGGCCTGCGCGTCCTTGATCGAGCGAATCCCCCCACCGATCGTGAACGGGATGAACACGTCGTCGGCGGTGCGACGCGCTAGCTGTGCGACCGTTGCGCGATCCTCATGCGTTGCCGTGATGTCGAGAAACACGAGCTCGTCAGCACCCTCCAGCTCGTAGCGGGCAGCCAGCTCGACCGGGTCGCCGGCATCGCGGATGTCGACGAAGTTGGTTCCCTTGACTACGCGTCCGTTGTCAACGTCGAGGCAGGGAATGACGCGTTTCATTTGCATACGATCACTCATCCGCCAGCGCGGCCTGGGCGTCAGCAATCGAGAACGCGCCGTCGTAGAGCGCCTTTCCGACGATCACTCCATCCAAGTTGCTCGGCGCCGCGGCCGCGATCGAACGAAGGTCGGCCAACGAGCCAACCCCGCCGGAGTAGATAAACGGAACCGTGAGAGTGGTTCCGCTGGCTTCGATCAGATCGATGTTTGGTCCGCCCATAGTCCCGTCGACGTCGATGTCAGAGACGATCAGCGTTGCTACCCCTCGTGCTTCCAGCGACGCTAGCGCTGCGAGAGCGTCAACGCCTCCCGTCTGCTCCCAGCCCGCGACGGCGGCAACCCCAGATCGTGAGTCAACGCTGACGATCAAACGATCCCGGTGTTCGTGCAGCAGTTGGTCGAGGAGGACGGTGTCTTTCAGGGCTGCTGTTCCAAGAATAATTCGGTCAACGCCGGCCTCTAGCGCGGCTTCAACCGAGCGCTGACTCCTAAGACCACCACCTAACTGAACTGGGACGGTTGCTGCCGACGCAATTTCGCGCACGAGGTCAAGATTCACCGGCTCGCCAGCCCTGGCGCCATCGAGATCTACGACATGAAGAGCATGCGCACCGGCGTCGGTCCACGCCTCGGCCGCGGCGCGTGGGGATTCCGAGTAGAGCGTCGATTGGTCGTACTGACCTTGGCGCAGCCGCACCGCGGACCCGCCGAGTATGTCGATAGCTGGATAGAGCCTCATTGCGACGCCCGCTCGCAGATGTTGCCGAAGTTATGCAGCATTCTGAGTCCCAGCGTCGAAGACTTCTCCGGGTGAAACTGGACTCCAAAAACGTTGCCCTCGGCTACGACACTCGCGAATCGGTTTCCGTATTCGCTCCATCCCACGACGACGTTGATGTCGCGAGGTATGGCAACGAACGAGTGCACGTGGTAAAAACTCGACGCGTCAGGAATCTCATCCGCGAGGGCAGGGTTGCCGGTCCACTGCACTGGGCTCCAACCGATGTGCGGCAGTTTGGCATCGGGCGCGTTTAGCCGAACAACCTCACCCGCGATCAGGCCTAACCCGTCTGCGCCGCCGAGCTCCTCTGAGCGGTCGAACAAAAGCTGAAGGCCGAGGCAGGCGCCGAGGATCGGCGTGCCCGCCGCCGCGGCGTTCCTAATAGCGACGTCGAGCCCAAGCGATTTGATGCGATCCATTGCTGCAGGAAAGGCGCCGACCCCCGGCAGCACGATACCGCCGGACGACTCGATCGTCTCGGGGCTTGAACTCATCACGGCAGGCACACCGGCTTTCGCGAGTGCCTTCTCAACCGAGCGACGATTGCCGACGCCAAAGTCGACGATGCAGACGGGAGCGCTCACGCCTGTGCTGTCTGGGCACGGATAGTCGGGTCACCCGCGACTAGTTCGGCGAACGCTTCAATTACGTCGGCTTTGAGGCGATGCGCCACGCGGTTGGCGACCAGCCTCGCGGTCACGACGGCGATCGTTTCCCGCACAACGAGACCGTTCTCGGAGAGCGTCATCCCTGTGGCCGTGAGGTCAACGATCGCGTCGGCTAGCCCAGTTAGGGGCGCTAATTCGACTGAACCATGCACGGTCACCATCTCTGCCTGACGACCACTTTGGTCGAGGTACGCCGCCGCGATTCGCGGGTATTTCGTCGCGATCCGCATTACGCCGAGACGAGAAAGCGCCGCTGCTGCGCGATCGGGGCCCTCTTGGGAGGCCAAGACCACCTCGCAGCGGCCAAAGCCAAGGTCGGCAAGCTCAAAGATCTGGCGCTCTGGGTTTTCCATCAGCACGTCTTTACCCGTGATCCCAACATCGGCGGCTCCGGCCTCGACGTAGGTCGGGACGTCGGAGGGCCGCATGGTTACAACGCCGATATCGCCAAAGAGAAGTTTGCGACCGTTGGCACGAATCTCCGAAGTGTCTATGCCGGCACGATCCAGCGCCTCGAGGCTGCCCTCAAGTAGAGCTCCGCGGGGAATCGCGATTGTCAAGCCAAAGTCATTCATCGCCCGGTCTCGCCCCTCTCCTCACCCGCAAGCGCGGCATGAAGGAGATCGAGGTCAATTGCGAATCCAACACCGCCTACAGGCATTCCAAAACGGCCCAGGAGCTCTCCATAGAACCCACCGGATGCGATCGGCTCACCGAGTTCGGGGTCGTAAACCTCGAACACAATTCCGCTGTAGTAGCCCATCCGCGGGAATCGGCCCAGGTCCGGAATAATCCTTCCGGCTACGTCATCGTCGAGCGAACCGACAACTTCGCGGATCGCGCCGAGCGAACCATCGAGCTGCTGATCTACCGTTTCGTCCAGGACTGCACTGCCACGCATGCGCGGCACTCGAGTCAGCAGAGCCGCATCATCGGCGCTGATCCCAAGCGCCGCAACTTCACGATCGATTCCGACGAAATCACGGTCCCCAAGCTCGCGCAGCACGGCCTCACCGTCGTCAGCCGCTACTCCACACGCAGCCAGCAGCGATGGATAAAGAGCCGCGTCACCAATTCCGATGTAAAACCGCTTGAGGCCCGCAGCTTCGAGCGACCGAGACAAAACCGTGATCACTTCGCCACATCCAGCACCGGGCGCAGCGCCAATCAGCTCAACGCCCGCCTGGAGAAACTCGCGCGGCTGTCCACGGTGCGGCGTAACGGCACGGTAGGCCGGCGCGATGTAACAGAACCGCAGCGGCAAGTCGGCATCGCGGTATCTCGAGGACGCGACCCGTGCGATCGGCACGGTCATATCCGACCGCAACGCCAAGTCTTCTCCTGGCTCGCCGAGGACGCGATAGGAGGTCCCGCTAGAACTCGCGCCCGCGCGCGACAGCGTCTCCTGGAACTCGACCGTCGGAGTTGAGATCTCGCCGTACCCGAATCGATCGAACACGCCGAGAAGTGTGGTCTCGATACGACGAAGCTCAGCGCGCTCTTCCGGCAGCACATCGCGGGTCCCACTAGGAATCCGCGCTTTCATCGTCGCCCGCCCAGTGCGGTGCTGTTTGTTGGTTTCACCATGTGGATACGAAGATACGACACTAGCCTGCAAGATCTGCGCACTTCCGTTGCGCGATGGAACGAAAGAGGGGCCGCCATTGGCGACCCCTCTCCCTGAAGTAAAACCGGCGGCGTCCTACTCTCCCGGGCCTGAAAGGCCAAGTACCATCGGCGCTGAGGGGCTTAACTGCTCTGTTCGGAATGGGAAGAGGTGTTTCCCCCTCGCGATAACCACCGGAAATTGTCGAGACCTCCGCCTCGGCGCGTCCTTGAAAACCGCACAGCAGCCAACTGGGTACCACTTAAAAAAAACCGTCAAGCCCTCGGATTATTAGTATCAGTCTCCTACACGCGTCACCGCGCTTCCAGAGCTGACCTATCAACCTGGTGGTCTGCCAGGATCCTTACCCTCTCTAGGAGGTGGGAGAATTCATCTCGAGGCCGGCTTCCCGCTTAGATGCTTTCAGCGGTTATCCGATCCGTTCGTAGCTAAGCTGCGGTGCCCTTGGCAGGACAACAGCTACACCAGAGGAACGTTCACCCCGGTCCTCTCGTACTAGGGGCAAATCCTCTCAATTCTCCAACGCCCACGGCAGATAGGGACCGAACTGTCTCACGACGTTCTGAACCCAGCTCGCGTGCCGCTTTAATGGGCGAACAGCCCAACCCTTGGGACCAACTACAGCCCCAGGATGCGACGAGCCGACATCGAGGTGCCAAACCGGGCCGTCGATGTGAACTCTTGGGCCCGATAAGCCTGTTATCCCCGGAGTACCTTTTATCCGTTGAGCGACGGCGCTTCCACTTGCTACCGCCGGATCACTATGACCTGCTTTCGCACCTGCTCGACTTGTCAGTCTCGCAGTCAAGCTCCCTTAATGCCATTGCACTCTACGCACGATTTCCAACCGTGCTGAGGGAACCTTTGCACGCCTCCGTTACATTTTAGGAGGCGACCGCCCCAGTCAAACTACCCGCCTGGCACTGTTCACCGCCCGGTTATACGGCGCGATGTTAGACGTCCAATACATGAAGGGTGGTATCTCAAAGTTGGCTCCACATCGGCCGCAACCGATGCTTCAAAGCCTCCCACCTATTCTGAGCGAAATGGAGCGAACGCCAATACCAGGGTGTAGTAAAGGTTCACGGGGTCTTTCCGTCTTGCCGCGGGTACTCGGCATCTTCACCGAGACTGGAATTTCACCGAGCCCCTCGTTGAGACAGCGCTGAAGTCGTTACGCCATTCGTGCAGGTCGGAACTTACCCGACAAGGAATTTCGCTACCTTAGGACCGTTATAGTTACGGCCGCCGTTTACCGGGGCTTAGCTTCAATGCTTCGGGCGAACCCTAACATCTCCACGTAACCTTCCGGCACCGGGCAGGCGTCAGCCCCTATACGTCGTCTTTCGACTTAGCAGAGACCTGTGTTTTTGGTAAACAGTCGCTTCAGCCAATTCACTGCGGCCCCCTCAGGCTTCACCGGCTAGCGGTTTCACCTTACTGGGGCGCTCCTTCTCCCGAAGTTACGGAGCGATTTTGCCGAGTTCCTTAACGAGGGTTATCTCGATCACCTTAGTATTCTCTACTTGTCCACCTGTGTCGGTTTTGGTACGGGCACGCGCTTCCTCCCTAGAGGATTTTCTCGGAGGCATGGCGTATGGGACTCGCCGGCTCTAAAGCCAGCTGGCATCGCACCTCGGGTTAATGCAGGCCCGCATTTCACTAGGCCCACCCCTACATGCTTACCCCAGGACAACCATCGCCTGGGTTCCCTTAGCCTTCCCCGTCTCCCCATTGGTCAAACGGATGCGACGTGGTACAGGAATATCAACCTGTTCTCCATCGACTACGCCTTTCGGCCTCGCCTTAGGTCCCGACTAACCCTGAGCAGACGAACTTTACTCAGGAATCCTTGGACAATCGGCGGAGGGGATTCTCACCCCTCTTTCGTTACTCATGCCAGCATTCTCACTTCCCAGGCCTCCACAGGAGTTTCCACGCCTGCTTCACTGCCCTGGGAACGCTCTCCTACCGCGTACTAGATCCGCAGATCTAATACACCCGCAGCTTCGGTGGCGTGCTTGAGCCCCGTTGAATTTTCCGCGCCCGAACACTTGACCAGTGAGCTGTTACGCACTCTTTCAAGGATGGCTGCCTCTAAGCCAACCTCCTGGTTGTCTATGCATCTGGACATCGTTTACCACTTAGCACGCACTTAGGGACCTTAGCCGGCGGTCTGGGTTGTTTCCCTTTCGACGCTGAAGCTTATCCCTCAGCGACTGACTCCCGGAGTACACGTATATGGTCTTCGGAGTTTGCCTGACGGCGGTAGGCTGGTAGGCCCCCTTAGCCAAACAGTGCTCTACGGCCACTACGTAATTTATCCGAGGCTATACCTAAATATATTTCGGAGAGAACCAGATATCACTGAGTTTGATTAGCCTTTCACTCCGACCCACAGGTCATCCGCCCAGTTTTCAACCTAGGTCGGTTCGGCCCTCCACAAGGTCTTACCCTCGCTTCAGCCTGCCCATGGGTAGCTCACTCAGTTTCGGGTCTGCCGCCTACGACTCTGTCGCCCTGTTCGGACTCGCTTTCGCTTCGGCTCCACTCATCGCTTAACCTTGCCGCAGACGAGCAACTCGCTGGCTCGTTATGCAAAAAGCACGCGGTCACGGAATAAATCCGCTCCCACCCCTTGTAGGCACGTGGTTTCAGGTACTATTTCACTCCCCTTCCGGGGTTCTTTTCACCTTTCCCTCACGGTACTAGTCCGCTATCGGTCACCTAGGAGTACTTAGCCTTGGAGGGTGGTCCCCCCAGGTTCAGTCCGCGTTTCACGAGTGCGGACCTACTCAGGAACGTCTGACAAGAGGTCATGAGGTTTCGTCTACGGGACGATTGCCCTCTTTGGTGCGCGGTTCCACGCGCTTCGACTACCAACATGACTTTGTAACTCTTGCCAGGCCGGCTACAGCCTGGAACAGACGCCCTACAACACCGAATACGCAACGTGTAGCCACTTACACGTACTCGGTTTGGGCTATTCCCTTTTCGCTCGCCACTACTCAGGGAATCTCGTTTGATTTCCTTTCCTCGGGGTACTGAGATGTTTCACTTCCCCCGCTTGTCTCCATCTGGCTTATGTGTTCGGCCAGCGGTGACGCCGCATTACCGGCGCCGGGTTTCCCCATTCGGGCATCCACGGATCAATAGCTATTCAACGCTTCCCCGTGGCTTATCGCAGTCGTTCACGCCCTTCATCGACTCTAGGTGCCAAGGCATCCACCATGTGCCCTTACTATCTTGACGGTGATCGATCGACCCTTTAGATCGATCGGTGATACCCGTTTTGACCCGACCGCTCATCGTGGTCGGGTCGTGGCTGCTGTGCAGTTTTCAAGGAGCGCCGAGAGGGGTAACTCGCCGGCCGCTTGACACGGGGGCCAAGACGGCGAACGGGCCGGTCTCTCAAAACTCAACAGCATGCATTTACTCGCTGGCGACGTTATGCCGCCAGCTTGAATGCCAGGTTCGGTCGACATTCCAGGCTGCTCAGCCGGAGGCTGTAAAACAACTTTCACGATAAATCGTGAGGCCGATTACAGCGCCGTACTGCGCAGGTCCATTTAAGGACTCCCTAGAAAGGAGGTGATCCAGCCGCACCTTCCGGTACGGCTACCTTGTTACGACTTCACCCCAGTCACGAGCCCCACCTTCGACGGCTCCCTCCCTTGCGGGTTAGGACACCGGCTTCGGGTGTTGCTCACTCCCGTGGTGTGACGGGCGGTGTGTACAAGGCCCGGGAACGTATTCACCGTGGCGTGCTGATCCACGATTACTAGCAACTCCGCCTTCATGTAGGCGAGTTTCAGCCTACAATCCGAACCGAGACGCGCTTTTTGGGATTGGCTCCACCTCGCGGTATCGCTGCCCTCTGTACGCGCCAATGTAGCACGTGTGTAGCCCTGGACATAAGGGGCATGATGACTTGACGTCATCCCCGCCTTCCTCCGGTTTGTCACCGGCAGTCTCGTATGAGTCCCCAACTAAATGCTGGCAACATACGACGAGGGTTGCGCTCGTTGCGGGACTTAACCCAACATCTCACGACACGAGCTGACGACAGCCATGCACCACCTGTGATTCTGTCCCGAAGGAAAGGTGTGTTTCCACACCGGTCAGAAACATGTCAAGCCCAGGTAAGGTTTTTCGCGTTGCTTCGAATTAAACCACATGCTCCGCTGCTTGTGCGGGCCCCCGTCAATTCCTTTGAGTTTTAGCCTTGCGGCCGTACTCCCCAGGCGGGGTACTTAATGCGTTAGCTTCGGCACGGGGGGAGTCGACACCCCCCACACCTAGTACCCATCGTTTACGGCGTGGACTACCAGGGTATCTAATCCTGTTTGCTCCCCACGCTTTCGCGTCTCAGCGTCAGTACCGTCCCAGCGAGCTGCCTTCGCCGTTGGTGTTCTTCCTGATATCTGCGCATTTCACCGCTACACCAGGAATTCCACTCGCCTCTTCCGGACTCGAGCCCGACAGTATCCACCGGCATTCCAGGGTTGAGCCCTGGACTTTCACAGCGGACTAATCGGGCCGCCTACACGCTCTTTACGCCCAATGATTCCGGACAACGCTTGCACCCTACGTATTACCGCGGCTGCTGGCACGTAGTTAGCCGGTGCTTCTTGTGAAGGTACCGTCACTTCAGCCGGCTGTTAACCCGCGAAGCTTCGTCCCAACTGAAAGGGGTTTACGACCCGAGAGCCTTCTTCCCCCACGCGGCGTTGCTGCGTCACACTTTCGTGCATTGCGCAAGATTCCCCACTGCAGCCTCCCGTAGGAGTCTGGGCCGTGTCTCAGTCCCAGTGTGGCTGATCGTCCTCTCAGACCAGCTACCCATCGATGCCTTGGTAGGCCGTTACCCCACCAACTAACTAATGGGCCGCGGGCCCATCCTGTCGCGGAGGCCGAAGCTTCCTTTCGTGACAACTCTTATGAGTCGGCACCTCATTCGGTATTAGCCCCAGTTTCCTAGGGTTGTCCCGATCAACAGGGCAGGTTGCCCACGTGTTACTCACCCGTTCGCGGCTCTGCCCCAGACCGAAGTCTGGTTCGTCGCCCCACTTGCATGTGTTAAGCACGCCGCCAGCGTTCGTCCTGAGCCAGGATCAAACTCTCCATAAAGTACATCGACTTCAGGCCCTAAGGCCTTTACTCGAATGTTTGAGAGTTCGCCATGACCTACTTCTGCGGCACTCCGTACACGGGGTGCCGCGGTCTTGACTGGTTACTACTCAGACCGCCACGTGGCCAGCAAGCCGGCCACCGGCGGTTCGAACCTGGACGCACATCCGGGTCAGGTGTTCAGACCCGGAGGTACGCATGCTGTTGAGTTTTCAAAGACCGACACACCCATACGGGAAGGGGATTCCTTCACGAGGGGCGCTCAGTGCCGAGGCACTGAGAACCGGGTCGAAGCGGGGAGCAAATTCGCTCCTACTTACGACCGCTACGCATCGTAGCAGGAACTTGGCGACTTTTATCGGTCGATCACGAAGCGTTTGAAGCGTCTGCGTCCGATCTGAACGACTGCGCCGGAGACCAAATCAGCTTCGACGTCCAACGTCGCTCCGTCGAGGACCTCGCCATTGAGCTTCACCCCGCCCTGTTCGAGCAGGCGGCGCGCCTCAGAGCGCGATATTCCGAAGCCATCTGCGAGCGCTAGCGGGAGGTGGACGTTGCCGTCGACCGGCGCGACGGCAAAATCTTCGATGTCGGCTGGTATTTCGTGCTCGACAAACTGGCTCACGAATTGGGCCTCAGCTGCGTCCGCGGCCTCCAGTCCATGAAAGCGCTCGACTATCGCCTTTGCAAGATGAACCTTGCTGTCGCGCGGTCCCGCGTCGCCCGCGGGTGGATCGATCGCGAGCAACTCGAACCATGAAGGCATTGCGTCGTCCGGGAGCCTCATCGTGCGGCCGAACATCTCGTCGGCGCTGGCCTCAATAGCGATTTCGTTCCCCTTCGTCTTCGACATCTTCTCGACGCCATCTATGCCAGGGAGAATTGGCATCGTGATCACTGCTTGCTCGGCGACGCCGTAGTGGCGTTGGATGTCACGCCCGAGCAAGATGTTGAAGGTTTGATCTGTCCCTCCAAGCTCTACGTCGGCTTCCACGGCGACAGAGTCGAAACCCTGCATTAGCGGATAAAGCAGCTCAAGGACCGAAATCGGCGAGCCATCTTTTAAGCGATTGGCGAAGTCTTCGCGTTCCAGGAGCTGCGCGACCGTCGTAGTGCGGACGAGCGCCAGCAGCTCCGCCATCGACATGTCGAGCCATTCGCTGTTGTAGCGCAGCTCATAGCGTCCAGGATCCTGATCGAGGATGCGAGACGCCTGTCGCTCATATGTCTGCGCGTTGGCGACTATTTCCTCTGTGCTCAAGACCGGACGCGTCTCCGATCTCCCGCTTGGGTCACCGACTCGCGCGGTGAAGTCGCCGACGATTAGAACCACGCGGTGACCAAGGTCTTGGAATTCACGTAGCTTCATGAGCACGACCGTGTGGCCAAGGTGAATGTCAGGGGCGGTTGGGTCGAGGCCGAGCTTGACCCGGAGCGGTCGCTTCTTAGCTGCGGCTAGCTCAAGCTTCGACTGAAGCGCGCCGGCGGGCAGGTCTTCCGCGACGTTGCGGGTGAGCTGGGCGGATGTCGAACCGGCGGATTCCATCTGGACCAATGCTAGTCTGAGTGCAGAGCAGGACGCGTCCCGTTCCGGGGCCGATCCGTCGGGCTTGATGGTGTTCAGGTTGTTTTTTGAGCCTGTCTTCGCCTCAGCAATCGCCGATGACTGACGACAGAGAAGACATCCCAGCCGCCGAGGGCGCCGACGAGGTTGATGCTCGGGCGCCTCGCGTCCGCAAGCCTCGGCTTAAGCGCTGGAGGCTCCTAACGATTGCGATCCCGCTCCTGGCACTCGCAGCGATATCAACCGTTTTCGGAATGATGATGGCCGTCGCCGCCGAGCTTCCAAACCTGCAGAGCGAGAACGGCTTCAAAAGCGCTCGCAACTCGGTGTTGCTAGACGCATTGGGCCGGCCGCTCGGGATTCTTAAGAGCACCAACAACCGCGTACTAATCCCATATTCAGAGATCTCGCCGTTCATGCGTAACGCGGTGATTGCGACTGAGGATCAGCGTTTCTACGAGAACAACGGAGTGGATCTTCGCGGCATTGTGCGTGCGTTCGTTCAAGACACGATTTCGGGCGGCGCTCAACAGGGCGGCTCAACTATTACGCAGCAGTTCGTGAAGAACGCGCTTCAAGCTCAGAGTCAGCGAACCGTGATCGAAAAGCTCCGTGAGTCGGCGCTGGCATACCACCTAACTCGTAAGTGGTCGAAAGAGAAGATTCTCAGCGAGTACCTAAACTCGATCTACTTCGGCAACGGTGCTTACGGGATCGAGTCTGCTGCGCGGGTCTACTTTGGGCGCGACGCCAACCACACGGGATGTGGGACCAAAGAACGCCCGTGTGCTGCCGAGCTCAGCGCTGCCGAAGCCGCGCTCCTAACCGCAGTGATCGCTAACCCGTCGGCTTATGACCCAGTTGCCCACCCAGAAGCGGCGCTTCAGCGGCGGAACCTCGTTCTCGGCAAGATGCGCGACCAGGGCTTGATCTCGGGCGCCGACTACGCGAAAGCAAGTGCTGAGGGGTTGCCTGCGGAGGTCGTTCCTCCTTCGATTGACACCAAGGCGCCGTATTTCACTACCTGGGTTAGCCAGCAGCTCGTCGACCACTTTGGCGCGCGCCGAGCATTCGAGGGTGGATTGCGCGTCCGCACCACGCTGGACCTCGACTTCCAACAGGCGGCGCAGCAGGCAATCGATCAAAATCTGACCGATCCGAATGGCCCGTCGGCTGCGCTTGTCGCAATCGACAATAAGACCGGCGAGGTCAAAGCGATGATTGGCGGGCACGACTACCAGCACAATCCGTTCAACCTGGCAACGCAGGGACAGCGGCAGCCAGGCTCCACCGTCAAGCCGTTCATCCTCGCCGCGGCTCTCCGCAAGGGTTACGGGCTAGGCTCGGTCTGGGAGTCGCGCAAACGCGTCTTCGACATCCCAGGGTCGACCGATGGCGAGAAGTTCGTCGTCAATAACTTCGATAACTCGTATGCCGGATCGCGCGATCTCGGGTCGGCGCTGACTTATTCAGACAATGCTGTGTTTGCTGCGGTCGGGTTGGCGACGGGTACAAAGCGGATCTCGCACCTGATAACGCGCATGGGCGTTCGTTCGCCAGTTTCAACTAACCCGGCTATGACGCTTGGAGCGTTCAAGCAAGGCGTCTCGGTGCTTGACTGGGCGCACGCATATGAAAGCTTTGCCTCTGGCGGTAGACGGATATCCGGCTCGCTCGGAGCGCCCGACCGCGGCCCAGTCGGGATCAGCGAAGTTCGTGACGTCACGTCGAACGCGCTGATCGACACCAACAGACGCCGCGTCGACCGTGTTATCTCACCCGCGATCGCGCAGGCCGTTACTCAGCAGATGGAAACCGTAGTGAACGCGGGTACCGGCCATCTAGCGTCATACGGAGGCTTCGCGGCGGGCAAGACCGGAACAACGGAGAACTTTGGCGATGCCTGGTTCTCTGGCTTCACCGACCGTTACACAATCGCAATCTGGGTCGGCTACGCCGATCGCACGCAGCCGATGCTCACCGAGTACAGCGGCAGTCCAGTTGCTGGCGGTACGTTCCCGGCGCAGATTTGGCACGACTTCGCGGTCCAGCTTCAAGCAATCCTCCAGGCTCGTGCCAATGCCAAAGCCACAAACGGGAAGGTTGATCCGAACAGTGTCGGTACTGTCACGACGCTCGATTCGGGCGGTGGCACCTACGGCGGTGGAGGCGGCACGGGCGGCGGCGGAGGTGGAGGCGGATCGACCG
>Ga0194052_1001075_pt1 | contig 16347 bp, 15 predicted proteins | sample SepL226m_MetaG_FD_160117 | JGI IMG/M metagenome (GOLD analysis project Ga0194052, IMG submission 160117) | Anoxic zone freshwater microbial communities from boreal shield lake in IISD Experimental Lakes Area, Ontario, Canada - Sep2016-L227-6m | ecosystem: Environmental > Aquatic > Freshwater >... | reverse complement strand
GATCAGGGTGCCATCGAGGTCAAAGAACGCGCCGATGTCCGGGCCGGCAGGGCCGGATGCGATCTGGGCGAGGACCTCCGATGACAGCACGCCTCCATCATGCGGGGAGACGACGCTACGGCGTCAATCGCGGGGTGCCACAGCCTCGAGTCCGTCTTCGTAGGCGCCCTCGTCGCGGCCCAACGCGATGGTCGCCACGGCCATCGCGGCGGTGGCAATGCCAAGGGCGATAGCACTGCGGGTGCTGACGGTCAGGTGCTCACCGAGGATCACCTGACCCAAAAGCACCGCAACCAGGGGTTCCAGCACCAGCATCGCAGGAACCGACGCCTTGAGTGAACCGGCATGAAAGGCGGATTGCTGGAGCAGGGTGGCCGCCACAGCCACCGCGATCAGCGTGTAGGTGACCGGAGAACTCAGCAGCCGGGCGGCGCCGTCTTCGGTGAGGATTTGCATCTCGATCTTGGTCAGCACCGCCACGACCCCGAAAAGCGCGCCCACACCGAGGGCAAGCAGGATCGCCCGTCGCCAGCCGGACAGCCGTACGGCTACGACCACGCCGGCTGCCACCGCGAGCAGGCACCCAGCAGCAACCAGCACTGCGGGCCATTCTGCGCCCTCATAGTCTCCGGGTCTGGTCTTGGCCAGTGAGACGAACACCGCCAGCGCCACGGTGAGTAACGAGGCCCACGTCCATTCCGCCCGGCTAACCCGACGGTGTGAGAGCCACGCACTCATCGGCAATGCGAACAGCAGCGCCGCGACCAACAGTGGCGCGACGAGCAGCAACGAGCCGTTGGCCAGGGCGATCGCATAGAAGACGTAACCGCACACCGCCGCTGCGGTGCCAGCCCACCACCGCGGCCGCCGCAGGAGGGTATTCAGCATCACCGGGCTCAATCCGTGCTCTGCGGGCACGTCCATGGTCGCCCGTTGCCGCACGACGATCCCTATCGCGGTGAACACAGCACCCGCAAGGGCGGCGACAACGGCGACGGCGTGCTCAAGCAATGTCGTCAGTCCTTCCCACTGCCGGCCCCGGCACCGAATCTAGGCCACCGGAACCGCGCCGTGCGATCCTGGTGGCCGCGTGTCAGTGAACCGCCACCACCACCGGTTCGCCGCCGTAGCCGGTGACCCGCACCGCGGTCGGGGTAGGTCCGGGCGGGGGCACGCGGCCGTGGATCTCGACGATCTCACCCGGGAACACGGTGACATAGTTGTCGTCGTAGGAGATGGGCAGAATCTCGTCGGCATCGGCCGAACTGAGCAATTCAGCCCGTTCGAAGAACGCAATCTGCGCACTCCGATTGCGAAGGGTGACGGTGACGCTTGCGGCGTCGGCGTCGTCTCGCCGGGCTGTGATGTCCAGTGCGGGTTTGGGCATGGAGTTCAGCGGTGTCATATCCGCCCAGCTGATCTGCCGGGAATCGAACGCCGTGTCATTGGCGGGTGGGCCGACATCATCGGGCACCTGGGACTGCCAGTAGACGTTCTCGGTGATCACGCCGCCACCCGTGTCGAGGAGTTGGCAGCGGACGAAAAACACGCGGGAGTCAGCCGGGCCAGGGGGCAGGGTCATCGCGGCGGCGGTGGCGCCGGAAGCGATATCGATACCGTCCGCGGTGCGGTCGTCGCGCACTTTGCCGGACAGATCGTAGGTGCGCACCCGAACCCGCAAGTCCTGCTTGGCTTCCGGGCTCTGGTTGACCACGGTGACGGTTGCCTGACGGTGATTACCACCCGCGTAGGAGTCGAACACCACTGACAGTGGTTCCAGGCCCTTCTTGGCGCCGTAGTAGGCACCACCGGGGCGAAGGTAGTAGTCGAATAAATTGCCGAAGAAGGATGGCCAGTGGCTGTTGAGCATCCAGTAGATGGTCATCTTATGGCTGTCCCAGCCGTTGGCGGCGAACGATTCGAACTGTGCGCGGGTGGATTCGTAGTGGGCGAGTTGGGCCTTGTCGGCGAAAATCTGGGCACTCGTGGACAAGCCGTAGCGGCGGTCGATGACGCGCCTGATATTGGTCAGATTTGAGTTCTGCGGCGCCGCGCCGGCATGGAAATACCAGGTGTCGTTGATCGGCCACATCTTGTCGGGCGGGATGAACCGCCGCAGGCTGGCGTACGGCGGGATGTGTTCGTTATCGCCCTGCTCGGCCGACGAACCCCGGGCCGCACCGTATCGGCCGCTGAACCAGTACGACGGCGGTCGCCAGGTATAGGGACCGGCCATCTGGATACCGTCCCACAGGGGGTTGCCCTCGGCGTCGCGGGCGAACGAGGAGACCGTGTCCACGGTGGCGTTTTGCCAATGCAGGTCGTCGATGATTTTGCGGTAGGTGTCGCGAACTCTGTCGGGCGGACGGCCATCACTTCCGTTGGCCCAGACGAACGCCGCCGGATGTGACCGCAGCATCGCGATCTGCGAGTGCAGGCTATCGCTGGCGACACGTCGATCCTCTTCATCCCACTGCTGCCACTTCTCCCACTGGTTGCAGCACATCCACCCGTACATCAGCGGTATGCCCATCTCATCTGCCAGCTCGACGAACCGGGCTGATGCGATCTTGGACTCAAGCCGAAGCATGTTCAGGCCCAGATCCCGGACATAGCGCAAGATCGCCGTATCGCGTTCGGGGTCGTACTTGTAGAGCAGGTCGGGGGTGTAGGTGGCGCCGCGCACCAGGAAGTCCCGCCCGTTGATCTGGAGATAGAAGTTTCCACCTGGTGCGGCCGAGCGGTCATCGGTATCCCGGCCCTGACTGACGGTTCGGATACCGAACCTCAGTGTCGAGGTGGTGGTGACGACTCGGTTCTGGATGAAGTCCAGCCTCAGGTCGTAAAGGTTGGGGTTACCCATGGTGTAGGGCCACCACAGATCTGGGTGTTCGATAGTGAGCTTCGCGAAATCGTCGGGTGCGAAGGCGATTTCACGCTCCTCGCCGATCGCGAGGGTGACCGGTTGGGCAACTCGGACAGGCTCTTGACCATCCCGGTTGATTGTTGCCTGCAGCACACCGCGGACCGGTTGGCTGCTGTAGTTGTGCAGGGTCGAATAAATCGTCAACTGTGCACTGTCGGTATCCGGTAGGGGTAGTTGGCTGTTCACCAGAGCTGGACCGATGCCGACATCACCGAAGGCTCGCAGTTGAACCGGCTTGAAGATTCCGGCGTTGCGGTCGGGGACGAACGAATTGCCGTTGGCCGGGTTTTTGCCCGGCCCCTGGTAGCCGAGGTAGCGCCAGTTGATCCAGTCGTACCAGCTGTCAGCCAACTCGACACCGTTGACGTCTTGGATGGCACGTTCCGGAATCACTTTGACTGCCAGCGTATTCGGCTTACCAGAAACCAGCCAGGGCGTCACATCTAAAGTGTGATCGGTGTACATCCCGACGATCTGGCTGCTGTCGGCGATGCGATGGCCGTTCAACCAGATATCAGCCCGGTAGTTGATGCCGGGGAAGTTGAGCTGATAGGTCCGGTAGCCGGCCGGAGCGGTGAAGGTGGTCCGGTACCACCAATCCTGTTGATAGAGGTCCTGCGGAACTTCGGTGCGCAGGTTCTTGCCGACGTAGAGGTTCGGGTAGATGCCGGCTTCCTGCAGTATCTCCAGCACCGTGGCGGGCATCTTCGACACCGGAACCCATGCTCCGTCGTCGTAGCCGGTGGCGGAGATCGCCGCGCCGTCAGCCTTCAGGGTTGTTGCGGAGATCAGTTTCCATCCTTCGGCAAGTTCGATGTCCTGGGACCCAGACGGCTGGGGCCGCGCAAACACCCGGTAGTCACCGGCACAGAGCAGCAGGAGCATGACCGCGAAGATCTTCAAGAAGTTCTTCGGCACGGTGCGGTGGACTCCCTGTGGTGGATGTGGGCTTGGTTCGGCCCTAGGCTAATCCAATGATCGATGCCGACCTCGCCGTCACCCGCCGTGCAATCGCCGATGCCCTCATGAGCGCGCTGGAACGGCGCCACGAGGTGCTTGACGTCATTGTCGGGTCCACCGACCGCAGATCGGCAGTCGATGCCATCACTGAATTGCTGGGCACGCCGCGGATCGCCAGCGAGGCCGTGATGAGCATGTCCTTCGACCAGTTGACCACCGAATCTCGGAAGCAGATAGCGGCCGAACTCGACGATCTGAACAGCCGACTGAGTTTCACTGCTCGCGAGCGGCCGGCTAGTTCGGACGAGAGCTTGCGGCTGCGGGCTTTCTCACACGAATCGGACCGCGATATCTTCGCCACCCGCACCGAGGAGATGGGTGCGGCCGGAGACGGCTCCGGATCACCCGCGGGCAACCTTGATGATGAGATCCGTGCTGCGCGTGATCGTCTGTGGGCCGAGGAGGCGGCCTGGTTCGTGGCCCTCGACGGCGAGGAAAAGGTCGGCATGGTGTTCGGCGAGCTGATTGGCGGTGAGGTCAACGTCAGGATCTGGATCCATCCGGCGCATCGTCAGAAGGGCTACGGCACGGCCGCTCTGCGCAAGTCACGGTCGGAAATGGCAGCCCAGTTCCCCGCCGTCCCACTGGTGGTGCGGTCACCCGGCGCCACTGCGGGCACATGAGCGTCCGCGCTGCCATCCTGGTCACCGGCACCGAAGTCCTGACCGGACGGGTCGCCGACCGCAATGGCCCCTGGGTCGCCGACCGCCTGCTGGAACTGGGCGTCGAACTGGCCCACATCACCATCTGCGGTGATCGGGCCGCCGATATCGAGGCTCAACTGCGGTTCCTGCGTGCCGAAGGTGTCGACCTGATCGTTACAACCGGCGGCCTGGGTCCCACCGCCGACGATATGACCGTCGCGACCGTCGCCCAGTTCTGTGGGCGTGAGCTCGTTCTCGACGAGGCGATGGAAGCGAAGATCGCCGAGATCCTCAGCAAGTGGATGGCCCGATTCCCGGACACCGACTTCAACGCGGTCCGCGAAGCCAACCGCAAACAGGCAATGGTGCCCGACGGGGCCACGGTGCTCGACCCGGTGGGTACCGCGCCCGGGACGGTAGTCCCGGGCACGCCGACGGTCGTGGTGTTGCCGGGTCCGCCGCAAGAACTGCAGGCGATGTGGCCGGCCGCGATAGCGACCGCCGCCGTGCAGCAGGCCATCGCCGGGCGCACCGAGTATCGGCAGTCGACGGTGCGGATGTTCGGCCTGGCTGAGTCTGGACTGGCCGACACCCTTCGCGAAGCCGAGCGGCAGATCGCCGGGTTCTGCGACCTGGAGATCACCACCTGTCTACGCCGGGGCGAGTTGGAGATGGTCACCCGCTATGAGCCGGACAGCGTGGCGACCTACCAGGCTCTGATGGACCTGGTGCGGGATCGCCACGGGGCGACGATCTTCTCCGAGGACGGTTCTTCGGTCGACGAGCAGGTGGCCCGGTTGCTGGTCGGCCGACGGATCGCCACCGCCGAGTCCTGCACCTCGGGGCTGGTGGCGGCGCGCCTCACCGATCGGCCGGGCTCCTCGGACTATGTCGCTGGTGGGGTGGTGGCCTACGCGAACGAAGCCAAGGTGGCGCTGCTGGGTGTCGATGCCGCGCTGATCGCCGAACACGGCGCGGTATCGGCCGAGGTTGCCGAAGCGATGGCGGCCGGCGCGCTGTATCGCTTCGGCGCTGACACAGCGGTCGCGACCACCGGGGTAGCCGGACCAGGCGGCGGGACCGCCGAGAAACCGGTCGGAACTGTGTGGTTTTCCGTGATGCTGACCGATGGACCGACGGTTACCCGCTGCATCCGGATTCCGGGGGAGCGCTTTGATGTTCGGGACCGCTCGACGACGGTCGCTATGCACCTGCTGCGGCGGGCACTGCTGGAGCGCTCATCGGATTAGAGTGACGCGGTGACCCGAATTGGCAACCTGTTCGGACCGGACTTCACCTTCCTGGGTGTGCCGAAAGCCGACCTCGATGAACCCGCTAGTTTCGCCGATGCCGACGTCGTGATCCTGGGCGCGCCCTTCGATGGCGGTACCTCCTACCGCTCCGGCGCCCGGTTCGGTCCGCAGGCCATTCGTGGCACCGACAACAATCCGCATGATGGGTCGCGGCCGTCGCTTGCCCTGCGCACCGATGCGCTACGCGATCTCAATGTTGTCGATGCGGGCGATGTGGAGATCTATAGCGGCGATATCGAACGGTCTCTCGGGCAGATCCGGGAAGCCGTGGCGACGATCGCGGCAGCCGGCCCGATTCCGATAGTGCTGGGCGGCGATCACTCGATCACCTATTCCGACACCTCCGGTATCGCCGATGTGCTTGGCCAGGGTCGGATTTCGCTGATTCATTTCGACGCCCACGCCGACACCGGCGATATCGAATTCGGTTCGCTGTGGGGTCACGGCCAGCCGATGCGCCGACTGATCGAATCCGGAGCGGTCCGCGGTGACCGGTTCCTGCAGATCGGCTTACGCGGGTACTGGCCGGGGCCGGAGACCCTCGACTGGATGGCGAACGAGGGCATGCGGTCCTATGAGATGACCGAGATCGTTCATCGAGGGCTTACAGACTGTTTGACGGAGGCGTTCGGCATAGCCACCGACGATTGCGACGGGGTGTTTTTGTCTGTGGACATTGACGTGTGCGATCCCGGTCATGCTCCGGGGACCGGGACACCTGAACCGGGTGGGTTGTCGGCCAGGGAACTGCTCGATTCGGTACGTCGAATCTGTCTGGAATTACCGGTCGTCGGCATGGACGTGGTCGAGGTCGCACCGCCGTATGACCACGCCGACATCACGGCACTACTTGCTAATCGGGTTGTGCTGGAAGCTCTTTCGGCGATAGCGCGGAAACGCTACGACGAGACCCATGGGACCCGGTGGGATCCGGCACAGCCACTACTCGATGGTCGGGTGGCCCCGGTACCTGAAGGCCCGATGCGCGGGCACAAACACTGACCAGACATTATTCAGGGCTGCTGAACTCCGCGTCGGTCACATAGCGAGCCTGGTTTCCGCCGGCGCTTCGGGCCTCGTGCATGGCCGCGGTGGCCAGCGCGACAACCTTGTCGAGCACATCGTCGGGGGGGAGATCGGCCAGTGGGCGCAGTGCTGTGCTGACCACTCCGATACTGGCGGTGATTCCCTGCGGGGTTGCCGCGACCGCGCCGAGTACCCGTTCCACAAGCGGTGCCGGACTGGGCACGGTGAAGGTGTCGGCGATGAGGAACTCCCAGTCGAGCGCGTGGCCAACGACAGCCTCGCGGCGCACTGTCTCACGCAGCGCCTGTCCCGCCGCCACCTGGGCCGCGTTGGTGCCGCGCGGACCGTGCAGGCTCTGAATCGCGGCGAGATTGTCGATACCAACCACGACCAGGACGAAATAGCGATCGTCCTCACGATGCCGGGCACCAATCACGGTCGCGGTGCGGTCATAGAACGCCTGTCGGGTGAGCAGTCCGGTGACGGGGTCGACGGCGGTGACAGGCTCAGCCGGCGCCCCCACCGTCGCGATCGTTCGGCACGCAAAGGTCACCACCACGCACAGCAACACCACGGGTGTCATCAATGCGATGGCGGTCGCAACATCATCGGCGGCGATCCGCGCCGTCAGCCACAGCACGGTGAGACCCGCGACGGACGCCGCGAAAACCAATAGTGGGGAATTGTGGAATAACGCGGTGAAGCCGAGGATGAAGGTGAATGCCGACGCGGTCACCATCCCGGCCATCGGATCGATTGTCGCCAGACAACCTCCCGCCATGGCCAACGTGCCGAGGACGACGACGGCTGCTGATTCACCGCGGGTCGGCCACCGGTAGCGCAGCCACGGCACGGCTAGCACGATGCACATCACGGCGACGAACCCGTAGACCAACCTGAACCCGGGCCACGGCGGGGTGTGCGGAGCCACTCCGGCCAGCAGTGCGGGCAGACCTAGCGCCAGGATGCATCCGGCGACCACGCGCATGGTTGTGGTTTGGTAACCGCTAGCTGCCAGCCGCGCGGTGAACGCGTGATACTGATCCGGCGCGAGCCCGGCGCGCAGTCTCATCGGCAGACCACGGTCACAGCGTAGTCACCGCCGGTGTAGGGAATCCGGTCCCACGTGGCCCACCGGGCAACCTGTGCCAGGCCCGCGGCCGCCGTTAACTCGTCGTAGCGGTCACAGGTCAGCTGGCCGGGCCGCAGACTGAAACCGGCGACCAGCAGGCCGCCTTCGGTCAACCGACTCGCCATGTTCGCCAAGACCCGATCCTCAGTCCCCGGTTCCAGGAAGATCATCACATTGCCGGCCAGCAGGATGAGGTCAAAAGTCCCGTTTGGGATTCCGGTCGGATCGCTGAGATCGGCCTCATACCAATCAATTTCCGGTGCTTTGATGCGCGCGGTTCCCAGCATGCCGGCATCTGCATCAACCCCGGTGACGCCAACTCCGCGCTTCGCTAGTTCGATTGCGACCCGGCCGGTGCCGCAGCCCGCGTCGAGCACGTTGGTACCGCCCGATTCGGCCAGCAGCGACTCGACCAGATCGGCCTCGCCGTGGATATTCTCACCGGCTTCGGCCAACGTGTGCCAGCGCGAGTCGTACTCCTCGCCACGCGGCATATCCGTGCGCTGCCACCGGTTGGTCATAGTTGATCCTCTTACCTTAGGCCGCAACGATGATGGTGAGTTTGTCGGCTTCTCGCTCCACCCGCATTCCGGCCTTTTGCGCCAGGGTTGTAACCGATGCTGCGTCGTCGGGTTCTGATCTGGAGGTGGCCAACGCGCGGGCCAGCCGGCCCTTGTGCGCTTTGTTGAAGTGAGTGACGACGGTCCGACGTCCGTCTGGTTGTTCGGTCAGCACGTCAACCTGAACGGCACCGTCGACCCGACCGAGCCCCGCGTATGCGCCGGAGCGCAGATCAACGATGAGTTCGCGGCCCGACAACTCGGCCAGGACCGGCTCAAGAATGGGTCGCCACCGTGCGGCCAAGCCTGGCCGGCCCGGCAGTTTGGAACCCGCCGAGAGCCGATAAGCGGGGATGGCGTCATCGGCCCGGAGCAATCCGAACAGCGCCGAGCCGACCGCTAACCGCGAGCGGGCCCGGGTCGCTTCCGCCGATCGCAGCGACCCGAAGTCCAGAGCGTCATACAGAACACCGGTGTAGCGGTGGATGGCGGGCAATGTGGGTGAGGTGCGTAGTGCCGCGTTGCGCTTGATTTCGGCGTCCTGGGCCGCCGAGATGCCCAGCGCCAGCCGGCTGGCCGCCGGGTCGGCGGCAAGCGTGACCAATTCGGCGATGAGGGCCTTGCGCATGAGGTTCAGTTCCGAAGACCCGAGCAGGGTGAGCTTCAATGCGGGTCCGTCGCCGCCGGCGCGCTTGGTCTCCGAAGGGGGAAGTAAAACGATCACGAGTTAGCCGTCAGGTATCAGTAGGGCGGCAGTTGCCCGTTACCGGATTGCCCGGCCAACCCGTTGAGGATGTCGAGTTGGTGGCGCAGTTGCAGTTGCGACAACCAGGGCGGCGTCTGTCCCGGCAGCGCAGCGTTATCAGTCAGCTGCCACGGCTGACATCCGCTGGTTTTGAAGGCGACGTCGGTGGCCTCGATCTGGACGACCTGGGGTTGCGACGACAGTGCGTTGTTGAGCGTGACGTTGTCGGCGCCGATCCGTCGCCAGTAGCACTTGGTGCCGGTGGCCGGACCTGCGGAAGCATAGACGCCGGGGGCGATCTGGGTTCCGACCGCGAATATCCCATCCTGGTCGATGGCGCTCGCCGGTCCCGGCGAGGGCACCGGCGCCGGGGTGGTCGGGTCTGCCACAGCCACCCCGACACCGGTGCCACCGCATGCCGCGGTCGCCACCAGGAGAACCGACGCGAATAAACGACCCACGGCACATAAGGGTACGCGGAACCGATCAGATGTCAGAACCTGCGCTTATGGTGACCCCGTGCGGGACAACTCGGCGCGGGCCACCACCCACATGGCTTCCACAGCCCTGCGCTGGGTCGGATTATGGTGCGCCGCGACGGTGCTGTTGGCCTATATGGGCACGCTGAACAGAGCTGCGTGGGTGCTCGCAGGTGTCACCGCGCTGCTGGCGATGGTGGCCTCCTGGCGATGCTGGCTGGTCTGGCTGGAGGAGCGCCACCGCAGCCGACGTGATGCGCTGTACCGGGCCACGGGGCAGGCAGCCGTCGATGAGATGGCCGGCGTGGACTTCGAGCACTACGTCGCGGCCGTTCTGCGCGGGGTCGGCTACACCGTTGAGGTCACCAAAGCCAGCGGTGACTTCGGCGTGGATCTCATCGCTACCAAGAACGATGTCCGAACGGCCGTGCAATGCAAACGGCAGGCGCGCGCGGTCGACGGGTCGGCGATCCAGCAGGTAGTTGCCGGCGCTGCCGTGCACAACTGCACGGCGACGATGGTGGTGTCGAATCACCGCTACACACCGGCGGCCGGGTGTCTCGCCGAGGCGCACGGGTGCGTTCTCATTGACCGGGTACGTCTGGCTCGGATGGCCCGGTCGCACCGATCTCAGGTACCAACGAATCGTTCGCGGTAGCCGCGAAATCGCTGGGCGACGTCATCGGGGTCGAGACCCACCTGGGCGAGGTCGTAGAGCACCTCGCCGTGGCGGCCCCGCGGATGCGCGGTGGTAAATCTCGCCATCGCAGCGCGAACATCTGCACCGAATGGTTGACCTGCCAGATCGTAGATCGCCGCCAGCGTGCCCTGTTCGTCAGCCATGAAATCGGTGAACCGCACATCAATCGACTGCTCAGCGGGTAATACATCGCGATCGCGCAGACATCCGTTCAGCAATTCTTCAGCACGGTTCATCCAGTAACGTCCAATCACAACCGGGTCGGGGTGATCGCACGCCATACGCGTCCCATAGGCGACCATCGTGACCATCGAGCGGGTCACCTCGATCGGATCACGATGTGTGACAACGAAAGTCGCATCCGGAAAGGCGGCGACAAGTGTCGGAAACTGCTCAAGATGCTGCGGCGACTTCAGTACCCAGCGGGTACCGCCACGTAGCCACTGCATGGCCTGCAGGCTGCGCTTGAGGTAGAGGTAGGACGGCAGTTGGTCGTGCGACTTGTAGTGCGCGGCAAAAGTCGGGACCTGGTAGGTGGTCTCAAACAACATGCCAGAAATGTCGTTGGCCAGTAGCTGAATCTCTTCGTGCGCATGGTCGACAGTCATCTCATGCATCCGCTTGAATTCGGGCATGGTCGCATCGAGTAGCTCCAGACCGGTCGAGCAGCGGTCCCGACGACCCTGATCGCCGATCTCGCCCGGCGCTGGGAACGGTTCCAGGCTTTCCCAGTAGGGCAGCGAACGGATAGTGGGATCGGCGGCGATCAGGTTATGCAGATGGGTGGTGCCACTGCGGGGCAACCCGCAAATGATGATCGGCCGTTCGATCGCGATGGACTCGATCTCCGGATGCTCGGCGATCAGGGCTTCCAGCCGCAGCCGGTTAACCAGGTTACCCACCAGTTGCTCGAATACGATCGCTACACCTGTCGCCGAAAGTCCGGCTTCAGTACGGAGGGCCTCGCACAAGACCGTCAGGCGCTCGTGGAAGTCGGAATCACCCCAGTGATTCAGGCCGGTGCGTTCCGAAGCGGTCGACATCAGTGCCTGTGGCGTCAGTTCCAGCGCGGCACCGTAGCCCGCGAGTGCCGCTCGGATCGGATGCGATTGCTGCGGATAGACGGGGTCAGCGAGGTCATCGAGTGAGATCGGTTCCGGACATGGGGTTGTCATGCGCAGACCTCGGCAGCCTTGACCACCCGGCACACCGGCCGCTGTGGCGTGGCGTCAGGTAGGAACCAGCGAAGCCAGATCAGGCCCTTGGGCCGGCCTGCGGTCCAGACCCAGTTGGGATGGCCGGGGTCGCTGTCACTGACCACGATTCGCCACGACCCATCGGGTTCGTAGGTGACATGCGCACCGTTAATCGTGACTTTCTGGTGGGTGACCCTCTGATAGGTGTAGTCGTAGGTGTGCAGGAACGGGTTCCACAGGCAGAGATTCCAGAACACGCACTCCGGCGAGGTTCCCTCAATCACCAGCGCTTCGTCGGCTTCGAGTTCGTAGGCACCCATGGCGTAGGCGGCGTCGGCGGCCGACCACCCGTACGCGTGCTCGGGTACCGGATAGGGCTCGGCGATCTCGTTGGGTGGTGCGATCCGGGTGGGGATGAATGAGCACTGCTCGGTGATCCATGTGCGCGCGGCGCGCAGCCGCCGGGCGAGATCGGCACGGCTGTCATGTCGACGTGGCGGCGGATCGACCGCCTCGATTTTCCAGTGCGCCCTTCGGTTGGTATCGGGGTTGTCGAGGTAGTCGCGGGTGAGTGCGACGACGGCGTCCGGGTCGAGTTTGAGTGACTGTCCGGACTTTGCGCCGGGGGAGAGCTCGAACTCGAAGTTGCCGTCGTCGTCGAACTGCAGTGAACGGTCGTTGAGGGTTCCGACAATCCGATTGCTGTAGTGGCCGTCATCGGGCCCGCCGTAGACCGTGATCGACAGGTACACCGAGTCGCCACGGTTCCCGGTGACCCGGTAGGTGCGGTTGGGGTCGATGGGTGCCAGTTGGTAGAACGCGTCGGAGTTGTCCCCGCCCCACTTCTGGTAGGGGCCGATAATATCGACGAATCGGGGGTTGTCCCTGTCGCCCCAGACATAGGCGTCGACGGCGACCCGCAGCAGGCTGAACGTCAGCCGATAACCGTCGAGCAGATCCGGTTCGTCCAACGGCGGGTCGGCGTTAAGAAATTTCTGCTCGATGGCCGCCATTTCGGCGAGCAATCCGTGGAATGCCTGCGAGAGTTCGTCCTCAGCCATCACCCTGCACTCCTTCACGAACCACGCGGGCACTCCTTCGCGCACCACGCGGTCAACGGTATGCCGCATTGATCTGCAGTCTTACGCTTTTCTGACCTCCGGCCAAGATCGGTCGTATCGGTACCCGGGTACCCATAAGATTGCCAATATCGCTTGCTTGACGTCATTGAATTGCACTAACGGGAGGACTTGTTATGAAGAACCCGATCCGGAGCCTGATCAGGCCGCTGGCAGTCGTTCTGGCGGTGATGGGCCTGACCTTCGGCCTTGCCAAGCCGGCGACCGCGGTGGCCGATGACCTGAACTTCACCGGTACGACCCTGAGTGGCGCACCTTTTAACGGTGCAAGCCTGCAGGGCAAGCCCGCGGTGCTGTGGTTCTGGACGCCGTGGTGCCCGTTCTGCAACTCCGAGGCCCCGAGCGTCAGCGCTGTCGCGGCCGCCAATCCGAAGGTGACCTTCGTCGGTGTGTCGACCCGGTCCGATGTGGGCGCCATGCAGAACTTCGTCTCGAAGTACAACCTCAACTTCACCAACCTCAATGATGCCGACGGATCCATCTGGGCCAGGTTCAATGTGCCGTGGCAGCCCGCTTACGTGTTCCTGCGCGCCGACGGGACCTCGACCTTCGTGAACAATCCGATGGCGGCGATGTCCCAGCAGGAGTTGAGCGACCGGGTGCAAGCGCTCACATCCTGACCTTGAATCAGAACCTCGTCGGTCTTGCCTTCGTCGCGGGCATGGTGGCGGCCTTCAACCCGTGTGGTTTCGCCATGCTGCCCGCTTACCTCACGCTGGTCATTGACCCGCAGGGCAGTAGCCAACTCACCGCGGTGAGTCGGGCGCTGGCCGCGACAGCGGCGATGGCGTTGGGTTTTCTGGCCGTATTCGGGTCGTTCGGTCTGCTGACGGTATCGGTGGCATCGACGGTTCAGCGCTACCTGCCGTACGTGACGCTGGCGATCGGGGTGGCACTCGTCGGCCTCGGGATCTGGTTGATCTCCGGCCGAGAAATCCGCATGCCGAACTTGGTAGGCAACACCGGGCGGTGGGCACCGACGGCCAGACTTGGATCGATGTTCGGCTACGGCGTCGGCTACGCGATTGCCTCGCTGTCGTGCACCATCGGCCCATTCCTGGCGGTCACCGGCAGCAGCCTTCGCAATGGTTCACCGGCCCAGGGCGTGCTGGTCTATCTGGCGTACGCGGCCGGGATCTCGCTGGTTGTCGGCGTCCTCGCGGTTGCTGTCGCACTGGCGAGTTCCTCGCTGGTCGATCGAATGCGCGCGGTGCTGCCGTACATCAACCGGATCAGCGGGCTGATTCTGATTGTGGTGGGGCTGTATGTCGCCTACTACGGGTTCTACGAGATTCGTCTGTTCGGCGGCAACGGCAGCGCCGACGATCCCGTGATCAGCGGCGCGGGGCGACTGCAGCGAACCCTGGCGGGCTGGGTCTACGAGCATGGCGGCTGGCCCTGGCTGCTGGTGCTGGGCGCGCTTATCGTCGCCGCGGGGGCGCTGTGGACACAGCAGCGCCGACGGCGCACACCCCGGTAGCCGCTTCCGCCGATATACTCGGCGTTCACTGCCTTCTGGGCGGTGCCGATGAGAGGACTCCACAGATGAGCCAGATCCGCACCTGGGTTGCCGCCGCGGCGGCCGTCCTCAGCCTCGCCACGGTGCCTGCGGCCATCATCACCATCGCGCCCAGCGGTGCGGCTAACGCGGACGTCTGCGCCAGTGCGGGCCGGCGGATCTCGGTGAGCGGTTGCGCGAACCTCTCCGATGTGATGGCTCCGTACGTCGTGCAACCCGATGCCTACGCGCCGCTGCCCGGCGACCTCACGCCCAACGTCAACGCATGCGTCGGCTACAACGGCCGATGGGTGGACGCCAGTACCTGTCGTTAGCCGCGACGAAACGAAATCCCCCCGTCGGCATCACGCCGGCGGGGGGATTTCGTTATCTGAGCCGCTACTTCTACTTCTTAACGTCGTATCGGTCGAGATCCATCACCTTGGCCCACGCCGCGGCGAAATCACGTACGAACTTCTCCTTCGCATCGTCCTCGGCGTACACCTCGGACAGCGCACGCAATTGCGAGTTCGACCCGAAGATCAGGTCGACGCGGGTGCCGGTCCACCTGTCCTTGCCAGTGACCCGATCCTTGCCCACATAGGTTCCGTCATCCTTCGGCGACGGCGACCACTGGGTGTCCATATCGAGAATGTTGGTGAAGAAGTCGTTGGTCAGCCGACCCGGCTTATCGGTGAGCACCCCAAGCTTTGAATCCTTGAAGTTCGCACCGAGAACCCGAAGGCCACCCACCAGAACCGTCATCTCCGGCACGGTCAGCGTCAACAGATTGGCCCGGTCGATCAGCATGTACTCGGCCGGCAGCGGATTGCCCTTGCCGGCGAAGTTGCGGAACCCGTCCGACTTCGGCTCCAGGTGTGCAAAGGACTCGGTGTCAGTCATCTCCTGGGTGGCGTCACCGCGACCCGGGGTGAACGGAACCGTGATGTCGAAGCCGGCGTCCTTGGCTGCCTTCTCGACAGCCGCGACACCACCGAGCACGACGAGGTCCGCAAACGACACGCCGGTGCTCGAAGCCTTCTGGATCTCCTCCAGCTTGCGCACCACCTGGGCGAGTTCGTCGGGCTCGTTGGATTCCCAGCCGGCCTGCGGCTGCAGCCGGATGCGGCCACCGTTGGCGCCACCGCGCTTGTCACTATCGCGGTACGACGCGGCCGCCTTCCACGCGGTCGACACCAACTGCGGCACAGTCAGACCCGAGGCCAGGATCTGCTCCTTGAGCGCGGTGACATCCTTGGCGCTGAGCTTGCTCTGACCGGTAGGGACATTGTCCTGCCACAGCAGCGCCTCTTGAGGAACCAGCGGGCCCACATAACGGGCTACCGGCCCCATATCGCGGTGAACTAGCTTGAACCAGGCCCGGGCGAACGCGTCGGCGAGTTCCTCCGGATGGTCAAGCCACCGACGGGTGATGGGCCCGTAGATCGGATCCACCCTCATCGACAGATCCGTGGTCAGCATCGACGGGTGGGTCCGACCCGAACCGAAGGCCTCGGGGGCGGCGTCAGAGCCCGCACCGTCCTTGGGCTTCCACTGGTGGGCACCGGTGGGGCTGGCGGTCAGTTCCCACTCGTAGCCGTAGAGGTTCTCCAAGTAGCCGTTATCCCACCTGGTTGGGTTGGACGTCCAGATCACCTCCAGACCGCTGGTGACAGCATCCTTACCGACACCGCTGCCGAAAGCGCTCTTCCAGCCCAGGCCTTGCAACTCGATCGGGGCACCTTCCGGTTCGGGACCGACGGTTCCGTCGCCACCGGCGCCGTGGGTCTTGCCGAAGGCGTGTCCGCCGACGATCAGTGCCGCGGTTTCCACGTCGTTCATCGCCATTCGTCCGAACGTCTCGCGGATGTCCATCGCGGCGGCCAACGGATCAGGCACACCCTCGGGGCCTTCGGGATTGACGTAGATCAGGCCCATGGTGGTGGCGCCCAGCGGGTTCTCCAAGACG
>Ga0194052_1001072_pt1 | contig 16365 bp, 10 predicted proteins | sample SepL226m_MetaG_FD_160117 | JGI IMG/M metagenome (GOLD analysis project Ga0194052, IMG submission 160117) | Anoxic zone freshwater microbial communities from boreal shield lake in IISD Experimental Lakes Area, Ontario, Canada - Sep2016-L227-6m | ecosystem: Environmental > Aquatic > Freshwater >... | reverse complement strand
GTCAGATCACCGGAGAGCTGGAGTACCTGGCCGTCGATCGGAGCGGCGATCTTGGGACCCCAGGCCACCGTCGTTCCACGCACAAAGGCGACCTGCTGGCCGATGCGGGAGGCGGTGAAGTCGGCAAATTTTTTCGCCGACTCCGACGTCATGGTCATCTGGACCAGTTGGACACCGGTCAATGGGTTCAGAAACGAGTCCACGTTGGTCAGATCCAGGCTCAGCCCCTCCGGGCCGAGTTCGTAGACCGCGGTTTTGTTGATATCGCAGATCCGAGTGGGCTGGTCGGGCGCGGCCGGCGGCGAGTCCGGACACTGTTCGGGTGTCGTGACGAAGGCGCTGACTACCGGCCGCACCGGAAGCGGCTTGATGATCAGCGCGGGCGCGGTGGTTGTCGTCAGGACAGGCAGGTCCGGCTCGCGACCGACCTCGCGGGCCGTCAGCAGGCCCATCCCCATCGGCGCAATGGCCGCCGCCGACGCGACCGCCGCGAGCACACCGATGATGATCCGCCGGTTACGTTGCTTGGTTTTGGAGTCACTCATGATAGGAGCAACTTACCTGCGCGCCCTCGGTACGCGCGAGACAGCGCATCGGCACTGAAGACCACCAACGCCACCCAGATCAATCCGAAACCGATCCAGCGCGCCGGCGGCATGGGCTCGTGGCCAACCAGAATCCCCCAGGTCATCTGCAGTGCCGGGTTGAAGTACATCAGTAAACCCAGCGTGACCAGCGGTAACCGCTGGGCCGCCGCCGCGAACATCAACAGGGGAATTGCCGTCAGTGGACCCGAGAGCGCCATCAGCGTCGCGTGGCCGGGCCCGTGGTTGGTGAACTGCCCGTGCCCATTGACCTGGAGCACGAGGAGAAACACCACCGCCATTGGAGCGGCGATGCCGGCCTCTACCGCAACGCTGACCCTCGGGTCGGTGGTCACGACCTTTTTCACCACGCCATACAGCCCGAAAGACATCGCCAGGCCCAGCCCGATCAACGGGGTGGCGTCCGTTTCGACGGACAGCACGATGATCGCGACCAGCGCAATCAGCACCGCCGCCGATTGCGCACGATTCAGTCGCTCACCGAATATCACCATCCCGAACAGCACACTCACCAGTGGATTGATGAAATACCCCAACGCGGCATCGACGACGTGGCCGTTGTTCACCGCGTAGACGTAGATGATCCAGTTGATCGAGATCAGTATTGACGCACAAGCCAACAGCAGCCAGGTGCGACCACTGATCGACCACAGGTCGGACACCCGGCCCACAGCGATCAGGACGACGGCCATGAACACGGCTGTCCAGACGATCCGGTGGGCCAATACTTCGGGTGCGCTGGCAGGTTGGAGTAGCGGAAAGAACACCGGGAACATCCCCCAGGTGCCATAGGCCCCGATGGCGTACAACAACCCCGTTGCGTCGGTACCGCCGCGCGGACGCGCGGAGTCGTCGTTAATGGTCAAGGCGCTTCAGGACTTACGACTCGGCGCGCAGCACGTTCAGCGCATGCTGAAGATCGGCCGGATAGGGACTGGTGATCTCGATTCGCCGGCCATCGGCGGGGTGAGCAAACGCCAGCGAGCGCGCGTGCAGCCACTGCCGTTCCAGGCCCAGGCGTTTGGCCAGGACCGGATCGGCCCCGTATGTCGGGTCGCCGACGCAGGGATGGTGCAGCGCGGCGAAGTGGACCCGAATCTGGTGGGTGCGGCCGGTTTCGAGATGGATATCGAGCAGGCTGGCCGCCCGGAACATCTCAAGGGTGTCGTAGTGGGTGATGCTGGGCCTGCCGGACTCGGTCACCGCGAACTTCCAGTCATTGCCTCGGTGACGACCTATCGGCGCGTCGATGGTTCCACTCGACGGGTCCGGATGCCCTTGAACCACAGCGTGGTAACGCTTATCGACGGTGCGTTGCTTGAAGGCCCGCTTGAGCACCGTGTAGGCGTGTTCAGATAGCGCCACCACCATGACACCGGAGGTTCCGGCATCGAGACGTTGCACAATGCCCTGCCGTTCATGGATACCTGAGGTGCTGACCCGGAATCCCGCCGCAGCAAGTCCGCCGAGCACGGTCGGACCATGCCAGCCGACCGTCGCATGCGCGGCCACACCGGGCGGCTTGTCCACGACGACGATGTCATCATCGGAATAAAGAATAGCCATACCTTCGATCTCGACCGGCGTATTCTCCACCGGCGCAGGCGCTTCCGGCAATGTCACAATCAACCACGACCCCGCCTGCAGCCGATCTGATTTACCCGCACGCACCCCGTCAATCTCGACACCGCCATTTTCGGCGACGGCCGCCGCGGCGGTACGTGACAGCCCGAGCAGCCTGGCCAGACCCGCGTCGACCCGCATACCGGCCAGACCCTCGGGGACTGGCATCGATCGCTCGCTCATCAGGTGGATTCGGCCGAGTCGGGCGCTCTCACGGGTGAGCTTGTGGGCGGGCGACGGCCGATCCGGTCGAAGTCGTAGCCTGAAATCGACAAAATGACCAGCAGGATCGCTCCGCCGACCACCGCCGAGTCGGCTACGTTGAAAACCGGCCACCACCCGACTGACAGGAAATCGACCACATGGCCGCGCAATGGGCCGGGTGAGCGGAAGAAGCGGTCGATCAGGTTGCCCGTTGCGCCGCCAAGGATCATGCCCAGACCCAAGGCCCACCACAGCGACACCAGCCGTCGGCCCATCCAGATGATGCCGACCACCACGCCGGTGGCCACCAACGTAAGAACCCAGGTGTAGCCGGTGGCCATCGAGAACGCGGCCCCTGAGTTGCGGACCAGCGTCCAGGTGACGGTGTCGCCGATGATCGACACCGGTTGACCCGGGGTCAGCCACCGCACGGCCAGAACCTTGGTCACGATATCGAGGATCAGCACCGTTACGGCAACCGCGAGCAGCAGGCTCAATCGCCGACGCGGGGGCACCGTAGTTTGACCGGCATCGGTGCCCGTTACCTGCTCGGCGCCAGGCACAGGGTCATCGGTCACGTCCCCATCATCCCCTAGTGCCTTTCCTGGATCTCACAGTCCGGCTGCTGCCGCACCGGGGTCTCCTGCAACAATGAGCCCATGTCGCGTCTCGTCGTCATCACCACCGGCGGCACTATTGCGACGAGCGCCGACCCAGACGGCGTGTTGCGCCAGACTCGCAGCGGCGCTCAACTCGTCGATGGTCTCGATGTCGAGGTTGTCGACCTGCTGTCGTTGGACAGCTCGGAGCTCACCCCGGTCGAATGGCTCCAGATCGGATCCGCGGTCACCGCCGCAGCCGCGGACGGCGCCGACGGGATCGTAATCACACACGGAACCGATACGATGGAGGAGACCGCGCTCTGGCTGGATCTCACCTACGGCGGTGACGCGCCGGTGGTGCTGACCGGGTCCTCGCGGGCGGCCGATGCTGCCAACCCCGACGGGCCCGGCAACCTCCGTGATGCGCTTACGGTGGCGGCCAGTCCCCTGGCCCGGGGCCTCGGAGTCCTGATGAGCTTCGCCGGCGCAGTGCTGTCCCCGCTGGGCACCACCAAACAGGGCGGCGCCCAGGTATTCGGCGCGAAGGCACAGATCGGCAGCGTCGCCGATGGGACCTTCACCGCGACCGATTCCAAGGAGAGACCCTTTCTCGGCACCGTAACCTCCGCGCCCAGGGTGGATATCGCGGCGGCCTACCCGGGTGCTGACGGCACCGCCGTCGATGGGTTCACCGCCGCCGGCGCACGCGGACTGGTGATCGAGGCGATGGGATCCGGCAATGCCGGCGCATCCCTGATCGACGCCGTGGCCCGCGCCTGCCGTCGCGGTGTCGCAGTAGCGGTGACCACCCGGGTTCCGGACGGACACGCCAGCGCGACATACGGGCCCGGCCATGATCTGGTGGCCGCGGGTGCGGTGATGGTGCCACGGCTGCGGTCCGGCCAGGCTCGAGTGCTTCTGATGGCCGCACTCGGTGCCGGACTACCCGTCGACTCTGTCGTCGCCCGCTGGGGCTGACCGCTCGCTGTCATCGGGATAGTCGGGCCAGTCGAGACTGTCAATCGGGTCAGCATTCGTCAGCGCCGGAGTGTCGATCGCGAAGGTACGCATCACGCCCGGCCCGCTGCTGCGGGTCTCGAACCGCACGCTGACCACACCGTGTCCGGCGCCCTGCACCCAGCCGTGGCCAAACTCGGGATGTTCGAGGTCATCACCAACTCGCCAGCCGGCAGCCTCGTTGGTCGGTTCGGGCAGCGCGGTATCTGACGACTCGAGCTCATGGTGTTCAAGTTCGGGAAACAACGACTCCTGAAGCACGTCGCTGAGACCGGAAAAACCAACGCCCACAAGCCGAATCGGACCGACCTCGTGTGGGTCCAGCAGGAGCCGGCGGGCAAGTGCGGTGAGCGCACCCGCATCGGCGGTGGCGTACGGCAGCGTCGCTGAGCGGGTCAACGTCGACATATCAGACTTCTTCAGCTTGATGGTCACGGTCCGGGCTCCGCGGCCGTCGCGTTCCAGCCGTCGGTGGGCATGCTCGGCGATCGGGGTGACGGCCTCATAAAGCTGGTGCAGCGTTGTGAGATCGGTGTCGAAAGTGGACTCGGCACTGATCTGTTTCGCCTCAGCCCGTTCCATGACCGGTCGGTCATCGATACCGCGGGCGAGCCGCCGCAGCGTTGAGCCCACGGCCCCACCCAGGATGCTGGCCGACTCGGTATCGGATAACGCCGCCAGCTGTCCAACCGTCTCGATGCCCAGCCGACGAAGCTTCTCCTCGGCCACCGGACCGATACCCCACAGGCGGCGCACCGGAAGACTTTCGAGCAGCGCCTGTTCATCGGCGCGCCGGATCACCCGCACGCCATCGGGTTTAGCCAATTCCGAGGCGATTTTAGCGATCTGTTTGCCGGATCCGGCGCCAACGGAGGCGACCAATCCGGTCTGCTCCCTTACCTGAAGTCTCAGCTCAGCGCAGAACCGCTCGACGTCATCGGCGCTGGCCCCGAGAAGTTCGAGGGGCTCCCCAAAAGCCTCGTCGAAGGAAAGCTGCTCAAGCACCGGAACCATCAAGCGGACGGTATCCATCACCCGTCGGCTGGCAACGCCATAGACCGCACCACGCGGCGGCAGCACCACCGCCGGCGACCCGACCAACCGCCGGGCCTGGTGCATGGGCATGGCAGAGCGGGCTCCAAAGGCGCGCGCCTCATAACTAGCACCGGCAACGACTCCCCGACCACCCCGGCCGCCGACCAGAACGGGCCGGCCTCGCAATGTCGGCCGGGTCAGCTGCTCAACAGATGCGAAGAACGCATCCATGTCGAAATGCAGCACCCACCGGTCCACCGCCAGAACTCAGCCCTGCTTGGCTATCGCAACCCGCACACCGTCGCCGATCTGAACCCCATCGTCAATCTTTTCGCCAGGCTCGACGAAGTCGAAACTGGTGGCCAGGATTTCACCGGCGATCAGGTCACGGTGCGTGCGCGCCCAGTCAGCCCGCTGCACCGGTACCGCCATCACCACCGCGATACGGTCGCTGACATCCAATCCCGATGACTTCCGCAGGTCCTGCAGTTCCCGGATCCGGTCCTTGGCCCAGCCTTCGGCCTCCAACTCCGGGGTGAGGGTGCCGTCAAGCACCACCAGCCCGGCGCCATCAGGCAGCGCCGCGGTGTACTCCTCGTCAGCGGCAACGAGCCTGGAGCTGTACTCGCCAGCGTTCAGTACCACGTCGCCGGCGGCAAGCGTGCCGTCCGGGTTGAGCACGCCCCGACCGGCCTTGACCGCTGTGATGGCATCCTGCACGGATTTTCCCAGCCGCGGCCCGGCCGCCCTGGCGTTGACCGTGAGTTCGAACCGTCCATAAGCGGCAATGTCGTCAGTGAGATCGACGGCTTTCACATTGAGCTCATCGGCGATCAGACCGACAAAGGATCGTAGTTTCTCCGGATTCTCAACCGCCACAGTGAGTTTGCGAAGCGGAAGCCTCACCCGTAGCTTCTTAGCCTTACGCACTGACGATGCCGCTGAACATATAGCTCGAACCTGATCCATTGCCGTGACCAGACCTGGGTCTGCCGGGAGTAGATCGGCATCGGGCCAGTTCGTCACGTGCACCGAACGTTCCCCGGTGATACCGCGCCAAATAATCTCGGTGGTCATCGGCAGCAGTGGCGCGGCCAGCCTGGCGGTGACCTCGAGGACTGTGTGCAGCGTGTCGATCGCGTCGCGGTCCTCGGCCCAGAACCGCGAACGTGACCGCCGCACGTACCAGTTCGTCAGCGCCTCGGTGAACTGACGCAGCGACTCACAGGCACCCGAGAGATCACACACATCCATGGCATCGGTGAGATCGTCGCGCAGTGCGGCCAGCTTCGCCAGGATGTAGCGGTCCAGCACGTGGGAGGAATCCGTACGCCAGGTTCCGATCTGCGGGGCATACAACGCCAGGAAGCTGTAGGCGTTCCACAGCGGCAACTGAACCTGACGGACACCCTCACGGATGCCCTGTTCGGTGACGATCAGGTTCCCACCCCGAAGGATCGGCGAGGCCATCAGGAACCAGCGCATGGCATCCGAGCCGTCCCGGTCGAAAACCTCGTTGACATCGGGATAGTTACGCAGCGATTTGCTCATCTTCGCGCCGTCATTACCGAGCACAATCCCGTGCGCCACGCAGGTTTTGAACGCCGGACGGTCGAACAACGCCGTCGCGAGCACATGCAGGGTGTAGAACCAGCCTCGGGTCTGACCGATGTATTCAACGATGAAGTCACCGGGGAAGTGACCCTCGACCTGCTTGCCAGGGTCGGTGGAAACAACACCGCCGACCTGCTTGCCAGGGTCGGTGGAAACAACACCGCCGACCTGCTTGCCAGGGTCGGTGGAAACAACACCGTTGAACCAGTCGTCGTTTTCAAATGGGTAATGCACCTGGGCATACGGCATGGACCCGGAATCGAACCACACGTCGAAGACGTCCTCGATCCGGCGCATCGTCGACGTGCCGGTCGGATCGTCCGGATTCGGTCGGGTCAGCTCGTCGATGAAGGGCCGGTGCAGGTTGTCCGGGCGCACTCCGAAGTCCCGTTCAAGTTCGTCAAGGCTGCCGTATACGTCGATGCGCGGATAGGCCGGGTCGTCAGAGACCCACACCGGAATCGGTGTACCCCAGTAGCGATTTCGTGAGATCGACCAGTCCCGGGCACCTGACAACCACTTACCGAACTGGCCATCTTTGACATGCTCCGGATACCAGGTGATTTGTTGGTTGAGTTCGACCATGCGATCGCGGAACTCTGTCACCTTGACGAACCAGGACGACACGGCACGATAGATCAGCGGATTACGGCACCGCCAGCAGTGCGGATACGGGTGATCGTAGGTCTCATGCCGGATCAGTACGGGCGCGTTGACCGCGGCCGGACCGGTGCCGTTCTTCAGGTCCCGGATGATCAGTGGGTTGGCGTCGAAGACCTGCTGGCCCTGGTAATCGGGGACGCTTGCGTCGAAGCGCCCGCGCGCATCAACCGGGGTGACCGGGGTGATTCCGACGGTGTCGGTGGTGATCTTGTCGTCCTCGCCATAGGCCGGTGCCATGTGCACGATGCCAGTGCCGTCCTCGGTGGTGACGAAATCCCCGCGGAGCACCTGGAAAGAATTCACATCGTCGGCGAAGTACGCGAACGGGGGCAGATAGCGCAGTCCTATCAATTGCTCGCCAGGGTAGGTACGCAGCACCTGCGGCTGCTCCCCTAACTCCCGCGCGTAGGCATCGAGCCGGGCCTGCGCGAGCAGATAGCGGCGACCCTCGACCTCGACCATGACGTAGTTCATCTCGGGGTTGACCGCCACCGCCTGGTTGGACGGCAGCGTCCAGGGCGTGGTGGTCCAGATCAGCAGGTAGGCGCCATCGAGTTCTGATCCCGGCGTGGCGATGCGAAACCCGACGGTGACCGCTGGATCCTGGCGGCTCTGATAGACATCATCGTCCATGCGCAATTCGTGGCTGGACAACGGTGTCTCGTCGTTCCAGCAGTAGGGCAGCACCCGCACGCCTTCGTACGCCAGGCCCCTATCCCAGAGTTGTTTGAACGCCCAGATGACCGACTCCATGAATGGCAGATCAAGGGTCTTGTAGTCATTGTCGAAATCCACCCATCGCGCTTGTCGGGTGACATACGCCCGCCATTCGGCGGTGTACTTCAGCACCGAGTCCCGACACGCATCGTTGAACGCACCGATACCCATCTGTTCGATCTGCGCCTTGTCAGTGATACCCAGTTGCCGCTGTACCTCGAGTTCAGCCGGTAGGCCGTGGGTGTCCCAACCGAATCGACGCTCCACTTTGTAGCCGCGCATGGTGCGGTACCGCGGAACGATGTCCTTGACATAACCGGTCAGCAGGTGGCCGTAGTGCGGTAAGCCGTTGGCGAACGGCGGCCCGTCGTAGAAGACGTACTCGGGCGCTCCGTCGCGATTTGCGATACTGGCCCGGAAGGTGTCATCGGCGGCCCAGTAATCGAGGACCTCACACTCCAGAGCGGGGAAGTCCGGCGCACCGCCGGTGGGGTTCGGGTAACCACCCGCGGTCAGGGCTGGCTGGGTCTCGGTGGGCTGGGTCACGAGACGGTCTCCTGTGCCGTTCGGGCACGGGGACGACGACGCGCGGTTGCGCGAGCGCCGCGGTACCACCCCGCTTACGTGCACGCGGGCGCGCACGTCGCTCATTGCAGGCTGTAACGGGCCTGGACCGTCCGGTTTTACTGGGCCCGCAGGGTCCTGCGTGCGGTTCTTCCGGAGGCTCCCCGGTGATATCCGGATCAATGCCGCTGATGAGATTCTAGCGGCATCCGCCATGGGAATCGGTGACACCACCCTCGCCGCACACCGGGGTTCTCGCCGCAGGTCACCTACGATGGATGGGTGGCTCGACACCGCCTTCCGGCAGAGATGGGCACCGCAGCCGAAGGTGGGGGTGTCTTCGGTGGGGTCGGCCGTGTCGTCGTGCGCTGGCCGCTGCTGGTCATCGCGTTGTGGATCGGCCTCGCCGCAACCCTGACCCAGGTGTTTCCGCCGCTCGGGGTCCTTGCCCAGAAGGCCCCGGCCTCGATCCTTCCGTCGAACGCGCCCTCGGTCGTGAGCCAGAAGCAGATGAGCGAAGCGTTCAATGAGGCCAGTTCCGACAACATCCTGCTGGTCGTGTTGACCAACGAAAAAGGCTTCACAGCGGAAGACGAGGCGGTTTACCGCAACTTGGTGAGCAGGCTGCAGGCCGAAACCGAGGATGTCGCGGCGCTGCAGGACTTCATTACCACTCCACCACTGCGGGAAGTACTGGTCAGTAAGGACAACAAAGCCTGGCTGTTGCCGATCAATATCGTCGGGGAGATCGCCACCCCGAAAGCGATCGCCGCAACCAAGCGCACCATGCAGACGATCAAGGACGCCGTAGCAGGCGCGTCGTTGCAGGCCTACACCACCGGACCGGCCGGCACATTCAACGATATCCAGGACATCGGCGATCACGATCGGGTGACCATCGAGATCGCCACCATCGTCGCGCTGCTGACGATCCTGCTCATGGTGTACCGGAATCTCCTCACTATGTTGTTGCCGTTGATCACGATCGGGGTATCACTGGCGACCGCGCAGGGTGTGGTCGCCGGACTGGGCACACTCGGCCTCAGCGTGTCCAACCAGACAATCGTGCTGCTCACCGCGATGCTCGCCGGTGCCGGCACCGACTACGCGGTGTTTCTCATCAGCCGCTACCACGATTACCTGCGAGACGGCAATGACTCGGACACCGCGGTGCGCAACGCCCTGAACTCAGTAGGAAAGGTGATCGCCGCATCCGCGGCCACCGTTGCGGTGACATTCGTGGGGATGGTGTTCACCAAGCTGACCGTGTTCTACACCGTAGGCATAGCACTGGCCGCAGCCATAGCCGTCGGCTGCGTGGGGGCGTTGACGTTCCTGCCCGCCCTGCTGGTCCTGGCCGGCCGGCGAGGCTGGGCCAAGCCGCGGCGCGATCTGACAGGCCGCTTCTGGAAGCGCTCCGGCATCCGCATCGTGCGCCACCCGGCGACGAATCTCCTTGCCAGCCTGGTCATCCTGACCATTTTGGCGTCAAGTGCTTTCCTGGCGCATTACAACTACGACGACCGCAAGGCTCTGCCGTCGAGTAGCGAGAGCATCCTGGGCTACGACGCAATCAGTCGGCACTTCCCCATCAATGCGAGCCTGCCGCAATACATTCTGATCAGCTCACCGCAGGATCTGCGTACGTCCAGGGCGCTGGCTGACATGGAGCAGATGGCCTACCGGGTCAGCCAGGTTCCCGACGTCGACATCGTCCGGGGTATCACCCGACCGGCTGGTGAGTCTCTCCAGCAGGCGCGATTGTCATTCCAGGCTGGCGAGATCGGCACCCCGCTCAACCAGGCCGCGACAACAATCAACAGCAACACCGGCAACCTCAACACGCTGGCCGGTGGTGCCGACCAGATCGCCGACGTACTCGGAGAGGTTCGTGGCCAACTGGGTCAGACCCTGGGAACGGTCGGGATTCTGGTTCAGGCGCTGTCCTACCTGGACAACACGTTCGGGGGAAACAAGCCGATTCAGGACTTCGACTCCTCCAACAACCTACTGGGCTCGATGCACATCCTCGGGGACCTTCTCGGGACCAATGTGGCAGACGCCATCAAAACCTTCGAGCAGTCGGTGGACCCGGTCCTCAATGCTCTTAACGCCAGCCCGGTCTGCGACGGTGATCCGGCCTGCGTCGCGGCCCGCGAGCAGTTGAAGCAAGCCGCAATCGCCAGAAACAACGGCACCCTGGACCGCATCGCCGATCTAGCGCGTCAGCTGCAGACGGTCCACGGCTACCAGACTCTGGGCGCAACGGCCAGTACCCTCAACGCCACCCTGCGCGCGGTTAACCAGGCACTTCAAGCGTCCGGACTCAACAGTCCTGCCGCAGTCCAGAATCAGCTTAATCAGCTCACGCAGGGCGTCGACACACTCGCACAGGGAAGCCGACAGGTCGCTGACGGCGTTGCGCTGCTCGTGGACCAGACCAAGAGGCTCGGCGCCGGCCTCGACCAGGCGTCCTCGTTCCTGCTGGCGATGAAGCGCGATGCCACCACACCGTCGATGGCAGGTTTTTATATCCCTGCGCAGATCCTGACGGGCGAAGAGTTCAGAAAGGCCGCGGCGATCTTCATCTCGCCGGATGGCCACACCGCCAGATATCTGGTTCAGAGCAAGCTCAACCCGTTCACCTCAGAGGCGATGGATCAAGTCAATGACATCCTCGCAGCAGCTCGCGGGGCTCAGCCCAACACCACTCTCGCGGATGCCTCCCTGTCCATGACCGGTCTCACGGTGACGCTTCGCGATACCCGCGACTATTACTATCAGGACCTTCAGCTGATCGTGACCACGACCATTCTCGTGGTCCTCAGCATCCTGATCGTCCTATTGCGCGCACTCGTCGCTCCTCTGTATCTCATTGTCTCGGTAATCATTTCGTATCTCTCAGCACTGGGATTGGGCGTTGTACTTTTCCAGCTCATTCTCGGCCAGGAACTGCACTGGAGTGTTCCCGGATTGACGTTTATCATCCTGGTGGCGGTGGGGGCGGACTACAACCTCTTGCTGATTTCTCGAATACGGGATGAGTCGCCGTTCGGCATCCGATCGGGCGTGATCCGCACGGTCACCCAGACAGGCGGCGTCATCACCGCCGCGGGGCTGATCTTCGCCGCCTCGATGATCGGCTTGCAGTTCTCCAGCATCACCACGCTGGTTCAGATCGGTTTCATAATCGCCGCAGGGATCCTGCTGGATACCTTCCTGGTTCGCACCGTTACCGTTCCTGCCATGGCGGTACTGGTCGGCAAGGCGAATTGGTGGCCATCGAAGTGGCAACCACCGGCGCCCGTCAAAGCGCTGCGGCAACCCCGGCCGGAGCCTGTGAGTGCGGTTGCACCGCAATGAAATACGCGATCGCGGTTCACGGAACCCGTGGCGACGTGGAGCCGGCCGCGGCAGTGGCGGTCGAACTCCGACGCCGCGGACATGAAGTGAAGATGGCGGTACCGCCCAACCTCATTGACTTCGCCGAATCGGCGGGACTGGCACCGGCGGTGCCCTACGGGCCGGACTCCCAGCAGCAACTGGAGGCCGACATCTTTCGGGACTGGTACAAATTCCGCAATCCGCTCACGGTGCTCCGCCAGGCTAGGGAGTACGTCATCGACGGCTGGGCCGAGATGAGCGCGACCTTGACTACCCTCGCCGCCGACGCTGACCTGATCTTAACCGGCACGACCTATCAGGAGGTCGCAGCGAACGTCGCTGAGTTCTATGGCATTCCGCTGGCCGCACTGCACTATTTCCCCGCCCGCACCAATAGCAAGAGTCTGCCGATACCGATGCCGCTACAGATCGCCCGCCCCACATTCGCGGTCGCAGAGTGGGCGCACTGGAGGATACTCAAACCTGCCGAGGATGAGCAGCGTCGCACCCTGGGCCTACCGCAGGCACGATCGCGCGCGGTGAGCCGGATCGTCGATGGAGGCGCGCTGGAAATCCAGGCCTACGACGAGGCATTCTTCCCTGGGCTGAACGAACAGTGGGGCGGCAAGCGTCCATTGGTCGGCTCGATCACCCTGCAGTTACCCACCGAGGTCGATCAGGCGGTGTCGGCGTGGGTCGCCAACGGAACACCGCCGATCTATTTCGGTTTCGGCAGCATGCCGGTCACTGATCCAGCCGAAGCGATCGCGATGATCACCGCGGTATCGGCCGAACTCGGCGAGCGTGCGCTGATCTGCTCGGGCGTACTGGATCTAGACAACGTCACTGCGGCGGACCACGTCAAGATAGTCCGGTCGGTCAACCACGCGGAAGTCTTCCCTCGTTGCCGGGCCATCGTGCATCACGGCGGGGCCGGCACCACAGCCGCCAGCGTTCGATCCGGCGTTCCGACCCTGGTGCTGTGGGTCGGCGCTGATCAACCGGTGTGGGCCAATCAGATCAAACGGCTCGGAGTCGGTACCGCTCACCGGTTCTCGACCACCACTCCGGACTCGTTACGCGACGACCTTCGCACCGTGCTGGGTCCCGCATGCGCGTCACGGGCGGCCGAGGTTGCGACCCAAATGACTCCACCGGCCCGAAGTCTTGCAATGACCGCCGATCTTCTGGAGCTTGCCGCGGCCAACCGCCCGACGCACTGATCGGAAGCCAACCAGCGCCGATTGAAAAGGTAGAGTCAGCCACCGTGTGGACGACCGTGGTGATGCTTGCCATCGCGGTCAACTTCGAACCGACCAGAATCGGTCTGGTCCCACTGCTACTCGCCCGCGAACGCCCATTACTTCAACTGCTGGCTTATTTGGTCGGTAGCTTATCAATCTCGCTGGCCTTCGGCATGTCGGCACTCTTCGCCTTTGACCGCTTCCCTTTCGGAACCAATAGTTCCGGCGGCGGGAAGGCGCAGATCGCAGTCGGAGCCTTGGCGCTGGTCATTGCGGCCATCATGGCGGTGCGCTGGGCGCGCGCACGCGGGCAGACCCCTTCGGAAGCGTCCCCGTCGGGCGGGGCGGACAAATTCACCGAATCCGTCCGCCGAGTTCTCATTAAAGGCCGGTCACCCTGGCTGTCCGGGCTGATAGGTGTCGGCGTCGGATTGCCATCAGTGGACTACCTGGCGGTGCTCATCATCATCGCCACATCGCACACTCCGCGGCTGGAGCAGGCAGCCGCGCTACTGGTATTCACCCTCATAGGCAGTCTGGTGGTGATGGCTCCGCTCATCAGCTACCTGATCACACCAGCGAAAACCCTCGATGTGCTTGACCGCTTCAGTACCTGGATCCGATCACGCAGCCGCATCGAGTACGCGGGTCTTCTAGCTCTTATTGGGTTCCTGCTGATTTGCCTCGGCTGGAAACACCTCTAGGCCGGGACTAGTCGATCGCTGCGTCGAGACCGAATTCCACGAGCGTCTGCTTCACCAATCCGCGAAGACGCTCTTTGGAGTTCTCGGCGTCCAATTGATAGGCCTCCACCGAGATCGAAACCTTACCGTTGATCCGGCCGGACACCACCACTAGTTGACCGTGGGAGCGCTGGAGCTCGCCGATGCTGACGTCGGTGTCAAGGGCGCGGATAAAAACGTAGTCGGCCGGGGTGCCGTCGACTCGGGCCAGATCCGGCGGGAGGTCCCCCAGGTTCGAGCACGACACCGGCAGGTCCTCTGAGTAAGCGAACAGGAGGTCAGCAATTCCCTTCACTGCCCCCTGCGGGAGCCAGGGAATCAGCGGCATCAGTTCCATGGTCGGGTCCGGCTCATTTTTCGCCTTCTCCCGTGCCTCTCGTACCCCATTGCGCGCCTCGGTGAGATCAGTGGAGACCTTCGTCGGATCCACTGTGGCACTGGCGAAGGCCATCGCCAAGGCACGGTCGTCGTCCAAGCTCTCCCGCAAATTGATCGCAATCATCAGCGTCACCGTGCCGTCGGCCTCGCGCCGGCGACCGAGGTGCTCGCCGAGTTTCGCAGCAAACCCGGCTAGCAACGAATAGCTGTTTCCCCCAAGGGCTTCCGCTTTGGCATCCCACTCGGGCACATCCACGTAGACAGCGACGGTCGGCACGACGACATGGCGTCCATCTACCGGGGTGGCATGCGCGGCGCGCGCCCGGGCGAAGTCATCGCGCTTGGCGCGAACCATCTTGGCGGCCTTGACCGCTGTACGTGCGGTCAGTGGCAAATCGCGTAAGGCTTGGCGAAGGTCGGCGACGATGGCCTGGGTGCGTGAACGGGATCGCGGACGGTCGTAGCCGGTCTGGCGGATGTTGCCGGTGATGCCCTCGAATACCGCCATCAAAGCACCGACACCGTCACCGATCACGTGCGAGGCGACGATACTTGCCGCAGTGGAACCGTCATCGAAGCGCTGCACGGCAAGGTGCCAGCCCGGTCCGCGTTCCGGGTCGATGGGCAGGCGGCACAATTCGTCGGCCCAGTCCATTAACTCGGATCGCGGTCGGGACCGCTCAGCGACGTGGACTGGCGGTGGCGGGCCCAGCGGTTGAACCCAGCGTGGCCGGCCGAACGGCAACGGCGAACGCTCGATCAGCCTGCTGCCCAGTGAGGCATAGAGGTTGTGATGGAACCGCTCAAACCCGGCATCGTCAAACGGGTGTTCATAGACCCACACACACTGCATCAACTGGCCGCGGCCGGTCGCATGATGCAGCTCCAGCGCGGCCTGATCCAAAAACTCCAGTCGATGATCGTTGGGTTGTGCCGCCTCACGGCGGCGCAGAAGTCGGCGCTTCGGTCGTGCGTCTGTCGTCACCGGATCAAACCACCTCTCACAACTATGCGATCTCGCCGGTGAGTCCGAACTCGGCGAGCGTCTCCCCGATGACCTGGCGCAATCCGCTCTGCGAGTTCTGCATTCCGGGTTGGTAGCTGATGACGGTCATGGTGATCTTGCCGGCGATACGACCGGCCGTCACGGTCAAAATACCGCCTCGGCGATCCAGGGTTTCGTGTGTCACATTACGGTCCACACCCCGGAAGGAGAAATGCTCCGCATCAGTGCCGTCGAGGCGACCGAGGTCGGCCGGGAGGTCTCCGAAGTTCGACACCGAGACCGGCAGATCGGTCGAGAAACCGAACGCCACATCCGCAATGCGGGCCAGCGCCCGCTTGGGTAGGAACGGGATCAGCGGCAGCAACTCCACCATTTCGTCGGGAACATCGCGTGCCGTCTTGAGCCCATTGCGGATCGCCGTGCGCACACCGGTCAGATCCGCAGTCACACCAACAGGGTCAAAACTCACGTTCGCTATCGACACCATGTTGCCACCCGTGTCTTCGAGCCCCTCCCGCTCACTCACCGGGATCATCAGTGTCACCGCGCCGTCGGATTCACGGGTTCGGTTGAGTCGCTGGGCCAGGTTTCCGGCGAATCCAGCCACAAGCGAAAAACTATTACCGCCAAGTCGTTCCGCGAGCGCGTCCCACGATTCAATATCGATTGCAATGGATGCCGAGGGTACGAGTGCGATGCGATCTCCTGCAGCTGACGGCATCGGCGGCGTCGATGTCCGGGTCAGATCAGTTCGGCGTTTGAAGAGCGTCTTGATCGCCTTGCGTAAGGTGCGGGCGATCTCCGGAGCATCCCGGGCCATCTGACGAAGGTCCGCCAGGACCGCGCGGCCTCGGGTTCGGGATCTGGGCGGCGGGTAGCAGGTGTCCCGTGTGGTGCCATTGATGGCCTCGACGCACGCCATAAAGGCAGCTACCCCGTCAGCGATGCAGTGCGACACCACCAGAC
>Ga0194052_1001071_pt1 | contig 16374 bp, 12 predicted proteins | sample SepL226m_MetaG_FD_160117 | JGI IMG/M metagenome (GOLD analysis project Ga0194052, IMG submission 160117) | Anoxic zone freshwater microbial communities from boreal shield lake in IISD Experimental Lakes Area, Ontario, Canada - Sep2016-L227-6m | ecosystem: Environmental > Aquatic > Freshwater >... | reverse complement strand
TGACACCTGATATGGATCGCTTGCGCGACTTGTTTCACAGCTTTTTCGCCTCCATCCCTCACGACTGGTATCGCAAAAATCAGATAGCAAAGTATGAAGGCTATTACGCCTCTGTCTTTTACTGCTATTTTACCGCGCTTGGGCTGGATGTTACGGCGGAGGATGTCACCAATCATGGCCGTATTGATCTGACCGTCAAACTGGAACGGCGGGTTTTTATTCTGGAATTCAAGGTGGTGGATCAGAATACAGGAAAAAACAGCGCCCTGAACCAGATCAAGGAGAAGGCGTACCATGAAAAATACCGGGCCGAAGCTGATGAACTCTATTTGATCGGCGTGGAATTCAATCGCAAGGATCGCAATATCGTCCGCTTTGAATACGAAAAGGTGGAGCAATAAATGGTATAAAATGAAGGCTGTCTGGGTTGCCTCGACACGCACCAACCTCTCGCGATCAGCCTGATTGAAGCCATCCAATACCAAGGCAGGCGACACAAATCCAGATACCAAAAGACAATTTATTCCCATCTTGATGCCGGTCAGCGAGCGGCAAGTTAGGATATCTTGACCCGCCGTGAAATTCAGGTTATAGTATTCTAAAATAAATATTCAAACTCTTCTTTTGTGAGAACAAGGAACGACAATGAAAAAACTGCCTATTGGCGTACAAAGCTTCGAGATCATGCGATTCGATACATATTACTCGTTGTTCAAGTTTTTTTGTAACATGTTGATATTGTTGTATTTAAAAAACCAAAGATTTTTTCAGTATCCTATTAAATCAGGCACTTGCATTTTTCTATACAAAAAAACTTGATAATCGAGTATAAGAAAGGGGGAACAGAGATCGGTTTTTTCCTTTTTTCTTTCCAAGTAGCTATTTGATGTTGGGAATGGTCGAGGTTTTGTAGAGATCAGAAAGTGATTGGAAGTAAACGGAGTTGATCATTCCAGTCGTGTTGGATTGGCCTGAATCTTTTGATGGAAGGGTAGCGGGAGATCATTGTCTTTGACGCTAATTTGAATTGACCCACCTCTGCTCAAGAAAACTGACCCACCGACAAATCACTTTCTCTCGCTTCTTCCCCTCTCTTCATTGCTTTGAAAATCCAATTAAAAGAGGCATTGTCAGATTAAATTCAGTTTTAAAAAAAGATATAGTTACCCCCGAAAACTGGACAGTCTGCCAAGCTATATGGTATAGAAGCAAGACAACCCAAAATGGAGGGAAATGATAATAAAATGCAACGCAAAAAGTATCCAACCGATTTCGAAGCCAAGGTCGCTTTGGAAGCCATAAGAGAAACTCGAACAACGGCTGAACTATGTTCAGAATACGGTGTTCGTGTTACCATTTTCCCCGGCATCGAGATTTTCCTGACAGTCTTGTTTTTCAATCCATTTGGTGACGGCCTGCAAGCCGCGTTGGAGCCCAAACTGAAATAGAAACTTATGAAACCCCTAATCGCCGTCGTATCTCACACTGAAATCAATCGCTTTGGCGTTTTAGCCAATAATATCTCGGTAATCTATATCGAAGCCGTGGAAAAAGCCGGTGGGCTGGCCATGATTCTACCCTTTACGCAGAACATGGATGTCATTCCCATGATGGTCGAAAAGGCTGATGGATTTCTTTTCGCTGGCGGGATAGATGTCGATCCCGCATTTTACGGCGAAAAGGGGATTGCAGAACTGGGATTGGTCAGCACCGAACTGGACCGTTTTCAGATGGCTGTCCTACACGCGGTCATGACTTCCCGAAAGCCGGTGATAGGAATCTGCAGGGGGATTCAACTGATCAATGTGGCCCTGGGCGGATCACTTTTTCAGGACATTCCTTCCCAGTTTTTGGCACCAACCCTGAAACATACACAGGATGTGCTTTCCTTCGATGTGGACCATCCAGTAACCATAGAGCCAGGCTCAAGGCTACTTAACCTGTTCGGTCCCACGATCATGGTTAACAGCCGTCATCACCAGTCCATCAAGAGTCTTGGCAAGAATCTGATCATTACGGCCAGGGCACCAGACGGGGTGATCGAAGCGGCCGAGCACAAAACCCTGCCCATGGACCTGGTGCAATGGCACCCGGAACTCCTGCTGAGGAAAAACGATGATATGCTCTGTTTTTTTGAATCTTTTATCAAACGATGTCATTGCTGATGGTTTTGATAGATTTACCCGGCGTAGGATCACAGCCAATTTCCTTTAATACTTTTTCTATTTTTTGTTGACCGTTGACCGTGAACGGTCAACGGCGAACGGCCTCTAAAAACCTGTTTACGACGTTAGAAGCCACACCCGCAGCAGCTCACTAACGCCCCATGCCTGGGCATCGCACCCGCGGGGTGTGTGGGGAAAATCGCCGTCCAGAATTTCCGGAATGTGGCCGAGACAGCCAGTTCTAATCAGATCGATGCTGCTGTAGAGCAAAGCCCTTGCCGTGGCCTTGCCTTCATCGCCATAGCGCAGCATCCAGGCTTCGCAGTATGATGGGAACTGCCAGGTCCAGGCAGTGCCATTATGGTATGCGGGTTTGCGGCAGGTGTCTTCGTCGCCGGCATACATGCCCTGATAGGGGTTGTGGGGATCATTGATGAGTTGCCCGTTGCGCCGGATTTCAAGGGGGCGCTTCAGGGGCCGAGCAGCCAGACTTCGAATGGCTCCGGGAACCAAAAGCGTTTGACAGGCATCCAGAACAGAATCGCAGATATCGGCATCACAGATAAGCCCGAGGGTGATAGCCAGAAGTTGATTGGGTCTTAAGGCATCATCTCTTTCGGCCATTCGGGCCTGGATTCCGTATCCGGCATGCAGGCAGTCCGAAAGAAATCCTTCTTCTGGAAGAACAAAAAGCTCCATCACAGAGCGCCGAACCTTTTCCGCCAGCTCTTGCCATTTTCCGGCTTTCTCCGGCTGATCGTGATGGGATAGGAACGTCAGGGCTGCAAACCACAGGGCCTGAATTTCGATGGCATAGCCTTCCCGCGGAGTTCCAGCGGGATGATTGGTGTCCATCCAGGTATAGTGGGCAGGGCTGAAAACGAGCCCGGTATTCGGGTCAATGCTAATACCATTGGATGTTCCGGAAAGATAGGACTCGCCTATCGAAACCAGAACCTCACTAAGGGTCCGGTTGCCGCAGGAATGTTTTAGAAACTGGTCATTGCCTTCGGCCCGGATCAGATCGTCGCAGGCGACAAAAAACCAGAGAGGGGCATCGGAAGTATCGCGGTTGGCGGCATCGTCTCCGCATATCATGTTCGGAAGAGTTCCATGAAGCTCAAACTGACCGAACTGGATGAGTACATCCCGTGCTTCACTCAAAAACCCGGCAGCGACCATTCCCCGGACCGCAATTAGCGCATCACGTCCCCAGTCCAGAAACCATGGAAATCCTGCGATGACGGATTTGAGATTCCCGCGGTTGACGATATACTGACGAAGCGCGGCTTTTAATCCATCGAAGAAAGATGGTGCGACCGCACTGTCAAAAGCTGCTGCGATTTCCTTACGAAAACGGGTTTTAATCTGAACTGGGGGCGCAGCAGCAGCGCCAGCCTCAGTGATACATGCCGTCAGCTCGACACTTTGTCCTCCGATCAGTGAAATGGAAAAATAGCCAGGGCTGAAGAGGTCCGAATCCGAATCCAGTCCCCGTTCTGCTTCAAGGCGACGGTGAACCATATACTGCCATTGCGGCTTGGAATGATACTGGCCGGCAGGCGCTCTGACTTCTAAGCGATGGAACGCATCCGGATGAAAAATAAAACCGTCGGGTCCGTCGGTCATGCTGGTGAGAAACCGGGTTTCCGATCCCAGATATGCCTTGGTGGTTTCGTGAAAATTCCTGTTTTCAATATCCGGACGAAGAATCAGTTGGACAGGTTTGGCATCCGGAAGAAAAGACAGGTTGCCGTTGGCCTGATGTCGATACCAAAACATTCGAAGCCGGTTCTCATAGGGATCCAGTCGCATTCCTACGATTAAAAGAACATGTTCTCCTTGGCCGGAAGGAACACGAAACCGCCATAGCCCCCAGCCGGATTCATCCATGGTAAAGGTGTCGAAACAGCCCATGCAGATTTCGGTGGAATACCCCTGATAGAGTCCCCAAGCCCGAAAACGGGTCATCATGATCCAGCGGTTTTCGGGAATGTCCGGATTCAGATTCGCCGCCAGCAGCGCATCATACCGGCTATTCAAACTGCCCCATGCGATGGGCGCGCGAAGCATGGCGCCCCTGTCGTTGGTGGATAGAAACAGGGCCGGCGAGCCGGCGATGTCGGCATGGGAGTAAAGGGGCGGAAAACAGGGATTATCCGGCCGAGACAAGACCAGAATAGAAGCATCCAGATGCTCGCAACGCTCCGGCGAATATACCGACATTTTCAGCCCATAAACCCGGGAACTGGATAGATATGGCAGGGGGGTGAATAGAACAAAATGCTTACCTGATGAATCGGTCATGCTCTGTTCCTGAACAATGGTCTTGTCGCCGTCGGTGATTCTGGCCCGAAAAGCATATTGAGCGCAGACCAGCAAAAAATGATCAGGCGGAATCATCACCAGACGCCGGCCATCCTGTGGCCAATTCCAGAAGATAATGCGGGGCTCGCTGGTGAATGGATTCATCTTGCGGCAACATGCAATCGGATCAGCAGCCAGAAGAGATGCTGCCTGATTAAAATCAAAGTCTTCGATATCCTGAAGCCCGTGGATTGCCTTTCGGATGTCCAGAACTTTTGCGCGAAGGCACTGGTGGCTAAGGTGATCAGGAAGGGTCGGAGGCTGCACCAGCTCCTGGTGAAGTCGATGCACGATGTTAATATCATCAGTTAGGCACAGCACCTGACCGGGGCCAAGGTTGCAGCAATGGTGGCCTTCAAATTCTGAAAGCGAAATAGCTTCACCAGATAGAAGATCGCGGAGTACAAGAGTCGAATGCTGAGGTATCCAGAAAGCCTTGGCGGACTTCTGATCATTCAGATTGACCACAATTAGAAGCTTGTTCTGTGAAGGTTCATGACGGCGAAGCAGCGCAAGATGATTGCCAAGGCCAGACTGAACGAACTGGATATGGGTGTGATCCTGAAACGCCGGATGCATCTTTAAAATAGCGGTTAACCGACGGATTAAATCGATCTGGTTGATTTTTGCACCCCAGTTCAGGGATGGGGATTCGTGAACAATGATCTTTTCCGTGGCCAGCCATTCCACGCCATTGGCGAACCCGAAGCCCCCCAACTGGGAAAACAGCGCACAAAGCGCGGTCCGCATACGGGCGTATGAAATGGAGCGGTTAGCCAGACGTGTGTTGTCGTGGGTTTCGGCAAAATGAACAAGAAGCCCATCTTCCCGTGAAATATCCATGGCGCCGGGAAGATAGGCTTCGATCTGGCCGCGATCATAGTTTTGAAACAGCTCGGAATAGGCCCAGTCAAAACTGGCTGTATTCAGGATATCCCGTGCAACAGATATTTTTCCCCCAAGGCCTTCCAGAAAAAAAATGGTGTCTGGATACTGTTCTCGGACAACGGCGACAATGTATTGCCAGGCTGGAACCGGAATCATGTAGCCGGCATCGCACCGGAAGCCATCAACTCCCCTGCGGCACCAGGTTAGAAAGACATCCGCCATGTACTTCCAGAGTTCAGGTTTGGAATAGTCCAGCCGGGTGAGATCTTCCCACTTTACGCCCCAGGCTCCGGGGACTTCGATGCGGCCGTCCTGTCCGCGAACCAGCCATTCGGGATGGGTTTCATGAAGGCCGGCTGCCCACCCCGTGTGATTGGGCGCGATGTCGATCAGTATCTGCGCATTGCGGGCATGAACCGCATCCACAAGCTCGACAAACTGTTCAAGTGGCGTGGCTTTAGGATCAAATTGCGCCAGGGCCGGATCAACTGCCGTAAAACTGAGAGCCGCATAAGGACTTCCAAATCGCCCCATCCGCGCATAAGTTGTCGGTGTCGGGTGAATGGGCAGCAGGTGCAGAAAGCGGCAGCCCAGCCTTCCCACGATAAAATCCAGCTCTGCAATCAAATCACGGAACGTACCAGATTGGGGAATTACCGTATAACCAGCCTTGTCGAGTTCACTAACCCAGCGCTGCTCTTCCGCATGCGGAACGGCTTTGCCTGCCTTGTTCGGACCGAACTGCCGGACAAAGGCATTGTAAATGATGTTTGCACAACAGGTATGGGCGGATCCAACATTGAGAACAGAATTGGGACCTTCCGGCCATTCAGGATCAGATTTGCCATCTTCGAGAAAAAAACACTTGGCTTCGGCATGGCCAATTTCGGTCATGGCAAGGGTAATCTGAAACAGTTGGTCATGAATCCGGCGCATGGGAATATCGAACCAGTCTTGGCCAAGCAATGGAATCCCCTGTTCAATGAGATCTATAATTTCTTTGCGGCAGACCCCGATATGGCCGATGTTGGTTCGAATCCATGCTTTGCCTTTCAGAGGGGAATCCAGGCTGAGTGAAAATGTCAGAACATCCCCTCGAAACGCCACAATGTGGTTTCCAGGCAACGGATTTTGCCGAAGGCGGTTGGATACGGTCATGATTGGGTAACCATCAGTATGTTGTTGTCAGTTCCAAAGCAATTCCGGCAGATCTGTCCGTTCTGGGGATCGCCCTGCCAGTGACCATCCACCAGAAATTTATATTCATGTCTCCCAAGATTGACCTGGATACTTATTTCCCACACACCATTTTTATTTTTTTTCATGGGGTGAGATGTCTGACTCCAATTGTTAAAATCACCAACCAAGACTACATGGGCGGCTTTATCAGCGTTAAGCGAAAAGGTTTTATTCTGTTTTTTGCTTTTTTTCTTTGATGGCGCCATCTTTGACCTCCTTGTAAAACAAGTGAATGCAAGCGATAAAGAAGTTACTGATAATGAATGAAACCTGTGAAGCCGGAAAGTAAATGACAATCGACACAGTAAAACATCTCTGTCTTCCTAAAATGAAATTGAAAACTTGTCAATGAGAATGATGATCTGCCAATTGACTTTAATTATCATCTCATATACACAAGGTCAGCAGGCCATGATATGCTCTGAGCGGTCAATGGCTTAGTTTTTATTCACCGCAAAGGCGCAAAGATCGCAAAGAAAATATTCAATGAAATTAGCCGCCACAAGAGCGTTGTCTTCTTTGCGTCCTTTGCGGTGAATTGAAAAGAGTAGTTTATGCCCGCGTCACTATACCCGCTTCTGACGGCAAAATGAAATCAGGGCTGCTTCCAAGCAAATCACCATACAGATGGTACTGATTCTGACAGACACCCCAACGAAGGATAATACAGCCTTGATGCTGGAAGAAATCATTTCGTATGCTCATAATCTTGAGCGCGTTCTGGATAATCTCAAGGAAGGGATCATTGCTCACGACACCAGACGCCGCATTTTCTATTTCAATCAAGAGGCTGAAAAAATAACCGGATTTTCCAAGGAAGATGTACTGGGTAAAGACTGTCACCTAGCTTTTGGAAAGCCTTTTTGTGGCGACAACTGTCATTTTTGCAGTGATCATCAGCCTGTGTCAAACGACAAGGAAGAATGTATTACGCATATCCGAACCCGGCAGGGGGAATTCCGGCGCATTGAGATTCGTGTTACAGCAATGGCGGATAATCATGGAGTACTTCTGGGGGTTCTGGCCGCGTTTCGGGATGTTACCGGTCTTTTGAATCTCCAGTTGAAGGCTGAGAAATCCCAGGGGTTTGCCGATATCATAGGCCAGGACGGCAAGATGCTGGAAATTTTTCAGCAGATACGAAACATAGCGGGCTATGATTATCCGGTTCATATTTCCGGCGAGACGGGCACAGGAAAAGAACTGGTCGCCGCCGCCCTTCACAGTGAAAGCCAGCGAAGTCAGGGGCCTTTTGTACCCATTAACTGCGGAGCCCTGCCTGAGGGCCTGATCGAGAGCGAGCTTTTCGGACACATGAAAGGCGCATTTACCGGCGCAATACGAGATAAAAAAGGGCGATTTGAACTGGCGGACGGCGGAACAGTATTTCTGGATGAGGTGGCGGATCTCACCAAACCAGTTCAGGTTAAACTGCTGCGGTTTCTTCAGGAAGGCGAATTCGAGCGGGTCGGCGGGGAAAAAACGATTTCGGTGAACGTCAAGGTAACCAGCGCCACCAATAAGGATCTAAAAAATGAAGTCCGCTTGAATCGTTTCCGGGACGACCTGTATTACCGCCTCAACGTGATTCCCATTCACCTGCCGCCGCTTCGGGAGCGAAAAAGCGACCTTCCACTTCTGATCGAACATTTCCTGAATGAAGCCGCAAGGCGCAATGGTCAGAAACCACGAAGGATTTCCATTGAGGCGCTGTCTCTGATGACGGCCTATCGCTGGCCTGGAAATGTTCGGGAACTCCAGAATGCCATTCAGTATGCGGTTGTGAAATCCCAGGGAAACATCATTCTGCCAAAGGATATTCCGATTGAAATTCATTCAGGGACCCGGCCGGATAAACATCAGAATCATTCAGGAAAGCTAAATGATTATCTGGTTAAGTCTGCGCTTGATCGGACCGGTGACAACAAGGTCAAAGCCGCAAAGCTCTTGGGTGTGGGGAGGGCGACGCTGTACCGGTATTTGAAAAATATGAAGAATGGAGGGCAGGAAAATGTAGGGGCGACCGGGTGGCCGCCCCTGACACCAAGGTAACACGGTGGGGTAACACGGTGAATTATGCTGCAGACTCCATGGCTCTGCGGTCCGCCATATCCATCAGGACGCGCTCGCGGGATTTATCCAGGCCCAAGGCCTTTCTCTTCTTGTCGATATGGGCGATCATCATACGCGCCATTTCATAGGGATCTGGAGAAAATCCCCACTTGCCCATACCCATGTCTTCCAGTTCCTCGAATAAATGCTTATGAAAACGGGTGCCCTCAACGATCGGAAAGGTGACGCCAAATACAGTATAAACGCCGGAGGCAACAAAGTATTGGCCGATGGCAATTGCTTTTTCGCTCATCCATTCAGGTGCGGCCCCTGCAACCGGAAGGCCGGCAATGGTGTCTCCCAGGCCGCCCTCCTTGACCATCTGTGATGCGGCCACCAGAATGCGGCTGTTGTCCACGCAGGCTCCAAGACCCAGGACAGGCGGCATGCCAACGGTTTCACAGACCTCCCGCAGGCCCGGGCCTGCCATGACAGCAGCTTCCGGAACAGTGAGTCCGGCCTTGGCCAGGGCGATCTGGGAGCAGCCGGTCTGAAGCACCAAGACATCGTTTTTGATAAGTTCTTTGACCAGTTCCACATGGACCCAGTCTTGTTTGACTCTGGGGTTGGTACAGCCCACAACGCCTGCAACGCCCCGGATTCGTCCGTTGATGATGTTGTCGTTCAAAGGCGTATAACTGGCTCTGAAGCTGCCGCCCAGCATGTAGCTGATATACTCATGAGAAAATCCATGAACGCCGGTGTTGACGATTTGTGGAATTTCAATTGCGCATGTTCTGTTTTTAAAACGGGTAATGGCCTTTATCACAATTTCATCGGTGCAAGCTCTGGCATTGTGGTCATCAAAGGGAATATGCACCGCTCCCTCGATTTTACACCTGGAGTTGGTGGTAAACATTGGCGTGCCGTAGCATGCGGCGACTTTGGCCAGACCCTGTTTGATACACTGGACATCGACGCCCAGGGCATCGACCGCTCCGGTAACCAGAACAGCCTCGGTGGACATAAAGTTTCCGGCGTGAGGAATGCCGTGGCGGACCAGCATTTCAGCACCCGAGCAACACATTCCAACCAGGTTGATGCCGGCTGCGCCGGCTGCTTTGGCCGCCTTAATCAGAGATGGTTCATTCACAGATTCCAGGATTGACTCAAACAGGCTCGGTTCGTGCCCGTGAATGATGATATTGACTTGATTCTCTTTCAGAACGCCCATATTAACTTCGACGCAGACAGGCGATGGGGTGCCGAACATGATGTCTTCCAGTTCGGTTGCGATCATTGATCCGCCCCACCCATCGGAAAGCGCGGTCCGGCTGCACTGCTGGGTGATATTTTCATACTGCTGGTCAACGCCCATGTGGGTCCGGTGCATCAATTCCATGATTTCCCGCATGGCGCCCCGGGGAACGATATTGTGTTTTCGCCAGTTTTCCAGGGTCTTGATGGGTACGCGTCTGGCAAAGGGAATTTCCCCTTCAATCTGGGTGTAGGTTTTTTCAAGTTCGGTATAGAGTTCTTTGGCGATTTCAGTGGTGCTTTTGCCTTCCACTTCGATGCCGATGGATTTGGCGACATTTTCCAGCTTGATGGTGTCTTTGATTTTGTAATCATGGATTTTACCATTGACCACGCCTCGGAACAAATCCAGAATGCCCATGCCGTGATCCGTATGCGCGGCAGATCCGGAGGCTACCATGCGGGCAAAATTCCTGGCCTGAATCGTGTCGATGTCTGCGCCGCAAACCCCAACCTTTCCGTACGGATCTTTGGAGTTCAATCGGCATGGACCCATTGCACAGTGCTTGCAGCAGGCCGAATCCGCACCGATGGGGCAGGCTTTCATATTGGCGGCGCGATCAAAGGCCGTTTCAACACCGTCTCTCTGGGCTTTTCGAAGCATTTGGGCCGTAGCTTCACAGATGGTTACATCACTGGGGTTAATCTGCTTCAAGGTATCTGTTTTTTTGGCTTCCATTTTATTCTCCCTTCATGAGGTTATTGGGGTTGGGGGACAGTTGGTGTTGGATGGTTATTTTTTTATATTTTAGTTTATTGAGAATAATTACCAAGAAGAATAATTCTTCATTTTTATTTTGTCAAGCAATTTTATCAACAAATTGAAGGTTAAATGAAACGATTCTGTCTTTTTATTGCTTGCCAAAACGCCTGTCCCATGATACTGAAGCGCAATTATAGAAGGCATAATGAAGTCTTCTGCAACGCGATCCCCTGTTTGCAACGGCAACATGCAAATCGCCTTTTGACAATAACAATTGTTCTATATATTTTGGTATCAGGAAATAGGGTGTATCTTCCGGTAATTGTACTGAATCCGCTGGGAACCACGGATGCTTTACCAGGTTCCAGAATCATTAATCATCAATTCAGAGGAGGACCGAATCAATGGCTTACAATGCAGTAGAAATGAAAGATTGGCAGATATCCGAAGCTGCCGAAGTCAACATGAAAACGCCGCAACAATGGTGTGACGAACTGGGTCTGCAAAAAGATGAAATACTTCCCATGGGAAGACTGGCCAAACTGGATTTTCTCAAAATCATAAATCGCCTTCAAAATAGACCGGACGGCAAATACATTGAAGTCACCGCCATCACCCCAACTCCCTTGGGCGAAGGCAAGAGTACTACTTCCGTGGGCTTGATGGAAGGTTTGGGAAAGCGTGGCAAAAATGTCGGCGGTGCACTGCGTCAGCCCTCGGGCGGCCCGACCATGAACGTCAAGGGAACGGCGGCAGGCGGCGGAAACGCTCTGATCATTCCCATGACCGAGTTTTCACTTGGCCTCACCGGCGATATCAACGACATCATGAACGCCCACAACTTGGCAATGGTCGCCTTGACAGCAAGAATGCAGCATGAACGAAATTATAATGATGAGCAGCTTGCACGGCTCACCAAAATGCGCAGGCTCGATCTTGACCCCACCCGTGTTGAAATGGGATGGATCATTGATTTCTGCGCCCAGTCCCTCAGAAACATCATTATCGGTCTTGGCGGCAGAACCGATGGATTCACCATGCAGTCCAAGTTCGGTATTGCCGTGGGTTCCGAATGTATGGCCATTTTGTCCATCATCCGTGATCTGGCGGATCTGAAAACACGCCTCAACAATATTACCGTCGGTTTTGACAAGAGCGGAAAACCAGTCACCACCGGTGATCTGGAAGTCGGCAACGCCATGACCGCTTTCATGCGAAACACCATCAACCCCACCCTCATGAGTACCGCCGAACATCAGCCCTGCATGGTTCACGCCGGTCCTTTCGCAAATATCGCTGTTGGCCAGTCCTCCATCATCGCCGACCGGATCGGACTGAAAATGTTCGATTATCATGTCACCGAGAGCGGGTTTGCCGCAGATATCGGATTTGAAAAATTCTGGAACGTGAAATGCCGTAACAGCGGACTGAAACCCCATGTGTCCGTTCTGACTACCACCATTCGCGCCCTCAAAATGCACGGCGGCGGACCCAAAGTTGTTGCCGGTATCGCACTTCCCGATGCATACATTAAGGAGAATCTGGGACTGGTGGAGAAAGGTGTTGAGAATATGGTTCACCATATCAATACCATTCGAAAATCTGGCATCAATCCTGTCGTCTGCATTAACTGCTTCCATACCGATACTGATGCTGAAGTCGCTATCGTTCGAAAAGCTGCTGAAGCCGCCGGCGCCCGCTGCGCCAAGTCAACCCATTGGGCTGATGGTGGAGACGGGGCACTGGAACTGGCGGATGCCGTCATTGAGGCCTGCAACGAAAAGAGCGATTTTAAATTCCTGTATCCGCTGGAAACCAAGCTTCGCGACCGCGTATCCCTGATTGCCAAGGAAGTTTACGGCGCAGACGGTGTGTCCTGGTCCCCAGAGGCCGAGGCCAAAGCCAAAATGCTGGAAAACGATCCCAAGTATGCAGATTATGCCACCATGATGGTTAAAACCCACCTGAGTCTGACCCATGACCCAACGGTAAAGGGCGTGCCCAAGGGATGGACCCTGCCGATTCGGGACGTTCTTATTTATTCCGGCGCCAAATTCCTCTGTCCCTGCGCAGGCACCATCAGCCTGATGCCAGGAACCAGCTCCAACCCGGCATTCAGAAGAATTGACGTTGATACCGATACCGGAAAAGTCAGCGGATTGTTTTAAATATTATTATTGTTTTAAATATTAGGGGTCATAGAGTAGTTGTCAGGGGGGCGGTAAGACCACTGATTCCGAATCCATGGCTCCGCTGAATGATTATGATGTTGTTAAGGGCCCGAAGCATTGCATTGCTTGGGCCCTTTTTTTTGAAACATCAAGTATTGGGTGATCGAATTTAAGAAAGATACTATGTCCACTGCTTTGCGGTGAATAAAAACTCTGTCATTGACCGCCCAAAGTGTATACGAACAATTTGGTTGCCAGCTTGGCGGCTGTAAATTCCGAAACCGTAGTTCCCTCTATTTTGGACAGCTCGTTAATATCGGCAGCCACCACTTTTCGGGATTGACCCACTGCCTGAATCAGGCCGACAAGCTGACGGTAGAGAAGTCCGCCCGGTTCCGGCGTGCCGGTTCCGGGTATAACTGACGGGTCAAGACCATCCAGATCTATGGTCATATACACATGCTCCGGCAACCGTTCGACTACCTGCTGAATCCACGACATGTCATTCTGTGCAATCTGATGGGCAAAAAAAGGAGATAAGCCGCGATGCCGTATGAAATCGGCCTCTTCGGATGAAAAGGAGCGAATGCCAACCTGAACCACGGGAAGCGCCATATCTTCAACCACCCGGCGCATTACACAGGCGTGATTGTACCGGCTCCCGTTCCAGGTGTTTCTGAGATCCAGATGGGCATCTACCTGAAGCACGCCTAAATTGGGAAAAATCTCCGCAGCCGCCATGATGGGACCAATGGCGATTGCATGGTCGCCCCCAAGGGATAATAGAAACTGACGCCTTTCAAGTACAGCGCGTGCAGCTTGCTTCATTTGGCTGACAGCCTGCTCAGGATTTTGGGAAGGATAGAGCGGCGGCAGGGTATGAATGCCAATTTCCCCCCAGTTGATGAATGTTTCTTCATCCATCATTTCTAATTGTACAGAGGCTTTCAGAATATGCAGCGGTCCGCTGCCAGCCCCTGTTCCATAGGAAACCGCATTTTCATAGCACAGAGGCAGCACAATCGCCCGTGCGCTTTCTGGATCATGCAACTGATATTCGGGCTCTCCAAAAGAAAGGGGGCTCATAGCGTGTTCGTTACTTGCGTTCATACCTTATTTCACAAATATGGCCGCTGCCACGACGGTCGTCCACAGGTTGCCTTCAGCGCCCAGAGCGCCCTGGCTGGTATGCTGGGACTTAACGATTTTGCCGGACATTTTATAGACTTCCCTGCGTTCGTCATAGTCCTTGTCTGCGTCGAATTCGATGCCAAGGGTGTTGGCCAGCATGGTTGCCGCCAGATCTTCGGCATAATCGCCTGCCTCAATTTCAGTCTGACCAAATCCATGGTGTTCCGAAAGATAACCATAGCGGCCCCTTTCGGCGGGCAAGGCCAAACCGATGCTGGCGACAATTCTGCGTCCAGGTTCATTGATCTGTTCTCTGGCCATTACACAGTGCGTTATTTCACCAGGTTCCAGGCGGTCAATTCCCTTTTCGATATCAATGATATTGCAGTGTGGGGGGAAAATGGATGAGACCGTTACAAGATTGAGGTGAGCGATACGCGCCTCACGCAGGGCATTTTCAAAAGAAGACAACTTTTCTTTGGCGACGCCGACGCCTTTGGTGAAAACCATATATCGCGGTACATACATGGATTGACCCTCCCATACAGTTAGAATACGCTTGCCGTCGGAATACGCACCGAAACCGACGGCAACCAGTATAGTTATTGCAAAAAAACGGGTGAATAAAAACACTCTTCTTTAATCGCAACTGGTTACATTGTCAACTAAATACCCATTGCCTGCAACGGATAATGCATTTTAAATTGAAAACCGCCAGGCGCAGTACCAGGTATTCGGATGATCATCTGGCGGACAGCCGATGCATTCGGTTTTGATCCTGGGGTCGATGGCGCGGGCAAAATAAGTGTATTCCACCAGTCCTCCGGATTTGCATGGGTAGTCCTGAAGGCCTTTTCGCTTCCTGGCGGATTGCACCCGGCATTCATTCATCTGGAAGATCAGGCTGTTTTCGCTTTCTTCAACAAAAGACTGGGTGTTGATTCTGGCATAAAGTCGAAAATTGAGGGCAGCCTTCAAACCTGCAAGGCCGGGCTGGTCGGAAAGATCTAAGAATTGCTTGATGGATCTGGCTTCAAACGGTGAAAAATGGGCCCAGCAGGAATCGTTGCAGCGCTTGGCGTCATTCATACCGCTTTCAAACTCGACGGCCTGAAACCAGACGCCGTCATTGGCCAGCCAGTTGACCGCCACACTATCCAGCAGTGTCATCAGCGATTTTTGGGACATGTTCAGAAGCGGTGCGGGAATATTGTCCTTCATCTCAAAACCCAGCACCTTGGACAGCCGTTTCATCTGAATGGGATAGCTGCGATCAAAGGCGGTTTTTAAAGTGTCGAGCGCTTTCTCCGTGCCCATCTGGTGTCGGACTTCGGTAAACCACAGGGCATGATGAATGACAATCCGGTGAAACAAGTCGATAACCAGTTTTGCAGTGGATTCTTGGTCAAGGTCTTCAATTCGGGTAACAGGGAGCATGAGACAATATCCTTTAAGTAATGGGTTGAAAAGTTTGTGTGTCAAGCGGTTTAAGCGCGCCATTAACAGGGTGACCACAATGGGGTTTAATGTTTATGTTTTTCCAGCATCCATAATTCCTAAGATTTTTCGCCGACAAGACCTTTCTGAATCAGCATGGTTTCCAGTGCGCCGTCAAAGATCAGCCCATGTGTCTGCACTTTTTCGATGAATGTCATGAACCTGATAAGACATTTCAAAACTCCTTCATTAATTTGCAGTTTGTTTCTACATGATATTGTCAAATTCCAGAAGCATTTTTACTGCTTCCTTCAGAATCGGGATGTCATCTATAACTGTCAGCCATACTTCGGAAAGATTTATAGTGTCATACTGATGAATCAGAACATCTCGGAATCCTGCAAACTGCCTCCAAGGTATTTGCGAAACATTCTGCCGTGTGTCTTCAGAAAGATGTTTGACGGCTTCGCCAATAATTTCGAAGTTACGAATCACCGCATCCTGTGTTTTCGGATCATTTGAAAACAATGTTTCGCCATCTTTCGTGTATTGTTCTATTTTTTCAATACATTCTTTTATATGGATGAGATAGAGTCGTTGATCTTTCATAAGGGAACAGCTTCTTTCATAATCCTTTCACGAACATACCAATGAACACTTTTTTCTGTCACAACATCCACTTTTCTACCAAGCAAATCTTCCAGATCATGAATAAAAGCAATACGTCTCAGCAGGCTTCCCTCCATGTTTACCAGAAAATCAGCATCACTTTCGGAATTATTGTCTCTCCGCGCGAATGAGCCAAAAATCCGTATGTTTTTTGCTCCATATTTGTCTGCCAACAGCATGATTTTATCTCGCCTCTGCCTTATCACATCAGCCATGTCGATAATCTCCCTAACAG
>Ga0194052_1001070_pt1 | contig 16388 bp, 14 predicted proteins | sample SepL226m_MetaG_FD_160117 | JGI IMG/M metagenome (GOLD analysis project Ga0194052, IMG submission 160117) | Anoxic zone freshwater microbial communities from boreal shield lake in IISD Experimental Lakes Area, Ontario, Canada - Sep2016-L227-6m | ecosystem: Environmental > Aquatic > Freshwater >... | reverse complement strand
ATGTGGACGAGAAATAAAAAGACTCTCACAAGAAGAAATCATGGATACTATTTTAACGACTGTTAAATCTATAGATACGAAAGGCAAAGATAAAAAAGTTTTAGGTGTAGAAATTAATGATCTTAAAGTTGGTTTGTATGCTCCACTCGTTGTGGGAAGAAAAGGTGAATACTATCAACTCCTCTACGATCTACTTGGTAAAGGTTTTGAACGTGTACTCATTGATGGTGAAGAAAAAAAACTTCGAGAACAGATTATTCTTTCAAAAACAAAAAAACACGATATTGATGTTTTAGTGGATGAGTTTTATCTTTCTGATATTAAAGGTATTGGTGCTCCAGCAGGAGACAAAAAGGGAACAAAGGAACGTTTGAGCGAGGCTGTGGAGAGAGCGCTTACAGAATCCGAAGGTTTACTCAAAGTTGTTACTCCAAACGAGACGAAACTTATTTCTTCAAAATTTATGTGTCCTTATGATGGTTTTTCATATCCTGAAATAGAACCACGTCTTTTCTCTTTCAACTCTCCGTATGGAGCGTGTCCTGAATGTAACGGTCTCGGTACTCGACACTTTTTTGGAAACGAAGAGTGTAAAAAATGTCACGGTGCAAGACTTCGTGATGAAGCACTTCATGTGTTTCTTGGTGAGCACAAAACAAACATTGTGGGACTTACTGCCATGTCAATTTCAGATGCAAAAGAATTTTTCGACCACTTGAAACTTTCGGCTCAAGAAAAAGAAATTTCAAAAGTGATTGTAAAGGAAATTGTAAACCGACTTGTATTCATGATTGATGTGGGTATTGATTATCTTTCACTAGATCGTCGAGCACACACACTTTCTGGTGGTGAAGCACAACGTATTCGTCTTGCGTCACAGCTCGGCTCGGGGCTTGTGGGCGCTTTGTATGTACTAGATGAGCCAACTATTGGACTTCACCAGAAAGATAACGATCGCTTGATTCAGACCCTTCTTAACTTGCGAGATATGGGGAATACAATTCTGGTTGTTGAACATGATGAAGATACTATTTTTGCATCAGACTATATTGTAGATATTGGACCTGGTGCCGGTGTGCACGGAGGAAATGTGGTCGCTGCTGGATATTTGGATGAATTACTTACTGCAAAAACAAACAAAACAAAATCTATCACGCTCGACTATTTGCGAGGTGACATGAAAATTGATATTCCACACGAGCGACGTACTCAAGATAAAGGAAAAATTCAAATTCGTGGAGGAAATGTGTTCAATATAAAAAATATGAACGTCGATATTCCGCTTGGAAAATTCGTTTGTGTTACTGGTGTGTCTGGTTCTGGCAAATCATCTTTCGTGTACGAAATTCTCCATAAAAACTTGCAAGGAAGACTAGAAAAGCGTTACAGAACTGCAGAAACATTTAACTGTACGTCATTTACAGGCACAGAATATGTGGGGCGAACTATTTTGATAGACCAATCGGCAATTGGCCGTACTCCACGTTCAAACCCCGCCACATATACTGGTGCGTGGTCATGGGTAAGAGACCTGTATGCATCAACCTCTGATGCTCGTGTACGAGGCTGGGGTCCAAGCAGATTTTCTTTCAACGTAAAAGGTGGACGATGTGAATCTTGCCAAGGAAACGGAATGATTGAAGTCGAAATGCACTTTTTACCAACTGTGTATGTAACTTGCGATGTCTGCAACGGTAAGCGCTTTATGAAAGAAACTCTCGAGGTGAAATATAAAAAGAAAAGCATTTATGATGTGCTTCAAATGACGGTTGAAGAAGCCCTCACTTTCTTTGATGATATTCCGTCAATTCACGATCGCCTGAAAACTCTTAGCGAAGTGGGGCTTGGATATTTACAGCTTGGGCAGTCCGCCACAACACTTTCTGGTGGTGAAGCACAACGTGTAAAAATTTCTTCAGAATTATATAGACCGAACTTGCAGAAAACTATTTATCTTTTGGATGAACCAACTATAGGACTTCACTATGAAGATGTTAAAAAACTTATTGAAATTTTGCAGAAGCTTGTAGATAAAGGAAATACAGTGCTTGTGATTGAACACAATATGGATCTTATAAAATGTGCCGACTATATGATAGATATTGGTCCCGAGGGAGGTGTAAATGGAGGACAAATTGTTGCAAAGGGCACACCTGAGGATGTAGCAAATAATGCGAAAAGCTATACCGGGAAGTATCTTAAAAAAGTTTTGAAGAAATAGTGCAAATAAAAAAGTCGGAAGGTTATTCCGACTTTGGGGCTATTGCACACAAATCTCCTCTTGTTCCTGATTGGGGACTTGTTCTGAGATTGGTACGAAAAACTCAAAAGGTCTTTCAAAGCTCTTGTGACACCTGTCACACTCACATTCATTTACTCCTGGCTCAATACGACGAGTATAGGTGCCAGTAGAATTGCATTTCGGGCACTTCATCCCTAAGGGGACTATACAAGGTATTTTTGTCATGGTTTTTGTCTTTCCTGCGTGCTAATCTATAATAAAATAATGCAAAGTCAAGATTTCAAAAAAACAAATCTTCCTGAAACTCCAGGTGTATATCTCTTCAAGCAAGGAAAGAGTGTTTTGTATGTAGGGAAAGCGACTTCGCTTAAGGATCGTGTGAAAAGCTATTTTTCTAGAGATCTCATTGCCGCCCGTGGGCCACTTCTTGTTGATATGGTGTTCAAAGCAGACAGGGTGGAATTTGAACAAACAGACTCTGTGCTAGAGGCACTTATTCTCGAAGCTCATCTCATCAAGAAACTCCAGCCCAAATACAACACGAAAGAAAAAGATAACAAAAGCTACAACTACGTCATCATCACGAAAGAAGATTTCCCAAAAGTATTGATCGAGCGCGGTAAGAATATTGATTTCCAAAATCTAACAACTAACAACTATCCATTAACAACTATCTTCGGCCCGTTTCCACACGGGGCGATGCTCAAAGAGGCACTAAAAATTGTGCGAAAAATATTTCCATTTATAGACGGGCAATCCTCGAAAAAAGATAACTACGAATTTTATCGGCAACTTGGCCTAGTCCCGAATATTAATCAAAACAAAAAAGACCCTAGCAACTTTTTGCGTGAGCAAAAACTTGAAAGGGCAAGATACGCAAAAACTATTCGCCACATCAAACTCTTTTTTGAAGGTAAAAAGAAAGAGCTTGTAAAAACATTAGAAAAAGAAATGTATGCTTACGCAAAAAAACAGGAATTCGAAAAGGCTAATGAAGTGAAAAAAACGCTTTATGCTCTCAATCATATTCGCGATGTATCACTCCTAAAACGTGATATGGCAGATGTTGGTAAAGCATTACGTATTGAAGCGTATGATGTGGCGCATTTGAGTGGTACCAACATGGTGGGTGTAATGACTGTGGTGGAAGATGGTGTTCCAGAGAAAGCTGAATACAGAAAATTCAAAATCAAAACCATGACAGGCGCCAACGACCCAGGAGCTCTCAAAGAGATGTTCTTGCGAAGACTTGGACATACCGAGTGGCAGTACCCATCTCTCATTGTGGTGGATGGCAATGAGATCCAGCAAAGTGTGGTAGAACAAGCTCTCGCTTCACTCAAACTTTCCATTCCTGTCGTTGCAGTAGTAAAAAACGAAAAACATAAAGCCGAAAAAATATTGGGAGATAAAAATCTCATTCTTTCATATCGAGACCAGATACTTCTTGCGAACGCTGAAGCTCACCGTTTTGCTATTGCGTTTCATAGACAAAAGCGGGGAAAGTTGTAAAATTGGGTTGTAAATTAATAATTTAAATAATTTTTATGGATATCACGACAATTTTATTTTGGGTTTTTGCTCTGTTGGTTTTCTTTCTATTCACATCACTTCGGGTGGTAAAGGAATACGACCGAGGTGTTATCTTTTTCCTCGGAAAATGCACAGGTGTGCGTGGTCCAGGACTCATCATTTTGATTCCTATTTTAGAACAAATGACACGAGTGTCTTTGAGAACAATTACTATGGGTATTCCTTCTCAGAAAATTATTACAAAAGATAACGTTTCTATCGACATTGCTGCAGTTGCGTATTATCACATTTTAGATCCTCAGAAATCAGTAGTTGCAATTGAAGATGTGGACAGTGCGGTAAACCAGATTAGCCAGACAACTGTGAGAAATATCGTTGGTCAATTTCAGCTCGACCAACTTCTTTCACAAACAGGGCAGATAAATATTCAGATTAAAGAAGTTATCGATACCCACACGGAACCTTGGGGTGTTCAAGTAACTGCTGTTGAAATCAAAGATATTACTTTGCCAGATAACATGCAGCGAGCGATGGCGAAAGAGGCCGAAGCGGAGCGAGAGCGCCGAGCTAAGATTGTGGCGGCCGAAGGAGAGTTTCAAGCAGCTGTTAAGCTTGGCGAGGCTGCAGATATTATCTCAGCTCACCCTGTAGCACTTCAATTGCGAACACTTCAGACAATGGCAGAAATTAGTGTAGAGAAAAATTCAACAATTATTTTCCCAGCCCAATTTATGACAACAATCCGAGAGGCTGTCTCAATGATAAATGCAGACGGTGCAAAGTAATTCAGAATTTAAAAATGAAAACACCTCGGAAACGGGGTGTTTTTTTGTTATAAATAAAAAGCCGCGTTTCCTTCGGAAACGCGGCTCACTTCTGTATCGCATCAACATCCACCAAACACCAGTCGAATGTGTCTCCTCGCTTGTACGCGGGGACTAGCATCGCCTTGCATCCGAGTTTAGATGCGGGCTCAATGTCGAAATCCATCCTGTCTCCGAACACACAAAGCTCTCCTGGCTCTATGTTGAAATATTCGAGGATTGGCCTGAAGTCTTTTGGCACATCTCTTTCCATTTTGAAAAATTCAGAAAATATCTCCAAAGGAACTGTTTCCTGACCGCTGTGTTCTCCTGAAGATTCAAGTTCTATTTTTACCACATCCACGTTTTCGTCCGAAGAAGTGACGAGTAGGATTCCTTGGCTTACACATGCTTTAGCAAACTCTACAAACCCTTTTCTGGGAGGCCTACAGTTATCTGTATCATCGATCGCCAAAATTGTCCCATAGACATCAAAAGCTATTACTTTGATTTTTATAACAATGTCCTTTCTCTGATTTGAATATAATCATTGATAGAGGAGTGAGTCAAATACTGAATCCTTTAAAAGAAAGCGCCACTTTTTTTGTTGACAAATATTTAAAAAGTTTTACTATAACCCTCAGCAAAAAGTTCAACCAAACATTCAACGGAAAAAACAAAATGATTGAAAAGTCAGGATATTTCAAACTTCACGAGATGTGTCTCGCTGGCCAAGTGGTGTGCAGTGACGGCTCACTTTCGCAGTGGTGTGTCACAAAGAGTCAAGCTCTTGAAATCTGCGAAGTCTTTGTTGGTATCGGTATTACTCCAGAGGAGTTGTTGGCTATCAAGGAGCAGATCCACGCGAGCCCGCTTCCGAGCCATGACGAAGATCTGGAAAATATGGTAAGCCAGTTTCAGGGCTGCGCAGAGGAAATGATAGCTCATATGGAAGCTCTCATCAAACACTTCAAAAGCCAACAGAACGAAGGTGAAGATTGGAAAGAGTAAAACATCTCTACTAAACCCCTACATGGCATTATGTCGTGCAGGGGTTTTATTTTAAAAAAAATTTGTACGAAAATATCGGAGTGATATAATTATTCTAATGAAAATAAAAGATCTTCCAAAAGTCGATCGACCTCGTGAAAAGCTCCTTAAATATGGAACTGACAAATTACTTAATCAAGAACTACTCGCCATTCTCCTTGGTGCAGGAATAAAAGGAGTGAATGTTGTCGAACTTTCAAAGAATATTTTGAAAGTGATAGATAAAATCGGCATTGAGAAAATCTCGATAGAAAATCTTAAAGACGTGAGAGGTCTTGGCGAAGCAAAATCCCTACAGATTATTTCCTCGCTCGAGCTTGGCAGAAGACTTCTGAAAGGGAAGAGGGCTTGGAATATGTTACGTTAAGCTCAGGTAAGTTTAAGGATGCTGGTTCACCAGCAAAAACAATAACGAATGAAGAAAAACAATTATTCATGAGGGATATAAAAATTAGTTATCAAAACTTCTTGAATTTTGTTTCTGAGAATAGAAAATTAGATATTGAGAAACTTAAGAAAGTGGCTGATGGTTCAAGTATGATGGGAGAAGCAGCTCTAAAGGAAGGTTTGATTGATAGAATCGGATCACTTCCAGATGTAGAAAATTATATTTCTGAAAAGATAGGAGATAAGGCGGAAGTTTGCTGGTAATTCGTAAGGAATCAAGTAAAGGGGAAAGTAAAAAGCTGTAACAAAAAAACTCCTTCGGGAGTTTTTTTGTTTTGGTGATATAATTTAGATATGAAAGAATCTTACAATTGGTACTCAACTCTTATCAAGCCTTCATGGGCACCACCGAGCTGGCTTTTTGGCCCAGTGTGGAGTGTTTTGTATGCAGTGATTGCGGTGAGCTTTGGTACTGTTTTTTATAAAGTGTTTACAAAACAAATACCTTGGATTGTTGCATTGCCATTTATTTTAAATTTAGTTTTCAATTTCGCTTTCACTCCGCTTCAGTTTGGTTTGAAAAATAACTTACTTTCTGCGGTAGATATTTTGTGTGTTCTTGGAACGCTTGTATGGGCGATGATGGCAATTTTTCCATATGTTCGTTGGATCGCTTACGCACAAGTTCCTTATCTACTTTGGGTTTCTTTTGCAACTATCTTACAGCTTACAATCACATATCTGAACAAATAATTTATTACTTGCATTATCTTCATAAACGTTTTAGTATGAAATAAAGGGATCTTTTCTTTCTTTTATTAAGCTTTTAATACCATTAACATGAGAATATTAATTGTTGAGGATGAGGAGAAGTTGGCAGCACTTCTAAAAGAGGGATTTGAAGGTGTTGGCTATGCTGCGGACTGGCTTGCAGAAGGCGAAGCTGCAGAAAGACGTATTTTAATGTATCACAAAGAATACGATGCTATTACACTAGACTGGATGCTACCAGGCAAAGACGGGCTACAAATTTGCTTAGATGTGCGCTCAAAAGGTATTACTACTCCGATTATTATGCTTACAGGACGTTTCGATGCAGGGGACAAGGTAAAAGCTCTCGATGCCGGAGCGGACGACTATGTCGTCAAACCTTTCTCTTTCGAAGAGCTTCTTGCTCGTGTGAGAGCTGTTCTCAGAAGGCCAACTCAGACAATTTCTCCAGAACTGAAGGTTAACAAAGTGATACTAAATCAAAACACCAGAAAGGTTTTGCTTAACGGCAAGCCTGTTCGTCTCACTATGAAAGAGTTTGGGCTACTTGAATACTTAATGAGAAATCCAAACAAAGTTATTCCTAGAGATCAGATAGTTGACCACCTATGGGGTTTTGATTTCAGTTCGTTTAGTAATGTGATAGATGTTCACATGAAAAATTTACGAAAGAAAATAAACAACAGGAAAAATAAAATTATAGAAACCGTTCGTGGTGTTGGATATCAAATCAAAGACTAGCTTGTGTAAGTGTAGTTTCTAAATTCTACATCCATAAAGTCCGTGCGCATACCTGCGCGCCCTGGATTGAATATGGGTGTGGCACCTTTTTGTATTGTGTCTGTCGTCGAGAGTGTCTCATCCCATGATCCAGAATCTGTTGGGTCTAAGAATAAATCAATTTTTACTGTATTTTTATCTATTGTCTGTATTTTCATTTTCATACCTATCCACTGATGTTTAGGTAGGAGATTGGGGTTAGAATCACGATTGTATGAATCGCCAGAAAAAACCTGTTTTTGTGCCAGGGTGTGATACACACCATTTATTTTTTCTTTTATGACTGCGGTGCCGTCAACGCGAATGCCTGCGTAATATAAATTATCCGCATCCACATATCGACTCATTAGAAATATCCCATTAGAGATGTTTCTGTTTGGACTTTTACTAAGATTGTCTTTTGTTATTCTCATATAAACTTCTTCTGTCGTACTGCTACTGAGGAGATTTTTCGTGATTAATCTGAAAATATTTTGTGGATGATATCCATCATCCGTGTCTGTTGGGTTGGTGATGGAATAGAGGAGTCTCCACTGTGAATATTTTGAGAGATCTCCTTGAATTGTTTGCCCCAGAGAACCTTGCACATAATACATTGCACCAGAGTTTAACCAATACTGGTTTCCGTTGGTTTTATTTATTGTTGGGCTTTCCAGAATGGTCGTAACTTTGGAAGTATTTTGATTTGTTGATATTGACAGAAAAACTGTTCCGAGTTGGGAATTTTGTAAGTAGGCTATTACATCAGCTAGAGAACGCGTTAGCGAGATAGTAATAAACAAGATAATAAAGATAGCAATAAATAATTTCTTTTTCATGAATTACAATGGCGTCACATTTATATCTTTTATGTTAAATGAGCTTGCGCCAATTACCGGTTGCCATGTTTTGAATCCAATGCCTCCGGTTCCAAGCTTCTCGTCTGCAAATTGGCTTGAGACAGTTAATGTATTATTTAGATTACAGGTGATATTTCTGCCATTTACTGATGCTGTTACAGTAAAGTCTTTTGCTGGTAGAACATCTTTAGTGTAGTCAGTACCTTGAATTACTTTTTGAATTCCGTTCAATGTCTGTTCTATGTGTATGTAATTTTTTCCAAAGTTGCAACTCAAATTGTTGCTATCATCTTGAAATCTTGTCCACACATATACGCCACTATTTGAGTTTCTATCGGTTATGGAAGCTTTAAGTGAGTAGTTATTCCACATACGTGACCCATCAAGTATAATGCTTCCACCAGTTTCATTTGGCTCAGTACTTAATGTAAGTGAGTGGGGATTTATATTTAACTTTCCCCAAACCCTTATCCACCCATTATCTTTCGTGAAATCGTCTGAAAAAGGTAAGGTTTTTGCAGCACCTTTTGCTATGGCATCGACTAAATCTTGCCCGCTCCACTGTGGATTGATATTCATTCTTCGAACATTGAAAAAGGGACTGCTTTTATCTTCAGGAATAAAGTAGTTTGAAGTGAAGTGAATCTCAGGTGCTATCTGGTAAAAACTAAGATTGTATTTACTGCTTGTATCTTTGAGTGTGATAGTTCTGGCTCCTGCAAAGTTTGTAGAATTTTGTCCAAAATCACCATAGGGGAATGCAAAACTATTGATTGTCTTGTTTAAAGCTTTTCCCAAATCCGACTGAACTTTTCTAAGATCACTTTGTATGCGATCATCGAATTCTTGGTCTGTCTCTAGTCGGTTTTTGTCGAATAACCATATTTTATGACTGAAAAAGTGACCGTTCTGCTCAAGAGCTGACGTGTAGTAGGTATTGTGGCCATCGTAACTATGCGCTTCCACATCCCACCTGCCACTATTGTTCATATCTTTCAATTCATTTATTGAAAGATAGTATTTGTTACGTTCATCAAGAAGGGGGTAGCGACCAATGGTAAACATAACAGCTTTGAAATTAAGTGCATCGAGAATTGGATCTGCAATTTTGTAACTATCAATCCTTCCATCGTCAAAAGTAATCATTATAGACTTTTCCGGTAATTTTATTTTTCCTTGCAGATAAGAATAAAGTTCTGGAGTTGTAATGGTTGTATACCCAGCTCGTTTGAGCGCAAACATATGCTGCTTAAAGTTTTCGCTTGTAATGTTTATTAGAGAATTATCGCTTTCGTTTGGAATACCGTGATATACAAGCACTGGTATTGAAGCCGTGATGTTCTTTTCATATTGTATTTGTTTGCTGAATGCTTCTGGAACATTTGCAAGGAAAGCATTTAACCCTCCGGCATAATCAACCTTGTACCGTATTGTTGAAAGTTTATGAGCGGCATAGTCAAAGCTCCATTGCGGAGTGTTTTTAATAATACTGCCGAGAAGCACTCCTATAAGGACAGCGCTGAATACGGCGACCGAAAAAAATATTTTTGCTTTTTTAATAAATATATCCATGTTGGTTGGTGTGTTATCTTGTTCCCCATTTTCTATTTTGAATCGTAGCTAGTGCATAAAATAGAAGGAAAGATAGGATGAGGGTATTAATGCCCGACCACACAAAAAGATATGGCCAGTATTTGTTTTCTTTTGCAACAAAACGATAAAAGAGAGTAATTACTATAGCTATAAGCATCACTCCGAATACATAAAACCCAAGAGATGCTGGATTTTTTGCAAACGGCACATATAGCACTGCTCGAGTTGCCATAAATGGAGTGAGTAAGGTAACAAGAGTAAGTGGGTAGAAATATGCGAATGCAACGAAAGGTTCTTTTTTCCAAATGAATTTACATACAAACCACGAGTTTACAAACCAACCCTTTTTCCAGCGGATTTGTTGTGTTATAAATTGTTTTAGTTTAGTTGGAACAATAGTTGTAGCTTTTGCTTCATCTGTGTAGATGGTTTTGTAACCTCCCTTAATGACCCAGTTTGTGAGTCCTCGGTCATCTCCCCATGTTACGGGAAGTCCAAGAAAACTTTCATTGAGCCAGACATCTATGTGAGGCATCACAGCTTCACGTCTATATGCTGATGAGCATCCGCTGCAGCAAAATACTACTCCATATGTTGATTCTGCAGCTTTAAGAATGCGGAAAGACATAAAATAATATGCTGTCTGCATTTTTGTCATGAGATTGTAATCAGAGTTTTCTGGGTCTGCATGAGCACATACAGCACCTATTGAGGGATTTTTGAATGGCTCAATAAGTTTTTTGAAATATTCTGGTCTAATATAGCTGTCACTATCTAGCTGAACAATAATTTCTCCTTTTGATTGTTTGAAGCCTTCAGCCATGCCGTGGCGTTTACCTTTGTTTATTTTCCAGTCTATTACTATAAGTTCTGGGTACTCACTTTTCATTTCCTGAAGTATTTCTCCTGTCCTGTCGGTGCTTCCGTCATTTATGACTATCACCTCCATTTTTTCTTTTGGATAATCAGCCTCAAAACATTTTGTAACAGTTTTGCGGATTGCGAATTCTTCGTTCTTGCAGGGAACAACAAAACTTACAAAAGGTTCGTACTCTTTATTCCTGATTTCAGGAGATAGACTTTCTGTAATATTTGAAAGAGATTGTTTAAAAAAAGTAGCACTCACGATTCTAGAAAGTTGGAATACGGTTACAAACAGCGTGTAGCCGATAAGAATCCAGTCCCCAGAATATTCTAAGATATTTCTTTCTTTTACCCATACCACCAACATGAGTACAATGGTTGCAATTACAAAAAGTGTAAAATTATAACTGACACCATTTTTGGTCTTTCTTTTAGTAGGAATGTTCGATATCGGCACTTGAAACGGCCTGTATTTGAGAGTTGTCATGTTGTTTGTGATAGTTATAGTGTTTTCCAATACCTTCATACATGATTCCAGCATCAATAAATTCCTGTTCACGTAAACAGTTTTGTCCGTCTACAAGCGAGGAAGTATTGTGATCAATTAGAAACTGTGGAGTAATTTTTTTGAATTCATCATGTGCTGTTGCAATGACAACTACGTATGCATTTTCAACAGCTTCTTCCAAAGTCTGAGCTGTTGATTTGTTTTTTACGTGAGGATCATAGGTCACAACGTTTGCACCGAGTTCCTCGAGTTCTTTGATGATTTCAAGAGCTGGACTTTCACGACAATCATCCACATTTGGTTTATATGCAAGACCGAGAACTGTAATTTTCGTGTCTTTAATTGGCATCTCTATCTCATCGAGAAGTTCTTCGACAAGGTTGACGGTGAATTTAGGCATTTCATTATTTATTTCACGAGCTAAGCTTAAGAAGCGATGGTTGTAGCCATTTCTCTTTGCGTAGTCGATTAAGTAATAAGGGTCGACAGGAATACAATGTCCTCCAACACCACAACTTGGATGATGTGCCATAAATGCAAAAGGCTTTGTTGAGGCGCCTTCGATTACGTTTTCTACATCAATACCTAGGTGAGAAAAAGATTGAGCAAGCTCATTTACAAAAGCTATATTTACATCCCTGAATGAGTTTTCAATAATTTTAACTGCCTCAGCTTCTTTTATGGATTTCATTGCTTTAACCTCGCCTGAAATAATTGACTTATAAAAAGCAATCGCTTTTTTCAAACCGATAGATTCAAGACTTCCAACTACGCGAGGGATATTTTCTACGTTCCATTTTTTATCTCCCGGATTAATCCTTTCAGGGCAGTGTGCTAGATAAAAATCTATACCCGCCGTCATACCTGATATGCTTTCAAGAATAGGAACAACAACGCTCTCACAAACACCTGGGTTTATTGTTGATTCGATTATGACAAGATGTTTTTTTTGTATATGTTGAGCTATGAACTCCACTGCATTTTTCAAGGGTTCAAGGTCTGGCATGTGATTACTGTTAACTGGAGTCGGCACACATACGATGACGATTGAAGTTTCTTGTATCCGTTCCCATTCTGTAGTTGCTTCTATACAACTTTCTCTAAGTAGATTTGTAATTTTTTCATCTGCAAATGGGGGGATATGCTCGTTGATGAGCATTACTTTTCTTTTGTCTTGGTCGATCCCAATAACATTGTGTCCCTTCTTGTCTGCGAGAAGGGCGAGGGGTAATCCTACATATCCTAAACCTACAACCGCTATATTCTTACTATTTTGGTTATTTGTCATAAAAATGAATATGATTACTGATAATTTGTATTCCCAATAGTAAAGGTTGGTGCTTGAACAAAATATGAACCATTTACGAATTTCTTCATAAATGTTTCATTATAGAAAATTTGTCTTGTAATTAATTGTTATAAAACAGCTTAAAATATTCATATATTTACGAACGAGCATTAGCGAAATAAGTATATAAATACGGCTGTTTTAAGGAATTTATCCAAAAAATAGCTTACTAGAAGGCTGAAACAATACGTCGTTTATAGATTTTGTCAAAAACTTAGGAAAACACATCTATGAAAGAAGGTTCATGAAACCTACCTGGACCAAGCTATTGTGTGTTGGTTTTTTGCTGATAGGCTTGTAGACATTGTAAATTGGGAGTCTTTCTGAAAGATTCTGAATATTAAATAACCCCAGTCTGCAATAAATAGAAGCAGAAATTATGAGCAACAAAATTGTTTTGAAGGCAGGGATCGCATTTTTGATGACCCTTGCTATTTTTGTAGCCAGTGGAATAAATAAACCAAAAATTGCATTGGCAAGCACTATCGACAAGTTGGGTGTTTCAGAAATATACCCAACTGCATCTGGTAGTAAAGAATGGTTTTCTTCATGGGCCAACGGAGTAGCTAGATCTTTTACTGGTATTGACCCTCAGGACTCTTGGTTCGATGCGGACCACGGTGATGCTTCCTACAGTGTTGACGGTAAAGGCACATTTAGCATCAGTGGTTCAGTTCCTAGAATGTATATTCACGACCCAGCACTTAAACAAGGTTGGGGAAATGTGGAAATGACAGTTTATGCAAAACGAGTTTCAGACAGTAGCACACCATGGGGAGGTATTGAAGGTGTTGCTCGTACCAACCACGGTACAACTGGATCTGAAACGGCAAACTTGTGTGATACTCGAGGTATCGACTCTCGAATGAGATATGATGGTAAGATAGACTTCGAAAAAGAAACAAGTCATCCAAACTCTTCTGTTGTAAACAGTAAGACGATGTGGTCAAGTGGTCTTCCATATAACACCTGGATAGGATATAAGTTTATTGTTTATGACCTTACAGACGGAAATGTAAAAGTTGAACAGTATCTTGATACTACTGATGGTCTAAATGGAGGTACTTGGGTAAAGGTAAATGAGTTTACTGACAACGGTTCAAACTTTGGTGTTGGTGGTAAGGCCTGTGCGTCTGGCATCAATCCAGCTTTGAAACTTACAAATAGTAATTCCCGAGCTGGTTCTGAATCTGGTAAACCAAATATTTCTGTTTATTGGAGAAGTGATGATGTTGGTACAAATGGTCTTCTTTATAAGAAGATGAGTGTGCGAGAAATTGATCCTACAGGATCAGTAACTCCCGCACCTACTCCTGCACCAGTACCTACACCCACACCTACACCAACTCCTGTTCCAACTCCGACACCGACTCCAACACCTGTTCCCGCACCAACATCAGTTGGAACAAAAGTATCGTCCAATGGATATACAGCGGTGACATCTGCAAGTCCTTTGTTTGCTGGTCAACCAGTAAATATCAACACTTCCATATCTACAACTGGAAGTGGAGTTTCAAACGGAATAGTTCAAGTTCAAGTTTTTTCTTCAAGTAACTCTCAGCTACTAAGTAAAAATTTCACAAATCAAACTATTTCTTCTTCAAAATCTGTAACAAACACAGCAAGTTGGACTCCTCAAACAACTGGAAGCTATTATGTAAAAGTTGGTGTATTCAATTCTGATTGGTCACAAAACCCATTTTGGACAAGCAATGCACTTTCGTTCAAAATTTTAAGTGCACCTACACCAGTGCCTACACCTACCCCAACTCCGGTTCCTACACCGACTCCCACACCTAATAGTACATATGGTCTTAGTCAAAATATGACTCTGCAAGAGAGTGGTTCTGCTAGCGGCAGCTCAAATACTGATTGGTGGTTAAATTCCGGAGCTTACTTCAACGTCGCAAATGGAATTGGAAAAACAATTTTCGGTTCACTTGGAACTGATAACGTATGGAGAAAAACATATGCATCATCAAACCCAATAGATACAGACAATGGGTATCGCCCACAAAATATCTTTAGGTTGGTGACGAAAAAAACATGGCAGAATATTTCTCAACAGGCATATTTCAACATCAATACATACAACCTAAGTTCAAGTCCAAACAGAAATCAGTCGAACGGAATACTGTTCTTCAACCGTTATGTTGATGGAAATAATCTCTATTACACAGGTATTCGTGTTGACGGTACTGCAGTTATTAAGAAAAAGATTAATGGTACGTATTATACAATGTCACAAAATACTGTATTTGCTGGGACATATAATGCGCAATCAAATCCAAATCTCTTGCCTCTACATACGGATATTGGGCTTAAGAGTGTTGTAAAAGACAATACTGACGGTACAGTATCAATCAAGGTTTATGTAGACAAAAATAACTCAGGAACTTGGACTCTTGCAACCCAAGCAACTGATGATGGAAGAAGCTATGGTGGAAACGCGATTAAAGCGAGTGCTCCAGCAGGAGTACGTACAGACTTTATGGATATGCAATTTAGAAACTACACAGTTTCAAGCATATAAAACGTTTCTGTAAATAATAAAAAACCGCGCCCTAAGGCGCGGTTTTTTATTTTACATCACACAAAGTAGGGAAGGAGATGTGGAAAATTGAACCATTATCCACCTCCGAATCAAACCATATTTCTCCTCCACTCTGTTCTATTATGGACTTGGTAATATATAGTCCTACTCCAGAACCTGACGGTTTTCCTTTTTTCTTTGCACCCCTGTAGAATTCCATAAACACATTTTGCTTCTCATCATCAGGTATTCCTCTTCCTGAGTCTTTAACACTTATACATATTTTCCCATTAGAACAGGACGTTGTTATATCAATAGAGCCTCCGTCTTTATTATATTTTATTGCATTAGAAATTATATTGTGAATAGCAATTCTAATCAAAACTAAATCCACGCACCCAATAATAGAATCTTCGTAATTTTTTGTAAGAATTATCTTTTTCTCTTGCATCTCAAAAGATAGCTCGTGAAGTATGTCATCTATAATCTCGTTTATATAATGTTCCTTCCTCTGAACAGAAATTTTACCTGAGCTGATTTTAGAAATTATAAAAAACTTATTAAGCAGCTCCTCAATTTTTTTATTTCCAAACAGTATTTCTTTTAGATGTTTTTCTTCGTCAAAATTTTCAGAATAGGTATCTTTGTTGTATTCTCTCAACAAAAGTTCTGTATGCATTGTTGAGATTGTTAAAGGGGTTTTAAGTTGATGTGAAGCAACGGATACGAAGTCAGACTTAATATCTGCAGTTTGTTTTTCCTGACTAGCGTCATAGATTGTAACAGCTACCGCAAATGATGTGTCATCAACAGAGAATGGAGAAATAGATGCTGTGATAGGAAAGATGCTGTCATCAATACGCTTACAGTAAACATCATCAGCTAAAGTTAGGCGTTTTTTAGTATTTGAAGCAAAAGCACTATAAATTGGATCTTGTCTCCAAGGAATAATCATTCGATCACTCATGCAAAAAACTATATGCTCAAAATAGTTCTCGCCAAGGATTCTGTCTTTCGATGAAATCCCCAACATCTCGCGAGCCCGCTTATTTATGAATATTAATTTACAAGAAGAGTCGATAACCAACATGCCTTCACCTAAGTTTGATAGGAGAGCCTCTTCAATTATTTTAGTTC
>Ga0194052_1001068_pt1 | contig 16413 bp, 11 predicted proteins | sample SepL226m_MetaG_FD_160117 | JGI IMG/M metagenome (GOLD analysis project Ga0194052, IMG submission 160117) | Anoxic zone freshwater microbial communities from boreal shield lake in IISD Experimental Lakes Area, Ontario, Canada - Sep2016-L227-6m | ecosystem: Environmental > Aquatic > Freshwater >... | reverse complement strand
TCCGGCCTCGGGGCCAAGGCCAGTCTGACCCACCCCGGAGGCGGGGGTCAACCCAAGGAAACGCGAAGTTACGGCCTGGGCACAGCCTGGAGCAGCTGGGCGATGACCTGGTCCGTGGTGGCGCCGTCGGCCTCGCTCTCGAAGGTGAGCAGGAGGCGGTGGCGCAGCACGTCCGGGGCCAGGTCCACGATGTCCTGGGGCAGCACGTGGTCGCGGCCCTGGAGGTAGGCCAGCGCCCGGGAGGCCGCCTGCAGCGACAGGGAGGCCCGGGGACTGGCTCCGCAGCGGAGCAGCTCCTTGCCCTTCCAGGGCTTGCCCTGGCCCGGCCGGGTGGCCTGGACCAGCCGCACGATGTAGGCGCGGATCGCCTCGTCCAGGCGCACCTGCTGGGCCTCGCGGCCCGCGGCCAGCAGGCTGGGTCCGTCCACCACGGGCTTCACCTCGTCGCCGCTCAGGTGAGCGCGGCGCAGGACCTCGATCTCTTCCTCGTGCTTGGGGTAGTCCACCCGCAGCTTGAAGAGGAAGCGGTCCATCTGAGCCTCGGGCAGGGGGAAGGTGCCCTCCTGCTCCAGGGGGTTCTGGGTGGCCAGCACCAGGAAGGGGTCAGGCAGCTGGAAGCTCTCGTCCCCCAGAGTCACCTGGCGCTCCTCCATGGCCTCCAGCAGGGCCGCCTGCACCTTGGACGGGGCGCGGTTGATCTCGTCCGCCAGCACCAGGTTCGCGAAGACCGGGCCGCGCTTGGGTGTGAAGGTGAGCTGCCGGGGATCGAAGATCAGGGTGCCTACCACGTCGCTGGGCAGCAGGTCCGGGGTGAACTGGATGCGGCGGAAGCTGGTGTGGCTGGCCGAGGCCAGGGTCTTGATGGTGCGGGTCTTGGCCAGGCCCGGCAGGCCCTCCAGCAGCACATGGCCCCGGCAGAGCAGGGCCACCAGCAGCCGGTTCAGCAGCAACGACTGGCCCACGATCACCTTGCGGCACTCGGCGAGCAGGGGTTCCAGGGAATGGGGGGCGGCGGCGGTCATGGCGGGTCCGGGGCGTTTCCCCATCTTGACTGGAATTGGCTTCCCGGAGCGAATCCGTTGACCCACGGTAAGTGCTTACGAGCCTTCCGGCCGGTGCTAGGCTCCTGGGAAATCTCGAGCCCTGTCCCTTCCACTGGAGGCCCCATGCGAACCGCAGTTATCGTCGAAGCCAAGCGCACCCCCATCGGCCGGGGCATCAAGGGCGCCTTCGCCGCCACCCGCCCCGAACACCTGGGCGCGGCTGTGGTGGAGGCCCTCAAGCCGCTGCTGAAGGACTGGTCCGGCCTGGAGGACGTGCTCGTCGGATGCGCCATGCCCGAGGGCGAGCAGGGCATGAACATGGCCCGGCTCATCAGCTTCCGCGCCGGCCTGCCCCTCACCGCCGGGGCCGCCACCATCAACCGCTTCTGCGGCAGCAGCCAGGAGACGATGCTCATGGCCGCCCGGGCCATCATGGCCAACCAGGGCGATCTGTTCCTGACCGGCGGCGTGGAGAGCATGTCCAAGGTGCCCATGATGGGCTTCAATCCCAGCGTGGATCCCTACCTGAACGAGCACTACCCCGAGGCCTACTGCTCCATGGGGATCACCGCCGAGAACCTGGCCCGGGAATATGGCATCACCCGCCGGGACCAGGACGAGTTCGCCTTCCAGAGCCACCAGAAGGCCGCCGCCGCCTGGAAGGCCGGGAAGTTCGCGAAGGAAGTGGTCCTCTTCGAGACCAAGGGCCTGGACGGCAAGCCCGTCACCCTGCAGCAGGATGAGTGCATCCGCGCCGAGACCACCGTGGAGAAGCTGGGCGAGCTGAAGCCCGCCTTCCTGGCGGACGGCAACGTCACCGCGGGCAACAGCTCCCCCATCACCGACGGTGCCGCCTTCATGTTGGTGATGGAAGAGGGCCTGGCCAAGTCCCTGGGCCTGAAGGCCCGGGCCCGCATCCTCGGCGGCGCCGTGGCCGGCGTCGAACCGGAGCGCATGGGCATCGGCCCCGTGCCTGCCGTGAAGAAGGCCCTGGACCGCTTCGGCCTGACCCTGGACCAGATCGATGCCATGGAGCTGAACGAGGCCTTCGCGGCCCAGAGCCTCGCGGTCATCCGGCAGGGCGGCTATGACCCCGCCAAGGTGAACGCCTGGGGCGGCGCCATCGCCGTGGGCCACCCCCTGGGCGCCAGCGGCGCCCGCATCCTGACCACCCTGCTCAACCGCCTGGAGACCGACGGCGGCAAGTACGGCATCGCCACCATGTGCATCGGCGGCGGCCAGGGCATCGCGTCGATCATCGAGAAAATCTAAGAGGTCGAACCGCAGATGTCGCAGATGACGCCGATGGATCCAGGTGATCCTCGAACTTACGCCATTCTTGGCGCTGCGATGGAGGTCCACAAGACTCTTGGCCCCGGTTTCTTGGAAGCGGTGTATCAGGAGGCTCTGGCCATAGAGCTTGAAGGAAGGGGTATCACCTGCCGGCGTGAAGTGGAACTTCCGCTGACCTACAAAGGGAGGCTATTGAAGACGGCCTACCGGGCAGATTTCATCTGTTTTGAAAGGGTGATCCTGGAACTGAAAGCCATTTCAAAGCTAAGTGCCATCGAGGAAGCCCAGATCCTCAACTACCTCAAGGCCACAGGTTTCGAAGTCGGGCTGTTGTTGAATTTTGGCGAGCCACGGCTGACCTACAAACGGTTTGTTAACTCCAAATCTGTGTCATCTGCGTCATCTGCGGTTTCAAAATAGGAGTTTTTATGGCGATCAACAAAGTAGGCATTCTCGGTTCGGGTGTGATGGGCTCGGGCATCGCGGCGCACGTGGCGTCGGCGGGCTGCCAGGTGGAGCTGCTGGACATCGTCATCGACGAAGCGGCGCCAGACAAGCTGGCGCAAGGGGCCCTGGCGGCCCTGGCCAAGAGCAGGCCCGCGCTGGCCATGCACCCGTCGTTCCTGAAGCGCATCCGCCCCGGCAACCTGCGGGACCACCTGGATCGCCTCTCGGATTGCGACTGGGTCGTGGAGGTGGTCAAGGAGGACCTGGCCATCAAGCGGGAGCTCTACGGCCGCCTGGAGCCGAAGCTCAAGCCCGGTGCCTGGATCAGCTCGAACACCTCGGGCATCCCGCTGAAGCTGCTGGTGGAGGGCCGCGGTGATGCCTTCCGCAGCCACTTCGTCATCACTCACTTCTTCAACCCCGTGCGCTACCTGCGGCTGCTGGAGTTCGTGACCGGCCCCGAAGTGGACGCCCTGGAGGCCCAGGCCTTCCGCGTCTGGCTGGAGGAGAGCCTCGGCAAGGAGGTGGTGCCTGCCTTTGACAGCCCCACCTTCATCGGCAACCGCATTGGCATCCACAGCATCATGGCCACGCTGCACATGGCCCTGGCCGAGAAGATCCCCTTCGAGGTGGTGGACTCGGTGCTGGGCGATGCCGCCGCCCGGGCCAAGAGCGCCGCCTTCCGCACCGCGGACCTGGCGGGCGTGGACATCCTCGCGGCCACCGCGAAGAACGTCTACGACCTGTGCCCCAATGACGAGGTCCGCGACGCCTTCAAGTTCCCGGAGTTCCTGCAGTACATGCTCGACAGCAAGCTGCTGGGCAATAAGACCAAGCAGGGCTTCTTCAAGAAGGGACCCAAGGACGCCAAGGGCAAGAAGTCCTTCCTGGCCCTGGACCCCGCCACCCGCGAGTACATCCCCCAGGTGAAGCGGGACTGGCCGATTCTGAAAGAGCTGAAGGGCATCGATGACCCCGCGGAGAAGGTGAAGACCCTCCTCACCAGCGACACCGAGGCGGGCAAGCTGGCCTGGCGCTGCATCGCCCCGAACCTGACCTACGCGGTGAACCGCCTGGGCGAGGTGACGGACGGCCCCCTGAACGTGGACCGCGCCATCAAGAACGGCTTTGCCTTCGAGCTGGGCCCCTTCGAGCTCTGGGACATCCTGGGCCTGGAGCGCGTCGCCGCCCGCATGAAGTTCGAGGAGATGCCCCTCGCCCCCCTGGTGGAGCAGATGCTTGCCAAGGGCATCCCCGGCTTCTACCGCTGGGAGCACGGCGTCCCCGTGGCCCAGCTGAATCCCAAGACCCTGGCCTTCGATCCCATCCTCGAGGATCGGCGCGTGACCATCCTCAAGCGCCAGGAAGGGCAGGGCAAGGTGGTGGCCGAAAACGGCAGCTGCCAGCTCATCGACCTGGGCGACGACGTGGCCTGCCTGGCCTTCCGCAGCAAGATGAACGCGCTGGACGACGGCATCATCGGGCTCATGGAGGAGACCATCCAGAAGCACGTCCCCGGCCGCTTCAAGGGCCTGGTGGTGGGCAACCAGGGCCAGCACTTCAGCGCCGGCGCCAACCTGGTCATGGTGCTCAATGCCGCGCGGGAGGGAAGCTCGACCTCATCGAGGAGGTGGCCCGCCGGCTGCAATACGCGGCCCGCATGCTCACCTACGCGCCGTTCCCCACGGTGGCGGCGCCCTTCAACCTGGCCCTGGGCGGCGGCTGCGAACTGACCATGGCCTGCCAGCGGGTGGTGGGCCACGCTGAGCTCTACATCGGGCTGGTGGAAGTCGGGGTGGGCGTCATCCCAGCAGGCGGCGGCTGCCTCCAGATGCTGCTCCGCATGGAAGACGCCATGGCCGCCCAGGGCCAGCTGGGGCCCATGCCCAAGGTGAAGGCGGCCTTCCAGGGCATCGGCACCGCCACGGTGCACACCAGCTTCGACGAGGCCCAGCGCAACGGCTACCTGCGGCGCACGGACCGCCGGGTCATGAACAAGGCGTTCTTGCTCTACGAGGCCAAGCAGGAGGTCCTGAAGCTGGCTGAGGACTTCCAGCCCGTGAAGGAGCGCACCCTGCGCCTCCCGGGCCGGGGCGGCGCTGAGGCCCTCAAGTGCGCGGTGCGGGACTTCCAGCTCCAGGGACTGGCTTCCGAGCACGACGGCATCATCATGGGTGAGCTGGCCACCATCCTGACGGGCGGGGACGTCAGCCCGGTCCAGGAGGTCACCGAGGAGCGGATCCTCGAGCTGGAGCGGCAGGCCTTCGCCCGCCTCTGCGGCTACGAGAAGACCCAGGCCCGGATGGACGCCATTCTGAAAACGGGGCGGCCGCTGCGAAATTAGTCCCAAACCCAGCGTATTTTGTGACTTATGCCGCCTTTTCCAAGGCGGCATTTTTTTAATGTTGCCAGGGTGGGAAGGGCTCGGAACACTTGGTTCGGTCTCATTCTGAACCAATCAGCCAGGAGGCACTGTGAGCGGGAATTCTCAGTCAACGCCACGGGTAGCGGCCATCGTGGGTCCCTACCTCTCTGGAAAGACCTCCTTGATGGAAAGCCTCCTGTTCGTGGCGGGTGCTCTGCCGCGCAAGGGCACCGTCAAGGAGGGCAACACGGTCGGTGACGCTTCTCTGGAAGCGAAGGCCCGGCAGATGAGCGTGGAGGCCAGCCTGGCCGCCTGCACCTACCAGGGCGAAGCCTGGACCCTGATCGACTGCCCCGGGTCCGTGGAGTTCAGCCAGGAGTCGGCGCACGCCCTCATGGCCGCAGACATCGCGGTGGTGGTGTGCGACCCGGATCCGACCCGCGCCCTCATGGTGGCGCCCACCCTGAAGTTCCTCGATGACCACCAGGTGCCTCACGTGGTCTTCATCAACAAGATGGAAGCCCCCGGCAGCGGCGGCAAGCTGAAGGACGTCATGAACGCCCTGCAGCAGGTCTCTGAGCGGCCCCTCGTCCTCCTCGAAGTCCCCATCCGTGAAGGCGAGCAGATCACGGGCTACGTGGACCTCATCAGCGAGCACGCCTACAAGTACGAAGCTGGCAAGGATGCCGACCTGATGCAGATGCCGGACTCCGTGCTGCCCGAGGAGCTCGAGGCGCGGCAGATCCTGTTGGAGAAGCTGGCGGATTTCGATGACCACTTGATGGAGGAGCTGCTCAGCGACATGGCGCCCTCCTTCGAGGAAGTCAGCGAGGACATGGCCAAGGATGTGCAGGCCGACCTGCTCGTGCCCGTGTTCTTCGGCTCCGCCGACAAGGATGCTGGGGTGCGGCGGCTGTTCCAGGCCCTGTGTGATGAGGCTCCCCGGGTCGATGCCACCGCCCTGCGTCTGGGCATTCCCGAGGGCAAGGATGCCCTGGTGCAGGTCTTCAAGACCGTGCACGCCCAGCACGTGGGCAAGCAGAGCATCAGCCGCATCTGGCGGGGCGAGGTGGCCGACGGATCCTCCCTGGCCGGCAACCGGGTGAGCGGCATCAACCGTCCCTTCGGCGCCCAGCAAATCAAGCAGACCAAGGCCTCGGCCGGTGAAGTGGTGGCCCTGGGCCGCATGGATGAGGTCCACACCAGCGAGGCCCTGACGCCTTCGGGTCGCCTGGAGCTGGCCTGGCCTGCGCCCATGCAGCCCATGCTGGCCCTCAGTCTGAACACGGTGAAGAGCGGCGATGATGTGAAGCTCTCGCTGTCCCTCCAGAAGCTTTGCGAGGAGGATGCCTCCCTGCATGTGGAGCAGAATGCCGAGACCCAGGAGCGCATTCTCTGGGGCCAGGGCGAGGTCCACCTCAAGTGTGCCCTCGACCGCCTCAAGAGCCGCTTCGGGCTGGACGTCCTGCACCATCCCCCGCTGGTGCCCTACCGCGAGACCTTCACAAAGGGGACCAAGGTCCACGGCCGCCACAAGCACCAGACCGGCGGCCACGGCCAGTTCGGCGATGTGTGGTTCGAGATCAAGCCCCTGCCGCGCGGCACCGGCTTCCAGTTCGAAGAGCGCATCGTCGGTGGCGTGGTGCCCCGAAACTTCTTCGGGGCCATCGAGCACGGCGTGGTGGACTGGCTGAAGCGCGGCCCCCTGGGCTTTCCCGTGGTCGATATCCACGTGGCCCTGGTGGACGGCAGCTACCACACCGTGGACAGCTCCGACATGGCCTTCAAGACCGCCGCCCGTGTGGGTATGTCCGAGGGTGCCCCCCTCTGCCATCCTGTGCTGCTCGAGCCCATCTCCGAGGTGCACATTGCGGTGCCCAGCGAGTTCACCCCCAAGGCCCAGCGCCTGGTGACGGGCCGCCGCGGGGGCCAGGTGCTTGGCTTCGATGCCCGGCCCGGCTGGACCGGCTGGGACTTGGTCTCCGCCTACATCCCACAGGCCGAGATGAGCGATGTCATCGTTGAGCTGCGCAGCCTCACCATGGGCGTCGGCTCCTTCACCTGGGCCTTCCACCACCTGCAGGAGCTCGTCGGCCGCGACGCCGACAAGGTGGTAGAGGCGCGCAAGCAGACGAAAGCGCCTGCTTGAGGTTGAGCCAGGCTCCGGCCCTGGCGGGCCGGAGATAGAAAAGGACTGAAGATCGGCCCTGCGGGGCCGATCTTTCTGTTGGGTGGGTGTCTGTGCCCCTCGACTGGCCGACGGCCAGACCCTGTCAATATCAATCTCGGAATCCTCGCAGAGGATTCCGAGCAGGGAGCGGACCGAGGCTCTGGGCTGGGAGGACAGGCTCATCCTGCCTGCCCACGCTTGCATCACACCCATGCTTTCTGCGCGAGCTTCCCGGAGTATCCTGGGGCCGCAGATTCCCAATCAGCTGGATGGGTCCGTTCATGATGCGAACCGGGAAAGGCCTCTTGTCCTCTGCCAGGAGGGTGCTTGAACATCGGCACCTGCCCTGGTGGCTGGGCGCCCTGGCCTGTGTCGTCACCGCCCCGGCACTGCGCATCGGCCTGCTCCTGGATGACTACATCCACAAGGCGTCGCTACTCCCTCCGCCGCAATTGCAGGTGCTGAAGCGCACGCCATTCGACCTCTTCTTTTTCGTCAATGAGCATTCGGCCATCAGCTCTGGGTTCCTCCCCTGGTGGGCCTCGCCGGAGCTGCGGGTAGCCTTCTTCCGGCCACTCACCGGCCTCACCCACGCCCTTGACGCGGCCCTGTGGCCGGACCAACCCCACTGGATGCACCTCCACTCCCTGCTCTGGCTGGCGGCTACCGTGGTGGTGGCGGCACAGCTCTATCGGCGGCTGTCCGCTCCAACGCTGGCGCCCTGGGTGGGCGGCTTGGCCGGTCTCGCCTTTGCCCTTGATGACGCCCGGGCCGTCCCAGCCGCCTGGATTGCAGACCGCTACGCGCTCGTCGCAGGGGTGTTCGCCCTCGCGGCCCTCCTTGTCTACGATCGCTGGCGCCGCGAAGGCTGGAAGCCCGGAGGATGGCTGGCACCCCTGTTCCTGGGACTGGGTCTCCTTGCGGGAGAAAGCGCTCTCGCCTGCTTCGCCTACCTCTTGAGCCATGCGATCTGCCTGGACCCGGCCAGCCCAAGAAAACGGCTGCTGGCCCTCGCGCCCACGGCCATGGTCGGCCTCGTCTGGGGGATCACCTACAAACTCCTGGGTTGCGGCACCAGCCACTCGGCCATGTACATCGACCCGGGCCACCACCCGCTTGCCTACGGCCGGGCGGTCGTGGCGCGAGCCCCGGTGCTCCTCATGGGGCAGCTGGGCTTCCCGCCTTCGGATCTGTCGAGCACGGCCTCTGGCCCGGTCGCCCAGGGGCTCTGGTTCTTCGCGGTGGCCGGACTGATGGTGTTTGCGATCCTCCTGTGGCCACTCCTGCGCCGCGAACGCCTCGCGCGCTTCTGGGCACTGGGCATGCTGCTGTCGGTCCTGCCCCTCTGCGCGGCCCCTCCCAGCGACCGCCTGCTCCTTCAGGTGGGCCTGGGGGGCATGGGCCTTGTGGCCCTCTTCATCGCCACTGCTTTTGGCGAGCTCGGGCGCTCCCAGCCCATCCTCTGGCGCGGGCTGGCCCGGCCTCTGGCCGGTGCCCTCCTAGTGCTGCACCTCGTCCTCGCTCCCCTCCTGAGCCTCAAGATCATCGCCTTCCTGGACGGTGCCGGCGCCCTGAGCCGCAGGATCGCGGCGAGCTTTCCGGCCGATTCACAGCTGACAAGTCAGACGGCCATCGTCCTCCACCCGCCTTGCATCTACTTCCCAGGCCTGGCGGAAGTCATCCACGCCCTGGAAGGGCAGCCGACACCCGCCCGGATATTCACGCTGGCCAGCAGCATCTACCCACTCTCGGTCCAGCGCACGGACGCCTACACCCTGGTCGTTCGCCCGGAAGGGGGCTTCCTGATGCGGCCCGGCTCCGGCCCCCCTGGGCGCAGGCTTCCGAAGATCAGTCCGCTCATCGGCTGGCAGATCATCGATTGGATCTATCGAAATGCCGACGAGCCGTTTCCCTCCCACCCGTTCCTGCGCGACGGAATCCGCCTTGAGATCCTGGGACAGACCGACGATGCTCGCCCCGCGGCAGTCTCTTTCCGCTTCCCCTCGCCCCTGGAAGATCCACGCTGGCGCTGGATCCGCTGGCAGGAGGGTGCGTTCGTTGCCTTCCAGCCACCACCAGTCGGCGAATCCGTCCGCCTGGTGTCGTACGCCGAGTAGGTTGGGGCTAGGCCAAGGCCCTGAATGAGCCTAGGCAACGATTCTTTTCGCAAAGTGCGACAATCAACATCAGAACCCTCGTCAGAGGATTCTGAGCAGTAGCGGAGCATCCTTTGGCCCAGACCGGCGTACAGATCATCAGCGTGGAACCCGGCAGCCTGGCCGAGGAGGCTGGCATCCGGCCAGGCGACACGCTGCTGGAGATCCACGGGGAGGCGGTGCTGGACCAGCTGAGCTACCAATACCTCATCACTCGTGAGGACGAGGCGGTGCTGCGCCTGCGGCGGCCGGACGGCAGCACTTACGAGACCGAACTGGAGAACGGCGGCGAGGGCATCGGGGTGGACCTGGCCCAGGACGAGGTCAAGGTCTGCCGCCAGAACTGCGTCTTCTGCTTCGTCCACCAGATGCCCAAGGGCTTCCGCAAGTCGCTCTACCTGAAGGACGAGGACATCCGCCTGTCCTTCCTCTACGGCCACTTCACGACCCTTTCGAGCAGCGATGACGCCGAGCTGGACCGCATCGTCCGCGAGCGCCTCAGTCCCATCCATGTCTCAGTCCACGCCACGGACCCGGCGGCCCGGATCCGGGTGGTGGGCAATCCCCGCGAAGGCGACATCCTGCGCAAGATTGACCGCCTGCTGGCCGGGGGCATCGATGTCCACACCCAGGCGGTGGTGGCGCCGGGCCTCAATGACGGGGCCATCTGGCAGCAGACCCTGGAGGACCTCTGGGCGCGCCGCCGGGAGGGCCGGGGCAGCGTGCTCAGCCTCTCCTGCGTCCCTGTGGGCCTCACGGCGCACCGGGATGGCCTGCCCACCGTGCAGGACGTGGATCCCGCCTTCGCCCGGGACTGGGCCCTGCGCTGGAAGCCGGAGGTGCGGCGCTACGCCGCGGCCAACGATGGCGAGCCCTGGCTGCTGCTGGCGGACGAGTGGTTCACCCGGGCGGGCCTCGAGGTGCCGGGTCGGGCCTTCTACTCTCGCTCCTGGGCCCAGCTGGAGAACGGCGTGGGCCTGGTGCGGCGCTTCCTGGAGCACAGCCGCCGGTTCATCCGCAGCCCTCGCGCCCAGGGCTTCGCGGGTCGGCGGGTGCTGCTGCTCACCGGACCGAGCTTCGCCCCCACCCTCAGCCGCGTGGCGGCGGACCTGAACCGCGCCGTGGGCAGCCACCTGCGGGTGGTGGCGACCCGAAACTTCAGCTTCGGGGAGAGCGTCACTGTGGCCGGACTGCTCTGTGGCGCGGACCTTAAGTACGCCGCCCACGCCGACCGCGACGCCCAGGGTGGCCGGGCTGACTGGGTGGACGCCGTGGCGGTGCCCTCCGCCAGCCTCCGCACGCACACAGGGCCCACGGACCAGTACACGCTTCGGGGTGTGGTGGTCCGCGAGGAGGGTACTTTCCTGGACGACCTGACCCTGCCCCAGCTGGCGGCGGACCTGGGCGTGCCCACGGTGCCCAGCGGCGCCAACCTGTCCCACCTGCTAGACCACCTGGAGGCCGCCGATCGCGGCGCCTTCCGCGGCGGTGCGCTGCAGTCCGCCTTCCACACCGCCGGCCTCAACCAGCCCCAGGGCGCCTACAACCCCTGAGGGTCGGGTGGGGTCGAATCGCGCGGCAAAGAAGGGTTCACGCAGAGGACTGCGGAAGAGCAGAGGAGAGCTGAGATCAACTCCCTCTTCATTTCTCCGCTTTCCTCCGCTCCTTGGTTTTCCTCCGCGTTCCTATTGCATTTTCTTGTCTCATCCACCTATGACCACTCTAGGATTCACCAAGATGCCTGCCGCCGCCGCCGCCCTGTCTCGCCTCCGCATGGTGGCGCGGGCGCAGCTGGCCGGGTCGGCGCTGTGCTTCGGGCTGATGGCGATCCTGGCGCGCAAGCTCACTCTGCCGGGCATGGGTTTCTCGGCGGGTCACCTCGCGGTGATGCGTTTCGTGGTGGGGGCTCTCCTCAGCCTGGTGGCCTTTGGCCTGATCCCGGGGCTCTACAGGCCCAGCAACTACCGGCTACTGGTGACCCGCGGCCTCTCGGGCGGGGCCGTGGTGGTCCTCTACTTCTACGCCCTGGCCCACATCCCCGCGGGCGAGGCGGGCATCCTCTACAACGTGTTCCCGGTGATCGCCACGGGCATGTCGCTGGTGCTCTTCAAGGAGCGCCCCACCCTCCACCTCTGGCTCGCCATCCTGGCCGCGTCCCTGGGCGTGGCGCTGGTGCTCAGCCAGGGGCACCTGGGCCTGGGCTTCGGCCGAGGGCAGCTGGCGGCGCTGGCCGCCGCGGTGTTCGCTGCCACCAGCGCCAACGCCATCCGCGCCGTGCGGCATACCGACAATGCCGCCACGATCTTCTTCTTTTTCTGCGTGGCGGGGCTGCCGGTGGTGCTGCCCTTCGCCCTGACTCCCTGGCCCGGTGGGCTGGGCCCCTGGTCCCTGGCCATCCTCATGAGCCTGCTGGCCTACGGCGGCCAGATCCTCATGTCCCAGGCCTATGGCACCCTGGCCGTTTCGGAAGCCGCCATCTGGCTCCAGCTGCTGCCCATCATCCAGTACCTGCTGGCCATGCCCCTGCTGGGGGAGCGGGCCACGCTGCCCGGGTTGGCGGGCGTGCTCATCACCGTGGCCGGAGTGGCCTACGGCACGGTGCTGGGCCAGCGCCAGAAGCCCGTCGCCGCGACCTGACCAGGCCCAAAAGGCTGTTTCGTCGGTGAGAAAGAACGCCAGCTCGTGGCAGTCTCACCGTTTCTCACCGTTACTCACTGTTCCTCACCGGTTTCCATTTGTTTTCTTGTCTATCGACACCGCCAGCTCGAGCAGGGGCCCTGGTAGCGAGGCAGGGCGAAGGAGGGAGTGAGCAATGTTCCCAGGCCCCAATCTCCACGGCAAAACGCAATGAATCAACAAGGGAGGAGGTCCGCCGGGGCGGCCCTCCTCCCTTGTTGCCGGATGGTCCTAGCGACTGATGGTCAGGGTGTAGGCGTTCCTGGCGTCGAAGGAACCGAGGTAGCCGACGACCTTGATGCAGAACACCGCGGTGGCGCCCGTGTTCTGGAAGCTCACCGTCTCGGTGGCGGAGAAGGTGGAGCTGTACTTCACGGTGCTCCCGGCGCTGTTGAGCAGGAAGAGATCGTAGTCCTTGGTCGCGGGGCCGGTCATGCTCACGGTCACGGTGCGGCCGGCGCCGACGGTGAACTTGAAGAAGTCCTGGTCGGTGCTGCTGCCGATGGTGCCGGTCACCTTGGTGATGGTGTCGGCGAGAACGTTGGCAGTGGCCAGCGAGTTGTTGCTCTCGACTTCGTTGTAGGAGGAGATGACGCCGGGGTTGTTGGTGGTGAAGGTGGCGGCTGCGGAGGTGCCGACATTGCCGGCGGCATCGTAGGCCTTGATCACCAGGCTGTGCGAGGAGTTGGAGAGGGTCCTGGAGTCCATGCCCAGGGTGTGGGGGGCGGTGGTGGTGGTGCCCTTGAGGGTGCCATCGATGTAGTAGTCGACCTTGGTGACGCCGACGTTGTCGGTGGCCGTGGCGGTCAGCGTGATGGTGCTGGCAGTACCCGTTACGCTGGCCGTGGCCTTGGGGACGGTGGTATCAGGGACAGGGTTGCTGATGGCGAAGGTGATGGCGGGGGAGGTGCCGATGTTGCCGGCGGCGTCGTAGGCCCTGGTCGCGAGGCTGTGGCTGGCGTTGGTCAGGGTCCTGGAGTCCAGGCTCAGGGCGAAGGGGGCGGCGGTGCTGGTGCCCTTGAGGCTGCCATCCACGTAGAACTCGACCTTGGTGACGCCGATGTTGTCGGTGGCTGTGGCAGTCAGGGTGATGGTGCCGGCGGTGCCTGCCTCGGCGGCTGTGGTCTTCGGCGCGGTGGTGTCGGGCACGGTGCTGGACCAGGCGGCGCCCACGTTGATGCCGTGGAAGGCGTTCCACACGGCCTGCTCTTCCGGGCTGCCGGCGCTGTAGAGGTCCTTGGCGGCATTGATGGCGGCGGTGCGGGTGGAGGCGTAGTTGGAGGTGCTGGTGAGGTAGGTGGTGAGGGCGCGAAACCAGATGGCCGCGGCTTTGTCGTTGCCCAGGCCGACCATGCCTGTGGGCAGGTAGCTGGTGCTGGTGTTGCCGGTGCTGGTGGCGCCCTGGCTCAGGAAGTAGAAGCAGCGATTCATGGGGCCACTGGAGTAGTGCACGTCCAGGCTGGCCAGGGAGGAGCTCCACACATCGGGGCTGCGGCCGTCCAGGCTGGGCTTGTAGAGGTAGCGGAGGGGGGTGGAGGAGAGCTGCTCGCCGATGGTCCAGTTCCCGCCGGTGTTGCCGATGGTGGCGCCGGAACCGCCGCGGGCGTAGAACTCGATCAGGGTGCCGAAGATGTCGGAGTTCGCTTCGTTCAGGCCGCCGGACTCGCCGCAGTAGACCAGGTTCGCGGTGCGGGCGCAGACGCCGTGGCTCAGCTCGTGGCCCGCCACATCCAGGGCCGTCAGGGTGGTGAAGCCGGTGCCGTCGCCGTAGGTCATGCAGAAGCAGCTGTCGGACCAGAAGGCGTTGTCGTAGGCGCTGCCGATGTGCACGCGGCTGTAGGTCGCGGTGCCCTTGCCGTCGATGCCGTTGCGGCCGAAGACGTTCTTGTAGAAATCCCAGGACTTGGCCATGCCGAACATGGCGTCCACCGCAGCGGTCTGGCCGTTGGGGGCGGTGGTGGAGGTGTTCTCGACGTAGTTGGCGCCGTCGCCCCAGGTGTTGGTGGCGCTGGTGTAGACGGTGCCGGCGGCGGTGGAGCTGGTGGCGGCATGGGCAGCGTTGGTGACCACGTTGTTGCCGAAGGTGCCGCCCGTGCCGCGGGTCAGGTCGCGCAGCTCGTAGCCGGTGGGGGTGCTGTTGGTGTTGACGGTGACCACGCCCGAATACTGGCTGTTGCCGATGCCGGTGCCGGTGGTTCCGGCGGTGTGCAGGGTGTTCCACCGCTGGAGGATCGCGCCGGTATGGGCATTCACGAGGTGATCCGTGTGCCGGATGCCGTCCTGGGCGTTCTCGAGCTCGGTGTGGATGTGGTAGGCCAGGGTGTGCCGGATGACTTGGTGCTCGACGCCGGTGGCGTCGGAGTCCTGGTCCAGGGTGTGGCTGCCGGGCTTGCGGACCACGAGGCTGGTCTCGGGGTAGACCACCAGCTCGCTGATGGGGGCCACGGAGAAGGAGCCGAGGGGGGCCAGGTCCTGGAGGACGGCCGCGAGCGCTTCGCCAGCACTCAGGGAAGGCGCCACGTTGAGCTGGATGTTGCGCTTGAGCGAGTCGGTGAGGGGCAGCTCGAGGCCATTGCGGTCGAGGTGGGTAATGGCGTCGCCGCCCCAGACGCGGACGCCCTTGTAGAACTGGCTGTGGTGGCCGTGGGTCTGCCCCAGCTCGTCCGAGTGGGTGTTGCGCAGCTGGAAGGCATGGTCCGCATCCAGGCCCAGCTCGGCGTGCTTGGCAGCCAGCAACGTGGTGGTGCTCTCGAGGCGCCTGGCTTCCTGAAGGGTTTCCGCACTCAGAGTGCCAGCCGCCAGGGCGAGGGTGACGAGGGAGGCGAGGGCCATCCGGGGGGTGGTGTTGAAGGAGGGAAGCTTGTGCAGGCCTGACATAGAACCTCCGCGGGTGGGAGCCGCGAAGACCTACTTGCTCCTCGGACTCCTGAAGGACTTGGGGACTGCCTAGGCATCCTAAAGTCCGGAGGCGGCGAGCCTCTATCGCCATTGGAGGAGGAAAAGCTGGACAAAAAAATACGCTCGATTCCTTACCGGAACCGTTCAGGATTCACCGGAGCGAATGGCCGGTAATCGCGGGCTAAAGTTTTTGGGCGTCTAGAATTTTCATTGACGAATTTCGGCCTGCTGCGGGCCTGTGGGGGCCACTCCCCTCCTCCACGACCGCTTCCATCCACGCTCAAGCGGCACAGGATGCACCCGCGCAGGGTGGCTGCTGACCTAGACGTCAAAAAACAATAGCAAGTGCATACATGAAATGACTTATATCCATAAAGTGGGCTACGTAGTTTCTGCTGGGCCACCCCCCCAAAAAACAGGGCCCCGACTGGGGCCCTGTCCAAAAAAAGTTGAAAAATAGTTTAAAAATTTCAGGTTGTGGGGGCTCCCGCACGCTTCTTGAGGGAGACGGCAACCTTGACGTCGCCACCATCCTGGCCCTGGAACTTGTCGAGCTGCTCGAGGGACTTCTTCTTCGCGGTGTCCGAGGCAGCGCGGATCGCATCGAGCACGTCCACCATGACCTGGAACTTCACGTCCTCGTCGACCTTGAGGAAGACCTTGCGGTAGTTGAGGGGCTGCAGCATGACAGCATCAGGGATCCTGTCCTTGAGGCCCTGGGCGTCGATCTTGTCCTGCTGGAGCGTGATGGTCCCGTCCTGGTCCACCTGGATCAGGATGTTGTTGGGATCAGGCTTGGGCGGGGTGGCGGTCTGGACGACCTGGGGTACCACCACCTTCATGGCCTTGCTCAGGCCAGGCACCATCACGATGAAGACGATGAGCAGCACCAGCACGATGTCGATCAGCGGAGTGACGTTGATGTCGGATTTCTGTTTGCCCTTGGCACCACCGGCATCCATCAGTGACCCCCTTCCTTCTTTTCGCTCTTGTCTTCGCTGGTCACGATGGACGCCTCGTCAGCGCCCCCCTTGCGGCAGGTCTGGAAGAGCTCGTTGATGTACTTGAAGGGCAGGTCGGCATCGGCCTTCACGAACACGCGCTTGTCGTTCAGCTGCGAGACGTTGCGGCTGATGAAGTCCTCGAGCTGCTGGCGCTGGGCCTCGTTGTTGATGAAGAAACGCATGTCCTTCGCGTCCTTGTCATCAATGAGGATGGCGCCGGGGCCAATCACTTCGTACTTGTCGTTGCGCTTGGAGGTCAGCATGAGGGTCAGGTACTTCTGACCCGAGTCCTGCTGCTGCTCCACCTTCGGGGCATGCTTGGCCAACGGCAGCTTCACGGCGTTGTTCACGGCGGGTGTGA
>Ga0194052_1001067_pt1 | contig 16415 bp, 16 predicted proteins | sample SepL226m_MetaG_FD_160117 | JGI IMG/M metagenome (GOLD analysis project Ga0194052, IMG submission 160117) | Anoxic zone freshwater microbial communities from boreal shield lake in IISD Experimental Lakes Area, Ontario, Canada - Sep2016-L227-6m | ecosystem: Environmental > Aquatic > Freshwater >... | reverse complement strand
GTGCTGAAAAAAATTCAGATGTCTCCAAGATTTTTCTTTTGTATCATGGACAGCACAGTCTGCTTGATCGCATGCAGGACAGGAAAACTGGCTCCCCTTGAGAAAGTCCAGATGAATATTCAAACGTTCCTGGTTAACATCAAATTGACACTCCGCAACCTTCCATGGGGGTGTCAGCATCAACGCGATTTGGATTAATTCGGTGTCTTTCATAGTGTATAAAAGTAACACAACTCAAATCATATTTCAATGGGTTTACCCACTGTAGACAGCGAGGAGCCAGTATAATTTTAATAAGCCAGGGCGACATTATGACGAGCCAGACACCAGAGTACCTTCAATCTGAACTACCCGCAGTCCAGTTGTTTCAGAGACTCGGATACGAATACATCGACGGTTCGATGAATGATGAACGGACATCTATCAGCGATGTCATCCTGGAAACTCGCCTGCTGGATGCCATCAGACGCATCAACCCATGGCTGAACGAAAACAACATCAAGAACGCCTACAAGGAAATCACCTCCGTTCTGGCAAGCTCAACAATCGAAGCCAATGAACGTATCCATAAGTTCATTTCCAGCCAAGAATATACACTCAAACAATTCATTGACGGCAAAGAAACATACAGGGGCGTCTCCTTTATTGATTTCCAGAACATCGACAACAACGATTTCCTGATTGTTAATCAGATGAAGTTCCGTGGTCTGGAAAGAAACTCCATCCCTGACCTGGTAGTTTTTGTGAATGGTATGCCTCTGGCGGTGATCGAGTGTAAATCATCCAAGGCCAAAGATGCGGAATCCGAAGCCATATCCGACCTACGTTATTACCAGACCAACAGCGAGAGATTGTTCAGGTATAACCAGCTTTGTGTAGCCATTTACAAAGTGGGCGGCAGGTACGGATCTGTCGGCGCCAGAGAAAACCATTACCAGGTTTATCGTTCTGACGGCACTGATACCCTCCAGACACTTATCGAACGAGAACCAACAGCACAGGACATTCTTTTGTTCAATCTGTTTGATAAAGCTCGTTTTCTTGACCTCATCAGGAACTTCATCATCTATCAGGTCTCCGAGGGTTCCAAGATAAAAATCCTTCCCAGGTATCAGCAGATACGTGCCACCAACAAAACAATCCAGAAACTTCAAAGGGACAATGAAGGCGGTGTGATCTGGCACACACAGGGAAGCGGTAAGTCCATTACAATGCTGTATCTGGCAACCAAACTTAAACGTGAAGAGAGCGGTTTCAAGAACCCCACCATCATCATCCTGACCGACCGCATAGACCTTGATGACCAAATCTCCCAGACCTTCAACCGTTGTGGCTTCCCCAATCCCATACAGGCAAACTCTGGCCCGCACCTTAAAAAGTTGCTCCGTGATGATTATGGGAAAACCATACTATCAACCATCCAGAAATTCCAGAAAAGGGATAAAGATGGAAATGTCATCACGGTCTCCGATGAAGAGATAGAAGTTATATCAGAAAAGGAAAATCTCTTTGTGATGGTCGATGAAGCACACAGGACGCAATATGGATTTCTTGCAGCTTTTATGAGAAAATCTCTTAAAAATGCCAAGTTCATCGCATTTACAGGAACGCCCATTGATACAGAACAGAAATCCACACTCGCCAAGTTTTATGGCGGGAAATACCTGGATGTTTACCACATCAAGCAGTCCGTCGCAGATGGCTCCACCCTTCCCATCCTGTATGAAGACGGCATCCCCGACCTTTATGTTGAAAAAGATTTACTGGAAAAGCAGTTCAAATATTACTTTGAAAACGAGAGCCAGAAGAAACAGTCCATACTGAAACAGGAAGCTACAGGCCTGAAAAAGTATATGACGGGCAAGCAGCGTATCAATAGGATTGCTGAACACATCATCGAACATTATAAGAACAAAATTTACCCAGACGGTTATAAAGGAATGGTGGTCTGTTATAATCGACCCTCTGCCATTGCATACAAAAAAGCGTTCGACAGATTACAACAGGATGGTAAGCACGGATTTTCAAGTCGGGTGGTAATGAGTTTATTACCCAAAAAGGACCCCCAGGAATATTACCAGATTGCCACCCCTGAAAGTGAAGTAAAACAGGTTATCGAAGATTTCAAGCTCCCCTTTGGCAATGAAAATGAACTCAATAAGTCAGGCAAAAAGCAGTTCAATAACGATGCTCTGATGATCGTATCAGATATGCTGTTGACGGGCTATGATGTGCCTATCGCCATGTCAATGTATCTGGACAAGCCTCTCAAAGCCCACAGTCTTCTCCAAGCAATAGCCCGCGTTAATCGAACCAAAGGATCAAAGCCAGCCGGTTTGATTGTCGATTATTGCGGGATTGCCAATCATCTTGTGGATGCGATGGAGATATTTGCTGGAGACCTTGAACCTCACGATGTCATGGTGAATATCAGCGAGGAAATAACCAGGCTCAACCTTCGGCATAACCGCCTTATCGACTTTTTCCGTGACTTGAATATTGACCGTAAGCAGCAACGACAGCAATACGTTGATAATGCTGTTCAATATCTGGAACCCGTAAATGTCAGAGACAGCTTCAAAGACCTGTTGAAAAAGTTTAACAAATCCTTAAACATCGTCCTTCCAGATACAGCGGCACTGAAATACAAGGATGACTTTTCCCTTTACAATGAAATCAGGCTTGAAGCCGCCAATGCGTATGTCGATAAATCAATGCGGATTTCACAGGATGAAAGTCAGAAGCTTCAACAGCTCATAGATGAACATTTGCGAGCCAGGGGCATTATCTCACTTCTCGAAGAACCGATCTCAATCATTGACGTTGAAAAGTTTCAGGAAGAGATAGACAATACCAAGGACCCGAAGTCCAAGGAGTTAAAACGAACCAACCGCCTCAAATACAAAATCCTGGTGGAACTGGACAACAACCCTGATTTCTACCAACCACTGGCGGATAAACTTGAAGAGCTGATAAATGCTCGCAGGGAAAACAGAATCTCCCAGCTTGAACTGTTCGAAGAGTTTGATAAAATCCAGCAGAAGATACTCAACAAGAATAAAGAGGCGCAGGACCTTGGCTTTCAATCCGAACAAGAATTCGCCGTATTCAAAACCCTGGAAGCCAAAATGGAGGGTGTCGCTGAAGACATAACCAAAACTTTATTCAATGCTCTCTCAGGCGAGTTATCAATTGCCAACTGGAAAGATAAAAGCCAGGTTAAGCAAGAAATGCGGGTCAAGATAAAGAATGTACTCCGTGGAAAGGTTGAGACTGAGGAACTCCATAGATTATCTGTCTCACTGGTCAATCTGATAATAAGGAATTGAACCGTGCCAACAGTTCAATACGGGACAAGTCAAATCCCATACACTCACATTATCGACAATACCCTCAAGAACGCCTATATCACCATTGATTTTTACGAAGGGGTGATCCTCAAAAGCCCGTCGATAAGTGAAGACAAAGCCATTGAAGCCATCCACAAAAAAGGCCGATGGATACTGGAAAAGCTGAAACTGGTTGAAAGAATCCCCCAAGGCGAAATCATTACTGGCTCCAGGCTGTTGTATCTCGGCAAGCGTTATTATGTACAGGTCGTTCAGGATGCCAGCGTAAGAACAGCATCAGTCTCGTTCAATCACTCAAAGTTTACCATCCACATGAATCCGAATATCCCCGATCGCAACAAATCAATTAATAATGCACTGGATACATTTTCAAGAGAAAAAGCCAAACTTAAAATCACATCTCGGATAAATAAATGGAGTCAGATAACTGGGCTGAAACCAAGGGGGATAAGTTTCCGCAGATTGGATAAAAGGTGGGGAAGCTGTACGTCCGTCAATGAAATCATCATCAACTGTGATACCATTAAACTTCCCTTCACCCTGATTGATTATATCATCATTCACGAACTGGCTCACATCAAACACAAACATCATTCCGAAGATTTTGACAAAGAGGTCGCAAAATTCATCCCTGATTGGAAAAATCTCGATGAAATGCTGTGCGGTATGAAGTTGTAGCAATGTTCTGTGGCGAGGTATATTTAAATTTTGGGGTTGGATGCTACTGTCTGCCTGCTTGCTGACCAGCAAAGTTCTGTGGATAAATGGCTTAATTTATCTGAGCGCCATAGGGAGCGCAGAAAAGGAAAATTTGGTAAGAAAATGGTCTATAAACGGTTTGAAAATGAAAAAACTCTCAGCAAACAAGAAAAAGTCGAATTGCTTGAAGAGTATGTAAACTATTATAAGGAACTATTTGCTGAAAAGGGTCTTGATGCACTCAATGTCAAAATACCACGCAATGTTTTTGAGTCCATTCTTGATAAAATTGGAGAAATACTTGTAACAGAATCGATTAAATCATCAAAAGAAGGTTCTGTAAAAGAATTCTTAGATATGAATCCTGTTCCACCCCATATGAAAGAATTATTACCAGATGAATTTAGAGCATTTTCTCTAATGTTAAATGCTTTAAAACAATGGGTTTCAGCGGAGTCGGCTGCAACCGATCGTTTCCTACTTGGGGGCACTGCGCGGAAAACATGCCGTAGTGCAATTAACAAATGTATTATTACAAACGAAGTTATAAGTAATGATGCAGAATTACATCATCCTTTGAGAGATGGACGACCACCGATTTTACTGAGTAAGGATGGTCATACAAAAGTTGAACAAAATAATCAGAAAATAGTTAAAGATGATGATAATAATGAAAAATCAGATATATGGGATAAAATTAAAGTATTACGGACAGAAAAAAATATGTCATGGGTACAGTTGCGAGAGGGGTGTACAGCCATTATTACTGGAAGCAATAATTGTCGTCCTGGGGCGAAATCTTTTGCCAACAAAATAATAAAAGAGACAGGTCTTGATGCAGGACAAATCGTCGATTTATTGGATCTAAAAAATGTTTAAATCCAATAAATTTATACAAATTGAGAAATCACATAACCAATAAGGGTTGATCGAACTTGGCGAAGTGAGCAGAGAATAAAGCAGAATCTTCGATTCCGATCAGAATCACACCATTGTTGGAGGTCTCAAGCACAATGACATTTAATCCCACCACCCAAAATTTGAAACTTGTTGTCGAAGCGCTCCAAGCCCTAAATGGCGTAGCGAGCATTCCTGAGCTATAGGCATATTTCAGAAAACATTTTCCTCCGGAAAAACACGTTGTCAATGTTCGTCCTGATGCTACGGCATTAACAGTTGGTGTTTATTATGATTGATGATGAGCTTGAACGATTTAAAACACTGGTCAACTTGTCCGAGTTTGCCGCCTCGCGTGGTTTTAAACTGGATCGCCGGGAATCCTCCCGCAATTCAGCCGTAATGCGTCATCCTGATGGTGACAAGATTATCATCGCTCGCAATGATATGAATACAAACTGGATTTTTTTCAGTGTTCGGGACGATCAGGAAAATGGTACGATTATTGATTTTATCCAGCGACGAGAAGGTGGCAACCTGGGTGAGGTGCGGAAAATATTACGTGGATGGCTCGGGTCATCGCGTCCAGTTGCGCATCTCCCTTTATTTGTCCAGGATTTAGAACCTGTTTCGAGGAACAGAATAGGGGTGATTGCTGCATGGGAACGGGCGGAAAGATGTCTTTCCTTGCCATATCTCACAGCGCGGGGATTATCTCCGGAACTGTTGAGCCTTTCAATCTTCGCCAATTGCGTTCGTGTTGATAGGCGCAATAATGCAATTTTCCCACATTACGACAAGTCAGGACTTTGTGGTTTTGAAATCAAAAACACAGATTTTACAGGATTTGCAGCAGGTGGTGTCAAGGGACTTTGGTTCAGCCAGGCCAAACCAACGGATAAAGAACTGGTCTTGACGGAAAGTGCCATTGATGCTCTGTCATATCATGCCCTGCAGAAGGGAAACTTTACCAGGTATATGTCAACAGGTGGAGCACTGAATCCTCAACAGCCCGCCCTGATCCGTGGAGCAATGGACAAGCTTCCTGTCGGCGCAGTTGTCATGTTGGCTTTCGATAATGATGAAGGTGGAGACAAAATCGCGGCGGAGATCAAGGCGGTTGCTCCTGCCTGCCGTGAAATTCGACGTGTTCTGCCTGATAAAATGTCAGGGAAGGACTGGAATGAGATTTTAAAAATCCAAAGGATGCAGGTTATGCCTTTACCGCTTTCTTGCGGCAAAAACCAATAAAAGCAGCATCAGGGTCTTTCGGATGTTGACCTTTTTTGTCGATCCATTCCCGCCATTCCGCTTCCAAATAATAAACATCGAAACCAGGTGCAGCTCGTTTGGCTTTTTCAAAAGTGTCCAGTTTCAGACTGATGGGAGCATGGCTTTCAAATGTAATGACAGGTGCCAAGCGTTCGGTAGCCTCTTCAGCAGCAGCAGCGACGGCGGCGGGAAGAAGTCTTCTTCGACTTTTGGCGAGTTCTGGAATAAGACGCTTGGGGACATGGGGGGGACTTGGTTTTAAAAGCAACCCGTGATCAGCATTATAAACTTTCGCAGTGTCATAAATTGCCATTACACTTTTAAGCCGAAGAAGGAAATTCTTTTTAAAATTTCTCTGTCCTTCGGCGTCTTTGCCATAATCTGCCCCAAATTGCATTTGCAGAAATTCCCACGGAATAAGTGCATCTCTTTGCAAGTATGACAGGCGGTAAGTGAGCCAGCAATAAATATCAAGCGCCAGGGGTGAACGCTTAAGCTTCATCAATGCTGCCATGTCAACGGGCACAGGCCTTTCTATTACTTCTTTAAAAAATTTAGGGCTGAGTGTAACTGATGATTTCCAAAGTGGCATTTGATTGGGGATTTTTGGATTCCACCATAAATTATATTCATCTGCAATGCCTATGGTTCCACCTTTAATTTCTGTTCCGTTGCTATGTTCGCTTTCTATCCGATAAGATATAGCCGAGGAGAAAAGACGTTCGGTCTGTTTTACTAACCTTCTTATAGAACCTTGCTTGCCCCCTGTTGTTGCAAGGTTTAATTCTGCCATGAACGCTGATAGAGACGGCCCGAGCAGCAGAAACGGCGAACGAGTGCGGACGGCTTCGGTTGTTACCCATGACAGCAGCAATCGCGGTATTGATCCAAACGGCAACCCATTGGGCGACATAATGGTTAATTCAAATAAACCATTCCTGCGCTTGAATACGCTTCCGGCTGTTTCTTTATGTGGTAGAGTGGCCTGTACAAACACCCTCGCCATATAGCCCACCTTACCGGCTGTTTTAGCGTCTTCTGTCTCAATGACGATAGCCTCAACAATATATTTTTCTAAATCAGTCTGATTCATTCTTACCCCCTGTTTGGACGGTAAAGCATAAATACTTATTTTATGAATGGGTAAAAAAATCAAGTAAAATGTTTTGCTGAGGCAGCCAATTGTCATGCGTTAATTCATTTTCTTGCGAAGAAACGGTATCCGGTTTACGCATATACGCTACCGCTTTTACGCATATACGCTACCGCTTTTACGCATATACGCTACCGCTTTTACGCATATACGCTACCGCTTTTACGCATATACGCTACCGCTTTTACGCATATACGCTACCGCCACCCCCCTGCAAACCCTTACTGGTGCTTGTGTTGCGGCCCGCCCCCTGTAGTACCCTATACACTCCTATAAAAAAACACCTGTAGAGTTTAGGGGGGGATAAATCATGAAATCCGACTGCATTTTCATAAGCGATAAAACAAGGGCAATAGGTTTGGGATTAAATCATCTACGTGCTTCTGTCAGAAGAACGATTGGAGTGTAATTTGGCAACCATTTGTCATGTAATAATTCATTTTCTTGCGATGAAACGGTATCCTGTTTACGCATATACGGTTCCGGATTTGCGCAGAAACGGTTCCGCTACCCCCCGCAACTCCTTACTGGTACTTGTGTTGCTGCCAGCGTATTGATTTGGGGGGTGGAGAAAACATAAAATCCAACTGCATTTTCATAAACGGAAAAACAAGGGCAATAGGTTTGGGATTGAATCATATTTATTCTTCTTAAACAAATAACTCGATAAAAAATCAAAAACGGGCAATAGGAAAAAGAAAATTGACATAAGGGTGTCAGTGACGTATGGTAATGACCATGTACGATATTCCGCATACTGTTGTTGAGACAGACCCATTTTTGAAACGTGCCGCCGATATTTGGACGGAAGAAGAACGAACAGAATTTGTGGATTTTATCGCATCAAACAGAATGGCAGGAGATGAAATCCCCTGCACAGGCGGACTTCGCAAGGTGAGATGGTCACGGGCGGGCATGGGAAAACGTGGAGGGGCGCGGATTATTTATTATTATTACGACGAATCCGCGCCGATTTATCTCCTTTGGATTTATGCCAAAGGCACACAAGATGACTTAACACCGAAGGAAAAAATCTTATTAAGCAAGTTTGCGGCTGAATTGAAATCAACAAACAAGGAGCGCCGCAAGGCGCAACAATCATGGAAAAAGAAATAAGCGACCTTGCAAAGGGTATTATAGCCGGACTGGAAAGCGCTCTTGCACATGCCAAGGGCAAGCCAACTTCTGGAACAGTCGAGCATGTGGTTTTTGTGCCAGACGTGAAAGCAATCCGCGAGGGGCTGGAAATGTCGCAAAGAGATTTTTCCATTGCCTATGATATACCGCTTGCCACCTTAAAGGGATGGGAGCAACACCGCCGCCGCCTTGATAAAACCGCGCTTGCATATTTGCGAACAATTTCACTTTTCCCAGAGGAAACGAAGCAAGCACAAAACAGCAATCGCCGGAAAACCACGCCGAGAGGCATGAAATACCAAGAGGCAGGTATAATGGCATAGGAGCGGTAAAAACGCACCACAGTCAAATCAGAAGGGTTGGAACCTGTTCCCTTCCCTATTGCTCAGCCGCTAGTTCGCAACAATCGCGGGATTGATCCGAACGGCAGACCTCTGGGTGACCAGATTGTTAATTCATACCCTCATTTTTTTTACGCATATACGGTAACCAATTTGCGATGAAACGGTAGCCAAACCACGGGTTTTTTGCGCTGAAACGGTATCCGATTTACGCATATACGGTTCCGGATTTGCGCAGAAACGGTTCCGCTACTCCCGCAAATCCTTATGTATAAATGAGGATTGCGGCAGAACGTAGTTATTTTAAACGGCAGTAACTGTGGTATCAATCCTGACGTGTAGTGTTTTTTTAATTGTAGCAAAGATAACCGAAAGATTTTCCATGGTAGGATTACCGGAAGTGGAAAGCATACGGTGAAGGCTTTTACTCGGTTTCTGAACTTCTTCAGCTAATCGCTCGAATCCCACGGTTGCATTTATGAGGTCACGTAGAATCAGTTTGGCGGTTGCTGAATCGCCGTCCAATAATAAGTCAATCGCTTCATGAAGTAGTGACTTGGCAAAATCAGGGTCACATTCAACCCGTTTCTTTATTGTTTCTTTAAAGTCTCTTGTAAGTGCCATTTGCACCTCCTGTTTCTCCCTTAAAATTATTTCTTTTTCGACTGTTTGGCTTTTCGTTCTTTGTATTCTTTCCAAATTGATTCTGCCTTGTCGATATCCTTTTGTTGTCCCTTTTTAGTACCACCACCGAGAAAAATTATCAGTTTGTCACCATCTTTGCCAAAGTAGACTCGATAGCCCGGCCCCCAATCTATCCGATACTCACCAATTCCTCTGAACCATTTTACGTTGGAAAGATTGCCCTGCTCCATTTTGAGTTTTACGATGGTAATTTTTGTCGCTGCGATGGTGTCCAGACCCATGAACCACTCTTCATAAGGGCTTGTTCCATCTTCGCGGATGTATTCTTCAACCTTATAACTCATGGCGGCATAGTATCTTATATGTTACTATTGTTCAATGGTTTATTTGTTCGAAAACGACTTTTTGATATTTGTTGCTGCCGAAGCTAGTCAAGCAGATCAGTATCAAGTAGTATTATCTTCCAATTATTCCGCATCCTCCACACCAAAGGCTTCTTTTAGGAGGGTCATTATTCTGTTGAATTCCTGAAAAGCCAGCATATCGCAAGCATCTTGCATCTCAGAATATTCCTCATCAGGAAGATCAAAATCGACAAAATCATCCACAACAAAATCCAGATTATTAAAGCCTACATTGATTTCCCTGGTCTGAATTATGGCTTTTTTTACTGCCTGGCGTATTTCTTGGATTATGCTTTGCTCGGTGGCCAGATCAAGTCTGCAAGAAGAATGAATGGGTTCCAGCATGTCGATCACCTGCTTTCTGTGTTAAGGCGTTTAGGGTATGATGCCCTTATCGGTCTATTGTCAATTTCAAATAACTTTGGTGCTTGCTTCAGCAAAACATTCTTCCAATGTGTAACGGAAGCACGTTAAAATACTGGGCGATTCTTTCACTTTGAACACTCCCACCTTCCAGCACTTCGTCATGGCTGCTGCATCATATATTCAGCTTTGCGGCTCCATTTAATTTAATTGTTGCAACAGATTGTGGTAATGTGGTAACCCACATTTATACATGACCACAAATCAACACAAAGTGGGTTTATGCCTCACATTATCTCATTCCTCAACCAAAAAGGTGGTGTCGGTAAGTCGACGCTTTCAATCAATATCGCCGCCTGTCTCAATCTTTCAGGCAAAAAGGTATTATTGATTGACGCAGACAAGCAAGGCACTGCCTCAACATGGGCAAGCCTACGCGATGAAACCGGCTTTCAGGTTGTTAGTATGGCTCGTGAGAACATGGCTCGCGATGCTATCAAGCTTTCCGATGATTTTGATTTTACGATCATTGATGGGCCGCCACAGGCTGAAACAATTTCTCGATCCTGCATCGTGGCTTCTGATCTGGTGGTCATACCGATAGAACCTGGTGGTGCTTCTATTTGGTCGGCAAATCTGACCGTCCGGCAGTTAAAGGAAGCTCAGGAACTTAAACCAACCCTCAAATGTGGGTTTGTGGTTTCCCGTAAAATTAGGGCAACAGTATTGGGCAGAGATACACGCAGTATGGCAGCCGATGCTGGCATCCCCACATTTCGAACAGAAATCGAACAACGCATTGCCTATGCTGAAGCCTTAACAATGGGTAAGACAATATTCGAATGGTCAGGACGAAGCCCTGCCGCAAAAGAGATACAAACCCTAACCCGTGAACTTCTGGACGTTTTCAATGAGCAAAACATTCGCAAAAGCCCCAAAACCAAAACCACTAACAAATGAAGTCATTTTAGCGTTCGAGCGCGGCGGGACAGGACAAGACACACAAACACACGTTACCACAAATGTGGGTAAGATGGTTACCACAAATACAGTTAAGATGGTTCCCACAAATGTGGTTAATCAGGAGCCGATACGTCGATTGAGCATTGATCTCCCTGAAAGCTTACACAGGCGCTTTAAAACGGCTTGCAGTAAAGCAGATAAAAAAATGCTGACCGAAGTAACGGATTTCATCAAGCAACGTACTGCCGAACTTGAAAATGAATAGAAGGGCGGGAATTATCTCATCCTGCTCTCGCTCGGCAAAAGAAACGGATACTGATACTTCTACAGTATATTATATCTTAATGCCACAGTTTTCAGACTGTGCCGGGGATCAGGAGTCCTCTGATGGCATATATGGGAAATCCGTTGACATGCTTATGTGGTTCAGATATTGAATTGTTGCGCTATGCCTGTCCGAAAAAAACGAAAGGTCGGCACGCTTAACATGGGCTAAGGCGCACTTTTTTTAGATTGAAACCATAACCAGTAGCAGGTTTTTTATTTCCGACAAGTCCAAACACGGTATCTTGATCAACCTTCTCCCGTCAACGAATCTCATCGCCTGCCCACAGTGCTGACGCACGACTTTTCAAAGGCAGTTAAACTGGCAGTTTGCAAGGTGTTCAGAAAAAGCTTCGTCGCAAGTAATTCATACAAAAAATCAGCTAATACATTGAAATAATAGATTTCAGTCCATTATTTCATGCGTCAGCACTAGCCTGCCCATATCATCATTGACAAAAATAAATGACAATGGCATGGTTCAGGGTGTAATGCCTGACTTATACTCGTCTCGGCGTTCTTCTTTGTGTATATCTATAGTGGGGATAATAGGCCAAAATAAAACACCGAAAGGGAATATGGTCAGCCGTTTAGCTCTGTATCACCGGTCATTGAATCCCCGCTTCCTTCTTTCTCACCCTTCTTACCATACAATTGGGTGTAATCGTCTGTCATGGCGCATCTGGGTGTTATTTTTTGGAGATTGTTACACTTGATGTTCAAGTTTTTTTGATAGCGGCGGAAGGGAGGGGAGTGGCAGTAGCTGTGTCTGGCAACATACTCAGGACTCCACATTTTGCAGAGCCATTCGTCGTAATGTTGATAGGCCAACTGCTGCCGTATTCTCTTTATATTTTTGAAGATATAATTGCAACAAAAATCCCATGCAATTTTGTATTTTTGACACATCTGGGGGGGGATCAAATCTCGTTATGATAAATCGCCTTCACCTCTCCCGGCTGAACAGATAAACACTTCTATGTCTGCCGTTGGGTGCTGTGATTAAGCAGGTCGTTTGGAAAATGCAGCAAGCGGGGCTTGGCACAGACATTAAAAAAAGTGTTAACTGAGAAATGAAGGATGCCGATTTTCCTTGGGATAAATTATTCAGAACATTTGTAAAGACATCAAGTCTTATTGAGCAAAGTGCTTGTCCGCTCAGTATTTAGTGGGTCAGGCTCGGTATCGTCTTGTAAAAGCGAATCTCCGATCTCCGCAATATTATTGGCAATGTCTTCGAGACGTTTGTCTATTAATAACAGGATGTCAATGTTGGCTTTCTGAGTTTTTTCAGCGTTCTCTCCAGATTTGTATATTACATAACCAAGCCAAGCTGTTTCCGATGCAACAGCGAATGTCACTATTGCTATAAGTGCAACCAGAAATGAAATCCTGGTGGTTTTTCTGTTTTGAAGCTCAGTATGACCAAAATTATAATTAAATGTGTCATGGATGAGATTTTCTGTTGGATAGTCAGATTCCCCTGCCTTATATCCATTGATACGATCAGCAAGAGTCTTTATTTCGCCTTTAATTTCCTTATCTTTCCAATCTACCGGATAATTTTTCCCATTTTTCAATGAGGTCTTCCTAAACACGGTTAAGGTTAATCGTCAGGAGAAAATGAAAGAGGCTCATCTACAGGTTTTCTGTTTATTGTTTTCCTCTATGGTCAGGTTCAACTCCATTCAGTTCATTTCTTTACCTTCCCAGTAGTGCCTTCGACGTTGCCACTGATCGTCGCGTTGACCGGATGGATGAAAAAGGAGAACGGCGGGAAAATAAACCAATATGTGAAGCTGAATGTTTCTTCAATGTTGATACGGGTTGCGCCACGCTTACTTGCTTCTGAACTGAACTCGTTCACGGCATTCTCGATACTTGCGTCCCCTGCCAACGGGAATATCCAGAGAGCATGAAGAGCCCAGGTGTTTGTCTTTTGGTATTCAACCGGTTCGCCACGAATGCCGGCAACTCCGTTAAATTTGTCGGCGTGCGTATGTAGGGAACAGCCAGATAACAAAAGCGATGAAATGAGTACAAAAAACCAACACATCAGATGTGATTTCATACTGGATGTATATCTTTCAAACATAAATTGCCTCCTCGTAATGGTAGGCGAAAGTCAAAGTGAATACTAAATTGAGATGATAAAACATGGAATCTTATTTGGAATTACAAGAAAATATTAGTATAAAAAAATTAATTTGACAATAACCCAGTTTAAAATATTGAGACAAAAAAACAGATGGATGATTTGACACGTACCCATGCTTCCATAAGCAACAGCCGATTATCGCCCGTCCTGGCGCATCTGGCGAAGCCTCATATCAAATCTCGTTCTTATATATCGCCTTCACCTCTCCCGGCTGGACACACAGGTATTTCAATGTTTGCCGTTGGGTACTGTGATTAAAGCATGTCATAAGCGTTGGTAAATCCGCACCAAATGTAACTCTCTGATGGTATCCCCAGGTTTTCCGGAGACTATGTGATCCGTAATTCCCAGTCAAATTGATCTGCCGGCACCATCCCTTCACCAGCCGATGAACTGATTGGACACAGAGCTTTCCGCCTTTTCTGGATTTGAAGACTGGATCATCATCTTCGGTTATTTGTGACTCCAGAAGATTTTCTATTGCGGCGACACAAACGGCATTCAGGGTAATTCTTCTTTCCTTCCCGGTTTTCTGTTCAGTCAGCACCACGTCATCCCCCGGCTTCAAATTTTGAACTTGTTGGACTGTGATATTCACCAAGTCAGATGCTCGCAAATTTGTATTCACTCCAATGATAAATAGAGCATAATCTCTAAGATTGTTTTTTAGCAGCTTTTTGATCGACTTGATGTCTTTGATTGATTTTATGGGATCGACTTTGGTTTGGCTGTCTTTTACTGGATGATTTGGATTTGGCATATTCTCCCCCCCCGCTCCTAATGTTAATTTTTAATGCTGCGAACACTAAAACATAACGTTAAAAAATGCAACCAAAAATCCAATATCGGGAAAAACAGCATTAACTATATGATATGATTATGCTTAATTGATTTTGTCGAATGTTAACTTTAGCATAGAAGTTAACATTCAGATTTTAGGTGCTTATGAATTGAAAAATGATCTCGGAAGCTGTTCAGGAAAATCTTTCGAGGACATTTCAGTCATTTCGGAGCCTGAAAATTCATAGATTATCTCATAACAAACATTGCACTCACTGGCAGAACCACAAAATCCGTTAGAACCAGGGTGCTGTAACAATAAAGTAGGCATCTTGAGCAGTAGAAAAAGCCGGACTGTATTCCAAATCCATGTGTCCATGAGTGATTCCATCTGGAAGCAAGACATCAGGAATATGGATTCTCAAATACTCTGATAGTGTTAATGCTGCGCACGAATCTATAGGCACACCGCTATCGGTCCATTTAAAAATCAGCAATGTCGGATACATCGGATTGTACTCATAAACAAAGTATGCCCAACACAACTGTTGTCCCAATGACGGATCAAGATAGGAAAGAACGGGTATAAAGAGCGAGTAATTTCCATCTAAAATTGACGTACACACCTGTCCTCGAACGGCCCGCACATAGTTATCGTTGTCCTTATTGCAGTGGATACTGTTGCCGGTGTTGAAATTCACATACCACGCGCCGTAGGTATAGTTGAAGTAGGTAGTACTCGACCAATACAACTGCGTGGCCTTAGTATCTGGAAAGAAAGTTGTATCAATAGCCGGAGCACGCCGGCTGTAGTCCACCAGGCTAGTTAATTCCTTGATGGTAGGAATTCGCCAGTCTGTATAACCAGCCAGATTCAGACCTTCGCAATAGACCAGAGCCTGCTCCCATGAATAGGTAGAAGAACTACTTTTTTGCTGCCATATCAGGCCTGTTAATGTATCAGTAACTGTACCATCGCCGTTATCCGCATAGGTCGGAGGTTGTTCTTTTTCCCGAACGGCCCGTACATATTTATATTTGATCTTATAGTCGATGCTGTTGCGGCCGTAGCCGAAATTCATGTACCACGCGATGTTGGTATTGTCTGCTTGGGTAGTACTCGACCAATAATTCCACGACTCGGCCGTATTCGGAAAATATCCGGTATCTATCGTAGGTCCTGGATAGGGAACGCTATAATTAACAATATAGGCCAGCTCCTTGATAGTTGGCATCCGCCAGTCGCAGTAACCACCATAACAAGGTGGATTATTCAGAGTTTTAAGGAAGATGTTGTTGATGTCGTACCAAGTATAAGTGTTGTCTGCATCGTGGAGGTTGGTGGCATCTGGGAGCCCATCCATGTTTGTCTTCATCTCCCAAATCAACCCAGTAACATTGTCCTGCACCATGCTCCAGGACGTAGCCGAACTCGACAGCGGGTTGCCTTTGATATCCAACTTGGTGTATGATATTGGATTGATTGTATATTGGGCGTCCTGACCATAAAATAGTTGGCCAGATGAAGTACAAGTGATCTCAGCAGTGTCGTTATAGCATCTCGTCTGACCAGTATCTGGAACTGGTGTGGCAAAAGCAACTGTAGCAAGCATCAAAATAATAAAACCGAAAGCACTTACCAACGTTTTTTTCATGTAGTCTTTCCCTTTTGATGCTTATATCGAAATATTAGCCGTTATTTTTATCGTCCCGCATATTGTTAGCAAAACTAAATACAAATCATAAACTATTGATGCATAGGAAATTAATGTTATTATTAAATAAGTTATCGGCACATCAGAAGAAAACTTGAGTAATACTTTTGATTATCGCATAAGTCTATATGTTGTGGGTTTTTCTAACACCTTAATATTCAATGAGAAATGACAGTGTGAATCTCTTTTGGCGCGATGCTCAAATCAATGATAC
>Ga0194052_1001066_pt1 | contig 16421 bp, 13 predicted proteins | sample SepL226m_MetaG_FD_160117 | JGI IMG/M metagenome (GOLD analysis project Ga0194052, IMG submission 160117) | Anoxic zone freshwater microbial communities from boreal shield lake in IISD Experimental Lakes Area, Ontario, Canada - Sep2016-L227-6m | ecosystem: Environmental > Aquatic > Freshwater >... | reverse complement strand
CCAGCCGCGCGGCGGAGTCGAAGACGATCACTCGCGGCTGCTTTTGTGCCCCTGGAATCCGCGCAGTCAGCTGAGGGTCATCGGCTAAAGCGGTTCCAATTCCGACGGCGACGGCGTCGACTTCGGCGCGCCACTCGTGCACTAATTGACGGCTGCTGGCGTCAGAGATCCACTGCGAATCGCCTTCGCGCGTCGCGACCTTGCCGTCGATACTCATCGCCGACTTGAACAGAATCCATGGTTTGCCGCTGCGCGCGTGCTTGCGGAAGGCTTGGTTCTCGAGCCGCGCGGTCGCGGCCAGCTCGCCACTTGCGAGGTCGACCTCGATTCCTTCGTCACGCAGGATTCCAAGCCCTCGCCCACTCGCCTTCTCGGTCGGGTCGTCACTAGCCACGACTACGCGCCCGATGCCGGCCGCAACGATCGCGTCGGTACACGGAGGCTGGCGACCCTCGTGACAACACGGCTCGAGCGAGACGTAGAGCGTTGAACCAGCTAGATCAACCCCGCCGCATGCAGCGATCGCGTTGACCTCGGCGTGAGCCTCGCCGTACTGCTGATGCCAACCCTCGCCGAGCACCTCACCGTCGCGCGCGATGACGGCCCCAACCTGAGGGTTTGGGCTGACCTTCCCGATCCCATTGCGACCTAGATCGATCGCGCGGGCCAGTAACTCTTGATCGCGTGTTGAGACGGAGGAATCCATCAGCACCGAGGATAGGGTCGGCGACGCAATCTCATTGGCAGCGGCCATACACGGCGTAAAGCTCGTTGGCCGCAATCGGCCGGTACCCCGCTGGCGGCAGGTTCCTAAGCGCGTCGGCTGAATTCGTGTTCCCAGCATCAATCCCTACGCGCAGAAAGACTGTCCGTCCACCAGCGAGAAGAACGATTCCCTTAGATACTTTCGCTGCAGCGGCAACGTCGCTGCGCGCCACCACTCTTGACGCGGGAAGGTTCATGATCCAGCGAACGCTGGGCACGAGGCGATGGTTGCTTGTTAATACCGAGCCGCAGGCAGCTTCACGACGCACATTTGGTTGGTTGAGAAGCGACGTGAGGGCCTGCTCTGAGTCGCCGCGGAAGCGGACCTCCGAAATGAGGCCACCGAGATCAACTCGGAGCAGCGACCAGATTAGGACGGCGACTACCCCCACCCCAGAAGCACCGATCCAAAGCGATCGGACCCGGCCAGACTCCAAGACGCTAAAACCGGCAACGGCGAACGCCGCGAAGAGCATCAGCGCCATCGATGGCACGAGCAGGTAGCGATTGATTACCGAGAACCCGCCGAGACCAACTAGGAGGAAGGTCCCGAGACCAACGATAAAGAGCGCTAGGGGCACGCGGACGCGCGTTGGGACGAGTATGCATGCGAGCACGATTCCGAACAGACCCGCGATTGCCAGCGGCACCTTTACGAGCAGACTGATGAAGGTGACCATTGCGCTAGGCACCTGGGCGATCCCCTGCTGACGACCCAGTTCCTCGGCAAGGCCACTGGTATGACTTTGGGAGAAGAGCGGGTCACCGGTAACGACAAAGTCAACGCCCGCCCAAATCAGCGGCGCGCTGGCGACCAGAGCTGCGGTCGAAAATCGCGCGCGCCATGAAAGCGTCGGAAAGAGCCAGAGCCAGTAGAGCCCGCTGAGAACCCACGCCTCGGGACGGAGCAATCCAGCGAGTGCGAGCAGTGCGAGCACCACTGTCCCGCGCCGCGCTTTTGAAGCCTCGAGCGCTGCGGCCCAGATCACGAGTGCGAGGTAGGGAATATCGACGTAGCCGCGCGCCGCCAGAAACGGAAAATCGAAACGCGTACAGATGATCAGCCCAACGACGATCCCAACTAGCGGCGTGAACGAGCGGCGGCCGAGCTGGTAAAGCCCAGCTACGAGAACAAGGAACGAAATCAGCGTCGCGATAACTAGCATCCGATCGCCAGCAAGTCCGAAGAGCGCGAAAAATGCTCCGAACAGCAGCCCCAGCGGGTGCTCAGTGGGCACCCGGTATGCCATGAAATCGGGCAGCTGACCGTGGATAATCTCTCGGCCCCAGAGCAGCGAGTAGGTGGCGTCGTAGCTCGTGTACGTCGGGAAGATCAGCTCGCCAATCACAACGAGTGCGATCAGCAGACCGAACAGAGCGCCCGGCCACGGAAACGCGGCAACTCGTTTGGTGATCGGAGAGGAGGCTGTAGTCACGATTAACGGGCCGCCGCAACGAGGATTGCCGCGACAGGCCGATAGTACGCGGCTTGGGCCGCGATCACCCTCTATGGTCGGCCACTTTCAGCCCCGACCCGTCGGGCGCGTACGATTGGCAGCGGATGAAACTGATCATTCAAATCCCCTGCCTCAACGAAGAGGCAACTTTGCCAGCGACCCTTGCCGACCTGCCGCGTGAGATTGACGGCATCGACAGCGTCGAGTGGCTGGTCATTGACGACGGTTCAACCGACGCCACGGTGGACGTCGCGCGCAGTAACGGCGTTGACCACATTGTGCGCCTGACCAACAATCGCGGCCTTGCCGCGGGCTTCCAAGCCGGTCTCGATGCGTGCCTCAAGCTGGGCGCCGACGTGATCGTCAATACCGACGCCGACAACCAGTACTACGGCGCCGACATCGCTCTGCTCGTCGAGCCGATCCTGGCTGGCCGCGCCGACATGGTCGTGGGCGATCGCCAGACCGACACGATCGAACACTTCTCACCGATCAAAAAGCGCCTCCAGAAACTCGGGTCGTGGGTCGTCCGTCAGGCATCGGAGACCGACGTCCCTGACACGACCTCGGGATTCCGCGCATACAACCGCGAGGCCGCGCTTCAGATGGCGGTCGTCTCTCGCTTCACCTACACGCTCGAAACGATCATCCAGGCTGGCAAGTTGCTAGTCGCGGTCGAGGACGTCCCGGTTCGCACCAACCCGAAGACGCGCGAATCGAGACTTTTCCCGTCGACCTGGTCGTACGTGCGGCGCAACAGCATTTCAATCTTCCGCATCTACTCCCAGTACGAACCGATGCGTGTCTTCTTCACGGCCGCGATCGTGCTCTTCGTCGCCGCGCTAGTTCCGTTCACGCTCTTCTTTGTCGCTTGGGTCAGCGGCGATGGCGCGGGCCACGTGCAGTCGCTCATCTTCGGCGCCGTGCTCTTCAACGCCGCCGTCGTGATGGGCGCACTGGCCGTCATTGGCGATCTGATGCACGCCCAGAGAATTATGAGTCAGAGGATTTTTGAGCGCGTTCGGCGAGTTGAGCTGGAACTCGGAGTGCCGCCTTCGCACTACGAGCCAGGCGCGCACCCGACAGGGCAGGCGCCGACGACCGGCGCCCACGCGGCAGCACCGCCGTCAACCAGCCAGCGCGGCGGCGATAGTGAGCGGGAAGCAATCACCTCATGAGCTCCAACGTCACGATCGATAGCGAAGGCACCGTAACCGGCAACACGTTCGACAAGTACGGCTCGGAAAACCCAGTCGTACGCCGTCTGATGAGTCGTTTCCACCGCGACCTCGACGCCTGTTATTCGCTCGCTGCCCCAACCTCAATCTTGGACATTGGCTGCGGCGAAGGAGTCTTGACACACGAATGGGCTGGTCGCCTCGGTGACGGTCGAATCGTCGGCGTTGACCTAGACGATCCGCTCCTTCATGCTCAATGGGAGCAGCGCAAGGCCCCAAACCTCGAATACCGAGTAATGAAGGGCGAGCGGCTCGATTTCGCTGACAACGAGTTCGACACGTCGACTGCGATCGAAGTGCTCGAACACGTCACCGACCCTGAGATGGTGCTCTCGGAGATGGCGCGCTGCGCCGAACGCTGGCTGATTGTGTCGGTGCCGCGGGAGCCACTCTGGAGGATCACGAACATGGCCCGTGGCGCGTACTGGGGACAGCTCGGGAACACGCCCGGGCACGTCAACCATTGGTCAAGCGCAGCATTCACAAAGCTCCTCTCCCGCTATGGCTCCGTGGTCGAACTCCGTCACCCGTTCCCGTGGATCATGTCGGTCGTCCGCATCGGTGGCTGACGTCTCAACAGAGCCACCTGGCGCTGCTGAGTCGGATGCTGGCTATGGACACGGCGCGCGCGTCCTCGCCGTTGGGATAGGCGCAACAGGACTACTGACGTTCGCCTACTTCGCGCTCTCCTCTCACCTTCTTTCTGCCAGCCAGTACGGAGAGCTCAGCGTCCTCTGGTCGACGCTCTTCATTGTGATCTCAGTGATCTACCGCCCAGTCGAGCAGCTGCTCTCACGAACGATCGCCGACCGCCGTGCACGAGGCGCCCACCACAGCCATCCGCTGCGTGGCTCAATGCTGATCCAACTCGGCTTCGCGCTCGGATTCTTGGCGCTTGCGCTGATCTTCCGCCCCCAGCTTGAGGCGCTCTTCGGCGGCTCGGCAACGCTCTACTGGATTTTTGTCGGCGCGACGATCGCCTATGCGGCGAGTTACTTCGCACGTGGCTACTTTGCCGGCCATCAGTGGTTCATGCTTTACGGCGGATTGGTGCTGTTCGAGGCCAGCTCGCGGATCTGCTTCCCGCTGGCTGTTCTGGTCGGTATCGGCAGCGGTCAAGATGAGATCGCTGCTGGCATCGCTGCCGCACCGCTGGCCTCGCTGCTTGTTATCCCGTGGGCAATTGCGCGCCACACGCGGCTCGACCGCGAGGCGCCACCGCCCGACCTAAGTCCAGTACTCCAGAGCAGCGTCGGCTTCGCGATCTCCGTTGCTGTCGTCCAGCTGGGCGAACAGACGCTGTTGAACGCTGGCGTGATTGTTGCCGACTCAGTCGCTGGAGCAGCCACCGCCGGCGCGATCTTCAGCGTTCTGCTGATCACGCGCGCACCGCTCCAACTCTTTCAGTCGATACAAACGACGTTGCTACCGCACCTAGCCGGACTTGAGGCCGCCGAAGGTGGCGAAGAGTTCGCTCGCGCGATAACCGTGACTGTTCGAGCGGTCGCTGCCTTCGCTGCCGTCGCCGCCTTAGCGATGGTGCTGATCGGGCCCGCGCTAATGAGCGCCTTCTTCGGTAGCGAAACTAGCTACGGGCGCTGGGGACTGGCGATCGTCGCGCTTGGAATGGGCTTTCATCTGATGGCCGGAACGCTTAATCAGGCTGCGCTCGCGCGCGGCCGCGCGACTGCCGCTGGCGTTATCTGGATCACAGTCGCGCTGGCTTTCGTCGGCTGGATGTTTGTACCGCTGGTGAGTGAGGTTCTTCTCCGTGCCGAGGTTGGGTACAGCTCAGCTGCTGCGGTGCTGTGCGCGCTGCTGTGGCTGCTCTACCGGAGGCGCCCCAGCGCCAGCGACGAGCTAGTTCCGGTTCGTCGCAGCGTGGAGGATGTCGTTGAAGGCGCGGACGGGATCATCCTCGCCGAAGATCGCTGAACCGGCAACAAGCCGATCGGCTCCCGCGGCAACACAGGAAGCTGCAGTCGCAACGTCGACTCCACCATCCACCTCAACGACGACGTCGGGTCCAACGATCGCCCGCAGCCGCTCAATCTTCGCGACCGAGCTTGGGATGAAGCTCTGCCCACCCCAGCCTGGGTTAACTGTCATGCAAAGAGCCAGGTCTGGAGACACCTCTTCGTAAATCGCGAGTGGAGTCGCCGGGTTGACGGCGAGCCCGGCGTGACAGCCGTGCGAGCGGATTAAGTCGAGCGCGTAATCAACCGCCGGCGTCGCTTCCGCGTGAATGATGATCGTGCCGGCACCAGCCTTGGCGAAAGACTCAACTTGGATCGTCTCAGGGCGATCGACCATCAGATGGACCTCGAGGTGGAGTCCGAGGTCACGCAGCGCCTCGCAGACTTGTGGCCCCATCGATAGAGGCGGGACGAACTGTCCGTCCATTACATCAACGTGGATGATTGAGGCGCCGGCGCCCTTGACCAAACCAACCTGATCGCGCAGAGCACCAAAATCAGCGGCCAGAATTGAGGGCGCGATTTCAACCGTCATGGTCAGACCTCCACCAACATCGAGGTCCCGCAGTGTGAGCATTCAGTCGTCGCGGTGCTCGACATCCGGACAATTGTTTGGTGCTCCCCGCAACCTGGACAGACCGAGCGTAGTTCGTACCTATGGAGGCAGTAGACGCAGCGGTAACGGCCGGGCACGGTCGTAGGCCGCAGCCACGGCTCGTGGCATGACGGGCACTCCAATCCAACCGACTTTTCTGCCATCGCGCTGACAATAGAACGCGGCGCCCCTGAAAAGCGAACAAGATCATTCGCCGCGCCCGCGCAGGTAATCGTCCCAGCTCATGGCGCGAGCACCCGGAGGGACAACCTCGTCGTAAATCAGGCTTCCGCCCTCAAGGTGCGCGCTGCGAACCCCGATAACCGTTCCGTCATCGAGCTCGGCCCGCGCGCCGATGTGTGGAGAGAGAGCGCGCACAACTCGATCTTGCTGTTCCGCGCTCGCCTGCCCGTCAAGAAGCCGATCGGCAGCGGTGATCTTCTCGGCATAAGTCGCGGCCGCGTCGTCCTGAGCGACGAAACTCTGTGGACCTTCGGTCGCCCCGACTAGTAGCTGAGCGCCACGTTGCTCGAGCCGCTCAGCGAGCGACCCAAAGGTGTCGTCGGGATGGATCGGCTCTCGCACTACGGCGCAGACCGGACCGCTATCGAGCCCCTCCGTCAGCTTCATGATCGAAACACCTGTCTCGCTGTCGCCGGCAATTATCGCTCGCTCGATTGGAGCAGCACCGCGCCAGCGCGGCAGCAGTGAAGGGTGGAGGTTGAGAATCTCGTAGCTTGAAAGCAGTGGCTCGCGGATTAGATCGCCGTATGCGCACACCAGCAGCACATCAGGACTCGCATCGGAGATCAGCTGGCTACCCGCATCGCTGTTCACGTCCTCCGGCTGGACAACCGGTATCGCTAGTTCGCGCGCAACGTCGGCAACCGGCGGCGCGGTCAACTTGCGTCCTCTACCGGCTGGTCGATCGGGTCTAGTGATCACAAGGCTTGGCGCGGCGCCTGCATCGACGAGGTGGCGTAAAACGCCGGCAGCAAACTGTGCCGTTCCGAGATAGACCGAGGTCATCGACAGCTCTAAAAACCTTGTTCGAGCTCGCGCAGGGTGCGCATCGCTTCGCGGCGCTGACCTCGACTTGCACGGTCGATGATCAGGACACCGTCGAGATGGTCGAGCTCGTGTTGAATGACGCGCGCCTCTAGCCCGTCGGCTTCAATTTCGATCGGCTCGCCGAAACGATCCTGCGCGCTGACACGGATCTGGGCTGGACGGGTCACTTCGACGACTACCTGCGGCAAGCTCAGGCAACCCTCCTCGAATGTCTCCTCCTCCTCGGAGCTCCAGTCGATCACTGGATTGACGATGGCCTGTAGAGGATCGTCTTCAGAAACTCGGTAAACAAAGAAGCGGCGCAGGAGCCCGACCTGATTCGCCGCCAACCCAACACCAATGGCGTCCTCCATCAGCAGGCCCATTCGCGCGATCTCGTTTCGCAGCCCATCATCGAACTGCTCTACTTCGACCGCGCGTGACTTCAGGACCGGATCGCCAAACTTTCGAACATGGCGCAGCGCCGCCTCGCGGCGGGCCAGCATCTCGGGATCTAGCTCGGGCGGCTCTCGCCGCAGCTCCTCTTCTTCTGTTTGGCTCTCATCGGTCATCGTCGAGTTGCAGATTCTAGAGGTGGCACGGGGCGCTACTGCGGTTCCACGTCTACGGCGATTGCGACCGACTTGCGGCCTGCAGCCTTAGCAACGCGGCCAACCGCAAGGTTGACGGCCTCGACCGCCTGGCGCCGGTCTTCGGCTTTGATCACGACCTGCGAGCGTTCGCGGCCGCGCAGGCGGAAGAGTGGCGCCGGCCCGAGTGAACCCGGCAACTGTTCAGCTATCTCAGTTGCTGCCTGTTGTGCCGCCCCGGCCTGCGGCGACGAGCAGATGATCCGGATCAACGTCGAGAAGGGCGGATACCGCAGCGCTTCGCGACGCGCGAGCTCGTCGGCGAGGAAGGCTGGCGCGTCGTGAGCGGCCGCCAGGACTAGCGCTGGGGCGTCAGGAGTCAAGGTCTGGACGATTACCCTCCCCCGCTCGCTGCCGCGGCCGCTACGCCCCGCCAGCTGCGTCACGAGCGAGAAGGTCCGTTCTTCGGCGCGAAAATCGGGGAAGCGCAGCGTCTGGTCGGCGTCGACTACGACGCCAAGCTCGACGTCGGGGAAATCGTGGCCTTTAGCCACGACCTGGGTGCCGAGCAGAATCCCCGCCTCAGCCTGCTCGAATGCTCGTAGGACGACGCCCGCGTCGGCGGCGTCGCCGTCCAGCCGGAAGACTTTCCCTGGCAGTTCGCTCTCGAGCCGTTCGGTGCCGGTCCCATGGCGCGCTATCGAGACCGAGCCGCACTCCACACAGCACTCCGGCACACGTTCGCGGTGCCCGCAGTGGTGGCAAGAGATCGAACCGCTGGCGCGATGTAGCACGAGCGTTACATCGCACTGAGGGCACTCCCACGCATAGCCGCAGCTCGAGCAGCTGAGGTAGTTCGACCAGCCGCGTCGGTTGAGCAGCACGATCGACTTGCGCGAATCAACGAGCGCTTGAAAGGTCGCCGGATGGAGCGAGCCACTTGCACCCCGCAGATCGATGATCTCGACCTCCGGCAGCGGCATCTGGTCAACTCGCATCGGCAGGCTGATCCGCCGCAGTCGCTGCCAGCTCTCAGCGCGCGGCGTAGCACTCCCGGCGACTAGTACTGCTCCGTGGTCGGTGGCACGACGAGCCGCGACGTGGCGCGCGTCATACCGAGGGTCACCGTCGTTCTTATAACTGCTGTCGTGCTCCTCATCGACGACGATCAGCCCAATGTCGCTGAGCGGCGCGAAAACAGCTGACCGCGCACCGATACAGATCCGTGCTTCCCCGCTACGAATTCGCGTCCATTCGTCGAATCGCTCCCCCGGCGTGAGCTTCGAGTGGATCACCGCAACCGTCTCGCCGAAACGCTCGCTGAAGCGAGAGATGATTTGCGGTGTCAGCGCGATCTCCGGCACCAGTACGAGCACCGTCTTTCCGCTCCCGAGAACCTCTGCCGCGGCACGCAGATAAACCTCGGTCTTGCCGGATCCAGTCACGCCATGGAGGAGCAGCTGTTCCCCCGGAACCGCCGTCAGCAGTTGCTCTAGCGCCGCGGCCTGGTCACTCGTCAGAGGCGGGCCGCTCGCACCCGAAGGCTTTCCTACCTCGGAGTGCTGCGGAGCCCTTCGCTGCGACTGCGCCTCGAGGACCACGAGGCCGCGCTTCTCAAGCCGCCGCAGCGCCGCAAGGTCGCTCCCCGCGGGGCGCGGCAGCGCCGCCAATAGCTCACGCTGATTCGCGGTCAAACGCTCACCTTCGTCCGGCGCCCGGCCAGCCGTTGCAAACTGGACCGAACGCTCCTTCACGCCGCGTGGAGGCAACATCAGAGAGTAAGCGCGGGCCGGCGTTGAGCAGTATTCATCAGCGAGCCATGGGCCTAACGCAACGAGGTCTTCCGGCAGCGAAAACGGGAGCAGTTCTTTAGCTTCACTGAGCTCGTGTTTGGACGAATCCTTTAGGGCCGTGACGATCGCCAGCAGGTCGCGGCCACCGAACGGCACGGTCATCACCGAACCAACCGTCGCGCCGCCCGGGCAGACGTAATCGAACGGGCCGCGCAGGACGCGGGCCGTCGTGATCGGCTCGACCTGAGCGACTTTCGGCACAGCGGCGACGATAGAGCGCGCGCGGGATGGGTCGAAGTGGAAGGTTCGACCGTCGGCCGCGAGTTTTCGACTAATTGATCTGCACCCTGGCGAGGAGATCATCTACAGCGGTCAGCGCTTGATCGACTATTCAAGGTCGGCACAGTTGACTTCGACGCAGCTGGTAGCGACAGCGGCAATCTACGCTCCGGAGGTGTCGATGACCCGCCCGCCGTAGCTGCGGCGATCGACGACGCCCAGCGCCTCCATGCTGAGAAGCAGCAGCGCCCCGGCAGCTCTAACGACGGGCCTTAGCTACTGCGCAGCGGCGGCGCGCAGCGCGTCGGCGCGGTCTGTCCGCTCCCACGTGAACTGCTTCTCGTTGCGACCGAAGTGCCCGTACGCCGCGGTCGCGGCGTAGATCGGGCTGTGCAGGCTTAGGTACTCGCGGAACGCGGCCGGCCGCAGATCAAAGTTCTCGGCGACAAGCTCCTCAATACGAGCGCGCGGGATCGTCTCGGTTCCGAACGTGTCAACCATCACTGAAACTGGGTGGGCAACTCCGATTGCGTACGCAACCTGAACCTCGGCACGCTCGGCGAGGCCTGCGGCGACGATGTTCTTGGCGACGTAGCGAGCTGCATATGCGGCCGAGCGGTCGACCTTTGACGGATCTTTGCCGGAGAATGCGCCACCGCCGTGGCGAGCTTTGCCTCCGTAGGTGTCAACGATGATCTTGCGGCCTGTGAGGCCACAATCGCCTACCGGGCCGCCGATCACAAAGTTGCCGGTCGGGTTGACGAGCAGATCTCCTCGTAGCTGCTCTGCGTCGTACATCTCGCTCGGTAGCACTGGCACGACGACGTGCTCCCAAAGGTCATCGGCAATTCGCCCTGCCGGGGTGTCGGCGCCCTCGTCGTGCTGGGTGGAGATAAGAACGCGCTCGATCGCTACCGGGCGGTCATCTACGTAGCGGACGCTGACTTGTGTCTTGCCGTCGGGGCGCAGGTAGTCGAGCGTGCCGTCCTTGCGGACTGCGGTCAGTCGCTCCGCAAGACGATGGGCGAGATGAACCGGCAGCGGCATCATCGACTCTGTTTCGTTGGTCGCGTAGCCAAACATCATTCCCTGGTCGCCAGCGCCGGCCTTGTCGAGCGGATCCTCGTCACCTTCACGAGCCTCCTTCGCTTCGTCAACGCCCTGCGCGATGTCGGCCGACTGGCCGCCGAGATGATCGAGGATCACTACCTCGTCGGCGTCAAACTCTTTATCGAAGCCGACGTAACCAATCTCACGGATCGTGTCACGAACGATCTGGTCAACGTTGATTTGCGAAGTATCGAACGAGGTCTCGCCAGCGATGACGACGAGATTGGTGTTGACGAGCGTTTCGCAAGCCACCTTTGCGAACGAATCCTGCGCGAGAATTGCGTCGAGGATCGCGTCAGAGATCTGGTCGGCGACCTTGTCGGGGTGACCCTCGGTGACCGACTCGGATGTGAAGAGGAAGCTGTTTTCTTGGCTCATAGGTACCGCAGCGTAGCGGGGACTAATGCTCTCGAGGAACGTCGCCCTGCATTGGCCTCTGGGACTAGCGTTCGGAGCGGCGCTGCTTGCGCTCATGGATGTCGATGATCAGCGGCACCCCGTCAAGGCCGTAGCGCGCACGCATCCGGTTCTCGATGAAGTAGGTGTAGTCCCGCGTGACCCGGTTTCGCCGATTGACTTGAAGCGAAAAGCGCGGCGGCGAGTCCTCAATCTGAGCGAGATAGAGGAGCTTGAGTCGCTTCCCTTGACGCGCCGGCGGCTGGCGCTCGGCGACAACCTCGGCGAGGAATCGGTTCAGCTGAGGCGTCGGAATCCGCTCCGCTCGCCGATCGCCGAGCGCAACCGCCTCGTCGAGCACGCGGCCTACATGACGGCCATCCTTGGCGCTAATTGTCATTAGCTTTGGCCGCAGCCGCAGCTTCTTGGTGACCTTGGCGCGCTCATGGTCCAGCGCATCCTCGTCGAGTGGCGTTAGGTCCCACTTATTCAGCGCCATCAAGGTTGCGCAGCCCTCCTGCATCGCTAGCTCGGCGATCCTCATGTCCTGCGACGTGACCCCGTCGGCCGCGTCGCAGATCACAAGGGCGACGTCGGCGCGTTCAACTGCTCTCTGTGACCGCAGGACGGTGTAGTACTCAAGACTGTCTGAGAGCTTTGACTGCCGCCTCATCCCTGCCGTATCGATCAGCGTGACCTTGCGGCCAGCGACCTCGATCGGCATGTCGATCGCATCGCGAGTGGTGCCTGCAATATCGCTGACGATTGTGCGCTCGGAGCCGACGATCTTGTTCATCAGCGTGGACTTACCGACGTTAGGGCGGCCAATGATCGCGAGGCGGATTGGCTGCTCGAGCTGCTCACCTTCGTTTTCGGCGGCGTCGGGCAGCATCGCGACGATGCGGTCGAGCAGGTCGCCACTACCTAGCCCCTGCGCGGCGGAGACTGAGATCGGCTCGCCGAGTCCAAGGCGGTGAAACTCACCGGCCAGCGGGATGTCAGAGAGGACGTCCGACTTGTTCGCGGCGACAAGGACCGGTAGGCCACTGCGGCGGAGTAAGTCAGCCATCTCCTCATCGCCTGGCCGCAGCCCACCTTTCACATCAACGACGAGCACTGCAAGCTGCGCCTCAGAAAGCGCCGCGGTAGCTTGGTCGCGGATTGAGCCAGCGATTGGGTCTGGATCGAGCAGGTCCATCCCGCCGGTATCAACGAGTGTGAACTGGCGCCCATTCCATTCGCAGTCAAGCTCCTTGCGATCACGCGTCACCCCGGCTCTCTCATCCACGACGGCCTCGCGCGAGCCGCTCAGGCGGTTGACGAGCGAACTCTTACCGACGTTCGGGTAACCAACGATCGCTACGCGCGGGCGACTCATTGGCTATCGCCATCCGAGCGCCGGGCGGCGAGCTGGACGATCTCGGCGATCACGTCGTCTGCGCTAAGGGTCGTTGTGTCGAGTTGCACGGCATCAGCGGCGGCCAAGAGCGGCGAGAGGTCGCGTTCGCCATCGCGGCGGTCGCGTTCCTGCTGCTCAGCGAGAACATCGCTTAGCGGTCGTCCTGTCTGCTCGGCGCGCCGACGCGCACGCTCGGCAGGGTCGGCGGTAAGAAAGATCTTCAGCTCAGCGTGCGGAGCGATTACGGTGCCGATGTCCCGCCCCTCGGCAACCCAATCCCCGCTCGCGAGCATCTGCTGCTGGCGGGCCGCCATCGCGGCGCGCACCTGCGACTCGGCGGCGACCTCAGATGCTAGTTCGGTGACGGCAGGAGAGCGAATCTCGTCGCTGACGTCTTCGCCGTCCAGCATCACATTGCCAGCCAGCACGATTTCTAGTGTGGCCGGGTCGGACTCGGAGTCCCGCAAACGAGCTAGTGCAACGCATCGGTACATCGCCCCTGTATCGAGGTAGGTGAAACCCAGCGCCTGCGCGGCAGCGCGCGCAACCGTCGATTTGCCGGCCCCTGCGGGTCCGTCGATCGCCACAATCATCCGACTGAACGTAGCGGGCTGGCGATTCTCAGCGCAGCGCTGCGATGTCGTCAAGGAAGTTCGGGTATGAGACGGCCGCAGCCTCGATGCCGTCAACTTCGACGCCCTCTTGCGACGCAAGCCCCGCGACAGCACCGAGCATCGCGATCCGGTGGTCCCCTCCGGCATCGACCCGCCCGCCTCGCAGCGAGCCGTGGCCATTCACGATCAAGCCATCGTCGGTCGCTTCAACCTCTGCGCCAAGGTCGTTTAGCGCGGTTACAACCGAGGCGATTCGGTCTGATTCCTTCAGCCTCAGTTCGGCGGCACCTTCAATCCGCGTCTCACCCTCCGCAAAGCAAGCCATCAGCGCAATCAACGGAAGCTCGTCGACTGCCAGTGGAACTTCCCCGGCGGTCACTGTCGCCGGCTTTAATGGGCCGGCGGTTACGTCGATGTCGCTGACCGGTTCATCGTGACTAATCTCGCTGCCCTTGGGGCGGGGTTCGAGATCGGTGATGATCACAGCCCCCATCCGCTGAGCGATCTCGATAAATCCGCACCGCGTCCAGTTGACCGAACACCCTTCCACCAATAGCCGCGAACCAGGTACGAGAACCGCAGCCGCGATCGCAAATGCCGCCGAAGATGGATCGCTTGGGATATCGATCCGGTCGGGAAGTGTCAGCTCATCGGTCGGGAAGATCGTCAGATCGCTGCCGTCGCGTGAGATCTTCACTCCGGCCTTTGCCAGCATCCGCTCGGTGTGGTCACGACTTGCGTCCGGTTCAACAATTGTCGTTTCGCCTTCCGCAAGTAGCGCTGCCAGGGCGACGCACGACTTCACCTGCGCGCTTGCGACCGGGAGTGTGTATTCGATTCCATGGAGCCGAGCGCCGTGGATTGTGAACGGAGCGAAGCGGGCTTTAGTCGCGTCGATCTCCGCACCCATCAGCTCGAGCGGCTCGGCAACGCGGTCGATTGGTCGGCGCCGAATCGAGTCGTCACCGTCGAGTTCGAAACTCGATCCGTCCTGCCCCGCCAGCCAGCCAGGGAGAAGGCGGATCAGCGTGCCAGCGTTGCCGACATCTATCGCTCCTTTCGGGACGGCAGCATTGCGAAGCCCAACGCCCCTGATCATCACCCCATCGGTACGCCGTTCGACCAGCGCTCCGAGCTGCTCAATTGCAGCGAGCGTCGAGAGCGTGTCGGCCGCTTCCAAATAGTTCGTTACCAGTACCGGCTCGTCTGCCATCGCGGCCAAGATCGCGGCGCGATGTGAAATCGACTTATCAGCGGGAGCGACCAGCCTTCCCTTAATCCGCGCGGCCGGCTCGATTAGCGCCTTCACAGGACCGGCAGCCCAAGCTGATCAAGGCACTCGCTGGCCGCGGCGGCCGAGCCATCGGCAACCCATAGGGCAACAACGCCCTCTTGCCCGTCGGGCGATGGGCTCAGCGCCATGTCAACGATGTTGATGTCGGCCTCACAGAGCCCAAGCGCGATCTGTGCGAGCACCCCGGGTCGATTTGGCACTGGAACCCTCAGCTCAGCTAGAACGCCGCCCGAGAGCCCTGCCTCGGTCAACGCCTCGCGCCGCTCCGCCGCGAGTAGCTGCCACTCGTTAAGCCATGCGGCGTCGCCGCCGCTGATCGCCGCGCGCGCAGCGGTCAAACGCTCGATTGCACCGTCGAGCTCCTGAACTAGCGCAGCTTGATTGGCCAGGTAGATCGCTGTCCACATTTCAGGGTTGGCTCCAGCAACGCGAGTAGCGTCACGGAAGCTCGGGCCGGTCACCGGAATCTTGCGTTCTTCGAGCGCAACGTCAGCTTGCAGCACGAGCACGTTGGCGAGCACGTGCGGCAGCTGCGAGACGGCGGCCATCATTCGGTCGTGATCATCGACGCCAACGATTGTCGGCTTGGCGCCGATCGCAGTCAGCAGGTTGTGGACGCGCTCGAGCATCACGCCGCTGGTGATTTCGGTCGGAGTCAGGTACCAAGTTGCTTCATCGAACAGGTCTTCGCGCGCGTTGACGACGCCAGAGTTGGCCGTTCCGGCGAGCGGGTGGCCACCAACGAAACGCTGGTCGTGCGAAGCGGCATCAACAACCTGCCGCTTGATTGAACCGACATCGGTGATTGCGCAGTCGAGCGGCGCAGCTGCGAGCACCTGCTCGGTCACTTCGACCAGCCGATCGGCAGGGACGGCGACAACAACGACGTCTGCGTCGACCAACGACTTCTCGAGCCCTAGGCAGGCCTCGTCGATCAGTTCTAGCTCGAGTGCTTTGTCGGCCTCGGGCCCCACTCCTCGAACGTGGGCCCCGACGCGGCGCCGAGCGGCGAGTGCAAAAGACCCGCCGATCAGGCCGACACCGACGACCGTGAGCTTCAAGCCGAGCGCGCCTGGGTGTGAAGGAAGGACGCTTTGCCAGCCAGCTGGGCCGCCTGATCTACCGCCTGCGCATACTGCTCGAACTCTTCGCTCCGCAGTGCCTGTGGGCCGTCGCAGATCGCCTCTTCTGGCTCTGGATGGACCTCAACGATTATTCCGTCAGCGCCGACTGCCGCGGCCGCCAGCGAGAGCGGCTGAACCAGAACGCGGCGTCCAGCCGCATGGCTTGGGTCGATCACAATCGGAAGGTGAGTCATCTCTTTTAGGACCGGAACGGCCATCAGGTCGAGCGTGAATCGGTACGCAGTCTCGAACGTGCGAATTCCGCGCTCGCACAGGATCACGTGCTCGTTGCCTTCCTTGAGGATGTACTCGGCGGCCATCACAAACTCTTCAAGCGTTGCCGACAGACCGCGCTTGAGCAGCACCGGGCGGCCTGCTCGTCCGAGCTCAGTCAGTAGCCCATAGTTCTGCATGTTGCGGGCACCAACCTGAATTAGGTCGGCAACTTCGAGCACCGGTTCAATATCGCGGGCGTCCATCAGTTCCGTGACGATTGGCAGGCCAGTCTGCTCGCGTGCTTCGGCGAGTAGCTTCAGCCCTTCGACTCCGAGGCCCTGGAAGGAGTAAGGCGAGGTACGCGGCTTGTAGGCGCCGCCGCGCAGCATCGATGCGCCGCAGGACTTCACGAGCGCCGCGGTATCGAGCAGCTGGTCGCGCGACTCGACGGTGCAGGGCCCAGCGATCAAGGCGAAGTTGTCGCCGCCGATCTTTGCCCCGCCGATTTCAAAGACCGAAGGATTG
>Ga0194052_1001065_pt1 | contig 16429 bp, 10 predicted proteins | sample SepL226m_MetaG_FD_160117 | JGI IMG/M metagenome (GOLD analysis project Ga0194052, IMG submission 160117) | Anoxic zone freshwater microbial communities from boreal shield lake in IISD Experimental Lakes Area, Ontario, Canada - Sep2016-L227-6m | ecosystem: Environmental > Aquatic > Freshwater >... | reverse complement strand
GTTTCACGGCGGCGGCGACCCGCGGCGTTACAGTTTCTGGGTTGCGGATTCGATCTGTGCGCGCATGCAAGTCACCGGCGACGACCGGATTGCGAAGGAGCTGTTGCCCGACCTGATCCGGAACTACGAGGAATGGGAAAAAGCCAAGCTCGACCCCAACGGCCTTTTCTGGCAGACGGATGACCGCGACGGCATGGAGGCCTCCATCGGCGGCAGCGGATACCGCGCCACGATCAACAGTTACATGTATGGGGACGCGTTGGCGATCGCCCGGATCGCAGACCGGGCGGGGCAGAAAGAGGTCGCGGCGCGTTTCCGCACGAAGGCGGAGGAGATCAAGCGGTTGACCCAGGATAAGCTGTGGGACCCGTCGGCGCAATTCTTCAAGGTCCTGCCCCGGGGCGAGAACGCGAAGCTGTCCGACCCACGCGAACTGCACGGCTACACGCCGTGGTATTTTAATCTTCCCGATGCCGACAAGTCGGTTGGGTGGAAACAAATCGTGGATCCGCAAGGATTCCATGCGCCGTTTGGTCCGACCACCGTCGAGCAGCGTCATCCCAGTTTCGCGCTGTCATACGCGGGCCACGAATGCCAGTGGAATGGGCCGAGCTGGCCGTTTTCAACCGCGGTCACGTTGACAGCGATGGCCAACCTGCTGAACAACTACACGCAGGACGTTGTCGGCAGGAAGGACTACTTCGACCTTCTGAAAATCTATGCCAAGTCGCACCGCCTCAAGCGGGACGATGGCACGGTTGTGCCGTGGATTGACGAGAACCTTAACCCGGCCACCGGCGACTGGATTTCCCGGACGCGGCTGAAAACGTGGAAGAACGGCACGTGGGATGCCGGAAAAGGCGGCGAAGAACGAGGCAAAGATTACAACCATTCGACCTTCTGCGACCTGGTCATCAGCGGCTTGATCGGCCTGCGTCCGAGGGCCGACGATACGGTGGAGGTCAATCCGCTCGTGCCGGAGGGAGCGTGGGATTACTTCTGCCTGGATCGTGTGCCCTACCACGGGTGCCTGCTGACGATCTTATACGACAAGACCGGGCAGCGCTATAACAGGGGAAAAGGATTCAGGGTATTGGCCGACGGTAAAGAAATTGCAGCTTCTGATACGCTGGCGAAGATGACCGGCGTGCTTCCAAGAAATTGAAATGACTACGTTTAAAACAACAAACAACCAGAAAAAGTGAATAGGAAAACGACTAAGTTTATCGTGCCTTGTATGATCTTGGCGATAGCCTCAATAGTGAGTGCTGCAGACACTCCAAGTGCGACACCTGTAAATTCCGATGCCCCGCAAATAGAAACCTCCGCCGGCTGGAAGAAGTTCGAGGGCAATCCGGTGATGGGCGGAAAATACGGGACGTGCTTCGACATTTCGGTGTTAAAAGAGGGCGACACCTACCGGATGTGGCTTTCGTGGCGCCCCAAGAAATCCATCGCGTGTGTCGAGAGCAAGGACGGCATCCACTGGAGCGAGCCGCCGCAGGCCGTGTTCGGTCCGCGGCCGGAGAGCGGCTGGGAAGACGACATCAACCGGCCCTACGTCCTGAAGCGCGCAGATGGCTATCACATGTGGTATACCGGCCAGGCCAAGGGCCGCTCATGGATCGGCTACGCTACCAGTTCCGACGGCGTAACGTGGAAACGCATGAGCGACAAACCGGTGCTCTCAGCCGACCAACCGTGGGAAAAGAACATTGCCGTCATGTGTCCGTCCGTGCTCTGGGATGAATCGGCTAAGCAGTTTCGCATGTGGTATTCAGGCGGTGAACAAAACGAGCCGAACGCCATCGGTTACGCGACCAGCCCGGACGGTTTGACCTGGAAGAAGTATGAGGGCAACCCGATCTTCTCTGCCGAACCTAAGAATCCGTGGGAGAAGCATAAGGTCACCGCCTGTCAGGTCGAGAAAGTCGGCGACTGGTATGTGATGTTTTACATCGGCTTCCAGGATGAGCCCACGGCGCGGATCTGCCTCGCCCGCAGCAAGGATGGCATCACCAACTGGCAGCGCCATCCCGCCAACCCGATCATCTTTCCTGGCAAGGACAAATGGGATCACGACGCGTGCTACAAACCGTATGCCATCTTCGACGGCGCGAAATGGCTGCTCTGGTATAATGGCCGCCACGGTTCGCTCGAACAGATCGGTGTGGTGGAACATCGCGGCGAGGACCTGGGATTCTACAACACAGCAGGCTTGCCTGCGGCACCTTTCGGAGCAGATGCCGAAATGAAACCTCAATGAAAGACCCAATGCAAAAACTGTTCATTCTTTGTTCTGGGTTGCTGGTGGCCGTTCAGGCGTTCGCCGGGGAGCGGGTTGCGCTGTGGCCGGAAGGAACGATTCCGGATTTCCAGACGCAACAGATTGCGGCGACTAGTCAGGAGGTGAAAGCGCCGGGATTCAAGACGGCGGAACATAGGATGCCGCATCTCGATTGGTACGAGGCGCCTGCGGCGAAAAATGGCGGATGCGTGTTGCTCATTTCCGGTGCCGCTTATGAGAGTTGCAGCGACGCGGTGTGGATTGACCGGGCCGCGAAGAAGTTCACCGAACTCGGGTTCGTTTGCGTGAGCCTCACTTACCGTACGCCGCGTCCGCAAGGGTTGCCGATCTACCAGAGCGCGTGGGAGGACGGGCAGCGCGCCGTCCGACTCGTGCGCAACGAGGCGAAGAAGCGCGGATTCGACCCGGAGAAAATCGGCGCACTCGGGTTCTCCGCAGGCTCGCACCTGACGGTCTTGCTCGCGACGAGCTCGCTCACGCCAGCGTACCGGCCGGTTGACGCGCTCGACCAACTGCCGTGCCATCTCAACTGGGCGGTGCCGATCTCCACCGCCTACGCGCTTACGGACGGACTCACCGGTCCCAACACGACGCGCGATGGCGACGCGATCAGCGCCAAGCTCTCGGACGTGTTCAAGTTCGACGCGAAGACGTGTTCGATGGCGCTCTTTCACGGCGGGGTGGACAGCTATTCGCCGAATGGCTCCACGCAGATCTACCGTCAGCTTCGCAGGATGAAAATCCCGGCCGAGCTCCACCTCTTCGCGGACCGTCCCCACGGATTCATGGGCGACTCGAGCAAAGGCGAGAACGGCACCGCCTACGATCACTGGCTTGACCGTATCGCCGAGTATGTCCGCCAGATGAATTTTGACGGTCGTCTCGGCGAGGAAGTGGATCTGATGGCCCGCTATCCCAACGACGCCGCTCGCGGCCAATATCGTAAGGAGCCGGTCTGGCCGGAAGGCAAGATACCGGATGTGCAGACGAACCAGTGCCTGCCCTATCTCGAGTGGCACATGCCCAAGCAACTCAAGACAAGGGCGATCCAGATCATCTATTCTGGCGGTAGCTACGAGGGCAACACTCCGGACGAATTCGAAGTCGCGCCGGCGCGGCGTTACCTGAACGAAAAGGGCATGACGGTCGTGACGATGAAATACCGCACGCCGCGTCCGCTGGGTGGGCTGGCCAAGCACACGACGGCGTGGCAGGATCTGCAGCGCGCCGTCCGGATCGTCCGCAGCGAGGCCGCGGCGAAGGGGCTCGACCCCAACCGCATCGGCATCATGGGATTCTCGGCCGGCGGACACCTGACGCTCATGGGCGCGACCAGCTCGAAGCGCCGTTCCTATGGGCCGATCGACGACCTCGATAAGCTTTCCTGCAACGTGCAGTGGGCGGTCGCGATCTATCCGGCGTTCGCGCTCACAGGCGGTGCGGAGACCCCGAACGCGAAGGGCGGCAACGAGGACGACGCGCGGCTCGTCCCGGAGTTCGCGTTTGACCTCGCAACGTGTCCGATGCTGTTCATCCACGGCGATGCAGACGGTTGGGCGGCGATGAATTCGGTGAAATGCTGGGAGCAGCTCCGCCGGATGGGAATCCAGTCCGATCTCCACACGCTTGCCGGACGCAATCACTGCTTCCAGCGGAAGGCCGCCCCGGGCACGGGCAGCTACACCTGGATGGATCGCATTTGGGAATTTATGAACCACAAAGGATTCAACAAATAATAAGCTAACCAAAAATGATGCACAGCTTTCACTCGCGAATGAAACATACACTGACACTCCTCACCGCCCTGTTGCTGACTTCGCTGCTCTGTGCCGCCAACGCGACCAATTCGACGGTAGGCACCAAGGACAAGCGCGGCCGAACGGGTGACAAAAGCCGCATCCAAGCGGGCGATTACGTGGCTGTGATCGGAGATTCGATCACCGAACAGAAACTCTACTCCCTGTTTATCGAGGAATACCTGCTCATGTGCAAACCTGTGCCTGACCTGAAGGTGACGCAGTTTGGGTGGGGCGGCGAGACTGCGAGTAGCGCCGCCGCGCGTCTTGCCCATGACGTGCTTCCCTTTGCGCCGACCGTCGCCACGACCTGTCTTGGCATGAACGACGGAGGTTTCGGCCCAATTGATGAGGGAAGAGTGAAGCGGTTTCGCGAGGGACAAACGTCGATTCTAAAACAACTCAAGGGCGCAGGCGTCCGCATGATTGTCGTCGGGTCGCCCGGCTGCGTGGATACCGACTACTTTGGCATCGGGAATGGCCATCCCGAGCAGGGAACCGGGGCCGATTATAACCACGTCCTGGCAACACTCGGCGGCGTGGCCCGCAACCTGGCACGGGAAGAAGGCGCGGCCTTTGCCGAAGTTCACGACCGGATGATGGATGTCATGACCAGAGGGAAGGCGAAATACGGTAACCAGTATCTGTTGGGATCCGTTGACGGCGTGCATCCCTATCCGAGCGGACACTTGGTGATGGCCTATAGTTTTCTCAAGGCGCTTGGTTGCGACGGTGACATCGGCACAATCACCGTGGACAGAGCCGGCGGTTCGGCCCTCGCAAGTGCAGGCCACAAGATTCTCTCGTTCAATGCGGGCGTCGTCGAAATCGAGAGCAGCCGCTATCCTTTCTGCGTTTCTGGGGACCCATCCAAGCGCGAGTCTGCGCGCAGCATGCTTGAGTTTCTCCCGTTCAATGCCGAACTCAACCGTTTGATGCTGGTGGTCAAAGGCGAGAGCGGCAATCTCAAGGTGACTTGGGGAAACGTTTCGAAGGTGTTTTCCGCCGTGCAATTGGCGACGGGCATTAACCTTGCCAACGAATTTCCGGACAACCCCTTCAATGAACCTTTTCAGAAGGTGGGACGTGCGATCCTCGAAAAGCAAACCATGGAAACGAACCTCATTAAGAAACCGGTGCATAATCTTCCGGCCGATCGCCAAAGTGGGGAGTATCAACTCGGCATCGAAGTTCTTGTGAAGCAGGAAAAGGAAGCCAACGCCAAGGTGGCGGCCGCCGTTGAACCGGTTAGACACACGCTGAAGATTGAATCGGCGGATTCGATCGCCAACCATCAGCCGCCGCCCTAAGCCGGCGCACCCGGCACGGGCGCTAAACCTGGATGGATCGCATTTGGGAATTTATGAACCACAAAGGATTCAATAAGTAAAAACGAACAATGAAAACTAACGACCTCCTGCACAAAAGGATTTTAAAGACATATGAACCTGTCACCGATTAAAAAGACTTCCGCTCACATCGGATTCACTTTAGCCGCCCTTTTGCTGGTACTCGCGCCGGTTCATGCGGATGTGCGGCTGCCGTCCATCTTGGACGACCACATGGTTCTGCAGCAGAATTGCGATGTCACGCTCTGGGGCTGGGCTTTCGAGGGGGAAGTCGTGGTCATCGAGACCTCTTGGGGCGTGAAGACGCAGGCCGTCGCGAATGCTCAGGGCGAGTGGCGGGTTCAGGTGAAGACACCCGCCGCCCGGCCAATCGATCAAGGCCTTCATCCCGAAGACATCACATTTACGGCGGCCCAGGCGAACCGGGTTCAGATCAAGGATGTCCTCATCGGTGAGGTCTGGCTGTGTTCCGGTCAATCGAACATGACGATGATGTTAGGACCCGATTATCCAAAGGGAAACAATAGCTGGTACGGGGAGAAGTATTGGAAGGCGGAATCGGGCCGCTCGGATCGTCCCGCCCTCCGCGTTTTCAATGTTGAAAAAATCGGGCGCGCAGCGCCGCGGGACGATTGCAAGGGCCTGCTTCTGGATCACACGATTCTCCCCAAAGATGCCCGGGGGCTTATGCCTGATGTCCGCACCGGCTGGCAACTATCCACTCCCGAAACCGCGCAATATTTCAGTGCGATCGCCTATTATTTTGCCGTCCGGCTCCAGGAAAAGTTGAATGTTCCCGTGGGGCTGGTCACCAGCGCTTATGGCGGTTCTAAGATCCAGGCGTGGATTAGCCAGGAAGCGCTCCAGCAACTGCCCGCTTATACCAAAACCACCCCCAAAGTGAATCGCCTGGGCGCCAACTCTTTGTTCAACGGCATGATCGCGCCGCTGACCCCGATGACCTTTCGCGGAGTGCTTTGGTATCAGGGCGAATCCAATGTCGGGGATTCCGCCGCCGACTACGCCACCCTGCTCAAAACCCTCATTGCGGACTGGCGGGGGCGTTTCGGACAAAACCTTCCCTTCGGAATTGTCCAGCTAGCCAATTATGATAATCCCTGGGGCGACACCAAGGCGGCGCTGGTACGCGAGGCTCAGGAAGTGGTGTCGGCGGAAGTGCCGAACACGGGCATGGCGGTGGCGATTGATTTGGGTCAAGCGTGCATCCACCCGCCGGACAAACGGGATGTGGCAAACCGTCTGGCCCTCTGGGCCCGGGCAACAATCTACGGGGAAACCAATCTGGTTTATCTGTCGCCGCGTTATCAATCGCATAAGGTGGCAGGTGCCAGCATCCGGGTTCGCCTGGCTACGGGCGGTGCCGCATTGATGTCAGCCAAACTGAATGCGGATGGCGAGACCGTTCCAACGCCTCAGGAACCGCTCCGGGGATTTCAAATCGCCGGTGCCGATGAAAAATGGGTCGCTGCGGATGCGGTGATTGACGGCGATGACGTGGTGGTCTCCTCAGCCGGCGTTACCTCGCCCATGTCCGTGCGCTATGCCTGGGCGACGAATCCCCAGGGCTGCAATCTCTACAACACAGCCGGCTTGCCTGCGGCTCCTTTCGGAACAGATGCCAAAATGAAACCTCAATGAGAAACCAAATGAAACAATCCCTCCTTTTTACAACCCTGCTGGCGGTTGCCCCTCTATACGCCATCGAATCCAGTAATCATCCGAGTTATCCGGAGAATGCCCGTCTCCTTCAGTCGCCCGGCAACACGACTTATCTCATAGATCCAGCGCAGGGCAATGACGCCAATCCGCCGGGTAAGCCGTGGAAAACCTTTGGGAAAATGAACTCGATGCGCCTGGCCGCAGGGGACAAAGTTGTGATTTCTCCGGGTGTCCAGGACGAGACCCTCAAGCCATCGGGCGAGGGGACTGCCGAGAAGCCGATCATCATCCAGTTTCTGCCCGGGGTTCACACCATCGCGATGAACAACGTGATTCGGTTGCCGATGTTTGTGTCCAATTCACAGGATTCCACCGATCCAAAACCGGTTGGGATTTTGATTCAAAACGTTAAGCACTTAAGGATGGAAGGGGGCGGCGTTGAGGGGCCGGGCAAGACGATGATCCTCTACGACGGGCGCATGGTGCAAATTTTTAACGACCACTCCGAGGACATCACTTTTACCAACCTGGCGTTCGATTTGAAGCGCCCGACAGTTTCGGAGTTTCGCGTGCTCGAAGCCGGCCCCAGCCATGCAGTGATCCAAGTGGCCGAGCAATCCGACTACCTCATCAAAGACGGGAAATTCACATGGGCCGGCGACTGGGGCCCCGGGAAATCCTGCCAGGAGGCGGTTCCCGCCGAAGGACGGGCCTGGCGGCGAGGCGCTCCCTTCGGCTGGGACTCGACCGGGCAAACCGAGGCCACGGCGACCGACTTGGGCGGGCGCAAGGTCCGCCTCGAATACACAACCGGGGCACCCGGCTTGACCGCCGGCAACCAATATCACTTCCGCGATACGCGGCGTGTGATGGTGGGCATTCATAATGCCCGCTGTGCCCGGATCACTTTTCGCGACTGCGATGTTTACGCATTGACCGGCATGGGCTTTGTCAGCCAGTTCACCGACACGATCACCTACCAGCGGGTCAATGTCGCGCCTCCCAAAGACACGGTTCGCACATGCCCGGCCTGGGCCGACATCTTTCAGTTCTCCAACTGCAAGGGCGACATCCTCGTCGATTCCTGCCGGCTCTCCGGGATGCAGGATGATGCACTCAACTGCCACGGCACGTATCTTCGGATCGTTGAAAAAGTCGGGGCCAACCAACTGCTGGTGCGTTTTGTCCACCCGCAAACCTACGGCTTCGCGCCGTTTGCCCCCGGCGATGAGATCGCGGTCATGAGCCCGGTCAACATGCGCGAGTATCCCGGGAACCCCCGCCCGCGCGTCACCGCCGTGGAACGGAAATCCGATAAAGATTGGCTGATCGGCCTCGACGGGCCGATGCCGCGCTTCGAGCCGAACGATGTGCTCGATAACCTCACATGGAACCCGAATATCACCGTCCGCAACAACCGCGTCAGCATGGATCCGGTGCGCGGGTTTCTCTTCGGCACGCGGGGTAAAATCGTGGTGGAAGGAAACACGTTTGAAAACTGCGCGATGGCGGGAATCCTGGTGGAGGGCGACGCGTCGAGCTGGATGGAGTCCAGCCCGGTGCGCGATCTGTTGATGCAGAGGAATCGCTTCGTGAAATGCGGTATCAAGATTCAGGCCAATATTAAAGTCAAACAGTCCGAAGCGCCAGTGCATGAGAACATCCGGATTCTGGATAATTCATTTGAGGGTGGCGGCCCCATCTCCGCTGAGTGCGTGAAAGGGTTCGAGGTGCGGGGAAATACATCCGACAAGAGCGCATTGAAGATTTCAACCGATCCTTCCTGCTCCGGTGTGAATGTAGAATCAAAAAGCTTATGAAAAAAACGATAAGAATGACACGAATCTTAGCCCGAGCCGAAGCGAGACAGCCTGCCGCAAGGCAGCCCCGAAGGGGCAACATCCAACAGCCCAGGGCAAGCGTCGGCGCCGCCCTGGGTCTTGGAGAAAGAGGGGCTCTGCCCTGAATGGGCAGCATCCCAACCCCCCCTTAACTTAACGACATTCCCATCTGGCACCACTCACCATGACATCCCGCGAACTAATCCTTGCCGCCATCGCCCACAAAGAACCCGATCGGGTCCCCGTTGATCTCGGATCCACGCCGAGCTCCGGGATTTCCGCCATCGCCTACGGCAACGTGAAAAGACATCTTGGGATCATGGCCGGTCACAACCGCGTGTATGATGTCGTCCAGCAGCTCGCGCAGCCGGAGGATGACATTCTGAACCGCTTCGGGATCGATGTCGTGGATGTCGCACGCACGTTTGATGCGGCGGATTCCGACTGGTATGACGTCACGCTCTTCGACGGCAGAACGGCCCAATACCCGCAATGGTTCCATCCCGTGGCAACGCCGGAAGGCGGCTGGCGATCCTATGCGCCGGATGGCACGGAAATCGCCATGCAGCTCAAGGACATGAATTTCTACGACCAGACGTGCTTCCCGTGGCTGGACGACTATCCTACCGACTTCAGCGGGCTGGGGGAAGCGATGGGGAAGGTCCACTGGGCCGCGCTGGCGCACAGCCCATGGAATCACGCGGGTGACGCCGGGTTCTGGGAAACCCTCCGCGCGAATGCGATCGCCCTGCGCGAGTCCACCGACCGCGCGATCATGGTCGTCGTCGGGTGCAACCTTTTCGAGTGGGGGACGTTCCTGCGCCGGATGGATAATTTCCTCATGGATCTGCTGGCCGAACCGGAGAATGTCGAGCGGCTTCTCGACGCCCTCATGGAAGTCCACCTCGCGACCCTCGACAAGGTTTGCCGTGCGGTCGGCGATGTCGTTGATGTGTGCCGCTTCGGCGATGATCTCGGGACCGATACCGGGCCTTTCATGGCACCGGCCACCTACCGCGAGCTCTTCAAACCACGCCACACGCAGCTTTGCGACTACGTCCACAAGAACTCGCAGATGAAAACCTTCCTCCACTCGTGCGGGTCGATCTACTCCCTGTTGCCCGACCTCATCGAGTGCGGGTTCGACGTGATCAATCCTGTCCAGACCGCGTGCTACCAGATGGAGCCGGAGCGATTGAAAGCGGAGTTCGGCAAGGACATCACGTTCTGGGGAGGGGGTGCCGACACGCGAAAGACACTCAACCACGGCACTCCTCAGGCGGTGAAGGACGACGTCCGCCGGCGCATGGACATCCTCGCGCCGGGCGGAGGGTTTGTGTTCAACACCATCCACAATATCCTCGCCGACGTGCCGCCGGAAAACGTCGTCGCGATGTTTGAGGCGGTTGCGGAATTTGGAGGCGGCACCCCGTGATCCGGAGTATCTCCATCCGCGATCTCCTACCACTCCTGCCAAAATGAACATCCAGATCAACTCCCTCGATTACGCGGTCATCGCGATCTACCTGCTCGGAATCGTCGGAATCGGCGTGCATGCCGGGCTTCGCCAGAAGCGGGGGAAGAGCGAAGCCATCGGATATTTCCTGGCGGCCAACAGCCTGAAATGGCCGGAGATCGGGCTCGCTTTGTTTGCCACAAACATTTCCTGCGTTCACCTGGTGAGCCTGGCACAGGCCGGATTTGACAAGGGGCTCCTGATGGGGAACTTCGAGTGGCTGGCCGGCTTCACGCTCGTGCTGCTTTCGCTGGTTTTCGTTCCGTTCTACATCCGGTCGAAAGTGGCCACGCTGCCCGACTTTCTCGAGCGCCGCTACAGCCGCGAATGCCGGGACTGGCTGGCGGTTGTTTCGATGGTGGCCGCGGTCATTTTTCACATCGCCTTTCCACTCGTCACCGGGTGGGTGGTGCTGCATGGGGTTTTCGGCATCGAAAAGTGGACCTGTATTTTCATGATCTGCGGGCTGACGGCCGCCTATACCGTATTTGGCGGGCTGGCCGCAGTGGTGGTCACGGAGATGGTCCAGGCAGTCGTCCTCCTGGCCGGCGCCGTCCTCATCACATGGTTCGCGTGGGACAAAGCCGGCGGTTGGGATGGCATGGTTGCCACGCTCCAAACGAGCGGGGAAATGACGAAGCTTTCCATGCTCCGGTCGCCCGCTGTGGATCCGGAATTCCCCTGGTATGCTATTCTTCTGGGCTATCCGGTATTGGGCATCTGGTATTGGTGCGCGGATCAGACGATCGTGCAGCGCGTCCTTGGCGCGAAGGACGAAAATCACGCCCGTGTCGGCCCGCTCTTTTGTGCGGCGATCAAGATCCTACCGCTATTCATCTTCGTCCTCCCCGGGCTTTTGTTTTACGCCATCCTCAAGCAGGGGCACTTGCCCGGCGTTGAGGTCGCCAATAGCAAGGAAGTGTATGGGATCATGATCAAAAGCCTGCTCCCGCACGGATTGTTCGGCGTGATTGCCGCCGCGCTCATGGCGGCCCTCATGGGGAATCTCGCCAGCGCGGCGAACTCGACCGCGACGCTTTTCAGCTACGATATCTGGAAGCGGTTCCGCCCGGAGACACCGGAGCACCGGCTCGTGTGGATCGGGCGCCTGGCCTCCCTGGGCTCCTTCGCGCTGGGGATCGCCCTCGTCCCCCTCCTCGACAGGTATGAAAGCATCTTTGCGGGCCTCAACGATATCATTGCCCACCTTGCACCGCCGATCACCTGCGTCTTCCTGCTCGGAGTATTCTGGCCTGCGGCTTCCGCCCGCAGCGCCAAGTGGACGATGTGGATCGGCTCCGTAGTGGGGGTCGTGATCTACGCGCTAAAAACCCTTCACAACTGGCAGCCCGATGCCGTGGGATGGATGGCTCCGTTTTTCTACAAGACCCCGTTCATGCTCATGGCATTCTACATGTTCGCGGCGTGCGTTCTATTTCAGATCGTGCTTACGGTCCTGTTTCCGAAGGCCGCACATGAGGACCCGCAGAAGCTCTATTGGAAAAACCCCCTCGACTGCGTCCGCTCCCCCGGCTGGCCGGGGCTTGGAGACTACCGGATCCTTGCTGCCGCAACCTCTATTTGCTTTCTAACTCTCTACTTCCTTTTCAAATAACCCAACCAATGCTTTCGGCGCTCAACCGAGGTTTGTGCCTCGCGTTCTGCCGAAGCCACTACTAAACCTCAATACTAAACCTTAAGAATAACATTATATGCCAATAAACATCCAACTCCAGGGAATCGACTACGTCATTCTGACAATCTATTTTATTTTTGTTTTCGCGATCGGCTTCGCGCTGAAGCGGACGATGAAAGGGAGTTCCGATTTCTTCCTGTCCGGGCGCTCAATTCCAGCCTGGGTCACCGGACTCGCATTCCTCTCCGCGAATCTCGGAGCGCAGGAGGTCATCGGCACGGCGGCATCAGGAGCCAAATACGGGATCATGACGAGTCACTTTTACTGGGTGGGCGCGATTCCGGCCATGGTGTTTCTGGCAATCTTCATGATGCCGTTTTACTACGGGTCGAAGGCGCGCTCGGTGCCAGAGTATTTGAAGCTGCGCTTCGATGAGAAGACCCGCGGGTTCAATGCGATCTCGTTTGCGGTGATGACGATCTTCTCCTCGGGCATCTCGCTGCATGCGCTCGCCCGGCTGCTGGAGACGCTCGTGAAATGGGACTACTGGACGTGCATCTGGATCTGCGCGTTCATCGTGCTCGTCTACATCTTCCTCGGCGGGCTCACCTCCGCGATCTACAACGAGGTCCTCCAATTTTTCATGATCGTGCTCGGGTTTAGTCCGCTGGTTTACCTCGGACTGCGCGATGTGGGAGGCTGGGGGGCGCTGAAAGAAAAGCTCATTCCGGTGGCCACCAGCCAAGGTTATGCCGCAGGCACATGGACGCAGTCGTGGGCGCACCTGGGCAACCCGATCGAAAATCCCATGGGCGTGAATTGGTTTGGCATGGTGATGGGCCTCGGGTTCGTGCTCTCGTTCGGATACTGGTGCACCGACTTTCTCGTTGTTCAGCGGGCGATGGCCGCGAAATCGATGTCCGCCGCCCGGCGCACCCCGCTCATTGCCGCCGGCCCCAAAATGCTCTTCCCGATTCTGCTGATTCTGCCCGGCATGGTTGCCATTGCGCTGAACAACCAGAGCGGCGGTGCCTTCCTGCCCACCGGGGCGGACGGGCATCCGGACTACAACATGGTGATCCCTTCGATGCTCGCGCACTACTTTCCGCCCGGACTTCTTGGCCTCGGCTTCACGGCCCTGATGGCCTCCTTCATGGCTGGCATGGCGGGAAATGTGACCGCCTTCAACACGGTCTGGACCTACGATATCTACCAGAGCTACATCGCCCCGAAAAAATCCGATAGCCACTACCTCTGGATGGGTCGCTGGGCGACGGTGTTCGGCATTCTCGTGAGCATCGGGGCCGCATTCATGGCGTCAAAATTCAACAACATCATGGACATGTGCCAGCTCGTGTTCGGGTTCGTGAACGCCCCGCTTTTCGCGACGTTCCTGCTCGGGATGTTCTGGAAGCGATCAACCGGACACGGGGCGTTCTTCGGGCTGCTGGGAGGAACCCTCGCGGCTATGACCTTTCACGGGCTCTCCTGCGCGGTCGGCGTCACGCCAGGCATCAAGGGCGGCTGGATCGAACCTCACTTCCTCTTCCGGAGCGAGATGGGACAGAACTTCTACATGGCGATCGTGGCCTGGACCTCCTGCTTCCTGCTCACGATCGGCATCTCACTGCTCACGGCGCGGACCAAATCGGACGCCGACCTTAAAGGCCTCGTCTATTCGCTCACGCCGAAACCCGAGTCTGAAGCCGAGCCGTGGTATGCCCGGCCCGCCTTCATCGGAATCGTCGTTCTCCTCATCGCTGTCGGCCTCAACATCCTCTTCTGGTAAACCACTATGAACTTCGACCTCAGACTTCCCATCGGCCTCATGTTCTCGCTCTTCGGAGCCATCCTCACAATCTACGGGCTGATCAGCAGCCCCGAGATCTACCAGCGCTCGCTCGGCATCAACGTTAACCTTTGGTGGGGAGCCGGTCTCCTCGTCTTCGGACTGCTCATGCTCTTCTTCGCCCTGCGCAAGCCGAAAGGCTGACTCCTGCAACTGCCTCCACTCCAACCCGAATCCACTTATGAAACTATCACTCCTCCTGACAATGTGTCTGACAATATCCGCTTCTGCCGCATCGCCGGACGCGATCACCGTGCAACCTTTTGGCAAAACAAACGAAGGCGATGCCGTGGATATTTACACCCTCCGCAATACCAGGGGCGCGGAGGCAAGGATTACCAATTACGGCGGGCTCGTTGTTTCGCTCAAGGTGCCCGACCGCGATGGCAAACCGGGAGACGTCGTGCTCGGCTATGACAACCTCAAAGCCTACATCAAGGCGACCCCCTACTTCGGGGCCTTGATTGGCCGATATGGCAATCGCATCAAGGAGGGAAGATTTGAGCTGGACGGAAAAACCTACCGCCTCGCGATCAACAATCCCCCAAACGCCCTCCACGGCGGGCTGAAGGGGTTCGACAAAGTGGTTTGGAGCGCCAAACCGGCGGTCACAAGAAACGGTCCTTCCTTAACATTGACCCGCGTGAGCAAAGACGGCGAGGAGGGGTATCCCGGCAATCTCACCGTGACGGCGGTTTACACGTTGACCAACAAGAATGAGCTGAGGATCGATTACACCGCGAGGACCGACAAAGCGACCGTCATCAATCTCACGCACCATTCGTATTTCAATCTGGCCGGAGCCGGGAGCGGGGATATTCTTGGACATGAATTGACGATCAAGGCGGACAAATTCACTCCGATCGGCAAGACATTCATCCCGACCGGAGAGCTGCGGCCGGTGAAGGGAACGGCATTTGATTTCCAGAAAGCGGCCACCATCGGCAGCCGGATTACGAACCAGGACGAGCAACTGAAATTCGGGCTCGGCTACGACCACAACTGGGTGATCAACAAGCCGCCCGGGAAGCTCGCGGTCGTCGCGAAAGTCCATGAGCCAAAGAGCGGGCGCACGATGGAGGTCCTCTCGACCGAGCCGGGGCTCCAGTTCTATTCCGGCAATTTCCTCGACGGGACCAATGTGGGCAAAGGCGGAGAGGTCTATCGCTATCGCAACGGCTTTGTCATGGAACCACAGCATTTCCCGGATTCCCCGAATAAGCCCGAATTCCCCTCGGTCGTGCTCAGGCCGGGGCAAACCTACAAGAACACGATCATTTACAAGTTCAGCGGCAAGTAACCGACCCAATCACCGTGCTCACACTAGAAACCAACAATAGGGACCCGGAGAAATCTCATCCAAATACTTCTCATGCCTGCAGGCCAGCTGCACGCCCTCAAGGCGCTCGCGCGGTTCAAGATGATTCTCACGATGATCCGATCCTGAAACTGGATGATTTCAATCTTCCGCTGATCCGCCCCTCCCGAGCTTCGTCTTCACGCTCGCCGCAGCCGGCACCACTTTATCGATCTCCATGTTTTCGTCCGCTGAATAGAGCGTGTGGCGCGCGGTGTGGAATTCCTTGGTGGGCTTGAACACAGCCTTCGCGCTGAGCGCGGCCCCGGCGTTGTGGCGGGCGAACAGGGCTTGGAGTTCGCCGATGATCTTCTCGGCGGCGGATTCCGGGATCAGGTCGCCTTTGATCTTGAGCTCGAACGACTGCTTGAAGAACGCGGCTCCCTTCTCGCCTGTCACGCGCAGGATTGCGGCATCGTCGGTCGTGCCCCGGTAGGAATTCGAGAACCCGACCCGCACGATCTTGTCTCCCGCCTTGGCTTCGAGTGACGAGGCGACTGCCATCTGGCCGGAGTAGTGGGCGAAGTAGAACGGCTTGGCGATGGCGATCAACTCGTCCTTCTCGATCGCAAGGCTGCCCTCCAAGGCTTCAAGTTGCTCGCTCTTTTCGAGGATGCCCTCGACGAGTGCGGCCACCTGTCCGTCTGGATCTGGCAGCTCGGGATACGTCTTGGCGGCCTTTGCGGCTGGTGCTGTGGTTGCGATTCCCGCGAGGTTGATCCGCTTGAGCCCGGTTGCGGGAGCGACCGGGGCGGCAGTTGTTGTTGATGATTTGGTTTTCATACCGCCATGAGCCTCGTTTGCGCCGCTCGCGGGAATCCATCGCTGATGGGGGTGCTTGGAGGGTGCGGGCGGATTCCGGTTTTCAAATCCGAAACGGCCTGCCTATCCTGCTGCTCCACACAATTTTCCCTGCCATGGCCAATCTCACCAAACGCGATCTTGTGATGCAGATCAGCACTGAAACCGGACTCATTCAGGCTGAGGTATTCACGGTCATCCAGCAAACGCTCGACGCCATCACCGCCGCCTTGGCCTCCGGGCGCGACGTGGAGCTGCGGAACTTCGGCGTATTCGAGGTGCGTCTGACGAAATCC
>Ga0194052_1001064_pt1 | contig 16431 bp, 15 predicted proteins | sample SepL226m_MetaG_FD_160117 | JGI IMG/M metagenome (GOLD analysis project Ga0194052, IMG submission 160117) | Anoxic zone freshwater microbial communities from boreal shield lake in IISD Experimental Lakes Area, Ontario, Canada - Sep2016-L227-6m | ecosystem: Environmental > Aquatic > Freshwater >... | reverse complement strand
ACTCTTTAACCTTCCGCCTGGCGATTGGGCTGCAGGCGAGCGAGGCATTGCTGCTTTGCCAGGTCGAGAGGCAGAATTTCGTGCGGGTGTAGCTAAGGCAGTTGAGTATGCTTTGGCGCTTGGTACACCACAGTTGCATATGATGGCAGGCCTTGTCCCGGTGGGGTCGGATATCGCCATACATCGCAAAACTTATCTTGAGAATATGAAGTTTGCCGCGCAAGCCTTAGCAAAGCACAATTTAACGCTGTTACTCGAGCCAATCAATACAAGGGATATGCCTGGATATTTCTTAAACACGCAAGCGCAGGCGCATCAACTACGTGTTGAGTCCGGTGAGCCCAATGTCAAAGTGCAAATGGATTTCTATCACGCCCAAATCATGGAAGGTGATTTAGCTGAAACCTTTAAAAAATACTTCAAAGACATTGGCCATACCCAAATTGCGAGTGTGCCAAAAAGAAATGAGCCAGACGATGGCGAAGTCAATTACCCATACCTATATCAACTCTTAGATGAGATGGGTTATGAAGGCTACGTTGGTTGTGAATATCGTCCTAAAGGAAAAACGGAAGATGGTTTAGCTTGGTTTAAGGCCTTGAAGTAAGCAAACCATTTATTTTCTCCTTGTTACCAAAAGCCCTCCTAAAACCACCTTCGGGTGGTTTTTTGTTGGGGTTAGCGAATTGGTGTCGATAGTCTACTAACGGCCATAAAGAGACGCTTGTAAGAAATAAGCTTGCGCCCCTCTAAGGCGTAGGTCGCTCGTTCGAATCGTGCTGGGCAGACCAAAGGTCTGACTGGCCGATTGAATCTAGTCAAATAAACCTTATTTAAGAGCCTCAATTGATCATTTTGCTATCTGCAGAAGAACTACTTGTTTTATGCCAAGCACTATGTAGAATGAATCAGCATCTCTTCGAGCTGACTCGGCATTCTGCCAAGCCTACCGCCCCAGATTTCAAAGTTTCTATATCTCACTGCGAAAGAGAATAAAAAATGGCTTATGGAATTATTCACTTTTATCCAAACGGTACTAAAGCTCAATACGATGCTGAAATTGCAGTAGCTCATCCTCATGGTGGGGCAAGTCTTCCAGCAGGTCAGCTATATCATGCAGCTGGACCTTCGCCTGGTGGCTGGTCAGTAGTTGCTATTCATGACTCAAAAGAAAGTTGGCAGAGATTTTTAGATGGTGTTTTATTACCCACAATCCAATCACAAATTAAAGATGGGTTTACTACTGAGCCACAGGCAACTTACTTCGAAGTTGATCATCTGCAAGAGGCGCCTTGATAAGCAATCTGCAGTGCCTGTTATTACTAGATAGCTAACTTTTTTAAAACCCATAGCCACATAACTTGGTGCTTTAGAATCTTGCTGAGTTGGCCATAGACTCCACCTCAAACCATCCAACAGCCTGTAAATGCATCACTTTAGTAAACCATCAATCCGGGAAGGCAGATGTGCTTCATGGCGCCATTCCATTGGAATATTCAAGGGATGCTCTGAACTCTGTTCTGGGAAAACAATGGTCACCAGCGGCCTGGAATAATGGCACTGAAGTTAGTAATTTCTAGCTTGCCTCCACCAAATTGAATCGCTAGAGGGCCGGTTTGAAAGTTTTGATAGTCCAATTTATTTGCCACAGTAATGCCATTAAGAATCACAGTGAGCTGGTTTGATTCAGAGCTAATGAAGACCGTATTCCATTGGTTGGCCACCAGTATTTTGGGAGCCTTAATCAGCCCAATTACCGACCCAGCCCCATAGCCTTTAATGGGAACGCTAGAAAGGTTTATCTCTATAGCCGAATTTGGGGCAATGTTATTAGAGTCTAAGCAATGAGTAAATAGGCTAAATTGAGTCGCCCCATCAATTTTGTAATTGAATTGGAGTTGATAGTCAGTAAAAGGGTATTTACCCACCAACATTCCAGATCCCTGATTTACAGCAACCCCATTATTTATTGGGTACCAATTGGCGTTTCCAGTTTGATTCCAGGCAGAAGTATCTTGCCCATTAAATAAGGGAAATGATCCCCCTGCGCTAGTAACTATCGCCTGGGACATGCAGGGCATTGCCACAACAAGAGTCAAAAAACAGATCACCCAAATCAATGGGTTGATATTTGGTGATCGCCCAATAAGTTTGCTCATAGGACACATTTCAACACAAGCTAACAATTAAGACCTTCTTTACTCAGCCCAACAAATAGCGTGATAGGGGATACCCTTGCTTTCGATGTAATAACCGATAAATCATTTGACCTATAACAATATGAGGATCATGCTGATTTTAAGAAAACTCCCTCTTCGGCTTAATAGTCATTAAGCGCCATGCCTGAGAATTTGAATATAAACAGGGTCGCCTTTCAGCAAAACGTTTCGACCCTGCAGATGCATAAAACTATTCAGGAGTTAAGGGCATATGACAAAAGTCATATTTGGGTTTCTATCTGGGCTGGATTTTTTTGCTTTTGTATTAGCACTTGCTAAATTATCTTTAGTTTCTTCTACGCATTCAGATCCTAATTTTTCATATTTCTGAACATGCCTATGAATTCTATGGGCAGTCAAGTTCGCTTTGTTATATCTGCAGGAGCGATCATCGCTATGGTCGGCTGCGCATCAATGAATGGCTCAGGTGCACAAAGAAATGTGAGTTCAACAGATGATGATTCCAAGATTAGAGCAGTGCTCACTCCAAAAAAGAATATCAGTCAAGAATTAGTAAAACAGGGTGTTATTTACTTGCGCGAGGGTAATTACGAGGATGCACAAAAAGTATTTAGTGCGGCTATCAAAGTCAACCCTAATAATTCTACTATTCATGTATTAAATGGAATTAGTTACCACTTGGAGTATATGAATGGCTCCCCTGATAGTAAAGCTCTTGCAGAAACAGCATATGGACTTGCCAATACACTGGATAAACTGGATCCATTGCCCTTGGTTCAGATGGGCAGACTTCATACGGAAGCAGGTGACTATCCGCGGGCTGCAAAAGACTTTATCAGTGCGTACGCTTTAAGCCCTACCGATCAAGATGCGCTAGCTGGATTATTACAAGCATCCTTACTGCAAAAAGATTTTAAAACTGCTCTTTGGGCAGGTGATAATTTGAAGACTTTGAAAATATCGTCTGCCGATAATCAACGTCTATTGGCCTTGATGTACTCTGCCGTTGGTCAAACTGTAGAAGCCAATAAGCATTTAGCTCTGTTTGCAAAGCTAAAAGCAAACGACTCCAAAGCAATTGAGTCTCTCAAGCGTCAAGTGCAGTTTATTGAAGAGCAGCGCATTGCTTTTGCTAGTACTAAAGATAATTTAGCCCCAGTCAATATAAACATGGCTAAAGCAGATATAAACCCATCCTCGCAAAGCCCGAAGATGTTAAAAGTAGCTGCTGCTGCAGCTCGTCCACCTAAAACAACTAATCCTGCAGCCTTAGCTGAGGGCATGGCTGTAGAGCAGCAAAATAGCACCGATAGTTCTTCATCTAGTTCGGGTTCTAGTACTAGTTCAACCCCTTCAACGCCTCCACCCGCTGCCAGTGCAGGTGCTCCGGCTACAACTGGGGGTGGAGGAGGCGGGACTTATTCGGCGGTATCAATGAAAAATCAAACTGACCGCTGGTTTGATTGTGATACCAAGCCAGGTCTTGGTAAGGCGCCAGGGGGAAGTTATGGCGTCCCGGTTGGCGGTACCTCTGGTGATCAAACGCTTTATCTTGAGCCTTTGCCAAATCCATGTGCAAACAACCTTCCTAAGATGGCATCCATAGATGCCGTACTCATCAGGACGGTAGATGTGCAGGGTAGTAGTTTTGGTATTAATCTTTTAACTGGCTTGCAAATTTTTGCTGGATCACAGAGATCATCGACGACCACTACCATCGGAAATGTCTCTGGAACTTTAAATACTAATGCCAGTGTATTGGGCATCGGTAATGCAACCACTGCAACCTTAAATGGAGTTAGTGGCTTATTAAATTACACACTCAATATAGCTAATTCAACTACTACAAATACTCAAGTGGTTGCTAGACCAACACTAACTGCCCTAGATCGAATTCCCTCCACTTTTTATTCTGGAGGTGTGCAGACTGTAGGTCTTAACGGCGGCGGCGTTTCGGGCGCTCAAGTAAGCAATATTCCAACTGGGATTAGTCTCTCAGTGACGCCTACATTTATTGATGATGACACCATGATGTTGGCTGTAAAGGTTTCCCGCTCCTTTATCAATGCTTCTAGCCCGATTGGCGGATTTAACGCTGGCCTATCCGTTGCGCAGCATGCCGTTACCTCAAACGTGCGAATTAAATATGGTGAAACATTAATTCTAGATGGTTTGACTCTTAGAACCTTTTCAAAAGAGCAGGATGGGGTACCAGTTCTGCAAGATATACCCATCATTCAGTATTTTTTTAATCAGTCACAGAAGCAGCAATATGTTGAAAATGTACTTGTTATGGTTACTCCTCGCAAATTAATATCTAATGCGAATGATTTAAAAAAGATGGAAGAAGATTTTGCAAAAAGGGAGAGTGAATTAACTCCGCAAGAAAGAAATGTCTACGATTCAATCAAAAGTTATCAGGATTTAATAAAGGGCATGTATCCGAATATCAACGGTACGCTTGCAGCCTTACAAAGAGATAGCTCGTATTTTAGGCAGTTTAAATTAGCAGTTTTGTCTGATGAACAAGATAGTTGGGTTACCCAATCAAAGATGTCTAGATTTCTAAATAGCGTTGGCGACACATTGTATTTCACAAAGTAAAACTCATTATTACCAATACGTCTTATGCATTTCTTAACTAGTTTTAATTCCTATAGGGGTATGCCATGAAACTTTATAAATTAATGTTGCTAAGTATTATCTTGACCAGTTCAACAGCATTTGCTGCTGATCAAATTAATTTAAGTGTGTCAGATCGAGCCTATTTACTAGCCCAAAACGATACCAGAAATCCCACTGATCGACGTCTTGATCCGATTGAACAGAGGCGAGATGCAGACAAAGCAAAAAAAACTGATTCTAGTGACAGTTCATCGTCTAATAAAGGAGCAACTAAGGCTGCTATAGCTGTTTGCTCTGGTGAGTTTGCTTTTTGCGCCTCTTCAACCTGCGTGAAAACTGGCAAGCAAATTACTGTCAAAGAAAATGGCGGAAAGACTACAAAGCAATATCCTGAAGTCGTTTGTAAATGCCCGATTATTACCAAGAAAATTGCCGTTGAACAAAATGGCCAGCCCTTGGTCGGCATTGCTGCATTAAATGAAGGCAATATGAATGGTTCATGCGCACCACCAGCTGCTGGTAAAGTATGGTCTTACTTTTCTAATGCAATTACCACCTATCCCCAAGAGAGTGCCGGTTTTGAAAGTAAGCCCGCCGTTTCTCAAAGCTGCCCTGCTAGCGATGGCGGAGGTTCAAATTGCTGGAGCTACTTATGCACTATTGATCCAAAAGTGGTTAAAACAAGTACTGGTGACGTTCGAACAGCTTCTTGTACATGCCCGTTCAATGAGGGTCTGTTTGGAAGTAAAGCCCTTAAAACTTCTAGCTATACAACCTTTGCAGGTACCTATTCGTCGCAACCCAGCAGTGCCTGTAAACAAGCTCCAGTTGGATTTCCAAACCAGTTATTGCAGTAGGGTTTTGGTGTTCAGGTTTGTTTCTATGGATATACAGCGTGAGCCAGATCCTAAGGGTGATTGGGTGTAGGTAGTCCTATCTGGTAAATATTTATCCTATAAGACTTATTAATATCTAATCGTAGCGATAAAGAACCCTTGAGTTACTCAAGGGTTCTTTATTTTCAGTCTCCCAAACTAAATCAGGTTAGATTCTAATTTGTCGGTTTACCCGACAAATTAGACACTAGACCATTCAACCGCCTGTGAATACCACCTAATATCCATGGCATTCCACTCCGAACCAAGATTCTCAGTGCCCAAGCCGAAATCACCACGATGAAGGACTTGTTCGAGAGTTTTATCTTCTCTTAAAATACCTTGCACTAAAGCATTGACTGGGGAGGAAACATAAAGCGAGTTAGCCATAGACTCTTATAATTATTAAATTGTGGTCTTATTTTGTTTCAAAGAAAAAATGAAAGATCTTTTGAGCCAATGCTTTGATCTGACTAAATTGAGATTTTATTTCATCCTCGCTACTTGCTGCTTTTTCGTTTTTAGCTTTGCGATCTGCAAGCACTTGAGAGATTTTTTCAATCAATATTGGGGATGCAGTAAGGAAGGGTACAAGATTACCCTTTGTGACTTCTAGCAAAATACCGTTCGTTTTAGCGTAAACGTTTGCGGAGCGAGGTTCACCCGTCAATAAAGACATCTCCCCCACGCAGTCCCCTGGCCACAAGGTGGCAACGATTAAATCTATCCCATCTTTTCCAGGGATGCCCACCTCAAGATGACCTTCAGAGATGAAATACATACTCTGCGCCAGTTCCCCATGCTTGATTATCTGATCTCCAGACTCAAAAGGAACTAAATGCACTACGGATGCTAATTCCTGAATCTGATTTTCATCCAATACTTTCAGAATGGAAGATTGATAAATATCCAACAGCCTTTGCTTGGCATCTGATTTTCCAATACTAGGACGATAAATCTCAATATCGGAATTCAAGTTAATGGCAGCTGCATTAAAGATATGCAGTAAAGCTCCATAAACTGAATTGCTTGAGGAGAGGAAGGAGAGGCTTGGGTGACATTCGTAGCTAATACCGTAAGAAATGGCGCCGCCAGTGATCTCTTGAATTTGGCAGGAATAGCCTAGGTAAAAACGCTCATCTTTAGAGATTAAATATTGCATGCTGTTATTCATCATGCTCAAGACTTTATTACTATCATTTTGAGAGGTTAAATTAAAAGTGCAACGGCGCTTTACACCGCGTTTAGTAGGCTGCTTACTGAGGTTGATGTACTTCCAATTTAAAAATTGACGCGTCGGGATGCGGATCAAATAGGCAAACTTGTCTTCAATAGTGACCATTCGATGGTCAATTTGAGTAACCCTATAGACATCTTTTTCTTCATTGACTTGAATGTAATCATTAATGCTAGCCAAATGATCAGTCTGAATCTGAATGCTTGCGGTAACGTCTGAAATCCATTCACGAAAGATATATGCCGCACCGATACCAACTGCACCAGCAGCGGCTAAGATATGAGAAAGGCTGTGGTCATAGAGCAGAATAAAGCCGATCAAACCGACGATGCCATAAGTTGAGGTAGTCATCGCCATCACAGCGATTTCCGGAATCTGGAAGCCCTTCAATTTGTGATTAATGGAGGTCACCGTTGTGCGGATTGACATGTCAATGCTCAGACCAAAAATCACAAACTGAAGTACCGCTAATGCAGTAGTGAGGTCGATATTTAAATCTTTTGATAAATCAACTACCATCCATCCCCAGTAGCTACCTATTTTTTTCTCTAACCACCAAGCAAAAACAATGTTGGAGGCAAGCAGAATAGCTAATAGAGGTTTTGGTAAGGAAAAGAATTTATGATCGTTCATATTAATGGCGTTAATTAATTTATTGTTTCAAGATGAGTAACAACTAAATAGAATCTATCGTCGACCGTTCAAGAAGTAGGTCATGATTTTTCCCAGACCTTTGCACTCCATTAATTCACGCTCCTCTAAATTGAAGCTAGACTGCAATAAGGCTTGGGTTGAGGGAGAGATCTGAATTCTTCCCTCTACCGAGGTGGACTCCATTCTGCTTGCAGTATTCACGGTATTACCCCAGAGGTCATAGGAAAATTTAGTAAAGCCTATCACCCCTGCTACTACTGGGCCAGAATTAATACCGATGCGCATATTAAGGGTCATCCCATAGGCATCATTAAACTCTTTTAAGTCAATAAACATGCCCAATGCCATATCGGCAACTATTTCTGCGTGATCAGCACGAGGAATAGGAATTCCTCCAACAGCCATATAGGCATCCCCAATGGTTTTGATCTTTTCTAAGCCTAGATGCTCCGCGCGTTGATCGAACTTGGTAAAAAGTGAATTTAGTAATTCCACCAACTGACCAGCGGTTTTTTCTGAAGACATTTTAGTAAAGCCAACGAGATCACTAAATAACACCGTAGATTCTGGATAGGATCCTGCTATATTTTTCTCACCCTTCTTCAAGCGATCTGCAATTGGCTTTGGCAGAATATTGAGCATCAACTTTTCTGTCTTAAGTTGCTCCACATGCAGCAACTCTTTTTCTGTTTGCAATTCCACAATGCGCTCACGATCGATATCACGCAACCGCTTCTTTTCCAATGAAGAATAGACTCTCGCCCTGAGAAGAATGGGGTCAAATGGTTTGGGGAGGTAATCCTCTGCCCCAATTTGAATACACTCCACCGTCTTGGAAAATTGCTCACCACCAGAAATCACAATAACTGGCAAGTAGGATAGCACTGGATCAGATTTAATTAACTTCAATACATCTAAACCATCTAGCTCAGGCATTTCCATGTCCAGCAACATTAAGTCAAATGGCTCTGCTCTAACCCGCTCAACTGCTTCAGCCCCATCAGTAGCCTCCTGAATATTGGTAATCCCCACCAAATTAAGCTCACGAATTAATAGTTTTCTCAGCGTCCTACTGTCATCGACCACTAAAACCCGCATGCCCTGCATTTGATCTATTTGGGATGCCTGGGATGTAATTGAAGATGTATATTGGTTCATGAGCTTATCTTTGTAAAGAAACTAAACTTTCCAACGCGGTGAGGGGCAAAAGTAGCATCCCCAATGAGTGACTCTGCTGCTCCCAACATTAAATAACTTTGGTCATCTAATAATTTTGTACGAATTTTCCGCAATACATCTTTCTTCGTCTCAGGCAGAAAGTAGATTAAGACATTCCTAATAAGTATTAAATCAAAAGTTTGAATCTCATGCAAAGACTCAATTAGGTTGACATTAAAGAAAAGAATCATTCTCTTTAAGCTGGGGTCGGCAACATAATCACCTACACTATTAACGCTAAAGTATTTCTCAATTAATTCATGGCTTAGTCCTCTGTGAATTTCTGTAGGATTGTAAGTCCCCGCTTTTGCTTTTTTAATGGCATCTTTGCAAATATCACTAGCCCGAATTTCAATATCCCAGCCACTCATTTCTGGAAAATACTCTTTCAATAAAATCGCTAAACTATAAGCCTCTTGCCCAGTAGAAACTGATGTGCACCAAATTTTGAGGTTTTTTTGATTTTTCTTCTTCTCAAATAGATTGGGTAATGCTGTTTCTTTAAGGCCGGTAAAAAAATGATCGTCCCGAAAAAACATGGTCTCATTGGTGAGCAGTGACTCAAAGGCCAGCCAATGTAATGGGCTTAAGGGCGTTGAATTGAGATGTTGAATCAGGCTACCATAATTTGGATACCCTGTGGCGCGTGCAATTGGGGACAAACGAGAATCTAGCAAATATTCCTTGGTGTCATCCAAGGCAAGGCCCACGTTCTCACGCAACATCTTAGTGAAGTCTAGAAAAGCTTGTTTGCTAATTAGCAAAGAGCCACTCGTTATTTGCACGTTAATCTCTCGATTTCCTGGGATACCAAATCCAAGGGTAAAACTACTTGGGCTAAATTTGCTTTGACAATAGCTCCAGGCATTCCCCAGACAACACTACTACTTTCATCCTGAGCAATAATCTTGCCCCGATTTTTTTGAATCTCATAAGCCCCTTTAAGACCATCAATACCCATGCCAGTGAGGATCAGAGCCAATAAACCTGGTCCATAAACTTGAGCTGCACTTCTAAATAGCACATCGACTGCAGGCCGACAAGAATTCTCCAGAGGTCCATCGTGTAACTGAATGCTGACATCGGAGCCTATTTTTACGAGCGCCATGTGCATCCCACCAGGAGCCAAATACACCATACCCGGTTTTGCTATTTGGCCATCATAGGGCTCTTCCACAACCATACAGCCAATCTCAGTCAAACGTGTCGCCAAGAATTCTGTAAATTTAGGAGGCATGTGTTGCACTATAAAAATAGGCACACTAAGTGGCTTTTTCCATTCTCTAAAGAGCTGCATTAGGGCAGCCGGCCCACCCGTCGAAACACCAATACAAAGAGCCTCTACCTTATCTTGCTCATGGAGGGTGGTATTTATTTTTGTAGCAGAATAGTGCGTATCTACGAACCCCTTTGCGAATGACGGCCCTGCTTTGCGGGCATGCAAATTGCGAATTTTGGGTAATAGCAACTCTTCAACCGCTTTCATAGCCTCATCTAAATCACCCATGTTGGCAGGCTTAGGAAGGTAATCACTTGCTCCACTAGTGAGCGCATCAATAGTAACGGCCGCTCCTTTTTGCGTCAAAGAGCTAAAGATAATGATGGGAATTTGAGAATTAAATTTTCGAATGGTTTTTAGCGCTTCGATACCATCCATGACGGGCATCTCTACATCTAGCAGGATCAGGTCGGGAGGGTTCTTACGTACAAATTCCACACCCAATAAGCCATTTGCAGCAGTACCAACTACTTCTATATCACTCTGCTTTGCAAGAACTGTAGAGATTATTTTTCTAACGACAGCTGAATCGTCAACAATGAGTACTTTGATTTTTTTATTTTTAGAAATGATTTCTTGCATAGTTTAATGATGTAATGGCAGAACATCTACACTAGCAGGAATACTTGCATTACCTGTGAGATGCTTAATAAATAAATTGGGGTCAATCACAATTAGCAAAGAATCCGCAAGTTTATGAGCACCAACGACTGCATGGCGAATATGCACTGGAAAATTACTTGGGGGGGTTTCAAACGCACTTGCACGCAGCGCAAGAATGTCCCCCACCTTATCGACCAGTAAAGAAATTTGCGAGGAATCGACCTGCACAATAATGCTGACGGCCTCGCTGAGATCCTGCTCACTTACAACGCCCAGAAGGCTACTCATATCAAATGCCACGATCAGTTGACCGCGTAAATTTAAAATGCCTTTGATCGCCTCAGGGGCACCTGGAACCCGAGTGAAATCAGCATTTCGATTGATCTCTACAACTTTCTCTGCCGGAATACAAAATTGATTTTTTCCAATAAAAAAGGTGAGGTAATGATTGTTCATTACTCAACCACCCCTTGAATGTCGATCACCCTAGGATAAATAGTAGTAGAGTCATGCGCGTTGTGCATCGCGATCACCTCTTCTAAATCTAGGACATTAATCACTTCATCTTTATATATGACGCAGCCCTTGATGCCGCGTTGAGGGGATGAGAGTTCATGCATTTTTATTGGCACTTGAATAATGTCATGCACTTGCTTGACCACTAGTGCATAGATCTTATGATTGATATTGCAAGTTAAAACAGGGGAGACTGCCCCATCAGCCTGACGCCCTGTATCAGAACCGCTGACATACTCTTGCAGCCTCACCACATGCATCAGTTGATCTTGATAAAAAACCACTTCCTTATTACCATTTTCCTGAAAGTGCGTAGAACTCAGCATGAGGATGTGCTCTATATCCTGCAATAGCAAAGCAATGCGAGAAATGCCGGGTAGCTCAAACAACAGCATTGATACTTCTTCCTCGGCAATCCGAATAGGAGCCTCTGGAGGGGGTATCGGCTTAGCCTGAATCCTGCCTACTAAACCAGACTCCGCTGCAATTCCATCCACATCTAAGATCAGGGATACTCGGCCAGACCCTAATATCGTTGCGCCAGCATATTTCGGTAGATTGTTCAGTAAAGGACCCAGCGGCTTCACAACCACATCTTGGATATTAAAAATACCATCTACAATTAGACCAAACTGAACGCCGCTAGATTGAACCACTACCATATTAATTGAGGCTTCATGGGTCATACCCGCTTTACCTAGCTTTAATTCTTCGTTTAAGTACAGAACTGGAACTAAGTTCTCACGCAGACGGTAAACAGGAGTCCCGTAGAAATCCTCCAGTAGATTTTCATTCTTACCATACGATAGTCTGACCAATTCTAGAATTCGATTTTGCGGAATTGCATAGGTCTCATCTTTGGAACCAATCAACAATGCCGGCATAATAGCTAAGGTCAGCGGAATTTTCAATCGAATCGTAGTACCTACATTTGACTCGCTATCAACCTCAATCGAGCCCCCAATGTTTGTAATATTATTTTTGACTACATCCATACCAACACCCCTACCTGAAACACTAGAGATATGTTCTTTAGTGGAAAATCCAGGTAAAAATATCAGCTCGGTTAATCCTTCTTTTGATAAACTCTCAGCGTCTTGAGGGCTGAGTAGCTTTCTGTCGATGGCACGATTACGTACTCGCTCGTAATCAACTCCGGCACCATCATCGGAAATCTCAATCACCACCATACCATTTTGATGAAAAGCCATGAGCTGAATATTGCCGACCTCTGGCTTGCCTTTTAATTTGCGCTCTGCGGGAATCTCAATACTATGGTCAATACTGTTGCGCAGTATATGAATCAAGGGATCACGAATGGCGTCCAAGAGCGCCCTATCTAACTCCGTCTCAGATCCCAATTGCGTCAAATGAACTTGCTTATTACATTCGTGGGATAAATCGCGCACTAGTCGTGAAAATTTTGACCAGACATAGGAGATAGGTTGCATACGCATCTTCATCATGCGCTCTTGCAATTCAAGCGTGAGCAAATCAATACTTCTTACGGTTTTGGAAAAATTTAAATCCTTAGAATCGTTTGCAAAAGGCAATAAGCGATTGCGAGCTAAAACCATTTCACTTGTCAGATTCATCAAACGATCAAGGGTATCTAAATTGACTTTTACTGGTGCGGTGACATCGTATAACTTTTCAGAGACGGGCGCATCTGCCACGAGAGTGGCCGCTCTATCAATGATCACTTCCGAATCGAAAAAGGATGGAGCGGGAGCTACCTCGAATATAACTTCAATCACAGGCTCAATCTTTATTTCAAGGTTTGGAGTGGTCGCTAGATTTTTTGCTAAAACCTGTAGTTGCTCTATTAATAGTTGGTCCTCACCAGCTGGTTCTGACTGATTAGCTTCAATACCCTCAATAATGACTCTAAGAACATCCACAGTGTCTAGTAAGCGGTCAATCTTTTCTGGATCCAATTCAATTTGCCCATCCCGAATTTTGCCAAGCAGGGACTCACCTGCATGGGATATCTTTTCAAGCCTTTTAAAGGCAAAAAACCCACTACTCCCTTTTAGGGTATGCAAAGCACGAAAGATATTTCCAATGAGCTTTTTATCCCCTGGAAACTGCTCTAAACGAATAAAATCAGCATCCAGAAGATCGAGTATTTCCCGCGCTTCTAGAATAAATTCCGATAGAATTTCGTCATTATTTTCCATATAGGACAATATTAATACACATCGCCCTAGCCAAGGGCGATAGAATAAGGTGCGATGCTATCTTGGTGCTAGACTCCCCACAGAGTGGTCCAAATCTGCGGACAACCCTTAACTTGAAATGACGAACTAAATGCTCAAATCGATACTTAATCAGATTGAAAAGAAGACAGTAAGAACGAAATTATTCATCGGTTTTTCCATTATTTCTTGTTTCACCCTCATCATTGGCGGCATATCTATATATGCCTATCAAATCCTAGCTAAAGATACCCATTGGCTCTATTTCCAAAGCACCCTGGGAGTGAGTAGCGCTCAAACATTGCGCGCCGATCTAAATTCCTTTAACTCTGATGTCGGCTACCTTTTATTAAATAGTGGAACCACAAAATCAGATCGATCAAGCTCTGGTGCCGACAAAATATTGGCCCATATTAATCAAATCAAAATTAATATCAAAAATGATTTAGTTGAGCTTGATAAAACTGTTAGTAGGCCTGTTGTTCGCGCTGCATTTGATGAGGTCAATCAAAATATCGATCGCTACTCCACATTAATGGATCAAGTGCTTATCCTAAACAAAGCTTCCAATGCCCAAGCAATACAGGCATTAATGGACCCCGAACTCCAGACCCTTCAAAATAAAATTTTTACTCCATTAGACAAGTTGATTGAACTAAAACTAGCTAGTGCGAAAGGTAAATTTGAAGAATCTGTTCGCACAAAAGACGATGTTATCTACTTGACCATTGCCGCAATTCTCATTAGCTTTGGATTGAGCACCTTGATTGCTTTAATGGTGAGAAGAACTATTATCAATCCACTGCACTCCTCTAAAAACTCCATTAATGACTTGGCGGAGTCCAAACTGAATCGAACTATTGCCAATATGGATCATGATGGCGTAGTGGGACAAATTAATAAATCAGTCTTGGTATTGCAAAATAATTTGCGCAGCGCTATTAAAGACATTAGTGATAATGCGTTGGTGATTAGTAGTTCTTCTGAAGAGCTAGCTGCAGTCAGCGCACAACTCAGTAGTAGTGCTGAAGAAACCTCCATACAAGCCAATGAGGTTGCTAAATCTTCCAATTTGGTGAGCCATAATACCCAAACAGTTGCAGCCTCTACGGAAGAGTTTGGCGCAAGCATTAGAGAAATTTCAATTAACGCTACTGAAGCCTCTAAAGTCGCTCATCAGGCTGTTCAAATTGCCGATAAAACCAATCATCAAATGGAGAAGTTAAAACATAGCAGTATTGAGATTGGCCAAATTCTGAATGTAATTTCTGGGATTGCTGAACAAACAAATTTACTCGCTCTCAATGCCACGATTGAGGCAGCACGTGCAGGAGAGCTTGGTAAAGGGTTTGCGGTAGTCGCAAACGAAGTTAAAGATTTAGCACGCTCCACCGCTAGCGCTACCAATGAAATTGGTAAATCGATTTCAGTGATTCAGACCGATGCCAATAGCGCCATTGAGTCGATCGTGGAAATTACCCAGATCATTAAACATATTAGCGATATCTCCAATATCATTGCTGCTGCCGTAGAAGAACAAGCCGTAACTGTAGGCGAAATCTCTCGCAGTATCTCAGGCTCTGCGATTGAGTCTGCCACTATTACTGATACGGTTCAGTCTGTTGCCATGGCTTCTAAGAATGTTACAGAAGGTTCTTCTGAGATCCAAAAATCTTCAGCAGAATTGGCTAGAGTCTCTGCAAGACTGAAAGATTTAGTCTCTAAATTTGAGATTAGCTAAAGCAGAAATCGAATTCAGCCTAATTTGCTCAACCCTCAATGCTGTAGCATGAGGACTCATAAATCTCAGATTCTCTAGAAATTTAATACGCCCCCTACTACTTTTAACTGATTCAGCCCTAGACGGGTTTGCAATCCTCCACTCTTCTCCTAGACGTGCGCCTAGTTGCTGACCCTTAACGGGAAGCACGCTAGCAATAAGATCTGCCTCAACAAGCAGCATGGCCAAACAGTCCTCATGAGAAGCTTCCTGATTAATAAATTTAGTTAGTAGTGCGGGATAAGCAGCAGGGTCTGTGGCCATAATCCAAGGCGACAGTTGAGTAAAAATTGATTTTTTTAGATTATCATCTATCTGAGCATGATTGAAAAAAACTTCCAACAGCGCCAGACTATTTTTTTCAATTTCAAATGGTGCTTTATTAATTAAGCCAGGGTGGCAAAAATCATGACCAATTGCTGCTAATAGCAACAACCAGTTTTCTTTTCTCGAGGATTCCCAAGGATTTTCTGGTGCTTGTCCTGAGCTAAAACACTGATCCTGCATGAGTAAACATGACAGCATCAAACAAACATCTTTTAAATGCTGGCGAGAATGATAGGCGGGCTCAGCTTTAGAGATTGATAGAGCATCAATCTCTTTAGCCAAAACTAAACAAAGGGGCTTGTAAGGATTATCAAGAAAGTTTTGGGAGTGCCAAAATGGGGACTCCAAAATCTCATGCACAACAGCATAAAAACCACCCTCGACATGGTCGGTGAACTCTAGGACCTCTTCGATATACCCAACAGTACAAGAGGATCGAGCGGGGTTTAAAAAATTGGCAATTGTAGGCGCTGCTCTATCCATCTGAGTTTGTCTATCCTTTAACGCACGTTAAGCGTAATGATACCGATCACCAGAAAGTACTCGAAAGACAAAAAATTTTCATTATTCCTGATTCTATTAGTGGCCGATAGGAGATAGTTTTTCCCTGCCGCCAAACCTGTAGCTCCACCGCCAAAGCTTCCCACCAGCAGTGGTGATCCACAAATACTGACCTTCGCCATCACTACGCTGAAAATCCTTGGCGGCTGGCTTAAGTTTTTTAATTTCTGTATCAGTTAACGCCATCAATCCACATCCTGCAAATAAGTAGAAAAAATACCCCCAAGAAAATAACTTAATACCCCTGTAAATACCCCTCAGAAGGTCTGGTTTTTATTGTATGTTATTGGATGATAAAAAACAAAAAGCCTTGTAAATACAAGGCTTAGAAGTTTATTTGTAGACTTTACTGAACTTTAAAAAACTTAATATTGGCGG
>Ga0194052_1001063_pt1 | contig 16438 bp, 17 predicted proteins | sample SepL226m_MetaG_FD_160117 | JGI IMG/M metagenome (GOLD analysis project Ga0194052, IMG submission 160117) | Anoxic zone freshwater microbial communities from boreal shield lake in IISD Experimental Lakes Area, Ontario, Canada - Sep2016-L227-6m | ecosystem: Environmental > Aquatic > Freshwater >... | reverse complement strand
GACCAGTATTGTCAGTAGTTGAACTTGGATTCGTAGGAGCTCAATTTTCAGCCGATCTTTCAGAGGCACAAAAAATAAAAATGACAAATATAGAAAGAGGAAATCGAAAAGAAGATGAAGCATATTTTGAGGTAACAACAGGAACACTAGGTGCTCTTGCAGGTGCTTGTATGTTTATCCCTTGAGCATGATGGATTGCTGCAGGAGCGATGGTTGCATTTATGGCTATCAAAGAAATTGGATCGAGCTATTACAAAGATATTGAAAAGTTCAAACAAAATTATGCAGATTTTGTAAAGATGGAATTGCCTGAAGTAAAACAGAGATTAGTCACTGTCAATGCATGGGGACAGGGAATCGATAGAAGCTTTATAGAAAAATTTGCTGGCTTCAAAGACTTGTGGTTTGTGCCAATGCTTTGACAACTTGCTGTGTTAGGTGATAGCTCTGTAGAGCAAAAAGCAAAGGGAGAAAAATGAACAACAAATGATGCCATCAAAGCGCTTATGTATCTTGAAGAAATTCAAAAGAATCCTCGAGCATCATTAGATCTCAATAGTCCAGATATCTTCAACAATCCAGAAGCTCAGCAGCAAGTGCAGGAGGCAAAAAAATCAGTAGATGCTATTGTAAAGAAGAGATTTGAATATATCCAAAATAATTATATTGCGAAAAATAAACCAATTATAGAGGTATCTTCTCATCAAAACGAAACAGCAATTGCTTCTTTAGATCATTTACTAGAGGCATCAACGATATACAATGTTATCAGTCAGGATGAATCATATACAAACAAAAATGATGTTGCTGGATATATCCCCTCACTAGAAAATCATCTTAAACAAGAAAACGCTGAAGCATTCAAAACATTCGAAAACTTATTTGCTTCAAAAAAATCTGAGCTTTTCTTGTTCTATGCTCAGTTACCATATTATAAACAGCAAAGCAAAGATCATCCAAGCGAAGAATGAGATACCGCAATACAAAGAAATATTGAGTATTTTGAAAAATATATTCAATATAAAATGATGGGTAAGAATATTTGAGAGTGGCCAAAGTTAGATATAGATCCTCAAAAAATTGATTACAATCCTATCCATGAATTTTTATCTAGTTTTGTAGTGAATGCCTCCAAGATAACTGCCACAGAGCTGACAGAGAGAGCAGATTTTTTGACGGACGATCAGCTAAGATTAAGATATGGTGTCTCCTTAAATATAGGGCAAAACATTTTATTCGATATTGCCACCAAGTGATTAAAAAATTATACAGGACAAAATGATCTCACTTCACTTAAAGCATTTTTTAATGAAGGAAGTAAAGATGTCCATGGAGTGTATTGTAGTGGAGACGAACGATTTATCAATGAAGCTTCTTCAGGCATAATAGAAATGTTTGGAAACGATAATTTCTTTGCTAAAGATACCGCACTTGATAATGTTATGAATATAAACAAAATGAAAGAGTATATAGATGCTTCAGCAACGGATCGAAAGACTTCTCACATGATAAAAGAATCTTCTAACAATGAATATGCGAAAACGTTTGCAGGAATTATCAACGAACATTTATGATATAGAAATAAACAAGCAGCAATTAGACAACAATTGATTCAGTATATCAAACAAAACGCTACTGCAAAAGAGTATATAAAACTTCCTTTAGAACTTGTGCTTACTTGAACAAAAGCAGGAATATCTTGATTATGAGCATGTGCATTTAGAGTAGAAAATAATACCATCCGTTATAGAACAAAATTCTCATGAACAGAATCATCTCTTTAACCCTTATATCGAGAAACAATGCCAAAAGAAACCTTACAACAAGAACCCTCTGCTCCAGAGAAAAAAATAGAATCTCAAGCGGATATAAAATGAGAAACTTCTCCTGAGCAAGAAAAACTTGCAAAGCTTAAAGATGAAGTTGCTGATCTTTATGTACGTAAAATTCTCAATAAAAAGAAATGAGGATTGGTGGGACTCTGAGCATCATTAGGGCTAAATATCAATCCCATGAGAAAATGGGCAAAGGACTATATTTTGCAAGAAGATGCTGATTGAGAAACAGGCGAAGATACAGATGATTTAGATCTATCCAAAAAACTTTCCCAAAATATCGACGCAAAGGTAAAACAAGCCAAAGTAAGTGCACAGACGGCAATCATGGCTAAACTTCCAGAAGACGGAATGTTTTCCTATAAACAAGAAGACTTAGATGCAATGAAAGAACTTTTACAGAAAACCACGACGGAAAAAGAACTGACCGACCTTAAAAAAGCAATCAAGAAAGGACAGGATCCTACCAAAGAAAAAATCCAGTCTACTCCTACTTCTCCCAAAAGCGTAGCAGAGAAAACCTCAGACATCTCCCTCGCGAGAGTAACAGAAGCCGGAGCTTTGCTCGGAGGAACACTGGTCGTTATTACGCAGGCGGATCTTGATATCCTCCAATCAGAAAAAGGAAAAATAAAGCCAGAAATTACAGGTGATTTTGCTTCTATCAAGAAAATAAAAAATAGTAAAGGAGCTGTCATCCTCGAAGGAACAGGGGAGACTCCCTATATTCACAAAGACATTTGGGATGATATAGTGACGCTCGCACTTTTGTTTTATACAAAAACAGGCCAAGCATTATCATTAAATAGCACCTTTAGAACTCACACTCATCAAGAAGAGCTCAAGAAAGAAAAAAAAGATCTCGCTGCTGAACCAGGACATAGCGGACATGAAACAGGTCGTTCTTTCGACGTCAATGCACAGGATAAAAATGAAAAAGCTATCTGAGGAATTGCAGGATTTAGAGAACTTGCACAAAAATGTCACTTCAAACCATTGAAAGGTGAAGATCGGCATTTCGATCATGAAAGCTTACCCAAAGATAGCGATCGCCCAGCAATAGCACAAGCATTGGATAAAGAGTATCAGGAAAAACTCGCAGCATAGAAGGGAGTGAATAGTGTATAGTTAATAGTGAATAGTGTTGGAGTCTTTTGTATAAAAAGTCCTTCGCTCTTTACTGTTAGTTATTAGTTATTAGTTATTAACTCTCTTCCTACATATTCTTAATCACTTTCTTGACCACGCCAACCACCTTAGCTTCATCGTATTTATCTATTTCTACCTTATCGAAAAACCTATTTACGGACTCAAGAAATAATTTTCCATCCGTTTTTACTATCCTTTTGAGCTTGGGAAGATTATTATGGATAACGAAAACATAGTCTGAAGGATCGTAGGCGTCCTGTTGTTTGACGAGGACGAGATCTCCGTCTTGGATTTTGGGCTCCATACTATTTCCCTTTGCTCTTACAAAGAAACAATTACTGATATCACTCAGTCCGAGTGTAGCTATAGTTACCGGCATCTTCTCTTGTGAATATTCATCAAGAATTTTTTTCCCTTTATTTCCACACTGAGCAAATCCATAGATAGGAAGCTGAATCACGTCGTTGAACCTATCGCCAAAGCTTTCTCTGACTAATCTATATCCTGATTCATCTTTGACGAAATACCCTTTCAGAACGAGCTGATTGAGTTTATTTAATATCGTTTGTGGATGATTAACATCTAGTGCAACAGCAATCTCTCTAAGTGTTATATTCTCCTCATGAGTATTCCTTTTGAAGAATGCAATGAGTGCTCTTTGGATAGGATCGAGGTCTTTAGTAAACATAGGGATGGAGTTAGAAGGGTAAAATAGATGCTCAATATTCTCCTCACTCCATTAAGTATCGCTTTTCCTCACCCCCCAACCCCCTCTCCTTCTGAGAGGGGGAGTCTTGAGAGCTAAGACTCCCTCTCCGTATGGGAGAGGGCTGGGGTGAGGAGATGTGAATTACAAGTCGGGCGAGGAAAAATAAATGAGAAAAAGTATTTATTTCATTTCCATTATAATCATCTCCTTGACGCTGTCAAGAGCACTTTGACAAAATCAATACTATTTTTGACAGATTGAAAGATGGTAGATGAGCATACCAAAAAAATCTCTTGATTTTCTGAAAACTTTCTATAAAATTCATTCCGTTGATGAAAAATAGTATTTGCTTTCTTATCCGATAGCTATCGCGAAAGAATGGATATTGTTTGTCACAGATTGCTACAGGTTGTTCCAGGTTGCCACAAGTTGTTTTATTTGATGGTGATAGAAATGTGAAGGAGATTTGAAGAGCTAACGATACGAAAAGAAACTCAAGAACTGATACATGACCTATGAAGAATATTTTACTCTCCTTCATTCAAAAATTATAGCTTTCAAGACCAAATAATGAGGGCTGTAATATCTATAGGGAATAATATTGCCGAGGGTAATGAAAGGGGGTCAGATAAAGATTTTACAAAGTTTCTTTATTATGCAAAATGATCCGCTGGAGAAGTAAGAAGTATGTTATACTCTGCAAACAATTTTCACTATATTACTCAGGAACAGTTTGATGTATTTATAGAGAGATGTCTCAGAATGAATACAAAGATAAGTAACCTCATTACAAGTTTAAGAAAATAAAAACTAACAACATGCGGCTATGTGTGGCCACATGAGGCAACATGAAGCACCGATTCAGTTTTACACTATTAACAATATACGACTATGACAACAACGACATCCGCAAAGACGGGAAAACAAGAATTACAAGATGCTTTCAAAAGCATTGAGAAGCAATTTGGTAAGTGAGCCATCATGAGGATGGGAGACAATGCAAATGTAGGTATGGTAAGTACCTTCCACAGTGGATCCTATGTCCTTGATCTGATTCTCGGTGGTGGTTATCCAGAAGGAAGAGTAGTAGAAATTTATGGACCAGAATCGAGTGGAAAGACAACAATTGCTCTTCATGCTATCGCAGAGATCCAAAAGAGAGGAGAGATAGCAGCATTTATCGATGCTGAGCATGCTCTTGATCCCCAATACGCCAAGAAATTAGGTGTTGATGTAGATAACTTATTATTATCTCAGCCAGATTTCGGAGAGCAAGCATTACAAATTGCTGAAGAATTGGCAAAGTCAGGAGCAGTGAAATTGATCGTTATTGATTCTGTTGCAGCATTAGTGCCCAAGGCAGAAGTAGAAGGAGATATGGGAGATTCCTATATGGGACTCCAAGCAAGGATGATGTCTCAAGGACTCAGAAAATTATCTGGAGTACTTGCAAAGACAGGGACCACGTGTGTGTTTATTAATCAAATCCGTATGAAGATCGGAGTGATGTTTGGTAATCCAGAAACAACTCCAGGAGGAAACGCTCTCAAATTCTTCGCATCTCAGAGAGTAGAGATTCGTAGAGGTGACAAAATTTTATTAGACAAAGAGCAAGTTGGCTACCTTGCAAAGATCAAGATCGCAAAAAACAAAATTTCTGCTCCATTCAAGACAGCTGAATTGCCAGTAAAACGAGGCATCGGATACGACAAAACCGCAGATATTGTAGAGGCTGCAAGTGCCCTCAAATTGATCAATAGATCAGGAGCTTTTTATACTTTCGGTAGCCAGAAATTCCAAGGAAAAGAAAAATTTGTTGCTGCTCTAGATAGTGATGAAAAGACCAGAAAGTCTCTAGAAAAAGATATTCAAAATAAAATCAAAGACATGAGAATGGGAAAGAAAGTTCTAGATGACGAAGCCCTTGTTGCTATCGAAGCAGAAGTAGAAGAAGACAATATCGATCCAGCATCATTAGGAGAAGTGATAGAATAAAATTTATTTGTCTTTATTGGTATCATGGGAGAGAAAACACTTCTTGCATTTATTGCAAGTGCGCATAGACATACCTATGCAGCGCCTTCAGAAGTCAAGAAACTATATAAATGCGAGCATCCCATCTTAGCAGGGCATAAGGATTATGATTTTACGCAAGGAGATTGGCGCTATCATGATTCTTATGCAGGGAGCACTCGGGCTCCGGGAAGAGAAGTAGTATTTTTCCAAGAAAACCCCGTTCGATCTATGGCATACCAAGGATATCACAATCCAAAATATGATGAGACATTCTTTCAGGAGCAAGCATTTCCATTTCTTGGTAGAGCCTTGATGAATTTTGACAATGCAACGCCCTTTAGATGACCCAATAGTTTCGCCGAGGGAGATTTTCATTACATATTTGATATGGAAGGCGATTATCAGTATTTCAAGGGACAAGAAAAAATATTCTACCAAGAAGAGATTGTATTTACTCAAGATGTAATGGGATCGTTGATCAAATAGAAAAATAGAATTTTTGAAAACAAAAAACGCCTGGGTGGGGCGTTTTTTTATATATAAGCATACATGATGACTATTTTTCTACCGTGAAGGAAAGTTTAGCTATCTTTTCTCCACCAAGTGTGAGAATAAGAGCAGAAGAACCAAGCTTATCTCACGAGATATGAAGAGTAAATGTCCCATCCTGAATAAGTTGGATGGATGAATAATCCAATCCTATGGTATTTTGAGAGTTGATAAATTCCAAAGCCAATGGCATAAGTCCGGACAATGGTTCTCCAGTTTTCTTATCAGTAATTTTAATCGTTAGTATCTGTTGGGATCCTATATGGAAGGGTGATTGTCCACTGAGATGCACTTTGATATCTCGCTGGCTCACAAAGAAAGTCCCAAGATCAGAAAGTTTGGAGAAATCTAAATCAATATCTTTTTCTTGTGTTGTACTAACATTTGGTAGTGTAGGTATTTGTTGTGGTAAAGAAGGGGAAGCAGGAGTCTGGGTAGGGGTGTTTGTTTGACTAGAAGAAGTCGGTATACTTGGTGTTGGAGTTGTTACAGGAATTGTAGGTGTTTGTTGTGGTAAAGAAGGGGAAACAGGAGTCTGAATTTCTGATGTTGGCGCTGAGGAGTGACTTACAACATTCCCTATTGGTATAGCAGGAAGTGTATTTGTAGATGTAGGCGTTCATAGAGGAGAACTGTTCCCTGTCGTTACGGCGTCATCATCATCTGATGAAATACTTGTATTCCTTATATTGTAGATATAACATTTTATACTTTGATCACTAACATCTTGCCGATGATCCGACATCGTAAATATGCTTACTCGAGCCATATCTCTAACAATTACTTTATTGAGCCCTTTGTCATAATAGACTACTTTCCCCACATGGCCATATGGCCCAAATTTACCTCCACCATCATAGACGATAAGAGATCCTACCTTAGGAGTATTGCTAATTCTATATCCTGTAGCGGCAGCATTTGCGCATCGATCTACAGCATTTCCTCACCAAGTTCTTTGCTGGCTACTACTATCTACATAAGGAAAAAATTCTGGGGAGATACGTGCTGCACCATACGTACAATATCAAGTAGTGAAGCTGGTATAGACGTTTGTAGGGACTTTCCACACAGAGATGAGATTTCCTTGACTCAAAATATTCTGAGGATTAGCAATAGCTTGTGCTAAATACGTAGCAACTTCTGCATCATTAGATCTCATAAAGGCATCTACAGAACCAGACCAACTCGCAAAGAGAAAACTAGAAAGTCCCATAACCAATACGACGATAAGTTCTCCAGAATGGAGAACAACATGAGAAATATGATTGTATGCAGAGACAATTTTATGTGCATGTTTATGAAAATGTCTCACGATGTGGTGACGTATCGTTAGACGAGAACTTGTCTTTTGGCTCTTTTTATTTGAGGTATTGCGGACCATCGTACTAAGACAAAATAAAGCTATACTTTGATTATACCTACAAAATGGCTTTTTGTCAAAAAAAAGAGCACTTTCTTTACCTGCTTTTTATAGCCCATTTTCCAGAGAAGAAGTGCTTCTTTCTATTTTTATCGATCAAGCATTCTCTCCAAAGCATGCATACTTTTGACTTGCATTTTTTAGCCTATAAGATAAGAAGAGACATGGATTTTATTTCAGGAGAAGACGCATGCAACCACATATATTATTTATCTTAGATTATTTCACTCCGCATAGAGGGTGATCAGAAACAGTCTTCCAAAATATCATTTCTAGACTCCAGCACAAAGGATATCATATAACACTACTGACCAGTAAGTACGATCCATCGCTCCCTGAATATGAAAAAAAAGACGGACTATCAATATATAGAGTAGGCAGGTCAAGACTGCAATTTATGATGCTAGCACCATTTCATGCAAGACGTATTTTTAGAAAAGAAAAGGATATTAGTATTATCCATACGAGTACCTATGGGGGAGCAATTCCAGCAAGTATCATTGGAATGCTTCTTCACAAAAAAGTAGTCCTTACCGTACATGAAATTTTTGCAAAGTTGCGATACCTCTACAAAGGCAAAGTAAAAGGCACGATATATCGTCTCTTCGAACGAGCGATATTCCAGTTTCCCTATGCATGCTATCACTGTGTATCCAGATATACAATGAATGCCCTCCGTCTCGTTTACGGTATCTCAGATCAAAAGCTCCGCATGATATACAACGGAGTGGATACCGCCTTTTGGAATAAAAAAAATATACAGGAGTCTGAACTGCATCAACGGAGAAGTACACAGGGGTGGAAGGATTACTTTGTCGTAGTATACTACGGTCACGCAGGTAAATCCAAAGGGTTAGACTATCTTATTGCAGCAATGCCAGCCATTTTACAACAAAATAAAAAGGTACTTTTCGCTTGTAATATCATACAGTCCAAGAGGACACAGGAAACGCTAGCTACACTTAGAAAACTCCAGCTCCGCCGAAAACATCAAGAAAACAAAGAAAGAATCCAGATATATACGTGATTTTCACAGGAAGATCTCCGTATATTTGTTGCCTCAGCCGATATGGTAGTAGCACCTTCTTTAGCAGAAGGATTTGGTTCGGTGCATACAGAAACAGTCGCCTTAGGTGTGCCATTATTGACGACTGATATTGGTCCATTGCCAGAAGTTGTTGGGGGACTAACAAAAATGATCCCAGCAGGATCTGTCCAAGCTATCGTCCAGTGAGTCTTAGATTTTTCTCAAGGAAAATTTCCTTCACCATTGATAATACCAGCATTTTCTCGAGATACAAGTGTTCAAGAGATAGAACAGGTATATCAGAAAATAGTGAATAAAAATAAAACCCCCTAAATGCAGGGGGTTTCAATAGATATATGACAATAATATTATTTCTTATTCGCATTGTAAATATGTGCCTTGAGTGTCTCTACACTAGAGAAATATTTTGCTGATTTAAAATCATAAGAAGAATATCTATCATCGGTAGTCTTGAAAAGGCGATATACTTTACCTCCAGGGGCAGTATATGGAGCGGCTTGCCATGTCGTATCTACTACATGATCTCGTCCGCCTCCTGAAACACTATATCCACCTCCCGCAGTGCCACCATTATTTTTATCAATATATGCTTTGAGGGCATCTAGGGTAGTAAAGCTTTTTGCATAGATAAAGTTTGGAGAAGTAAATTTCTGCGTTGCACTATCATAGCTGATAGAATACACCTTTCCATTGGGTGCGGTATATCTGTTGCTTGTATCGATACTCACATCTCCTCACAAGTATTCGTAGGTAAGATCATAAAGATATTGGAGGGCATCTATCTTATCTTGTGTTGATGAAGAGGAACTTCCATCCAGCTCATTGATTTTACTTTTGAGCATAGAGAGCAGCGTAGTAAGGAAGTTTGTCCTTAGTGTTGTGCTACTATACATATCTTTGAGTGTTGTGAAGATCATCGCTACCTGTAATTTTGCTGTAGAAGAAAGGTTTGAGCTTATATCACTACTGCTACTCGCATCAGTTTCTGTTGTTACAGAGAAAGAAGTAGAGAAGTTTCAGATAGTCAAGATACTGCGAACTTTCGTATTATATTTTGAACTAGAAATAAGTTCTATTTTTACCGTATCACCATTTTTTACATAGCCACTAGATCCCGTCATGACATCATTGATATATAAGACTCATTTATCGATACTCGCAAGGCTGTACGTTCCTGTAGAGAGCCCTGCAATAGTAGCTTTCGGTGAGGTATAACTTGTTTTGATAGGGACATCTAGAGAACTTCAAAGAGAGAAGCTTGTCGGTGTATAATTTGGGATACCGCTATATACAAAGCTTTGTGAGGAAGAAGGGGTTCCTATCTGACCAAACTTATCGTTTGCTACAACATACCAATAAAATGTTCCTGTCATTCAAAGCTCAAGATTAGCAATATTAGCAGAGGTACTTGTTGTACTTCCTGATTTAATAACAGTTCCTGATGCAGAAGATATATAATAGGTATATCCACTGATACCTACTCCTGCATCCGTTGCAGCATTCCATGTGAGCGTAAACGCTCAACTTGCTGTTCCACCACTACTAGGAGAGCTAAGTGTAGGAGCTAATGGTCATGTAGTATCCAAAAAGAGTGAACTGATGCTAAATGCACTTGTATCGACTCCAGTACTACAAGCAAAATAAAGTACTTTGCTTCCATCACTACCCGTAAGTAAATTATTGAGTGTTGCTGGAATAGTTCAATTATTTGTTGCATTACCTGTTACTCCACAAGAAGCAGATTGGTTTGCATTGACGAAGACACTGATATATCAGGTAGTATAGTAGATTGCATTATTGAGGATGAAGTTTGTTCCGGTAATATTTCGTGTAGTGGTCAAAGGAACATGGAGGGTAAATGGAATAACTGTTGAAGTCCCTTGTAATCCAACATTATCATGGGCAACGACATATCGAACATAGTCTCCATTAGGGAGATTGGTAAGCGTTTTGCTCGTTCACGTGAGATCAAAGGTACGGTGTTCGGAAATATTCATACCACTAAGCACAAGGGTATAACTATTTATGCCTGCTCCAGAATCACTTCCTGCCCAAGAGAAGGAGACATCTCGGTTTCCTGTGAGCATGCTACCACTGAGAGGTGCGCTTCCAGTAACCACAGGGGCACTTTTATCTATCCAATTTACAAATGCGGTAGTAGCTCAGGTATTCCCTGCATAATCACTAAAGGTAAAGGTGAAACTTCCATTTCATGTAAATAAATGTCCTGTTGCATTAAATCCTGTAATAGGTTCACTAAATCAAGTAAGTTGTACATAGACATTTCCACTTGTCCAAGCTCATGTGCTAGGTGTAATACCTGCAATAGGAGATATAGTATCAGCATAGTTAAAGAGCCTTGATGGAGATGCTCAGGTATTCCCTGCATGATCCATAGCAACTACCTGCCAAGTATAATTACCATCAGCTATGCTAGTGACTGACCAAACAATTGAGGTTCCTGTAAGAGAAATACCACTCAAAAGCGTAGCTCAACTATATACAGAGAATTGATATCCAGAGATTCCTACTCATGAAAGATCATCAGCTCCAGACCAACTAAAGGTAAAGAAATTACTTCCAGAGAGTTGTGCTCCTATAGCAGGATTAAGTAAAGAGACAGTTGGTGCTGTAGTATCGATAGAGAATGTCAGAGAAGAACTATTCCCAGCAAGATCTGTTACGGTCAAAAGATATACGCCATCTCAGGTAATGAGCGTACCATTACTCAGATTTCCACTAAAATAATTTGTTCCATTGAGCCCAGTAAGCGTAGCTCCAGAAAGATGTGTATCGCTAAATGTGAGAGTTACACCTGTATTGGTAGCTCATCCATTAGAGAGAAGGGTATTACTAAGCGACGTTCACGTAATGACAGGCAAGGTCATATCAAGATATCACGTTACGATTCAGGTAACCACAAGTGTACCCGTAGAGAAGGTAGCAACAAAGCTCTTGAGCCCATCTCCTGTAGAGTAACGTAATGGCAGAGTAAGAGAATTAGCAAAAGATCACGTATATAAGCTATACAATCCATTTCCACTCAATTCATAATTTGCAGGAACATTTCCACTCAAAGTTCACGTGAAGGCGAGAGTATTACTATAGGTAGGTACGTCTACAGAGAAGTTTGCTACTCCTCCAAACGTAAAGAGACTCAGATGGTCTGCCTGGAACGTACAGTAGTTATTGCTATCGAGGGTACAGGTACTTGAAGGGGAGTTGACAGCCCACGTATTTCCATCATTATAATTGGATCTAAAGAGACTTAGGTGTTGTCCAACGCTACCAGAAGCAATTTTTACTGAGATAGTAAAACTTCCTGTGTAAGGAATAATATCTGCGGTAGTTGATCCGACTTCGATAGTCTCCAAAGGCACTGCTACAGCAAGTCCACTCTCTCCGAAGGCAGCTTTCTTAGTTCCTGTAGTAAGCTGAGGAGCCAAAAAGGAACCATCCCAACTTGTTCCAGAAAATCCAATATATTGATTTCCAGAGACAAGGAGTGATCCACTAAGTGATGTTCAGCTATAGAGATGCTGAGCAAGAGATGATTGTAATCCAGCATTATTAGATATTGCTGGCACGAAACTAGGATTAAGTTTCATAAGTTCAATGATTGATGAAGGAAGAGAACTAAGAGCATTACCACTAAGTGATAATGTCTCCAAAGAAGAGAAATTTCCTATTGAATCAGGAAGTGAAGTAATCTGATTTCCATCTAGCACCAATATTCCAAGACCAAGATTACCATTCCCAATATCAGAAGGAAGTGAAGTAAGTTGATTATTTGCTAACTCTAATGATCGTAAACTGGAAAGATTACTAATCTCTACAGGAAGAGAAGTAAGCTGATTATTATTCGCGTAAAGAGTGCAAAGTTGGTCGAGTTGTCCAATGCTAGTAGGGAGTGCCGTAATGGCATTATAAGAGAGGTCTAAATTTTTCAAGTGAATGAGATTTCCAATTTCAGCAGGAACTCCAGTAAGTAGATTGAGAGAGAGATCGAGATCCACTAAGAAACCAGTAAAATTGCCAAGCGAAGTTGGTAATGTCGTTAGATCGTTATCACTAAGATCCAATTGCTGAAGGTGGCTGATATTGCCAATCTCTGTAGGAAGAGAACTAATATGATTTGAATTAAGAAGAATATGTCTCAATGTATCTAAGTTTCCAAAAGAAGCAGGAATAGCTCCAGAGAGGTTGTTGCTAGGCATATTGATCCAAGAAACGCTATTATTTGCACAACTTATTCCATACCAAGAACAGAGATTAGGACTAAGCAACCATCCTCCTGTATTTATCCAATGGTCTCCATGAGTTCCACTATACAGATCTACAAGCGCTTGACACTCTGTCTGAGGGACGTCAGTATCTACGAGACAGTTAAAGGTGTTTTGGGTAAGGGTAAAGAGACTCAAATGGTCTGCTTGGAAAGTACAATACCCATTACTATCTAACGTACAGGTACTTGAAGGGACATTACCCGTCCAGGTATTCCCGTCATTATAATTAGATCTAAAGATGTCAAATTGTTGTCCAGAGACGGCACCAGCCACTTTAACACGGATAGTAAAGCTTCCTGTATAGGGAATAAGATCTGCCCCCGTAGCACCAACTTCTAGAGAAAGTACAGGAAATGTATTATTCAATCCTGTCTCTCCATAGACAGCTTTCTTAGTTCCTGTAGCAAGCTGAGGAGCCACAAAGACACCATTCCAATTTGTTCCAGAAAATCCAATATATTGATTCCCAGAGACAAGAAGTGAACCACTAAGAGAATGTCCTGTATAGAGTGTAGGAGCAACCATCGTGTCTAACAAAGGATTTCAATGAGTATAAAGATGACCATTATTTATTTGCATTGCATGGAAAAGCTGAATCACTCTTGCAGGGAGGACACTAATAGCATTGTTCGTTGCAGAAAAAATATGTAAATTAGAAAGATTCTCCATTTCTGCAGGAAGAGAAGTAAGCTGGTTATTATCAACATAGAGTGCTGTAAGATGAGAAAGATTCCCTATAGAAGAAGGAAGAGAAGAAAGAGAATCTCCATAAAGATTGAGCCGTTTTAGAGAAGAAAGATTTCCAATTTCTGTAGGAAGTGAAGTAATAGGATTTACTGCGATATCAAGATCAGTTAATCCAGTAAGATTCCAAATTTCTATAGGAAGAGAAGGAATTAGATTGTCATAAAGATTGAGCCGATTTAGAGAAGAAAGATTTCCAATTTCTGTAGGAAGTGATGTGATATGATTCTGATCCAAACCAAGCTGTACTAGTTCTGTAAGATTTCAAATTGAAGCTGGAATCGCTCCAGAGAGATTATTTCCAGGTGAATAAATACGATCAATATGTTGCCCATTACAACCTACTCCATACCAAGAACATATAGTATTAGGATTATGTAACCATCCATCAGATTGTGATCGTCATACACCATCAAAACCCTCTTTATTCAGCCAATTATCTCCATCAGTTGCATTATAGAGATCTACAAGTGCCTGACATTCTGATTGAGGAACATCATGAACAGCAAGACAGCTAAAGGTATTTTGGGTAAGGGTAAAGAGACTCAAATGGTCTGCTTGGAAACTACAATACCCATTACTATCTACTATACAGGTACTTGAAGGGACATTGCCCGTCCATGTATTTCCATCGTGATAATTAGATCTAAGGACATTCAACTGCTCTCAAGAAGCAACGCCAGCGACTTTGACAGAAATAGTAAAGGTTCCTGTATAGGGAACAATATCTCCACCTGTAGCACCGACTTCTAGAGAAAGTACAGGAAATGTATTATTCAATCCTGTCTCTCCATAGACAGCTTTTTTTGTCCCAGTAGCGAGCTGAGGAGCCAATAAAACTCCATCCCAACTTGTTCCAGAAAATCCGATATATTGATTTCCAGAGACGAGCAATGAACCACTCAGATCGGTCCCTGTATAGATATGTTCTGCTATAGCAGCATCTAATATGGGGTTATTCATTATAATAGTATTGCTTACTAAGCTAGGATTTGCTTTGAATAATTCGATAAGTGAGAGAGGAAGAAAGGAAAGTTGATTGTATATAATCTGAAGGGATTGGAGAGCAGAAAGATTCCCTATAGAAGAAGGAAGAGAATCAATGCTATTATCATTTGCAATAAGATATGTTAGGTGAGAAAGATTCCCAATCTCCGAAGGCAAAGAGCTAAGTTGATTCTGCTGGACCGAGAGTTGGGTTAAATGAGAAAGATTTCCAATCTCAGAAGGAAGAGTAGTAATATTGTTGTGGTGTATATCAAGGCTTTGGAGAGCAGAAAGATTCCCAATCTCAGGAGGCAAAGAGCTAAGTTGATTCTGATAAACCAGGAGAAATCTTAAATTAGTAAGAGAACCGATACTAGAAGACAAATCAGTAAGTTGATTATCATTGATCGTAAGATTTTGCAAACTAGAAAGATTACTTATCTGGATAGGAAGTGAAGTAAGTTGATTGAAACCCACAGTAAAGTCTGTCAATGAGTTAAGATATCCTATTTCTGCAGGAATTGAAGTAAGCATATTGTGATCTAAACTAAGTACCTGCAAATGAGAAAGATTCGCGATTTCAGGAGGAAGAGAAGTGATGTGATTATAGACCATCCAAATATATTGGAGTCCAGTAAGATCTCCAAGAGAAGAGGGGATGTCGCCAGAAAGATTATGAAAAGTTAGATTGAGTCCGTCTACGATATTATTTACACATGATACTCCATTCCATTGGCCACAAACGGTAGTATTTGTTAACCATCCTCCTGTACTTGTCCAATTGTCTCCATCAGTAGCCATATAGAGGTCGACAAGGGCATTACATTCGGTCTCCGAGATATCAGTCACTGTAGTACAGTCAAAACTTGGCGCAGCATGTGCGACATATCTAGAAGATTCCAAGAGCCCTGCTCAGGTAATCATAACGATCATCAATTTGATCATCAATCCTCCAAACAGAGAACCAAAAAGGTACTTCCTGTGATGAGTCTTGATGTGTTGTCCTACGCGATGAACGTGGTGGTGGAGAGTAATCATAATCCTAACGAAAGGAGTAAAAAATCAAAATTTGCCTTACGATAAGTGTATCCCAAAACGAAAAAAAGACAAAAAAAGCACAATATTAGAGAAAAAATGGATTGACATTATAAAAAATAAGGGATAATGTAAATTTTGTGTTGCTATTTTCTAGACAGATAATCGTCAATTAATTTTCTTTTTCTCTGTTTAGTTAATCATCTATGCAATCATACCTTCTCTTTTAAATGGGCAAACGTTCATTCCAATGAATTGGTGGTATTTGGCATATTTTCAACGTTCTTGTATGTATAAAGATAAGAAAGGTTGTGTTCTAAACTTCTATGTGCAGATCTAGTTCTTCAGTGTTTAAATCATCACTTATCATTTCTTTCTTTTAAAAATATATTGTTTCTTTGTTTCCAACTATCTAGTCGTTGTTTTAATGTGTCTTTGCCTATTTTTCATACAAAACTTGCTATATCTTTAAGTTCTAAGTTCTCTTCTAATATAGGTGTTTTCATTATATATCTCCTTATGATCTGTTTTTGATGAAAGTGACACATCTGCATCGGGGTTCAATCAAATCATCACAATAGTCATCTCTTTCAATCACATACAATACCTATAATTTCTCGTCAATCATTTTTAAGTTTATTGATTCAATCGATATAGCCC
>Ga0194052_1001060_pt1 | contig 16458 bp, 12 predicted proteins | sample SepL226m_MetaG_FD_160117 | JGI IMG/M metagenome (GOLD analysis project Ga0194052, IMG submission 160117) | Anoxic zone freshwater microbial communities from boreal shield lake in IISD Experimental Lakes Area, Ontario, Canada - Sep2016-L227-6m | ecosystem: Environmental > Aquatic > Freshwater >... | reverse complement strand
AGCAGTGGGCGCGCCGCGGCTGGCTGGCGATCCGCTACGACCTTCCCTTCCGGCAGCGCCGGCCGAGTGGGCCGCCGTCGGGATCGGCCGAGGCGGATATGGCCGGGTTGCGAGAGGTGATCGCGGCGGCCGCGGCGATGAGCAGCGGGCCGTTGATCGCCGGCGGGCACTCCTACGGCGGGCGGCTCACGTCGATGGTGGCGGCGGCCGAGCATCGCAGTATCGCCCGAAGAATCACCGCCCTGACGCTGTTCTCCTACCCCCTGCATCCACCCGGCAGGCCCGAGCGGCTGCGCACCGAGCACTTCCCGGCGATCACGGTTCCGACGGTGTTCACCCACGGCGGCCGCGATCCGTTCGGCGGCATCGACGAGCTTCGGGACGCAGCGGCGCTCATCCCGGCGACCACCGAGATCGTCGAGATCGACGGCGCCCGCCACGATCTGGTGTCCACGGTCCTCGATGTTCCGGCCCTGGCCGTAGCCGCCGCGCTGCGCCGATGCGCCGGGGACGGATTCGGGTAGCGTCGATGTCATGACCGAGCAGTGCTACGACGCCGTCATCGTCGGGGCCGGGTTCGGGGGTATCGGCGCCGCGATCGCGCTCAAACGCCAGGGGTTCGAGAACTTCGTTCTCCTCGACCGCCAGGACGATCTCGGCGGCACCTGGTACGTCAACCACTACCCCGGATTGGCGTGCGACGTCCCGACGACGACCTACTCCTACTTCTTCGAGCCGAACCCCGACTGGTCGCGGCTGTTCTCCTCCGGATCGGAGATCAAGCAGTACGCCGACAACGTCGCTGACAAATACGACGTCCGCCGGCACATCCGCTTCAACACGCGCGTCGAGGGCGCCCGCTGGGACGACGAGGCCCGGTTGTGGCGGGTGGGGCTGGCAGACGGGACGACGCTGTCCACCCGTTTCCTGATCACCGCGACCGGCTTCCTGTCCCAGCCGCACACACCGGAGATACCCGGCATCCACAGCTTCGAGGGCAACGTCATCCACACCACCGACTGGGACGACGACTTCGACCCGACCGGCAGGCGCATCGGTGTGATCGGCACCGGCGCCACCGCGGTGCAGCTGATCCCGGAACTGGCGAAGAAGGCCGGTGATCTGACCGTCTATCAACGGACCGCGATCTTCGTGGTGCCCAAGGTCGACTTCGGCTATCCCGCCTTCGCCAGGCGTCTGTTCGCCCGCGTCCCGCTGGCGCAGCGCGCCGTTCGCGCGATCACCGACGGGATCTACGAGTTCTTCAACTACGTCGTTCTGCATCACCGGCAGACGCTGTTCCGCCGGTTGAACATCGGAGCAGGCGACATCTCGAAGTTCTACCGGTTCCTGGTGATCCGCGATCCGGAACTGCGCCGCAAGCTGACGCCCGAATACGACTTCGGATGCAAGCGTCCGACATTCTCCAACAGCTACTACCGCACGTTCACCAGATCCAATGTGCATCTGCAGAACAGCGGTATCGACCACATCGAGCCGCATGCGATCGTCGCGTGCGACGGCACCCGCGCTGACACCGACACCCTGGTGCTGGCCACCGGCTTCGATCTCTGGGAGGCCAACATCCCGGCCATCGAGATCATCGGCCGGGGCGGCAGGAACCTCGGGAAATGGTGGCGGGAGAACAGGTTCCAGGCCTACCAGGGCGTGTCGGTTCCGCAGTTTCCGAACTACCTCAGCCTGGCCAGCCCGTACGCCTTCATCGGTCTGAACTTCTTCAACACGATGGAGTACCAGATGCGGATCATGGACCGGCTGCTCGGTGAGGTGAAGCGCCGCGGGGTTGACACCTTCGAGGTGACCGAGGAGGCCAACACCCGGTTCCTCGACCAGATGACCGAACAGGTCGGCGACACCGTGTTCGCGCTCGGTGACTGCGCCGATGCACGGTCCTACTACTTCAACCCGCACGGCGAGGCGACCCTGCTGCGGCCGATGACGGCCAAGGCCGCGATCCGTCAGGCCGGCGAGTTCCCACTGAGCGACTACACCTTCAGCTGAGAGGAACGACGATGAAGTTTCCCACGGGTGGAATCGGGGCAGCCCTCGCCGCTGTCGGGCTGGCGCACTTCGCCAGGCCGGAGGCGTTCGAGTCGATCACCTCGGCTGCGTTCAGCGACAACATCCGCCGGCACACCCTGGTCAACGGCGGCATCGAGACCGCACTCGGTGTGGGCCTGGTGGTTCCGAAGACCCGCAAGCTGGCGCTGGCCGGCGCCGTCGGCTACGTCGCCTACCTCGTGGGCAACGTGATCCGCGCCCGGCGCTGAGCGCGCGGCTCGCACGCCGGCTGGGCACCGGCGACGCGGTCATCATCGGACTCGGGTCGATGATCGGCGCCGGGGTGTTCGTCGTGTTCGCCCCGGCCGCGGCCGCCGCCGGGACGGGCCTGTTGATCGGGCTGCTGGTGGCGGCCGTGGTCGCGTACTGCAACGCCGACTCCTCGGCCCGGCTGGCGGCGCTGTATCCGGAGTCCGGGGGCAGCTACGTCTACGGCCGCCGTCGGCTCGGACCGTTCTGGGGATACCTCGCGGGCTGGAGTTTCGTCGTCGGCAAGACGGCCTCGTGCGCGGCGATGGCACTCACCGTCGGGCTTTATCTGTGGCCGGATCACGCGCACGCGGTCGCCGTCGCCGCGGTGGCGGCGCTCACCGCGCTGAACTACCGCGGCGTCCGCAAATCGGTGTGGCTGACGCGGGTGATCGTCGCGATCACGGTCGCGGCTCTGGCCGGCGTTGTCGGTGTGGTTGCGCGTAGCGGCGAGACGGGTCCGCTGACCTGGGGCCCAACGACATGGGGCCCAACGACATGGGGCCCAACGACGGTGAGCGGGGTGCTGCAGGCGGCTGGCCTGCTGTTCTTCGCGTTCGCCGGCTACGCGCGGATCGCCACTCTCGGTGAGGAGGTCCGCGACCCCGCCCGCACCATCCCGCGGGCGATCCCGCTGGCCCTGCTGCTGACACTTGCGGTGTACGCGTCGGTGGCCGTCGCCGTCCTGATCGCACTGGGGCCCGACGGGTTGGCGCGCAGCTCCGCACCGTTGGCCGACGCGGTGCGGATCGCCGGCGCCGGCTGGTTGGAACCGGCGGTGCGCGCAGCGGCCGCCCTCGCCGCGCTGGGCTCGCTGCTGTCGCTGATTCTCGGGGTCTCGCGGACGGTGCTGGCGATGGCGCGCGACCGCCATCTTCCCGGTGCGCTCGCGGCGGTGCACACACGATTCGGCGTTCCACACCGCGCCGAGGTGGCGGTGGGCGTGGTGGTCGGCGCCGTGGCGGCCGCCGCCGACGTGCGCGCCGCGATCGGCTTCTCGTCCTTCGCGGTGCTGGTGTACTACACCGTCGCCAACGCCTCGGCGTTCACCCTGAACGGGCGCCGGTGGGTGCCGGTGCTCGGCGTGGCGGGATGCGTGACGCTGGCGGTGTTCCTGCCCGCGGCATCGATCGCCGCGGGTGCGGCGGTGACACTGGCCGGCGCCGCGGTCTTCGCGATCGGCGCGCTCAGGAGTCGGTGATGGCGTGCCGGGTCCGGTCGGCGCGCAGCGGGATTCCGTTGCGGCCGTTGAGATCCTGGGCGTAGAGACCGACCGCATAGGCCACCCCGCCGCCCTGGATGCCGAGTGCCTCGCGGTCGATCCGGCTCAGGGTGTCGGTGTCTTTGTGGTAGTTCGGGTCGAACGGTTCGTCCGCGGTTCCACCCCAGAGCTTGGCCTGTTCGTCCGACTTCTTCTCCTCCGCCCCGGCGAACAGCCCACCCGAGGGAATGCCGGCGAGGGTGAACGCGTCGTAGTCCGACCGGCCGTCGAAGGAGGTGTCCTCGGCCGTCTTGCCAAAAGACTTCAGATAGGCGACGAAGGTGCGCTCTATTCCCGCCGAGCCCTCCGGAACGCGGGGGGTCGCCTCGTCGCGTCCCGGCGCGGTGGACTGGTTTCCGTCGTAGGTGAAGTAGCCGACGTTGGGCGAGGCCAGCATGTCGAAGTTGAGGTAGAGCGCGATGTCGGTGAGTTGATCGACGCTGAGCGACTGCACGTATTTCTTCGACCCCACGGTTCCGATCTCCTCGGCGCCCCAGAAGGCGAAGCGCACCGCGTGTTCGACCTCCGGTGAACTGCCCAGCGCAGCCGCGGTGGCCAGGACCGCGGCCACACCCGAACCGTTGTCGTTGATGCCGGGACCCTCCGGGACGCTGTCGAGGTGCGCGCCCACCATGACCACGTCGGAGGTGGAGCCGGTCTTGGTCTGGGCGATCACGTTGCGCGCGGTGATGGCGGTGGTGCTGGCGTCGACTGTGAGGGTGACCGCGCCCGGGGCCGCGCGCAACCGCGCGCCGTCGGCCTTGCTGACCCCGACCACCGGGATCTTCACGTCGGTGTCCTCCCCCAGCGTCGCGGGCATGGATTTCTCGTCGACGTTGTCGGCGACGATGAGGCCGAGCGCGCCGAGGGTGGCGGCGATGGACTGCTTCTCACTGAACGGGCAGCTGCCCCGATCGACGAGGACCACCGCACCCTTGACCGGCAGACCGTCGTAGTCGGCGGGCACACATCCGGGTGTCTCATCGGCGGGTGCGGCGACCAGCGGGCCGCTCACGCCCTCGGGCGGCGTGCCGGCGCTGAACCGCAGCGTCTCGGCCGCGATGCTCGTGCCGGCCACGGTGAGCGCAGGCTTCTCGGTCTCGAACACCCGCACGCTGAACTGCGGGGTCGCCACGTCGAACCCCTTGGCCCGCAACACCTGCGAGACGTACTCGACGCTGGCGTCGTAGCCGGGCCTGCCGACGGCACGATTGCCGCCGTTGTCGTCGGCGATCTGCTGCAGACGCTCGAGGTGGCCCATCATCGTCTCGGCGCTCACCTGCTGGCGCAGTTCGCCGGCGAAGGCCGCAGCGGCCGGGTCCGCCGGATTCACCGCGACGGCCTGGGCGTCGGAGGCGCGGCTACAGCCACCGGCCACGACCACCATGACCGGCACCATCGCCGTCGCGATCGTTCGCCTCACGACGCCCACGGTAACCGCAACGCCGGAGTGCCTGCTCACCACAGGTGGTTCAGCGCCGAGGTGCGCACCAGGCGAACGACTCCCCCGCCATGACGACGGTGTGCGGCGACTCCGGGTCGCAGTCGTGGGGCGGCGGCAGAGCGGTGCTGCGCAGGGACTTCCAGCTCCGAGCGAAGGCGGGATGCAGCGGCAGGTCATCGACCTCGCGCTCGGGCACCCAGCGCAGTTCGGCACTCTCCCGATTGGGCACGGTCTCCAGCAGCGCGTGGGTATCGGCCACGACGGTGGTGTAGGTCCACGAGACACCGTCGAAGCCGGAGACCCGGGCGGTCACCAGGGTGGTGCGCACCACGATGTGCTCGGCGACCAGGCCGGCCTCCTCGTAGGCCTCCCGCACGGCCGCCTCGTGTGCCTCTTCGTGGCTGTCCAGAGCGCCCCCGGGCAGACCCCAGGTTCCGCCCTGATGGCTCCATAGCGCCCGGTGCTGCAGCAGGACCGCTGGTGAGCCGTCGTGCCAGGGCGCCCGGAGCAGCAGGCCGGCGGCGCCGTGCACACCCCAGTGGTGGGTGCCCTGCTCGGACACCACCCACCCGTCACCGTCGCCGCGCACGTTCTCCAGAATAGGCACGCCACGCCAAGCGGTCGGCGCCGCGATCGAGCGCCGCCGGCCCGGGTGCTCTTAGACTTTCCTCATGCGGCGACTGTCCTGGTGCGGCTTCGCGACGACCGGAGCGAGGTCCGCCTGAGGTGACCGTTGAGCTGGCGCACCCTTCGACCGAGCCGCTGGCGCAGCGGTCGACCGCTGCGCCCGCCCATCCCCGGTGGTGGTTCCTGCGCACCACGCCCGGACGCATCCTGACCATCGGCGTCATCCTGGCCACACTGGGCATCCTCAGTGCGTTCGCCATCTCCACCACAATCAACGAACGTCAGCAGCAACTCACCAAAGTCCTCGACCACACCGAGCCGCTGGCCTTCGCCGCCGGCCAGCTCTACACGACGCTGTCGGTGGCCGACGCCGCAGCCGCCACCGCGTTCATCGCCGGCGCGGAACCCCAGCCGGTCCGGCAGCGTTACCAGCAGGCCATCACCGATGCTGCAGTCGCGGTGACGCAGGCCTCCAGCGGGCTGACCGATCCGCCACTGGTCGAGATGCTCGGCAGGATCAACGCGCAACTCGCCGTCTATACCGGACTGATCGAGATCGCGCGCACCAACAACAGGATGGGCAACCCGGTGGGTTCGTCGTACCTGTCGGAGGCCTCCGAGCTGATGCAGCAGAAAATACTGCCCGATGCGCAGCGACTCTATGAGCAGACCTCCGCGCGGGTCGACGCCGAAACGACATCCTCGGCGACCATCCCCGCGCCGGTGATCATCATCGTTGCGGCGACGGTGATGTTCGGGGTCTTCGCCCATCGCTGGCTCGCCGAGCGCACCCGCCGTCGCGTCAATCCGGGTCTCGTGGCCGGCGGTGTGGCGTTCATGATCCTGATCGTCTGGGTGGGTACCGCGCTGGCGATCTCCACCGCGGGCAGCCGCGCCGCGAAGAACAACGCCGCGCAGTCGCTGAAAACCGTTACCGGCCTTGCCATCACGGCTCAGCAGGCACGTGCCGACGAGACCCTATCGCTGATCCGACGCAGCGACGAGGATCTCCGGAAACGCTCCTACTACCAGCGGGTGGATTCGATGCACGCCCAACTGGGCGAATACATGGCCAACGATGACGCGATCGCCCGCGCGGCCCTGGCCGACGCCGATCAGTTGCTGACCAGATGGCGCCTGGCCGACGAACGCATCAACGACTTCATCAAGGTTGGCAACTATCCGGCTGCCACGCAGGTCGCGCTCGGAACCGCCGAGACCGACTCCACACCGGCGTTCGACAAGCTCAACGACGCCCTCTCCAGGGGTATCGCCGAGAGCCGCGAACGCCTCCGCGGTGACATCGCTTCGGCGCGCAGGGTGCTCTCGGGGACCACGGTGGGCGGCGCTCTGCTGTCGGCCGGCGCGGCGGTGGCGGTCGCGCTGGGACTGCTGCCCAGGATGAACGAGTACCGATGATGCGGTTCGCATTCGTGGCCTTGGTGGCCGTTCTGCTCGCGGGATGTGGGACGAACGCCGAGACGCCCGCGCTGCCGGTGCCCCTCATCGCCGCCCCCACGCCTGCCGGGATGGCCGAGCTCGCACCCGGATCAGCGACGGCCGCCGACGTGCCGCGCGAGGACTGCGACCGCACCGCGAGTCTGCGGCCGTTCCCCGCCCGCACGCAGGCCGACGCAGCAGTCGCCTCGATCCGCAAGCGCGGCCGGCTGCTGGTCGGACTCGACATCGGCAGCAACCTGTTCTCCTTCCGGAACCCCATCTCGGGGGAGATCACCGGTTTCGACGTCGACATCGCCGGGGAGGTGGCCCGCGACATCTTCGGCACACCGTCGGCGGTGGAGTACCGCATCCTGTCCAGCGCGGACCGGATCACCGCGCTGCAGAACAACACCGTCGACATCGTCGTCAAGACCATGACCATCACCTGTGCGCGCCGCACGCAGGTGAACTTCTCCTCGGTGTACTTCACCGCCTACCAGCGCATCCTGGCCGCACGGGAATCACCGATCACCGGGCCGGCGGACCTCTCCGGCAGGCGGGTGTGTGTGGCCCGGGGCACCACATCGCTTCAGCGGGTGCAGGCGATCTCGCCGCCACCGGCGATCGTCACCGTCGTCACCTGGGCCGACTGCCTGGTCGCACTGCAGCAGCGGGAGGTCGACGCCATCAGCACCGACGACGCGATCCTCGCCGGACTTGTCGAGCAGGATCCGTATCTGCACATCGTCGGACCGAACATGGCCGAACAGCCCTACGGCATCGGTGTCAATCTGACCAACACCGGACTGGTGCGCTACGTCAACGCCACGCTGGAGCGGATCCGCACCGACGGAACATGGGACACCCTCTACCGCAAGTGGCTGGCCGTGCTGGGGCCCGCACCCGCGCCGCCGACACCGAGGTATTCGGACTGATGACCGCAGAGGAACGCCCCGAAGATCCTGATCTCGAGACCGACTCGGTCGCGACGGTGCGCGCGATGACCACGCAGGCGGTGTTCCGCCCGGATTTCGACGACGGCGATCAACCCGACAGCGAGCCGATCGAGCCCGAGGAGAACCAGGCCACGGTGTCGCGCGGGGTCTCGGCCACCCGCCGGCTCGGCGGCGGCCTGGTGGAGGTGCCGCGCATCCCCGAACTCGACCCCCTGGCCGCGCTGATGGTCGATCCGGCGGTGGCCGAGTCGAAGCGGTTCTGCTGGAACTGCGGGCGTCCGGTCGGACGTCACAGCGACGGCCGGCCGGGTGAGTCCGAGGGCGTGTGTCCGCACTGCGGCAGCGCGTACTCGTTCCTGCCGCAGCTGAATCCGGGCGACATGGTGGCCGACCAGTACGAGATCAAGGGGTGCCTGGCCCACGGCGGTCTGGGCTGGGTGTACCTGGCGGTGGATCACAACGTCAACGAACGTCCGGTGGTGCTCAAGGGCCTGGTGCACTCCGGCGACGCCGAGGCGCAGGCGATCGCGATGGCCGAGCGGCAGTTCCTGGCCGAGGTGGCTCATCCGTCGATGGTGAAGATCTTCAACTTCGTCGAGCACCCGGACTCCCGCGGGGAGCCGGTGGGCTACATCGTGATGGAGTACGTAGGCGGCGATTCGCTCAAACGGCCACGGGGACATTGCTTTCCGGTATCGGAGGCGATCGGCTACATACTCGAGATCCTCCCGGCGCTGGGCTATCTGCATTCGATCGGTCTGTGTTACAACGACCTCAAGCCGGAGAACATCATGGTGACCGAGGAGCAGCTGAAGCTGATCGACCTCGGGGCGGCCTCTCGGATCAACTCGTTCGGCTACCTCTACGGCACACCGGGCTACCAGGCTCCGGAGATCGTCCGCACCGGTCCTACGGTGGCCAGCGACATCTACACCGTCGGGCGCACGCTGGCGGCGCTGACGATGAAACTGCGCACCCGCAAGGGCCGCTACGTCGACGGGTTGCCCGACGGCGATCCGGCGCTGACGCGCTACGACTCGTTCCACCGGCTGTTGCGCCGTGCGATCGACCCGGATCCGCGTCGCCGGTTCACCAGCGCCGAGGAGATGTCCGCCCAACTCCTCGGTGTGCTGCGTGAGGTGGTCGCCGCCGACACCGGTGTGCCCCGGCCGGGTCTGTCGACGGTGTTCACCCGCACCCGTTCCACCTTCGGAGTGGATCTGCTCGTCGCGCACACCGACGTCTACCTCGACGGGCTGGTCCATTCGGGGAAACTCACCGCGCCGGAGATCGTGACCGCGCTGCCGGTGCCACTGGTGGACCCGACCGACGTCGCGGCCGCCGTGCTGTCGACGACGGTGCTGTCCCAGCCGGTGCAGACCCTGGACTCGTTGCGGGCCGCACGCCACGGCAGCCTGGACTCCGACGGCATCGACCTGGCCGACTCCGTGGAACTTCCGCTCATGGAGGTCCGTGCGCTGCTGGACCTCGGCGACGTCGCGAAGGCCAATCGCAAACTCGAGGACCTCGCCGCCCGGGTGGGATGGCGCTGGCGACTTGTCTGGTTCAAGGCGGTGTCGGAACTGCTCACCGGCGACTACGAGGCGGCGCGCAAGCACTTCGCCGAAGTCCTCGACACCTTCCCCGGGGAGTTGGCGCCAAAACTCGCGCTGGCCGCCACCGCGGAGTTGGCCGGCACCTCCGAGGAGCTCCCGTTCTACGAGACCGTCTGGCACACCGACAACAACATCATCTCCTCGAGCTTCGGGCTGGCCCGCGCGCAGTCGATCGAAGGCGACCGTGCGGGTGCGGTCACCACGCTCGATCAAGTCCCCACCGGTTCTCGGCATTTCACCACCGCGCGACTGACCAGTGTCGTGACGCTGTTGTCCGGACGCTCCGCCAGCGAGCTGACCGAGCAGCAGATCCGCGACGCCGCCCGCCGGGTGGAGACACTGCCCGACTCCGAATCGCGCGTGCTGCAGATCCGGGCGCTGGTGCTCGGAACGGCCATGGACTGGATCGCCGATCACACGGTGGTGAGTCCGAACAACATCCTGGGTTTCCCGTTCACCGAACGCGGCCTGCGGCTCGGCGTGGAGGCCTCGTTGCGCAGCCTGGCCCGGGTGACCCCCAGCCAGATGCACCGTTACGCGCTGGTGGACATGGCCAATAGGGTGCGCCCTATCACGACGTTCTAGATCACAGTCACGACGTTCTAGATCACCTGCAGGCAGGCCCGCGCGATCGCCAGTTCCTCGTCGGTCGGCACGACCAGCACCGCGATCGGGGATCCGTCGGCTGAGATGCGCCGCGCTGTGCGCGCGCGTTCGGCGTTGCGCGCTTCGTCGAGTTCGATGCCGAGGCTCGCCATACCGGCCGTCGCGTCGCGTCGCACGGCCGGGTCGTTCTCGCCGACGCCGGCGGTGAAGGAGATGACGTCGACGTCGCCCAGCACGGCGAGATAGGCACCGATGTACTTGCGCAGCCGGTGGATGTAGACCTCGTAGGCGCCGCGCGCGGCATCGTCGCCGCCGGCCATCCGGGTGTGCAGCAACCGGAAATCGATCTCCCCGCTCATGCCGAACATCCCCGAACGGCGGTTGAGCATGGTCTCGATCTCCTCGACTCCCATCCCGGCGGTGCGCCAGAGGTAGGCGATCACACCGGCGTCGATGTCACCGGAGCGCGTGCCCATCACCAGACCCTCCATCGGTGTCATCCCCATCGAGGTGTCCACCGGCCGGCCGCCCCGGATCGCCGAAGCCGAAGCGCCGTTGCCCAGGTGCAGCACGATCTGGTTGAGCGTGCCGACATCCGCGCCGAGGAATTGCGCCGCCTGGCCGCTGACGAACTGATGTGACGTGCCGTGGAAGCCGTACCGCCGGATCCCCCACGTCGCCGCGAGGTCGGCGTCGATCGCGTAGCGGGCGGCCGACCGGGGCAGGTCGTGGAAGAACGCGGTGTCGAAGACGGCAATGTGCGGCAGCTCCGGGAGCACCCTTCGGGCGACCTCGATGCCGAGGATGGCGGGCGGATTGTGCAGCGGTGCCAGCGGCGAGAGTTCCCGAAGCCGGGCCAGCACGTCGTCGTCGATGATCGTCGGCCGGTAGAACCGCGCGCCGCCGTGCACCACCCGATGCCCGACGGCCAGCAGTCCGTCGACATCGTGTCCGGCGTGGGCGACGGTGTCGAACGCCGTCTGCAGTGCGGCCTCGTGATCGGCGACACCGCCGGTCTCGCCGATCCGCTCCACGATGCCGTCGACGAGTGACCGGCCGCTGACCGGCTCGACCAGTGAGTACTTCAGCGATGACGAGCCGGAGTTGAGCACCAGGACGGTGTCGGCCATCGTCAGCCCTGCGCCTGGATCGCGGTGATGGCGACGGTGTTGACGATGTCCTCCACCAGCGCGCCGCGGGACAGATCGTTGACCGGTTTGTTCAATCCCTGCAGCACCGGGCCCACGGCGATCGCATTGGCGCTGCGCTGCACCGCCTTGTAGGTGTTGTTGCCGGTGTTGAGGTCGGGGAAGATCAGCACGGTGGCGCGTCCGGCGACGGCTGAGTCGGGCATCTTGGCGGCCGCCACCACCGGGTCGACGGCGGCGTCGTACTGGATCGGCCCCTCCACCAGCAGGTCGGGTTCGCGGCTGCGCACCAGGGCGGTCGCCTCGCGAACCTTGTCGACGCCGGCGCCGGATCCGGACTCCCCGGTGGAGTAGGACAGCATCGCCACCCGCGGCTCGATGCCGAACTGGGATGCGGTGTGCGCGGAGCTGATCGCGATGTCGGCCAGCTGTTGGGCGGTCGGGTCGGGCACGATCGCGCAGTCGCCGTAGGCCAGCACCCGATCGGACAGACACATCAGGAAGATGCTCGACACCGTGGAGACACCGGGGCGGGTTCGGATGATCTCGAAGGCCGGCCGGACGGTGTGGGCGGTGGTGTGCGCGGCGCCGGACACCATGCCGTCGACGACGTCGTTGTGCACGAGCATGGTGCCGAAGTAGGACACATCGTGCATGGTCTCGCGTGCCTGCTCGATGGTGACGCCCTTGGACTTGCGTATCTCGGCGTACTGCTCGGCGAAGCGCTCGAGGAGGTCACTGGTGCGCGGGTCGATCACCACCGCACCCTGCAGGTCCACTCCCAACTCGGCGGCCCGGGCCCGCACCCGGGACTCTTCGCCGAGGATGGTGAGGTCGGCCACGCCGCGGAGCAGCAGACGCCCGGCGGCGGCCAGGATTCGGTCGTCGTCGCCCTCGGGCAGCACGATCCGCTTCTTGTCGGCGCGGGCACTTTCCATCAGCTGGTAGGTGAACATCTGCGGGGTGATCACCGTCGGGATCGGAACCGCAAGGCGCTCAAGGAGATCCGTCATGTCCACGTGGCGTTCCATGAGTTCGATCGCGGTGTCGATCTTGCGCTCCGAGGCCGCGGTGACCCGGCCGCGGGTGGCGGCGACTGCGCTCGCGGTCGGGAAGGTGCTCAGGTCGGTGGCGACGATGGGCAGCCGCAATCCCAGGCCGCTGACCAGCCGGGCGATCTCGCGATGCAGTGGCAAGCCGCCGTTGAGGATGATCGCCGACAGCGACGGGAATCCTTCGGCGGCGTGCGCGCTGGCCACGGCCAGCACCACATCGGAGCGATCGCCCGGGGTGATCACGGCGATACCCTCGGTCAGCCGCTCCAGCACATGGTCGGCGGTCATGCCGGCCACCATGACGCCCATCACCTCGCGGGCCAGCAGGGCGGGATCCCCGTGGATCAGGATGCCGTCCACCGCCTCGCACAGTTCCCCGACGGTCGGCGCGACGAGCAGTGGCTCCTCGGGCAGGACATACACGTGCGGTTGCAGACCGTCGCAGGCGGCTTTCACCGAGTCCATCTTCTCCGGCTCGCACCGGTTGGCCACCACGGCCGCGACGGTGGCGTGCTGGACTCGCAGTTCGGTCAGACACAGTTCGATGACCGCGGCGATCTCCTCGGGCGTGCGGCCACTGGCGCGCACGCTCAACAGCACCGCCGCACCGAGATTGGCGGCGATACGCGCATTGACGCTCAATTCAGTGGGTGAGGCGACGTCGGTGTAGTCCGAACCCACGATCACCATCGCGTCGCATCGGTCGGCCACGGCGTGGTAACGATCGACGATGTCGGCGATCGCGGCGTCGGGGTCCTCGTGCAAACGTTGATAACTCACGCCGATGCACTCTTCGTAGGTCAGCCCGGCCTGACCTCCCTGTGCTGAGCACTGACCGAGTAGCAACTCGAGAATGTAGTCGCGGTCCTCACGGCGGGTGATCGGCCGGAACACCCCGACCCTGGGGACCATGGCCGACAGCCGGTGCAGGATCCCCAGCGCGATGGTGGACTTGCCGGTCTCGCCCTCCGGAGAGGCGATGTAGATCGACGTCGCGGACGGACTCACACTGACAGTTTGCGCAACCGGGGCAGCAGGTCGCGCTCGAACAGCTCAAGAAAGCGCCGCTGATCGTGGCCGGGCGCGTGGAACACCAGATGGTTGAGCCCGTAGCCGACGTAGGCGGCCACCTTCTCGACCGCCTCGTCGGGGTCGGCCGACACGATCCACCGCTTGGCCACCTGCTCGATGGGCAGCTGATCGGCCAGCCGCTCCATCTCCTGCGGAGAGGACACACTGTGCTTCTGCTCGGGTGTGAGCGACAGCGGCGCCCAGAACCGGCAGTTGCTCAGCGCCACCTCCGGGTCGGTGTCGTAGGAGATCTTGATCTCGATCAGCTTGTCCACGGCGTCGACGTCGCGGCCGGCGGCCTCGGCCCCCTCGCGCACCGCCGGCAGCAGCTTGTCGACGTAGAGTTCCTCACCCTTGCCCGAGGTGCAGATGAATCCGTCACCGGCACGTCCGGCGTATTTGGCCACCACCGGACCGCCGGCGCCGATGTACACCGGCACGCCCCCCTCGGGGACGTCATAGATCGAGGCTCCCTTGAGGTGGTAGTACTCGCCGTCGAAGTCGACCGGCTCGCCGCGCCATAGTTCGCGCATCAATTTCACGGACTCGCGCAACCGCGCGAAGCGTTCCTTGAACTCCGGCCAGTCGGTGATCGAGCCGGTCGCGATCTCGTTGAGCGCCTCACCGGTGCCCACGCCCAGGACCACCCGGCCCGGGTACAGGCAGCCCATGGTCGCGAAGGCCTGGGCGATCACCGCCGGGTTGTAGCGGAAGGTCGGGGTGAGCACCGACGTGCCCAGCACGACGTGCTTGGTGCGCTCGCCGACGGCCGTCATCCACGACAGCGCGAACGGAGAGTGGCCGCCCTCATGCCGCCAGGGATTGAAGTGGTCGCTCGCCCATGCGCTGTCCATGCCGTGCTGTTCGGCCAGCACTCCGAGTTCGACCAACTCGCGCGGCCCGAACTGCTCCGCGGACGCCTTGTAACCCAGTTTCAGATCAGCCACGTCTGTAGTTCTACACCCACCGCCTAGAGTGGTGAACCATGGCACCGGTGCTCACCGCAGTCACCGAGAGCGTCCATCTGGCCCGCACAGACCTGGTCAATTGGACCCTGGTGACCGACGACACCGGTGTGATGCTCATCGACGCGGGCTATCCGGGCAGCCGTGACGATGTGGTGAATTCCCTGGCGCGGCTGGGCTTCGCCCCCGCCGATGTGCGGGCGATCCTGCTGACGCATGCCCACATCGACCATCTCGGGACGGCCATCTGGTTCGCCGCCACGCACGGCACGCCGGTGTACTGCCACACCGACGAGGTGGGCCACGCCCAACGCGAGTACCTCGAGCAGGTGTCCCCGGCCGCTCTGCTCACGCAGGCCTGGCGGCCCCGGTGGCTGATGTGGTCGCTTGCGGTGGCGCGCATGGGCGGACTGGTGCGCGACGGCATCCCCGGCACCCGGGCGCTGAACGCTGAGATCGCCGCGACGCTTCCGGGCCGGCCGGAGGCGCTGCCGACGCCGGGACACACCGGCGGTCACTGCTCCTACATCGTCGACGGCGTGCTGGTCAGTGGCGATGCTCTGGTCACCGGCCACCCGCTGGCCCCGCATTCCGGACCGCAGCTGCTGCCCGCGCTGGCCAACCACGATCAGGCCGGCTGCGTGCGCAGCCTGTCGGTGCTCGCCGAGGCCGGCACCGATGTGCTGATCCCCGGTCACGGCAACCTGTGGATCGGACCGATCCGCGATGCCGCGCGCCAGGCCGTGCGCGCGGCGGCTAGCGCAGCGCCCGGTCAAGATCGGCGATGAGGTCCTCGGTGCCCTCCAGGCCGACCGAGACCCGCACCACCGCGTCGCCCAGTCCGATCGCGGCGCGTCCCTCCGGGCCCATCGCGCGGTGGGTGGTGGTGGCCGGATGGGTGATCAGGGTCTTGGCGTCACCGAGGTTGTTGGAGATGTCGATGATCGACAGCTTGTCGAGGACCTCGAAGGCCCGCTGCTTGCCCTGACCGTCGGGGGCTTTGAGCTCGAAGGTGATGACGGTGCCGCCGCCGGTCATCTGCCGCTTGGCCAGATCGTGTTGCGGGTGCGAGGGCAGGAACGGGTAGCGCACCCAGTTGACGGCCGGGTGATCCTGCAGGAACTCCGCGACCCGCTGTGCGGAGGCGGTGCTGTAGTTGACCCGAACCGACAGTGTCTCAAGGCCTTTCAGCAGAACCCACGCGTTGAACGGGCTCAGCGCCGGCCCGGTGTGACGCATCAGGGTCTGCACGGGGCCTTCGATGTACTCCTTGTCGCCCAGGATGGCGCCACCGAGCACCCGGCCCTGACCGTCGATGTGTTTGGTGCCGGAGTAGATCACCACATCGGCGCCCAGCGGGAAGCCCTGTTGCAGCAACGGGGTGGCGAAGACGTTGTCGAGCACCACCTTCGCGCCGGCGGCGTGGGCGATCTGGGATACCGCGGCGATGTCGACGAGCGACTGCATCGGATTCGACGGGGTCTCGAAGAACACGGCGGTGGTGGGTTTGGACAATTCCCGTTCCCACTGATCGAGATCCTCGCCGTCGACGAACACCGTCTCGACTCCCCATCGCGGCAGGATCTCGTTGCACACCACGAAGCAGGAGCCGAACAGGCTGCGTCCGGCGACCAGACGGTCACCGGCGCCGAGCAGGGCGCCGAGTCCGGTGAAGACCGCGGCCATTCCCGACGCGGTGGCGAAGCACGCCGGTGCGCCCTCGATCAGACGAAGCCGCTCCTGGAACATCTCGACGGTCGGGTTGCCGTAGCGGGAGTAGACGAAGCGGTCCACCTCGCCGGTGAACGCCTTCTCGGCCTCGGCGGCCGAGGCGTACACGTAGCCCGACGTCGGGTAGATCGCCTCGGAGGTCTCCTCGAACCCCGACCGCAGCAGTCCGCCGCGGACTCCGATGGTGGCCTCGCTGACGCCGTCGGG
>Ga0194052_1001055_pt1 | contig 16499 bp, 15 predicted proteins | sample SepL226m_MetaG_FD_160117 | JGI IMG/M metagenome (GOLD analysis project Ga0194052, IMG submission 160117) | Anoxic zone freshwater microbial communities from boreal shield lake in IISD Experimental Lakes Area, Ontario, Canada - Sep2016-L227-6m | ecosystem: Environmental > Aquatic > Freshwater >... | reverse complement strand
CCGCCGTGGCTGCTCCCGCTGAGGCTGCCGCCGCTGCTCCCGCAGCGGCTCCTGCTCCTGCTGCTGCCCCCGCTGCGCCGGTGGTGCTCGCCAAGGACATCGTCAACCCGCTCAACACAGTCTGGACCCTGATCGCCGCCTTCCTCGTCTTCGCCATGCAGGTGGGTTTCGTCATGCTGGAAGCGGGCTTCTGCCGCTCCCGGGAGACCGTGAACGTGCTGGTGGAGTGCGTGTTTGATACCGCCCTTTGCGGCATCCTCTTCTGGGCCTTCGGCTACGCCTTCATGTTCAGCGAGGGCAACGGCTTCATCGGCTACCACTGGTTCTTCCTCAAGGGTGTCCCCGTCACCTACGGAACCACGGGCGTCGCCCTCCTGGCCCACTGGATCTTCCAGTTCGCCTTTGCCGACACCTGCTCCACCATCACCTCCGGCGCCATGATCGGCCGCACGGACTTCATTGGCGACATCCTCTACAGTTTCTGTGTCTCCGGCTTCATCTACCCCATTATCGGCCACTGGGCCTGGGGTCCTGACGGCTTCCTGGCCACCATGGGCAGCGCCGGCAAGTTCCTTCCCGGTCTCGGTATGAACTTCCATGACTTCGCCGGTTCCACCGTGGTCCACACCATCGGTGGCGCCGTGGCTCTGGCGGGCGCCATCGTGCTCGGCCCCCGGATCGGTCGCAAGTTCAAGCGGGACGGCGGCGGCCCCATGACGCCCCACGACCTGACGATCGCTGTCTGCGGCGGCCTGCTGCTCTGGTTCGGCTGGTATGGCTTCAACCCCGGCAGCACCCTGTCCGCCATGGACTTTGAAGGCATTGGCCGGGTGGCTGCCAACACCACCCTGGCAGCCTGCGCCGCGGCGCTGACGGCGGTGTTCTACATCTACTTCCGCACCGGCAAGTGGGATCCGGGCTCCATCACCAACGGCTTCCTGGCGGGCCTGGTGGCCATCACCGCCCCCTGCTACTGGGTGTCCCCCTTCGGCTCCGTCCTCATTGGCGGCATCGCGGGCATCATCGTGATCCTGGCCGTGGACCTGTTGGAATACCTCCGCATCGATGATCCCATCGGCGCCGTGCCCGTGCACATGGTCAACGGCATCTGGGGCACCATCTCCCTGGGCCTCTTTGCCAGCGGCGAGTTCTCCGCCATCGGCAGCGACCCCATCTCCCCCGATCTTTCCAGCAAGCTCACGGGCCTCTTCTACGGCGGCGGCTCCAAGGTGCTCATCGCCCAGGTCATCGGCAGCGCCATCGTCACCATCGCCACCTTCACGGTCAGCTACGCCGTCATGAAGGCCATCGACGCCTTCGGCCTCCTGCGGCTCTCGGTTGACGGTGAGCACGACGGCATGGACCTGCATGAGCACGGCATCTCGGCCTACCCCGAATACGTGATCTCGGCCCTGTCCGCCCCCGCCGGCGCCCCCCTGAAGGTTCCGGCCTCCAAGAGCTGAGCGGAAGCTGAGCCATCCCTGCCCAACATCACGTGAGAGGAGCTACCCATGAAAATGATCATCGCCATCATCCGTCCAGATAAGTTCGAGGCGGTCCAGGCCGCCCTGGTGGCCCAGGAGATCTACTTGATGACGGTCTCCGATGTCCGCGGCTGCGGCACGCAGAAGGGCTTCGCCGAGCAGTTCCGGGGCAACAAGATCGGCTTGGTCCGGCTGCTGCCCAAGGTGAAGCTGGAGATCGCCGTGAACGAAGAGTTCGTGAAGCCCGCGGTGCAGGCCATCATCACCGCCGCCAAGTCGGAACCCAGCCACCTGGGTGACGGCAAGGTCTTCGTCCTGAACCTTGAAGACTGCTACCGGGTCCGCACAGGCGAAACCGGCAGCGCCGCCATCGGGCCGTGAGGATCCTCCCTCCCACAGGGATTCTCACGGAACACCGAAAGGGCACGGAAGGCGGCTTTGCCGCCCTCCGTGCCCTTCTGGTTTCAGGCTTTCCTTCGGCGGGAAAGAGATCCCGAGGGGCGGTCCCGCGTTGGGGATGCTACAACGGAACCATGGGCGGCCAGGATGACAGCGCGAGCAGGCACGACTCCAGCGGGGTCTATGCGGCGCCGCCCCGCGCCACCTTCTGGCAGAAGCTGGGACCTGGCGGAGCAGCTTCCCTGGTCCTGGCCCTGCTGAGCTGCCTGGGGCTGGTCGGACTGCCCTGGCTGGTTCGGCTCTGGCAGGTCCTGGGGGCCGCGCGCGGACAGGAGGCGGCAGCGGCGGATGCCATTCTGGTGCTGGGACGACGTCTGGAGCAGGATGCCCTTACGCCGGTCTTCCTGGCCCGGCTGGCCCATGCCGAGGAGCTCTGGCGCGAGGGGTTCGCGCCCCGCTTGTTCATTGCCGGTGGCACCACGGGGACGGCCGTGCGCAGCGAGGCTGAAGCTGGCCGGGACTGGCTGCTGGCGCGGGGGCTCCCCGCCGAGGCGCTGCTCCTGGAGGACCGCAGCCAACACACCTTGGAGAACCTCTTCAATGTCCGGGCCCAGATGCGGACTGCCGCCTGGCGGACCCTGTTGCTGGTGTCAGATCCCCTGCACCTGGCTCGGGCGGGGGCCACGGCTCGGGGCCTCGACCTGGACGTGAGTTGCAGCGCGGCCCGGCTGGCGCCGCCGAGCCCAGGGACCTTCGCCTGGTGGGTGCGGGCGGCCGGGGAGGCGTTCCTCCTGCACTGGTATCACACGGGCATGCTCTACACGCGGCTGCTGGGCAGTCGGCAGCAGCTCGATCGGGTGACCTGAAGGGCGCCTATGCCCGACCGTAAGGAGAGTGCCTGTAGTTTATCCAGGACCATGGTGGTGCCGAGAAGATGGCAACTGTGCCCTGGAGGGGTGGCTTGCCGGACCGACGACTGCAGCAGCGCTACGCGAGACGGTTGGCCCCGCGCACGGGCCAGCTGGAGCGCCTGTCCAGTGCCATCCACACCCTGATCCAGGCCGGGGGAGTCGGGGATCCCTTCTTCCTCTCCCATAGCCTGGAGCTGCTGGTGAAGCACCTGGGTGCCTCCCAGACCACCCTGGTCATGGTGACCCAGGGCTCTGTGGATACCCGCTGGTGGTGGCCCGAAGAAACCAACGACACCGTCCCGGTGCCCGTCGCCCCTTTCTGCGAGTGGCTCCTGGAACATCCGGAGCGGGTGCTGGTGGTGAAGGACATCCGGACCGACCCCCACACCCGCAAGAAGGCGGAGCTGACGAGCCTCCCGCACCGGGCCGTGCTCGGCTGTGCGCTCCGCCAGGCCGATGGGGTCCGGGCGCTGCTCTTCGCTTTCTTCGACCAGCCGCAGGCCTTCCCCCGGACGGCCTTCCCGCTCATCGAGGCGGTGGCGGGCTTCATCAGCCGGATGCTCGAGATCGAGGACCTGAAGCAGTCCCTGAACCGCCTGGAGGACGCCCTCGCCATCACCCAAGCCGTGATGGAGGACAGCTCGACCCGGGATCCCGACACGGACCTGCCGAACCTGCGCTACCTGGAGATCTGGGAGAAGGCGATGCTGGCCTCGGACCACCGGCCCGAGAGCCTGGTGGTGGCCGAGTGCCACGTGGCGATGAAGAGTCGCAAGGATGCAGCCAAGGTCCGCCAGGCGGCCGATGGCATCCGGGCTGGGGATCTGGTCGTGCGCCTGGCGCCGGGTCGCTTCCTGGTGATCTTTCAGCACACGCCCCGCAGCATTGCCCATGTCCTGCTGCTGCGCCTGCGGTCGCAGCTCGGCGGCGTGCCCATGGGCGCCACCCTCTGGGTGCCCGGCGCCGAGAGGCACGGCCTCGAGTCCTGCCGGGCCAGCCTCGAGGCCGCGCTGTCGGCCAGCCGCGCCATGGCGAACCCCGGGCTGGTCTGGGTGCTGCCGCCCGGCCTCACCGAGAACAGCTCGCCCCGCCCGCGGCCGGCGGCGCTCGTCGTCGAGTCCCCCCAGCCCTGGCAGCCGCCCACCCTGCGGCGGGCCTAGAGATTTGTGACCTCGATTCGCGGCTTGGTGGTGACTCCCCAGCCTTTAAATGCGGGTTGGTATCAAGCGCCCTGCGGACGCACCCGGCCCAGGGCTGCCAGACTGGGGAGCTATGATCGGTCACCTCATCCTCGTCCCCACCCCCATCGGCAACCTCGGCGACCTCACGGATCGCGCCAGGGAAGCCCTGGCCGAGGCCGACCTGGTGGCCTGCGAGGACACGCGCCGCACCGGCGGCCTGCTGAAGCACCTGGAGATCGACAAGCCGCTGCTGCGCTTCGATGATCACGCTGGCGCCGCGGCCTACGAGCGCCTGGGCCTGGAGCTGGCTGCGGGCCGCACCGTGGCCTATTGCAGCGACGCGGGCATGCCCGGCATCAACGACCCCGGCTTCTAGATCGCCCGGGCCGCCCGGGCCGCAGGCGCCAAGGTCACCGTGCTGCCCGGCGCCTCCGCGGTGCTGCTGGCGGTGGTGGCCTCGGGCCTTCCCTGCCATACCTTCAGCTTCCGGGGCTACCTGCCGAACCGGGGCGAGCCCCGGCGCACGCTGCTGAAGCTGCTGGGCGCCGAGGAGGAGACCATGGTGGTCTTCGAGACGCCCCACCGAATCCACGAGACCCTGGCCGACCTGGAAGAGCTGCTGCCGGACCGCGAGATCGCCCTGGGTCGTGAGCTGACCAAGCTCCATGAGACCTGGTACCGGGGCACCCCAGCCCAGGTGAAGGTCCAGCTGGGTCGCGAGGACCGAGGCGAGATGGTGCTGGTGCTGGCCGGGGCGGGGGCCAAGCGGGTGGTCACGGAGGCTGCATCGGACTTTGACGGTGCGGAGCTGCCGCCCTGGGCCAAGGCCTACCTCGCCGCCGCGCGGGAGGGTGGCATGACCCTCCGGGATGCGGTCAAGCCCCTGGCCAAGCACCTGGGTATCTCCGCCTCGGATCTCTACCGATTGGCTGTGGGAGCCCACCTCGATGGCTAGGGTAGAGTAGCTCCATGCATGAGCTTGCCATCCTGGAGGGAATGATCCAGGGCATCCAGGAGGAGGCCCAGGCCGGCGGCTTCGCCCGGGTCGTGCAAGTGCGACTCGAGGTGGGCAAGCTATCGGGCGCCGAGGTGGAGGCACTGCGCTTCGCCTTCGATGCGGTCTCCCAGGACACCCTGGTGGAGGGCGCCACTCTGGAAATCCTGGAGCTCCCGGGCACGGGCCAGTGCCAGGACTGCGGCGCCGAGGTGGAGATCCAGGCCCGCTTCGACCTGTGCCCCGCCTGCGGCAATGGCTTCGTCGCGGTCACCGGCGGCACGGAGCTGCGCATCAAGGACATCGACGTCGAGGAGGCCTGACCATGTGCACCACCTGCGGTTGCGGAGGCGACGGCGCCACCCTGGACGGCCACGCGCATGCCCACGAGCCCGCACCGCTGCGGCCGGGCCGACGGCGGGTCAGCCTGGAGCAGAACCTCCTGGCGAAGAACGACGCCCTGGCGGCCCGGAACCGCGAGCGCTGCGCGGCCCAGGGCTGGTTCACGCTGAACCTGGTCAGCAGTCCAGGATCAGGCAAGACCACCCTGCTGGAGGCCACCATCCGGCGCCTGCAGGGCCGCGTGCCCGTGGTGGTCATCGAGGGCGACCAGCAGACCAGCCAGGACGCGGACCGCATCAAGGCCGCCGGCGCACCCGCGGTGCAGATCAACACCGGCAAGGGCTGCCACCTGGACGCGCACATGGTGGGCCATGCGCTGGATGTCCTGGCCCCGCCTGCCGGCACGGTCGTGATGATCGAGAACGTGGGCAACCTGGTCTGCCCCGCAGCCTTCGATCTGGGCGAGGCCCACAAGGTGGTGATCCTTTCGGTCACCGAAGGCGAGGACAAGCCCCTCAAGTACCCGGACATGTTCGCCGCGGCGGACCTGCTGCTGCTCAACAAGGTGGACCTGCTGCCCTACCTGCGCTTCGATGTGGAGCAGTGTCTGGCCTACGCTCGCCGCGTGAACCCCGGCATCGAGGTGCTCCGTGTGTCCGCCCAGTCCGGCGAGGGTCTCGACGCCTGGATCGCGTGGATCGAGGCCCGGCGCCTCGCCCCCCAGCAGGCCTGATGCCGCGCCGACGCTTCCAGGTCCGGGGCGTGGTCCAGGGCGTGGGCTTCCGGCCCGCGGTCTACCGGCTCGCCCTGGCCCGGGGCCTCACAGGCGTGGTCTGGAACCACGCCCAGGGCGTCACCCTCGAGGTCCAGGGAGTGGAGGCCGATCTCGCTGCCTTCGAGCGGGCACTGCGTGAGGAGATCCCCCCGCCAGCGCGGATCCAGTCGCTGGTCGTCGAAGCCATGCATGACGTCCAGGGCGAAGCGGGCTTCCGCATCCTGGCGAGCGGCCAGGGCGAGGCCCCGCGCCCCGTGGTGCCGCCGGACCTGGCCCTGTGCGAGGCCTGCGCGGCCGAGGTGGATACGCCCGGCGAGCGGCGCTACCGCTACCCCTTCACCAACTGCACCCGCTGCGGCCCGCGCTACACGATCATCGAGGACCTGCCCTACGACCGGCCGCGCACCGTCATGAAGGCCTTTCCGCTGTGTGCGGACTGCGCGCGGGAATACCAGGATCCCCTGGACCGCCGCTTCCATGCGCAGCCCGTGGCCTGCCCGGCCTGCGGACCGCGGCTCGCACTGCAGGCGGCTGATGGCCTCGTCCGCGCCGAGGGCGAGGCCGCCCTGGCCGCCGCCGCTGAGGCCCTGGGGCAGGGCGCGGTGCTGGCCCTGAAGGGGCTGGGCGGCTACCAGCTGCTGGTCGACGCCACCTCCGCTGCGGCCGTGGAACTCCTGCGATCCCGCAAGCGGCGGGAGGCGAAGCCCTTCGCCGTGATGTTCCCGGACCGAGCGAGCCTCCTGCGGGACTGCGAGGTCTCGCCGGAAGAAGACGCCTGGCTGGCTTCGCCCGAGGCGCCCATCCTGCTGCTGCGGCGGCGGCTCGGCGGCGCGGTGGTGGCCGAGGTGGCGCCGGGCAACCCGCGGCTGGGCGCCTTCCTGCCCAACACGCCACTGCACCGCCTGCTGCTGGCCGCGGCGGGGCGGCCCCTGGTCTGCACCTCGGGCAACCTCAGCGATGAGCCCATGGCCTTCGAGGATGACGAGGCCCGGCGGCGGCTGGGCGGCCTGGCGGACCTGTTCCTCAGCCACAACCGGCCCATCACGCGGCCCGTGGATGACTCGGTGCTGCGCGTGGACGCCGATGGCCCAACGATTCTCCGCCGCGCCCGGGGCTTCGCGCCCCTGGCGGTGCCCCTTGGCTGGAAAGGCCCCGGTGCCCTAGGGCTGGGCGGTCCCTGCGTGCTGGCCCTGGGCGCCCACCAGAAGAACACCGTGGCGCTGCTGAAGGGCGGGGAGCTGGTCATGAGCCAGCACCTGGGCGACCTCACCAGCCTGGAGGGCAGTGACCTGCTGGCGCGCACGGTCACGGACCTGCTGGCCTTCTTCGGGGCCCGGCCGGAGCTGCTGGCCTGTGACCTGCATCCCGACTACGCCAGCACGCGCCTGGCGGAGCGGCTGGCGGCCGAGTGGCAGGTGCCCCTGGTGCGGGTGCAGCACCACCACGCCCACGGCGCCGCCTGCGCCGCGGAACATGGCCTGACCGGGCCCGCGCTGGCGCTCACCTGGGACGGCACCGGCCTGGGCAGCGACGGCACGCTCTGGGGCGGCGAGGCGCTATGGATCGAGGGCGCGATCTTCACACGGCTGGGCCATCTGAAGCCCTTCCCCCTGCCCGGCGGCGCAACCGCCGTGAAGCAGCCCCGCCGCAGCGCCGCCGGCCTGCTGTGGGCGGTCCGGGGCGCGGGGGCGCCACCTCCAGCGCTGGCCGCCGCCTTTGATGGCGCCGAGTGGGCGCAGCTGCAGACCCTGCTCGCTGCAGGCTTCAACAGCCCCGTCACCTCGAGCCTCGGCCGCCTCTTCGACGCCGTGGCGGCCCTGGCGGGGCTGCACGCCCGGGGCGGCTTCGAAGGCCAGGCGGCCATGGCCCTGGAGTTCGCGGCCGGCGAGCGGGTGGAGGCGCCCTATGGCTGGGACTTCCTCGACGGAGTTGCCGATCCCGCACCCCTGGTCGAGGGCGTGCTGGCGGACCTGGCTGCGGGCCGGGAGGCGGGCTTCATCGCCGCCCGCTTCCACGCGGCCCTGGCGGAGCTGGCGCTGGCCTGGGCGCACCAGGCGGGCCTGCCGGACGTGCTGCTTTCCGGCGGCTGCTTCCAGAACGCCCTGCTCACGGCGCGGGTGCAGGAGAAACTTGGCGGCGCAGGCTTCCGCGTCCACCGCCATCGCGCCTTCCCCCCCAACGACGGCGGCATCTCCCTGGGCCAAGCCGCCGTGGCGGCTCTGACGAAGGTTGACCCATGAAGTCCTGTTCTTGCGCATGATCGTTCATTACTGGTTAAAAGCTCTTTTGGAACTGGTGATGAATAGTGATGAACGGTGATAACGGCCCTCTGACGCCCCTCTCCGGTACGACAGCCCCGTGCAGCGCTTTGCCGTGATTCAGCAACCCGAGGTATAGAGGGCAAGGCATTCCTGGTGGCACGGAATGCGGGGCCTTGCAAAGAAGGGCGTGAACTAAGAGGGCCACTCCGAAGAGCAGCCCCCTTATAAGTTTGGTTTGTGTTACCTCGTGATGATATCGGTATCAGCACCCTTGTTGCGTTTGGACTGGGTGACAGCATTGAGTTCAATCATCTTCTGTACGGTCCCCTTTTGTAGATCGATCACAGCAAGACTACCCTTGAACTCAGCCACAATTAGATCCCTGAGAATGGCACGCCTCACTTCGTCTGTGCCACTTACGTCGAGAGTACTCGTGAGTTTTAGACTCGCATTCACTTCTTGGAGGACAGGAACACCGCCAGCCTCCAGCACCTTCTTTGTTACATAGGAAGTAATGAAATCGATATCACTCTTGGATAGGGCTTTGGTTTCCACGAAACACTTCTGATCCTTACAAAAGCTAAAGTTGACCTTGTTATATGCGGCTTCCATGGCACTGCTAAGTGCAACCTGTTCGATTCGTGGCCGAGCGGATGCTTCACGTCCGATAGCCGTATTCGCCCTATTGCAAGCGAGCCCGCTGCTGAGTAGGGACAGGCCAAGGACTACAGCAGAAACAGAAATATTACTTCGGGGCATGATGCCTCCATCGACCATCAAGTCGGTCTGCACAGATACTAGACTCAACACGAAAAGCTGATTTGTCTTGATTCTGAGAATTGTTATATTGTGACATAGGCCACACAATAAAGCCGTAATTTTCATATAATAATCTAAATATTCACAGATATTACCTAATGTAAGAACTGACCCCCAAGAGTGATCTCCTGGAACCTACGGCTTATGATTATGCGGTTCTTGCAGTCCCACTTTCCTCCTTATGGTGGTTCAGCGGATTCAAGGCAGCCAGGGCTATACACAACAGGAAAATCGGTCAAGACGGCCAAGGTGTGTCACAGCCTCAAGCAGACGAGGCTCTGAGTGAGCCAGAGGTGCCAGAGGCATCCGCCGAAGGGGGATTCGGCATCAAGTTCACACAAACCAGCACCCGATCTCATCCAGCAGATCTACACCCAGGTCAAATGCCTTAAAGTAGCCCATGCCTAAATTCTCAGCCCTGCTCCGACTTGGTGTGTTCCTCGCCCTGGCCCTCCCGGCTCTGGCCGCCCCACCGAAACCCAGCCCCAGGGCTCCTGCCTGCTTTGCCGTGAGCTTCGCGCCGGGCCTGAGTGCGCAGCCCCTGGACGGCCGGCTCTACCTGCTGCTCTCCACGGACCCCAGCGCCGAGCCGCGCATGCAGATCGGGGAGTCCCCGGACTCGCAGATCATCTTCGGTACGGACGTGGAGGGCCTCCTGCCCGGACAACGGACCCTGGTGGACGCCCGGGCGGACGGCTATCCCATCCGCTCGCTGAAGGATCTCCCGCCGGGCGACTACACCGTGCAGGCCCTGCTGCACCGCTATGAGACCTTCCACCGGGCGGACGGGCCCACGGTGAGGCTGCCCATGGACCGGGGCGAGGGCCAGCACTGGAACCTCGCCCCGGGGAACCTCTACAGCCGCCCCCGGAAGGTGCGTGTGGGGCCGGGCCAGGCCCCCATCCAGGTGCTGATGGATCAGGTGATCCCGCCCCTGCCGGAGGTCCCCGATTCCAAGTACGTCCGCCACCTGCGCATCCAGAGCCAGCTCCTCACGAAGTTCTGGGGGCGGCCCATGTTCCTGTCGGCCCTGGTGCTGGTGCCTGAGGGCTTCGACGCGCACCCCGAGGCCCGCTTTCCCATGCTGCTCATGCACGACCACTTCGTGCGGGACTTCGACGACTCCTTCCGCACGGTGCCGCCGGATCCGAACCTGAAACCTGACTACAGCGAGCGCTTCCGCATCTCGGGCTACAACCGCATCCAGCAGGAGGAGGCCTACCGCAACTTCCAGCAGTGGACGGCGCCGGACTTCCCCCGCTACCTCTTCGTAAAGCTGCAGCACGCCAACCCCTACTACGACGACTCCTACGCCGTGAACTCGGCCAATCTGGGCCCCTACGGCGATGCCATCGAGACGGAGCTGATGCCTGCCATCGAGAAGGCGTTCCGGGTCCTGCCCAGCTGGGCCCGCTTCCTCTGCGGTGGCTCCACCGGGGGCTGGGAGGCCCTGGCAGCCCAGATCTTCTACCCGGACCACTACAACGGCGCTTTTGGCTCCTGCCCGGATCCCGTGGACTTCCGGGCCTACACGGTCATCGATCTCTACAAGGACAAGAACGCCTTCTACCTGCAGGGCGCCCACAAACGCGTGGCCCAGCCTGCGGCCCGGGACTACCTGGGTCGCACCTTCCAGACCCTGGAGGAGGTCAACGCCTACGAGCTGGCCCTGGGCAGCCACGGCCGCTCCGGCGAGCAGTTCGACATCTGGCAGGCGGTGTTCTCGCCCCAGGGCGCGGACGGCTATCCCCAGCCCATCTTCGATAAGCGGACAGGCCTCATCGACCCCAGGGTGGCCGCTTACTGGAAAGAGCACTACGACCTGCGGGCCATCCTGGAGAAGAACTGGCCGTTACTAGGCCCCAAGCTGCGGGGCAAGCTGCACGTGTATTGCGGCAGCGCCGACACCTTCTTCCTCAACGATGCGGTCTATCTGCTGGAGGACTTCCTGAAGCAGACCCGCAACCCACCCTATGAGGGCGAGGTGAAGTACGGGGACCGCGCCGAGCACTGCTGGAACGGCGATCCCGAGCACCCCAATCACATCTCCCGCCTGCACTACAGCACCCTCTACCTGGCAAAGATGCTGGCCCGCATGGAGAAGACGGCCCCGGCCGGGGCGGACCTCAAGAGCTGGCGCTACTGAGGACTACGGGCAGCCTCATTCACGGACAAGCTCCTGGCCGTTCATACTGGGACCGGATTCGGAGCCGCTGATGAACGTCCTTCCAGGCCAGGCCAGCAGCACGGAGGGGCCGGTCCAGAAGGATCCCTTCCTGCGCATCCAGGTGCTGGTCTTCGCGCTGGTGGCGGCGGTGTTCACCACGGTCTACATCCCCCAGCCGGTGCTGCCGGTGCTGCGCCTGGAGTTCGGCGTGGCGGAGGGCGTGGCCTCCCGCACGGTGTCCGCGGTGGTGCTGGGCATGGCCCTGGCGAACCTGCCTTTCGGCGCCCTGGCGGACCGACTGCCCATCCGCCGGATCCTGCTCACGGGCGGCCTGGTGGTGGCGATCTGCGGGCTGGCCTCGGCCCTGGCGCCCAACCTTGAGTGGTTGGTGGCGGCGCGCTTCGTCCAGGGGCTGTTCATCCCAGCCCTCACCACCTGTCTCGCGGCCTACCTGGCCCGCGTGATGCCCGTGGGCCGCCTGAACGTGGTGATGGGCACCTACGTGTCGGCCACGGTGCTGGGGGGCCTCTCCGGCCGCCTGCTGGCGGGGGTCCTCATGCCTGCGGCGCACTGGCGCTGGGCCTTCTTCCTGGCCTCGGCCCTGCTGATCGCGGCGGCCCTGGCGGCCTACGCGGGACTGCCCGTGGAGCCCGATGAGGGGCCGGTGGTCCGGGACACAACCCGTTTCCGCGACGTGCTGCTGCGCCACGACCTGATCCGCCTCTACGCGGTGGGGGCGGGCGCCTACTTCGTCTTCTCCTCGATCTTCAACTACCTGCCCTTCTACCTCTACGGCGCGCCCTTCCACTGGTCCACCCGGGCCGTGACGCTGCTCTACCTCTCGTACCTCATGGGCGTGGTGGCGGGGCCCCTGGCGGGGCGCCTCAGCAACCGCATCGGCAACGGCACCGCCATGGTGGCGGGAACCCTGGTGCTCGGCGGGGGCGTGGCGCTCACCCTAGTACCGCAGGGCTGGGCCATGGCGGCGGCGCTGACCCTGGTGTGCGCGGGCTTCTTCACGGTCCACGCCGCCGCGGCCGGGGCTCTCAACCGCAAGCTGCAGGCGGGCCGGGGCCGCGCCAATGCCTTCTATGTCCTGTTCTACTATCTGGGCGGCGCCGCGGGCATCACCCTCAGCGGCCACGCCTACCACGGCCAGGGCTGGCACGGCGTGGTGGCGCTCTGTGCCGCGGCACTGCTGGTGCCCCTGAGCACCGGGTTCATGGAGCGGCGGGCGGCAGGGCCAGCCTAGGCCGAGGCGCGAGGCTGTACCAGGCGATGGTACCAAGGATTAGCAGCCCACCACCCAGGGCCCAGGGTGCGGGCCGCTCGCCCACGCCCAGGAACACCCAGACCGGATTCAGCACGGCCTCCAGGGTGCCTGTCACCACCGCTGCCGTGGCCGAGAGCCGCTTCATGCCCGCGTTGAAGAGCAGGTAGGCCAGGCCGATCTGGAAGACGCCCAGGTAGAGCAGCATGCCGGACTGGAGCAGGGTGGGCCGGAGGCCCGGCAGGGCGAAGGGGAGGCAGAGGGCCGCCACCAACAGGTTGCCGAGGATGATGGCGCTGATGGGATCGGCGTCCGGCTGGCGCTCGCGCTTGAGCTTGAGCGTCAGGGCGAAGAGGGCCAAGCAGACGCCGGAGATGACCGCCAGCACGTTCCCGGCGAAGCTGCCCGCCTCGAAGCGGCCCACGAAGAACAGCCCCATGGCGCCCAGGCAGAGTGCCACGGCCACCAGATCGCGGCCCTGGAGCGACCGCTTCGTGACCCAGGGCTCCAGGAACACCAGGTAGATGGGCGCGGAGAACTGCAGGAAGATCGCGTTCGCGGCGGTGGTGAGCTTGGTGGCGGCGACGAAGAGGATCAGGACGCCCGCGTAAGAGGCCGCGCAGGCCAGGGAGAGGCCGTCAGGCCGCGGGAAGGGTCGACCCCCGCGCAGCCGAACCACGGCGGCGATGGTGAGGGCCGCCACGAGGCTGCGGACTCCGGCGATCTGGAGGGCACCCAGGGGCAGGGCCTTGATGAAGAGCCCGCTGGAGCTCCAGAGGAGGGCCGCCGCGGCCACCAGGGCCGCGCCCCGCAGATGTTCCCGGTGCTGCGTCATGGATCTATTGGAGCACAGGGCCGGATAGGACTACGCTGGTCTCCACCTTCCCCTGGAGTCCTTCATGTGCCTTGGCGTACCCGGCCAGATCCTCGACGTGGTGGAATCGCCCCTGCGCCTGGGCCGAGTGGCCTTCGGTTCCACCATCAAGGAGATCAGCCTCGCCTGCGTGCCGGACGCAGGGCCGGGGGCCTGGGTCGTGGTCCACGCGGGCCTGGCCCTGGATCAGCTGGATGAGGCTGAGGCCATGCACATGCTGGAGTGCCTAAACGCGCTGGCCGAGGGCGTGGAGCAGGAGGAGGCTTGAGGTTTGTCGAGGAGTTCCGCGATGGGCGCAAGGCCCAGGCCTTGGGCGAGGCCATCCGCCGCAAGGTGATGCGTCCCTGGACGCTGATGGAAGTCTGCGGCGGCCAGACCCACGCCATCGTCCGCTTCGGCCTCGATGAGCTGCTGCCCAAGGACCTGACCCTGGTGCACGGCCCCGGCTGCCCCGTCTGTGTCACCCCCGTGGCCATCATCGACCAGGCCCTGGCTATCGCCGCCCGTCCCGACGTGACCTTCTGCTCCTTTGGCGACATGCTGCGGGTGCCGGGCAGCGCCGAGGACCTCTTCTTGGTGAAGAGCCGCGGCGGGGATGTGCGGGTGGTCTACTCGCCGCTGGACGCCGTGGTCCTGGCCCGGCAGCTGCCCGAGCGGCAGGTGGTGTTTTTCGCCGTGGGCTTCGAGACCACCGCCCCTGGCAACGCCCTGGCCGTGGCCCAGGCCGCCGACGAAGGCCTGAAGAACTTCTCCATCCTGGTGAGCCACGTGCGGGTGCCGCCGGCCATCGAGGCCCTCATGGCCTCGCCCCAGTGCCGGGTGAACGCCTTCCTGGCCGCGGGCCATGTCTGCAGCGTCATGGGCACCGAGGAATACCACCCCCTGGCGGCGCGCTTCCGGGTGCCCATCGTGGTCACCGCCTTCGAGCCCCTGGACCTGCTCCAGGGCATCCTCATGGCCGTGACCCAGCTGGAAGAGGGCCGGGCCGAGGTGGAGAACCAGTATTCGCGGCTGGTGAAGGCCGGCGGCAACCGGCCCGCCCAGGCGCTCATCCAGCGGGTCTTCCAGGTCGTGGACCGCACCTGGCGCGGCATCGGCCCCATCCCCGACAGTGGTTTCGGGCTCCGGCCGGAGCTGGCGGCCTTCGACGCGGCCCTTCGCTTCGGGGTGCAGGATGTCGGCGGCGCCGAGTCCCCGGACTGTCAGAGCGGCCTGGTGCTCCAGGGCCTCCTGAAGCCGCCCCAGTGCCCCGCTTTTGGCACTCTTTGCACCCCGGACCATCCCCTGGGGGCCACCATGGTCTCCTCCGAGGGGGCCTGCGCGGCCTACTACCGCTACCGGCGCTTCGACCCGGCGCACTGAACGACCGACTCGTCTGGCCGATGAGATACTTGTTGTGACAAAAATCACACCAGATGCTGCGTGGTTATTTGCTCTGTTCTCCCAGTTAATCGCAGGACATGGCTTGACAGCCTTCAGTCTGCCCCTAGGTTAACTCTAACAGTCCCCCTAATTAAATATCTTTAGACGCAGTCTCAATTCTTGGGCCCACGGCCGAGGAGGCAGCATGCCAAGAGCAGGAAACTCCCTTTGGGAGGTGATGCGGGAGAAAGGCTACAGCCGGCGGGATTTCATGCAGTTCTGCACCTTCGCCGCCACCGCTGCGGGTCTTGGGAGCAACGCTTCGGCTGCCGTGGCCAAGGCCTTCGAGAAGAAGGACCGGCCGCCGGTGCTGTGGCTCCACTTCCAGGAGTGCACCTGCTGCAGCGAGTCCTTCATCCGCGCCTCGCACCCCATGGTGGCGGACGTCCTGCTGGACGCCATCTCCCTGGACTACGACGAGACCCTCCAGGCCGCCGCGGGCCACCAGGCCGAGAAGTGCAAGGCAGACGTCATGAAGGCCTACGCTGGGAAGTACATCCTGCTGGTGGAGGGCTCGGTCCCCACCAAGGAGAACGGTGTCTTCTGCATGATCGGGGGCCGCACCGCCGAGGACATCCTGAAGGAGGCCGCCGCCGGGGCCGCCGCCATCGTGGCCTGGGGCAACTGCGCCTCCTACGGCTGCGTGCAGGCCGCAAAGCCCAATCCCACCGGGGCCACGGCCATCCAGAAGCTGGTGAACAAGCCCGTCATTAACGTGCCAGGCTGTCCGCCCATCGCCGATGTGATGGTGGCCATCGTCACGCACATCCTCATGTTCGGCCGCATGCCGGAGCTGGACTCCCAGGGCCGCCCCAAGGAGTTCTACTCCCGGCGCGTCCACGACACCTGCTACCGCCGCCCCTACTACGACGCGGGCCTCTTCGTGGAAACCTTCGACGACGACAACGCGCGCAAGGGCTACTGCCTCTACAAGATGGGCTGCCGCGGGCCGCTCACCTACAACGCCTGCGCGGTCGTAAAGTGGAACGGGGGCACCAGCTATCCCATCCAGTCCGGCCATGGCTGCCTGGGCTGCAGCGAGAACGGCTTCTGGGACAACGGGCCCTTCTACCGGCACCTGCCTTCCTTCCCGGGCTTCGGCATCGAGTCCACGGCGGACACCGTGGGTCTGACTCTGGGTGCTGCAGCCGCCGTCGGGGTGGCGGCCCACGCCGTCTCCACGAATATCCGCAAGCGGAAGCTGATCCACGACCAGGTGGTCGAGGCCGTCAAAGACACGCCTGACAGCAAGGAGGTGGAGTGATGAGCAACCGCATCGTCATTGATCCCGTCACCCGCATCGAGGGGCATCTCCGCATCGAGGCGGTGGTCGAGAATGGCGTCGTGACGGACGCCTTCAGCGCCGGCACCATGGTCCGCGGCATCGAGAAGATCCTGAAGGGCCGCGACCCCCGCGATGCCTGGGCCTTCACGGAGCGCGTCTGCGGCGTGTGCACCACCGTGCACGCCCTCGCCAGCGTGCGGTCCGTGGAGGACGCCCTGGGCATCACCGTCCCCAAGAACGCGGAGCTGGTGCGCAACCTCATGTTCTGCGCCCAGTTCGTCCAGGACCACGTGGTGCACTTCTACCACCTGCACG
>Ga0194052_1001053_pt1 | contig 16524 bp, 14 predicted proteins | sample SepL226m_MetaG_FD_160117 | JGI IMG/M metagenome (GOLD analysis project Ga0194052, IMG submission 160117) | Anoxic zone freshwater microbial communities from boreal shield lake in IISD Experimental Lakes Area, Ontario, Canada - Sep2016-L227-6m | ecosystem: Environmental > Aquatic > Freshwater >... | reverse complement strand
ATCGCTGGTTTCTGGATAGAATTGCTACGCATATACTGGCCTTTGAAGGCGATAGCCAAGTGGTTTGGTTTGAAGGCAACTATGAAGATTACGAAGCTGACCGTCATCGCCGTTTAGGCAGTGATGCAGACAATCCAAAGCGTCTCAAATATAAAAAACTGTCTTAAAAAATAAAGTCCGCAAGGATGCGGACTTATTAAACCTCAGGAGATAAGGCTGGCTCCAACCAGCTAGTTAGAATTGCTGCCAATTCACTTCGATTAACAGGTTTGCTCAAATAATCATCCATACCTGCCGCCAGACAGATTTCTCGTGCCACTGTTGTTGCATGGGCAGTAAGAGCTATAATTGGCGTACGTGGACTGTTGGTCGCTTTCTCTCTGTCACGCAGTATCTTCGTTGCTTCATATCCATCCATAACTGGCATTTGACAATCCATTAGAACTAAATCGTAAGCTTGCTTTTCCAATAACTCCAGTGCAAGTTGGCCGTTATCAGCCAGATCCACTTCCAACTGGAATCTCGCCAGCATAGAGACCACTACTTTCTGATTAATCCGATTGTCTTCGACAACCAAGACTTTCTTGTTGCTGTAATCCGGCAATGCTTCTTTACCTTGGCTTATAGAAGTCCCCGGCTCAGGCTTGGGGCGTTGGGTAGTCACTCTTAATGCATTGACCATAGCGTCAAAAAGTTGCGCCTGTCGCACCGGTTTTAACAAACTTTGCGTAATACCCAAGGCTTTTCGCTCAGCTTCAGACCCTAAACCACCGGATGATAAAATCAGGCGGGGGGTGCCAGCAATAAAAGGGGTTTTACTAATGGCACGTGATAAAGCGATCCCATCCATCTCCGGCATGTGTAAATCCGAAAGCAGGATATCAAAGGGTTCTTCGCGTTGCGCAGCGGAAATTAATCCAGCCAATGCAGAAAAAGCGTTATCAACTGAATAGACTTTGACGCCCCAGCTCTTAAGATAGTGTTCCAGAATAGTCCGATTATTAGCATTATCATCAACGAGTAAAGCACGTATACCTAAAAGGTTCGTAATTTGAGGAACCGCCAGGTCTTGCTCTACCGGGATAAGTGGTAGACTAAACACGAAGCGGGTGCCGTTGCCCAGTTCACTTTCGACACTTATCTTCCCTCCCATCAGCTCAACCAGAGTTTTACTGATAGACAGTCCCAAACCAGTGCCGCCATAACGACGCACCATAGAACTATCTGCCTGAGTAAATGCCTGAAATAAACGCGCCTGTGTTTCTGGACTTATACCAATGCCGGTATCTTTTATCTCAAAGCATAAACTGCCATCGCCATCATCGTTGGATTGCAAGAACACTTTAACAGAAACTTCTCCATGTTCGGTAAACTTGACTGCGTTACCTATCAGATTCGTCAGCACCTGACGAATACGGGTTGGATCACCTTCCCAATAGACGGGTAAATCTATCGGCAGGAAACAAGTTAATTCTAAGTCTTTGGCATGAGCTCGACCCGCTTGTAACGAGCACACCTCTTCCACTAATGAAGTGAGATTAAACTTGATCGATTCCAGTTCGATCATGCCTGCTTCCAGTTTTGAGAAATCCAGGATACCGTTAATAATATCCAGCAGCGCCTCTGCAGAATTGGCGGCTGTTTGCAATAAATCTCTTTGTTCGCCGGACATCTCGGTGTCCCGCAAAATATCCAGCATACCCAAGATACCGTTCATGGGTGTTCGAATTTCATGGCTCATATTGGCAAGAAATTCACTTTTTGCCAGATTGGCTGCTTCGGCCAAGAGCCGTTGAGCTTCTAATTCATGACAGCTTTTGGTTAGCGCCTCATTTTTCGCCAGCATAGCTGCTTCGTTATCAAGCCTGACTTGGCTCAGCGTCTCTTCTGCTTGCTTACGGCTTAACATCACTTTTGCGACGATATAAGCGATCAGTGCAAATAACAGATAAAGGATAACTACCAATAGTTTATTGCTGGGTTGCTGGTAGTAGACCGCTTCTGTCAGAACTGATTGTGGTGTAAATGATACTAACTTCCAATAATATTGTTGCGGGGTTATTTCTTGTTCGCTAGCTGCACTGATATCATCAGAACCTGATGAGGAATGCTGCTCTAAAAACAGTGGATGAAGGGTATCAAAAACAAATAGGCCTTTTTCAGTCAGTAGCGTTCCCTTTTCTGTCGTGGAAATAGTCCGCCACTCATTAGCAAAATCATGCCCGAAACTTCTTTCAGGCTTGTTTAACATAAAACTCCACTCATCAACGTTGTTAGTATTACTCAGCCAATAACCGTCTCTGTTAAGAAGCATCGCAACGTGCTCATTCATTTGCATTTCATTATGAAATACCTTGAGAAGATAATCACCCAGATAATTGAACAGGAGTATACCTTTCTTGTTACCCACGCTATCAAACACCGGTGTACCAAAACGAATCGTCGGCTTGTATGGAATCTCCAAACTCCCTGCTTCAACATTCAGGTCAAACGGAGAAACATAGACTTCCCCCTGATTTAGCCTGAACACATCGTGGAAGAAATAACGTGATGCCTTATTTTGTAACTTATCCTGTGTAACAATGGCAGGAGTGCCCTCATTAAAATTGATACGAATCACTTCTTGACCACTAGCGTCCAGATAGCGCACCTTGTCGTAACGGCTCTTGGCTTTAGATATTCTTAAAAAAAACTGTGCAAGATCATCACGCTGGATCGTACTGCCACTGTCCAGATACCGCAGCAATGAAGGCAAGTTGGCGAATACGTGCACGTCTGAATCGATCTCTTCAAAATCTTGCATCATATGTGTTTTGGCCGTCTGGATATGTGCATTTTCAAGCAACTCTATTCTATTGATTTCTCTTTGCTTTTCAAATTGAGCATAAAAGAATAAAAGGATAGAAATAACAACAGCCATAGGCAAATAAATAAGAGAAAAACGCTTGAGTAATGCTTTCATAGTAATGACTTGATGATTTATATGATGATTTATATGATTATCTTATAAATATATCTATATAAGTAACTGGGAACGCTCTTTGTAAAAGTTTCCAGTTATTTGATTGGACGTAAAATTTCAACGATTAATAGTAAAGCGGCTTTGTGTATTATGGCATTAAATACACTTAAGTCATATGATAAAAAAGCCATACTACTGCGAGCAGTGGCTTGATTGAGTTAGCTCCGATAGATCAAATTCACACAGAAAGCATTTTGCTGGCAGTGTTTATCTGCCAACAGACGTGTTGCATTGCTGTTGATTAATCAACAATCACTAGACTCTTAGGAAATTTATGAGCTTGGCTTCAAGACAGCATTCAACACTCAACATCAAAATTACTATTAACAATTAAAACATTACGTCATTTATTCTATTTTTTCTGAATCCCACTTAATTTATTGGACATCTAGGCATGATGTTTGCACTGGTAGCGATAAGGGCAGGGAAAACTAAACCTTGGCTTCCACCCCGCAAATAACTTTTTATCGAACGAGAATAGGAAAAATTGAATGAAAATGAACAGCAAACTAATCAGAAGCCTATTTATGAGCGGACTGTTCGCCTTAACAATGCAATCTGCACATGCGCATCATGCATTTTCCGCAGAATTTGATGCACAACAACCAATCGAACTAAAAGGTGTGGTTAGCAAGTTAGAGTTGGTTAATCCTCATAGCTGGTTATATCTGGATGTTAAGCAAGCAGATGGAAGTGCAAAAAACTGGGGCTTTGAATTTGGCGCTCCGTTTAGTTTAAAGAAAAATGGAATCACAAAGGCCAGTTTACCCGTAGGTAGCGAAGTCACTATCAAAGGTTACCGCGCTAAAAATGGTAAAGAATTTGGTTATGCAGTAACGACAGTCTTATCTGATGGTCGTAACGTTAAGACCGGTGGAGCACAAGATGCTCCAGATGCGCAAGCTCAAGGCCAAGGCAGCACTCAATAATCGCTTTGCTATAAGGAGGATAATTTTTTGAAAACGGCACAAACTCATTACGCTCATCAGCGCCCAACTATTATATGTTTAGTTGGAATCACCTTGGTATGGCTGTTATCTGCTGGCAATACGTTTGCCGCAGGCGCCAAAATTCCCAGACTTAATGGTAAACCGGATTTTTCTGGTATCTGGCAAACAATCAGCGCAGCTGATTATGATCTTGAGCCACATTCCAATCGTAAAGATGCTCCGCCGGGTGCCGGTGTCGTTGAGGGGAAGTTCATTCCTTATTTACCTTCTGCGCTTGAGCAGAAGAAGAAAAACTTTGAAGCCCGGGCCACTCTGGACCCAGCACTTAAAGGATATACACTCGGCGTTCCTCGGGGTATCTATTACCCAGAGCCATTTCAGATATTCCAACGCAAACAGGATTTAACCCTGGTGCATCAGTTTGGGCATTCGGTAAGAACGATACACACTGACGGTACCGATCATCCAAAAGACCCTTATGACTGGTGGTTAGGTGATTCTCGGGCTAAGTGGGAAGGTGATACGTTGGTCGTTGATGTTAAGCATTTTAACGATAAAACCTGGTTTGATCGCGCTGGTAATTATCATAGTGACGCCTTACATGTAATTGAGAAATGGACTTTCATTGATCCTAACACGCTTGAATACCAAGCCACTATCGACGATCCCAAAGTATACAGTCGTCCGTGGAATATTTCGGTGATCCTCTATCGGCACAGGGAAAAAGATTTTCAATTAATTGAGGATTATCGCTTTACCCTGGATTACGATCAATATTATCCACCAAAACCGAATAAACAATAAATACGAACCCTGTAGCAGAGAGAATGTTATGAAACACTATACTAAACTTGGTTCGACATTGATTTTCGGACTGGGTATCACTACCTTATTATTGACCGGAACCTGTCATGCAGCCGAACCGCAAACACAACCAGAAGTAAAAAAAGCACCCGCTACCAGACCTTTAAAACTGGGAGGACAAGGCATTGAACAAGAACGTAATTTCCCGAAAATTACGTCTGGTAAATGGACTGGACCACGATTGGCAGACGGCCAACCCGATGTACAAGGCCATTGGTCAAATACGGTTGCTAATCACAATAATTTTACTGATCCTCAAGGGGGGATTCTTAACGATCCCAATCCAAACCGAATTCCTAAAGGACCTCGTGAAGAACGGGCACCCAGTCGCGTGAGTGACCCTGCGGATGGACAAGTCCCTTTTCAGCCTTGGGCTTTAGAAAAGGTTAAGGAATTTCGAGCGGGGTTCCACAATCCCACTAAACCCGAATATATTGAACCTTTAGCCCGTTGCGCTCCTGGCGGGATTCCTAAGTCATTATTTTGGCACGGCTATGAAATTAGTCAGTATCCAGGCTATGTACTGTTTCAATTTAACTCGGGTACGCGCATCATTCATTTAGATGGAAAACCGCATTTACCTGAAAACATTAAATTATGGAATGGTGACTCTCGAGGACATTGGGAAGGCAATACCCTAGTGGTTGATGTGGGTAATCATAACGGTAAAGCGTTATTTGGTCGTTCGGGTGAATTTATCAGTGAAAACGGAAAAATTCAGGAGCGGTATATATTCAGTAATGACGGCGATAGATATACTTACGAAGCGTTACTCACTGATCCAACCGTTTATACGCGACCTTTCACTGTCACCGTGCCTGCACGCAAATGGACAGCAAAAGATGAGCCTAATGGCTGGCATTTTGAAGTGGAACCCGCGACACATTCAGGAAAAGAAATTATTTTGGATCAGTATGAAAGAATATGTACCGAAAACAATGGTGGTTTTGGTCTGGTTGCTGCTGAAGCACCTGCTGCAACAACTCCCGCCGCAGCTACAACTCCAGCTCCGGCAAAATAACAAAAAACTATAGATATCATTATCATGTCACTTATTGAAATTTCACAGCTGCTCAACGATTCGGAGTTAGGCACTGGATTACGTGAGTCAGTTTATATGTTTCCCTTTATTGAAGGCTTACATTTAATTGGCTTAACACTATCGGTTGGTTTATTGTTTTTCGTTGATTTACGATTGCTAGGCGTATTCCTTCCTCAATTACCGGTTGCTCAGGTTTTGCGACCGTTGAGGCCTTGGCTACTATCCGGGTTTGCATTGACTTTTGTCACCGGTATCTTACTGTTTACCGCAGGGGCTGCAAAGATAATTTTGTTGCCGGTCTTTTTTTATAAGTTAGGGTTTATTGGTTTAGCTGGGCTTAATGCCTTGTGGTTTGAATTAAAGTGGGGGCGTGAAATTGACTCTTGGGGACAAGCATCGGTATTACCCGTTACCGTGAGATTAGCCGGTGTTACTTCCTTAACGTTGTGGAGTCTGGTAATTATTGCGGGTCGTTTGATTCCTTATTTGGGTTATCAGTAAATATTATGTCAATACTTGAATTATTTAATAGCATACAAACCAGTGCCTTAGCTCGCTTCATTGGCAGTCTCAACCATCTGTATTGTGCTTTTATGGAGCTAGTGCATATCACAGGGATGTTAATGCTCCTGTCTTCGTTACTTTTGACCTGTTTAAATTTATTAGGCCTGGGTTTAAGTAATGTGCCGGTACAAGTATTAAAACAAAGCACCTTCCGTTTGTTCTGGTGGGGACTGGCTTTATTGGTACTATCGGGCTTATTTATTTTTATTCCAGCGGCGACCAGTTATTACCCTAATGATTTTTTCTGGGCCAAACTAATCTTGATTGGCTTGGGACTATTAACCTATCTAACGCTTTATCGAACAGTCACAAATGCAGTAAAGCCTAGTAAATGGTTGGCTAATATTACGGGGGTACTGGTTTTTAGTTTGTGGCTGGGAGTGGCATTTGCAGGTCGCTTTATCGGTTTTTTTTAAAGTCTGATAGATACATAAGCCTGTCAGTTCTTTTCCTCTTCAGATGAGTTTTACATGATGTGTTTTTTTAACAAACGCTTAGGCCAGTTAAGTTATCTTGGTTCCGCATTAGTTTTAGTGGGTTCAATGACAGCCTGTAATCAGAAATACTTTATTTCTAATTCAGAATTCAAACCTGTTGCTACCGTTCAGGAAGTGATGAACTCCATCATTGACCCTAATATTGATCCCATCTGGAATTCAGTCTCTTCAGTCAGCACACCTAAAGGGACAGAAGAGCGTAAGCCAGAAACTGATGATGATTGGCGTGTGTTGCGGCAACATGCTTTGGCTGTAATAGAAGCAGGAAATTTATTGCTAGTCAAAGATAGACCTATCTCTGTAGTTAGTGCCACTACTTCCAGTGGTGGTGCAGAATTAACTTCAGAAGCTATTAAAACACTTATTGCTGCTAACCAAGCCGCTTACATTGAGCGCATACATGAATTACAGGGAGCGGCTCAAGGCCTTCTGGTTGCAATCGATGCAAAAAATGTCCAAGAACTGGAAGATGCGGGTGGTAGGGTTGAGCAAGCTTGCGAACAATGCCATAGCCAATTTTGGTATCCTGGCGATAATAAGCCTAAGTAAAATCGCTTCATCACTGAAGTTGGTAGTCACCACTTTAATTCTTTGTCTGAACGAAAATGCTGTAGACCGTTCTATTTGTTATACTACTTACATATTGAAGCTTTCTGGAGTTTGTTATGGCAACTATTACGTTTGATACATTAAAGTTTGTCGAAAAGCTTGAAAAGGCTGGAATGTCGAGAGATCAGGCCTCTGCTATTGCTGAAGCTCAGAGAGATGCTTTTTCTGAAGCAATGGATTCACAAATAGCTACAAAAAGCGATCTTTTAGAAATGGAGAATCGATTAATTAAATGGGGTTTAGGTTTGGCACTTGGTCAGATAGCTATTATTGCTGCACTGGTTAAGATGCTATAACCATCAGCCTGTTTAATTTCCAATGCCTAGGTGGAGCGCATTCAACGTTGAGTCACTTCATAAAAAAGGTCGAGCGTTATTACGGCGCCGACCTTTACCTGTTAAACTAACTTAATCTGCAGCAAAACAATAGAAATAACCTGCACCACCGGTGCTTACCAGATTCTCTTGACTACAGCCACGGCTTGCGTGAGTAGAGTTCCATGATACGTTACCCCCCGTAGCTCCTCTGTTAGTACGATCGGAGTGACCTACTTGAACGGTGCCTTCTGTACTACTGGTGAAATTTTTGCAGGTATGGTCTGAACTGTCTGTGTAAGCCCTACCATCTGGTTTAGTTCCGGTAATAAGGTCATGCTGGTTTGTTGTTTCACCAACGCCTTTGATTTGATCACCTTTTTCAGTCAACGTGGTCGTACGATGTACGTTATTACCCAACTGCCCCAGTTCTACAGTATCCCCATGCAAATGAGCCAAATCATTAGCAACAATAGCGCCTTTAGCATTCGCCCAGGGACCGTTTCCGATACGATCCCTTGCATTGACTGCGGGTTTGTCGCCTTCTGCCTGAGTACTTAAATAAGCATGCCAGACCCGATTGCCCGCACCTACTTCGGTAGCCAGTTTTTGGCAATGTGCATCAGCGCCCGCCAGACCGCCAAGAACAGCACCTTTACCAAGTCCTGTGCTGGTTACAAAGAAACCCAGAGGTGGCTTTGGCGGTTCTTCTGCTGCAAAAGCGACTGTAGCGCTCATAACAAGCAGACCAGCAAGTAAGCTAGATTTTTTCATGCATTTATTCTCATCTATAGTTTAATAAAATGGATTTATCGAGGCATTCTCGAACCCAAAATAGTCAGCACTAATCGCGCCAAATAAAAACATGAAGAAATAGGACTCCTGTGCTGGCTCACAACTGATTTTGTGCTGTTTTATAGACAGTCTCTGCTGAGAACCTGTTGATATGAAAGCAGCAGTAAGTGTAATCTAAAAATCTGGCAACTGTACAAAGACATTTACTTTTAAATCAATAAACCAACCAAACCAATCATTACATTTCTCCCAGTCATTAAAAAGTAATAATCACTCTTTATCATAGTCAGATGGTAACACTTCACGCTGATTCGAAACTCTGAGTTTCTACAATAATAATAGTCAGCTTATTTTAGACAAAGACGAGGGCTAATACTCCAGTCTTTATCGAACATAAAACCAGAGGTATTTATGACACTGAGAATTGCATTTATCACCGATGCCTGGCATCCACAAATTAATGGCGTAGTCACTACTATCGCAAACACGTGCTCAACCCTGGAGCAATCTGGACACATCATTAAGATGATTACACCGGATCAATTTAGGACAATACCCTGCCCTACATATCCTTCAATACGCTTGGCGCTTAACTGTTACAAAAAATTGAGCAGACAGTTAGACGAGTTCAAACCCGAACGCATTCATATTGCAACAGAAGGCCCCTTAGGCATCGCAGGTAGGAAGTATTGCGTAAAGCATAATTTGTCTTTCACTACCTCGTATCATACTTTATTCGCAGAATACGTTAATTTGCGCTTTAAGATTCCAGTGTCTGTAGGGTATCGGTTTTTGAAATGGTTTCATCAACCGTCTAAAAAAATTATGGTGGCAACCCAATCAGTGGAATCAGATTTAATTACTAGAGGGTTTAAGAATCAAATCGTACGTTGGTCTCGGGGCGTCAATACGGAGTTTTATTATCCAAGGGATAAAAACTATTTACCCCACCCTAGACCTATTTCAATGTTCGTTGGACGCGTTGCTGTCGAAAAGAATCTTGAAGCCTTTTTGTCCTTGGATGCTCCTGGTACAAAAGTCGTTGTTGGTGATGGCCCTCAGTTGATTGAACTTAAAGCCCGATTTCCTGAGGCCGTCTTTGTTGGCTTTAAATCAGGTGAACCCTTAGCCGAACACTTGGCTGCAGCCGATGTCTTTGTATTTCCTAGTCGCACAGATACGTTTGGGATAGTAATGCTAGATGCCTTGGCAAGCGGCATACCCGTCGCAGCGTATCCAGTCACTGGCCCAGTGGATGTTATTACCAACAACAAAATTGGTACATTGGATGAAGATTTAAAAACGGCGATGAATGGGGCTTTACAATTAAACCCTCAAGACTGTAGAAATCATGCGCTGGATTATTCTTGGCAGAGGTGTACTGATCAATTCTATAATAATTTGGTTCCTGCGATTTAATCAGGATTTGATTAGCGGTTACCCGCCGTATCGGCGGGTAACCCACTTAAAGCTTAATCTTTAGTAAAGTAAATATCGCCGTAGTATGCAGTTACTTTTCCTTTTGAATCATCACTATCAGACATAATAGCGACGGCGTCAATATATCTAATATCTTCGCCAAACTGTTGTTTTAAATCTTCCAGAACATTACGTTTTTCAGAATACCAGATGCCGGTTTCATCGGTAGATGACCGAAGCGAAATCATCGTCATTTTTCCATTAGCTGCCGCATACGCATAAGCACTCGGCCAGATCTTACCCACAGGAGAAGTACTTGACCACACATAGTTAATCGCTTTCGTTTGCCAAAAAGCTGCACCACCACTGACGACCACATAAACTCTAGCCGCATAATCATCGCCAGATTGCTCCTGTTCATTCAGATGTGACGATAAACGATTCGCTATATGCCAACGCCAATTAATGAACGGTGTTTTATGTAAATCGATCTTCTGTTCTCTAAACAACCCGGAAGCACTACTTAAACTCTCTGCTTTTAAAACCTTAACACCCGCCAAATCAACTAGCTGATAACGGGTTTGACCGCTAAAGTCCTTTAACTCCCATTGGTCTAATGAACCCGATGAAAAAGAACCGATTAATAATTTTTCAATGGTGTCATCAGCACTTGCGTTAGTACCTGACAATAACATTAATAACAATAAAACTGACCACTGACGAAATGAACCCATTAAAGTCTTTCCTGTTAAACAAAAGTTTGTACAGTTCCCTATTAAAAAACCCACGCTAAACACCTTGAATCTTGCAATAATCACTGAAATTATAAATTTGCCAGTTTATCACCTGTATTTAGCAAGATTATGAAGATCTAATGACATTTTAAACATTAATGTCATCATTTCGTTATTCAAGTAAACCAGCAAATATAGACGATGCGATTTACCTAAACATTCAAAATGTCTAGCTATATTTACATTTATTTTAGTAAGTTATATCCATGCAAATGCTTGTATTAATAAGAAAAATGCGTAACAATCAAGCAATCAATTATTCTTTGTCGCTGTTTTTTCTTTTTTCTAAAATCTAAGGAGCACTCTTATGAATACATTAACCGTATGGGCACCAAATGCTATTGGTGTAGAACTTGTGAATGGGGAGGATAAGTCCTCTTTTTCAACACCAGTTAACTTGGTTAAAACAAGCGTTACTTACAAAAATGTTGCCATGAGTGGCTATTGGGGGCTACCTGGCGGTGTGAGTTCACCCCTAAAAGATGGCGATAGCTATTGGTTTAAAATTACGTTTGCAACGAACGAGGTGCATTACAGAATAGACCCTTATGCAAGGGCTTTACAGCATAGTCAGTCCTTTTCAATTTACAAAGATCCAGAGTCCTTTCAATGGACTGACACTCAATTTGTACCACCCACCTTTGATGAGATGGTCATATATCAAATATTTCAGGGTGCCTATGCTGGCCGGGGTGATGCCGACTGGAAAGATCCCAACGGTAACAACTATCATTTTGAGTGGGATAACAAACGTAAAGGTGATTTTAATCAGCTTAAAAACAAACTTGATTACATCCAGTCACTTGGCGTAAATACGATAGAGTTGTTACCAGTCAATGAATACAATGGGGATGATTATATTGGCTATTCACCTGTGAGTTATTTTGCGATTGAATCATCCTACGGTACCGTACAAGGTGATGGTAGCTCATACGATGATTTAAAAACGTTTATCAATGAGGCACATGCACGAAATATTGCTGTTATTGCTGATGTGGTATTCAATCATATTGGTGCAGTCGGTGATTCAGGTGCTCTTTGGAACTTTGACTCAGTGACTCAAAACATTTATTTCAGCGGTGAAGAAGCCTCTAATCAAGCAGGTGGCTCTTTTGGAATGGCGCCAGACTGGGCAAAGTACGAAGTCCAAAAATATATTGAAGATAGTTGCTTTTACTATTTCGAAGAGCTTCACTTTGATGGTTTACGTTTCGACTTTACGTCTCAGATTATCAATAGAAACAGTGGCTCTGGGCAAAATAGCGGCAAAGAGGTGCTTAGAGATATCGCATGGAAGTTAAAGCAAAGTTTTCCATCTAAAATTTTAATATGTGAACATTGGGATGAAATTGGGGGCGATGAAAGTGCCCAATGGATGATCAGTTATGAAAACTTTGATGCACATTGGTTTAACTTCAGAAAACGATTACAAAATGTCCTCTGGCCTTTTGCGAGTGGAGCTGAAAATGATTTAGCGGTTGCGATTAATGGCGGAAATTATCAAAAATCCTATAACCGTGTCAATTATGCCAACAATCATGACGAGTGTTGGTGGGATGGAAATAATAGCCCACAAAAGTTTTACCCCGTCAGTGAATTTAATGGTTGGCGTGGTGATTATTGGTCACAGAAAAAAGCCAGAATGATGTATGCCTTAAGTTTCTTTGTTCCTGGTGTTCCAATGTTTTTTATGGGTGATGAATTTGCTATGGAAGGTACATTCAATGATTCCCGCTTTAATAATATCTTAAATTGGGAATTAGAGAAAGCTGAGCCTGGACCTTCTTTCAAAAGAATGTTTATCAAGCTCATTGATATTAAAAAAACCTACAATCCTTTATTACAACCAGGTAATACCTTTACCTGGTTACATTATCCGGCTGATGGCTGGTTTGCTTTTAAAAGAAAGTGGAATGCAGATGTTTTGATTGTTGCTGGAAACTATCATGGACAGGATATGTATCATTATGTGCTCAATACCCAAGGAGAAACAGGCAATTGGAGCCAAATCTTTAATAGTGATGGTCAGGAGTTTGGTGGGGATGGCGTAGGTAATTACGGCAATAATCCCAATTCAAATCAAGGAACCATTTCAATTAACATTCCTAAAAACGGCATTACTGTGATGGGACGGACAAGTCTATAGTTCTGCTTTATCTATAAGCTGCCTGCCTCCGCTCGTGCTGGAGGCAGGCAGCTTAGCGTCATAAAGTCTTTACTTTCTGTTGATGTGTGATTATGAATTTATTCATAGACCACATTAAACGCGAATTCGTTTAATACGTTACCCGCTTCATCCACTAATCTAACGGTCCAATTGGTTTTTTTACTATCAGAAAACAGCTGACGACTTGATGTTCGCCAAGTATTGTCCGATATATGTACCTTTTTTCTGGTCATTAACACACCGTCTAATAGCCATTCATGATAAATAGTTTTATCTTTAACCGCACTTAACTCTGCAAAATAAAAAACCGGTGTTGATTTAGTTTTATCAAATTTCAGTGGCAACTCAAGGTGATCTATCGGTTCATTATTAATCACCTTAGTTGTAAAAAGTGATCTGACCAGTTTAGATTGAGCGGAAACGACTGGAACACTTTTATCAATATCTTTATTTGTTTCATTCGTTGATATCACAGTCTCTGACTGCACAGTTTTATCCTCTGACTTTGGCCAGAACAGGTAGCTTAATACCAGAATGAAAAAAACCAGACCCACAAAAGCAATAATTATCCGCTTGATATTCCATTGAGTAATAACCTTTGGAGCAGGAATATCGGGCTTATTTTTATTCGAAGCAGAACATTTAACCTTAATTACAATATTTTTTTTATCATCCATAAAAATACCTTATAGAAACCCACTATTGTAAACAAGTATCTGAACAGACTGATCTGCCAGGAATACATACACAAAAACCAACGATGGCAATCCTTTGCCACTAAGGCTCCTTTCTTAAAAACTACCCGATAATTTTAGAATAAAAATTAAACTTTATGATAAATATCTGCACCCTCTTCCAGAAACTGCTTGGACTTCTCATCCATACCACTCAATAAAGCTTCTTGTTCATCTTCAATACCTTTCTGAGTAGCATAGTCCCTAACATCCTGACTGATTTTCATTGAACAGAAATGGGGACCACACATTGAGCAAAAATGCGCCACTTTAGCAGATTCTTTGGGTAAGGTTTCATCATGAAACTCACGGGCTTTTTCAGGGTCAAGACCGATATTAAACTGATCTTCCCAACGGAACTCAAATCGCGCTTTAGACATCGCGTTATCACGGGCTTGAGCACCTGGATGACCTTTGGCTAAATCAGCGGCATGCGCGGCAATTTTATAAGTCACAATGCCTTCACGAACATCCTGTTTATTAGGTAAACCCAAATGTTCTTTTTGAGTGACATAACACAACATGGCACAACCATACCAACCGATGTTAGCCGCACCAATTGCAGAAGTAATATGATCATAACCTGGTGCAATGTCAGTTGTTAAGGGGCCTAAAGTATAGAAAGGGGCTTCACCACACTCTTCTAACTGCTTTTCCATGTTAACTTTAATCATGTGCAAAGGCACGTGACCAGGGCCTTCAATCATGGTTTGTACATCATGTTTCCAGGCAATCTTGGTTAATTCGCCTAAGGTTTCCAGTTCACCAAATTGAGCGGCATCATTCGCGTCATAAATAGACCCAGGACGCAAACCATCACCTAAAGAGAATGACACATCATAGGCTTTCATGATTTCGCAGATTTCTTCAAAGTGCGTGTATAAGAAGCTTTCTGTGTGATGCGCCAAACACCATTTCGCCATGATAGAACCACCACGAGACACAATACCGGTCATCCGTTTAGCGGTTAAGGGGACGTGATGTAATCGTACGCCGGCATGAATGGTAAAGTAATCAACGCCCTGCTCTGCTTGCTCTATTAGCGTATCACGGAAAATTTCCCAGGTTAAATCTTCAGCTTTACCATTTACTTTTTCAAGTGCTTGATAAATGGGCACCGTACCAATCGGTACAGGTGAGTTACGAATGATCCATTCACGGGTTTCATGAATATTTTTACCTGTTGATAAATCCATAATGGTATCGCCACCCCAGCGGATACCCCACAACATCTTTTCAACTTCTTCTTCAATAGAAGATGTCACCGCCGAATTACCTAAGTTACCGTTAATTTTAACCAGGAAATTACGCCCAATAATCATCGGCTCTAATTCTGGATGGTTAATATTACAGGGGATAATCGCTCTACCCCGTGCTACTTCGTCACGCACAAATTCAGGTGTAATCACATCGGGAATGGAGGCACCAAAGGAGTCTCCTGGATGTTGATCTTTCCAGAGTTCACGCATCTCTTCCATTTTTTGATTTTCACGGATGGCAATAAACTCCATTTCTGGGGTAATAATACCTTGGCGTGCATAGTGCATTTGTGAAACGTTTTTCCCCGCAATAGCGCGGCGCGGCTTACGAATCAATTCAAAGCGTAAATCAGCCGTCTTTGGATCTTCAAGACGTTGACGACCATAGTCCGAACTTGGGCCTGATAGCTCTTCAGTATCATTTCTTTCAGCTATCCAGGTAGAACGAATTGCTCCCAGACCTTTTTTTAAATCTATTTCAACATTAGGATCGGTATAAACACCTGACGTATCATAAACATAAAGTGGACCATTTTTTTCCACTGCACCAAAATGAACAGGTGTATCAGACAGGGTAATCTTGCGCATAGGCACCTGAATATCAGGGCGACTGCCTTGCACATATATTTTTTCTGACGCGGGGTAAGAATCAATTTTTACACTACTGGCTTCAGTAACGTCTTTTAGAACAGCGTTCATGCTTATCTCCAATAACAATAAAACAAGACGCAGGGAAGTTGGGGCTTTCCTACGCCGGTATTAACCGGGGTCAGGTTCAAAGGGTTTCTCTCAGCCTCACGTTTTATAAACCCAATATAAACAGTGAAGCACCCCTAGCCTTTACGGATGTGCGACTAAATTAAAGGATAATGCCTAAGATTGCAAGCCCAGTCGTATTTATACACACTTTATCAAGAAGATAATTTTAGGACATTTGCAGCATTTTTAATATCATATACCGCTAAATGTCTTTGATTATGGGTTCAAATACCTGTTCAAACGATACAAATAAATCTTTTAGTTTAGTTAGGATGGTCTGTGAAAATATCTGTTGTTGTTCCTGTTCATAATGAAGCCGACAATATTATCTCTTTAATCAAAGAGATCGATGCGGCAATGAATCAAGCTGAGGCTTATGAAATTATTTATGTTGACGATGGTAGCACCGATCAAACTCCAGCTGTTTTAGCTCAAGCACTTGTGGACTTTAAAGCCCTGCGAGTTATCCGTCATGCAAAAAGCTGTGGACAAAGTACAGCCGTTCATACCGGTGTAAAAAATGCAATTTATCCCTACATTGCCACCTTGGATGGTGATGGTCAAAACGATCCAGCAGATATTCCAGGGTTATATAACGTATTAATTAAAAAAAGTGAAAGTATCACGAATCTATGGATGGTTGCTGGATGGAGAAATAAACGTTATGACACGGCCTGGCGGCTTTTCTCATCCAAAGTAGCCAACTCAATTCGTTCTAGCTTACTGGGCGATAAT
>Ga0194052_1001050_pt1 | contig 16557 bp, 12 predicted proteins | sample SepL226m_MetaG_FD_160117 | JGI IMG/M metagenome (GOLD analysis project Ga0194052, IMG submission 160117) | Anoxic zone freshwater microbial communities from boreal shield lake in IISD Experimental Lakes Area, Ontario, Canada - Sep2016-L227-6m | ecosystem: Environmental > Aquatic > Freshwater >... | reverse complement strand
GGCTTGTTCTCGGGGGCGATCTGGTAGATGCGGACCAAGACGTTGGAATTCCCCTGGAATCGGTCTTTAAGCTCCGGCGCGTATTTGGCGTGGTAAAGGGCGTTGACGGTCTGGCACCCGTTGATGATCTGCATCCCGCTCAGCCGGACTTTGACCTTCTGCTTGCTGGGCGGGAGATTAACAGCGAGGGTGTCGGCGGTGATACTGACGCCATTATTCATGAAGCCAAACCAGACGCTCTGGTTGCCGGTGATGGTCTCGATGATGCGACGGTTGACCTCTTTGCCCGTGCCGAGGAACAAACGTACGTTCTTCTCGAACAGTTCGTTGTTGCTATAGCGGTCCACCAGGCGGATCAACTGGTTCACATTGACGAATCCGACGAGCACCTGCTCCGGCATCCCGTTCGGATTGGCGCCGATATTGTGATGGAGGAACGACCGGTCGCCCATCTCGTAGGTCAGGTCGAGAAGTTCCTCCTGGATTGGTATGCGCCCGTAAGCGTACAGGCTGTAGATGTCCAGACCGCCGTAGGTTTCAAAGGTGAAACCGAATGTCTGGCGGTCGTGCGAAAAGGTGTCGCGGATTTCCTGGATTTTCCCGGCGTCGGTGTCGGAGACGTTTTGGCCGTTGACCACGTAGTAGCATTGGATACGAGTGCGGGCGTGCTTGTTGGCCTCTCGGGCCTGGTCCAGAGCCTCTCGGACCTCCCTGAACACCTCCAGTGTCTTGGGGTTCTGCAGGTCGCCTCTCAGGAAGACCCGATTCATGCGGTCCACAAAGGCGTAAAGTTCTTTGGTGGAGATGCCGCCGTCGTAGGCTCCCTTGAACTTGAACTGGAAAAGCTTGAGTTGAATCTCGTCGCCCTGATCCAGGATGAGGTAGGCGTCAAGAAGTTCCTCGGACTTGCCGGTCTTCTTGTGGTCCACGAATTTCAGTCCCTCGAATAGCTCGTCATCGTAAAGATAGGTGATTTTCTGAACGGCCAGGTAGATGAAAAGCGCCGCGAAATCGTCCGGCTTGATGCCCCAGGATGGGTTGCGCTCCGCAAGGTGCGACATCCTTTCTTTAAGAAAGATGACTTGCTCGGGCGCCAGTTTGACGGCCCCCCATCGGTGTTTTGACTTTTGGCATACGCTTTTCTTTCGTCCACGCCTCTACTCTGAACCTGCTGATCCCGCCTTCATACTGTATTCAAACGCGGTTTCGAGCAATCCGATACAACAAACCCGCGCGCGGTTCCTTGTTGGCGAGGCGAGGCTGACGCACAAGCGCAAGCATCGCCAAGCGTGAATCTGCCTTGATTGTACCCACAGAACACGGCAGCCACCGGATTTCAACCTGATACCAATTTGAACACCTTATGCAGTTTGGTGCCTGGAAAAGTGGTGGGGCCGTCAATGCGAACCCATGCCGCTCCGCTGGAGCTTGGCGGACCCGGTGGCATCTGTGGCTATAAACATGCCGCTCCAAAAGGAGGCATGAGAGGGCTTCGTCATGGCCGAAAACCTCTTTCGCCGCCACGCGCCGAGTGAACACCCCCGGCCGGCACCGCAATCCCTCGGGCAGTTCTCTTTGCGATCTGTGCGTTCTCTGCGGCTAAATCAGTCGGGTAACCGGAAGGCATTAACCACAAAGAACGCAAAGAACGCAGAGAGGAACCTCGACGGCAGCAAAGATGCGTGATGCGTGATGCGTGATTTGAGTGGATGCCATTCGCGCCTTCGTTCGGTGTTCGGGGTTCGAGGTTCGGTTTTCGGTTGTCGACGGCTATGCCCGGCTGCGGGCGGGCCGTTATCGAGCGACCACGCGCCGGGTGAACACCCCTTGCACCTCAATCCCTTCTTTATCCGTGTTATCCTGAAATCCGTGGTTTATCTGAATCCGGCAGGTCAGAAACCACGGTGACAAAACTCATACCCTCGCGGATTACACGGATAACAGGTATGCTGGGAACTGCCTTCGTCATGGTCGAGAACCTCTTTCGAGGCCACCCGCCGGGTGAACACCCCCGGCCGGCACCCCAATCCCTTCTTTATCCGTGTCATCCGTGAAATCCGTGGTTCCAACTGTTGTAATCCGTGGTTTCAACTGCTGTTTTTAGGTTTGATTCCCATGAAATCGCAGGCTTCGACCAATTCTGTCTTGCGCCCCTGTCCTCGCTTCGGCGGGGCCTGCATTATTTTCGGCGGCGTTCATAACGGCTTTGGAGGTCGCGGCGTTTCTTCGAAATCAATATGAAACTTATCTCCTGGGTCAATCCATTGATTGTGCCAGACTGGAAAGGTTCGGAAGACTTTTCAAAGCGGTGGCGTCGTCCGCATCTGCGGCGAGACGTAAATCAGCCAACCCCGCTTTGGCTCGACAGTGATCGGTTCGTCGGCGCGCCATTCCCTGGCGGGTTGGAAATCTCTTATCTCGGGTGCTGTGAGCCGCGCCTTGCTCGCGTCCAATCCGAGCGCTTTCCAGTCGAATTGCAGACGCGCGTCGGTCTTCTCCGGCGCCCAACTGGCCAGCGCGACCAACGTCTTGCCCGGCTTCACGTAAGCGGTCGCCAGAACGTCATCCCGCCCCGTGCGCACCGGGCAGTCGGGTTCCCACCAACCGAGCATTCGCGCCTGGCCGATGCCGAATTCGTCCCATACCTTCCACACCGGGCGCGGCTCTGAATTCGCCCAGGGCAGCCGGGCCGTCATGCCAAAGAGCATTCCGCGCCAGCGGTTGCCGCCATCCTGCAACATGTCGCCCATCAACCCGAACGGGATGCCGCTGCATTCGACCAGCCATTGCACGGGAGTCATCGCGTCGTAGTTGAAGCTCTCACCGAACCACAGGCGGTTCACGTATGGGAAGAACTCGGTGTATTGGTTGGCCGGGCCGATGGAGAAGCCGGTGTTCGAGTGCAGGTCAATGAGGCAGCCGGGGCGCGCGCGGTCGAGCACCTTGCGCATGCGCTTCAGGATCGTGCGATCGTAAGCCACATCGTCCAGGTAAAGGCCATCAATCGGCACGTTCCGAACGAGCCAATTGAGGCCCTCGACATAGAAGTTATACCAGCGCGATGCGCCGCTGGTAAGGACGGCGGCATCAGCCACGCCGCCCTCGGCGATGTTGTACCACGCCGGCGTGTAATGGCTGGCCAGGTGTTCGCGCAACCACGGGAACCCGCCGCCCGGCCCGCCCGCCAGCACTTCATCTCCCAGGCTGCGCAAGGCCCAGAGTTCCGGCAGATGCGTGGTCAACTCGCGCACGGTGTAGTAAATCTTCACTTTCTTGCCGGCGGCCTGGTTCGTGCGGCAGAAATCGCGCAGATTGTCCACGGCGAGGAACGGGTAATTGATGAACGGATTGGGGGTCGTGGCGTGGTGAACGTTGATGACGTTGATGTCTGAGGGAATGTCGTGGGTGCTGTGCCAATAGCGTTCCCGGAAATGCGCCGCGGTGTCCAGCGGCTTGACCGGCGTGACGAGCAGGGAGAACTCAAAACTGCGCTCTTCCCCTGCCTTGAGATCGAACGGCCCGGTGAAGACCTGGACCAAGACCTCCCCCTTCGGCCCGTTGGTGATGGTCACGCCGCCTTTACCGTCGTTAAACCAACTCGGCGGCGGCTTGGGGTGATAAAGGTTTTGCATCGGCCCCTCGTAGCTGCTCCCGAGCAGTTTGACGTGCAGCCCGGCATGAGCATTGCCAATCCAGAAGCTGTTGTAAGAGCCCGTCCACCGCCAGGTATAGTTCGTCGGCGTGCGGCAGGCGGCCAAGCCGATGCCCATAAGGCAGGTGGCCACCTCGGGGCGAAGCGGGACTTGCAGCGCAAGGTTCGTCACGGAAAACGATTCCGTCGTCCTGAGGGTAAACCCGCAGTTGAAGCAGCCGTCGGACTCGAGTCTCGTGCTCCCGTTCCACCGAAGCGGGCCGCTGGCACCCGACCCGGCAAACGCAATGGTGGTCGCTTCCCTGGCACGAGAGCCCTTGCCACGCTCCGCCTCGATCTGTGTGCCGTGCAGATTAACGCTCTCCACCTCGAACTTAATCGGCCCGGCCAGCAACGGCTCGCCTTTGCAAGCGATGCTCTGGACCAGATTGGCTTCTCGAAACGTGTCGGCTGTGACCGTTCTTTCCGTAAATCGGAACGAGTTATCCGGCCCGGTCTGAATCATCTCATACGGCGGAACGACAGCGTCATCGCTCGCGAGTGTCGAATCCAGCCAGCGCAGGCGCGCCAGCCGCCACGGCTCGCTGTCGCCGCGATCGGCCAGTTCGGTCGGCAGCACCTCGAGCCTCAACTCGATGCTCTGCGAAGCTGCGTCCGCGGGACGAATAGTCACCGTGGCGCGATGCTCGCCAGGCTTTGCATCGCGCGGCACATCCACCCCGAACCATAACGCTTGCACCTTGCCCTGCGGGAGGGCAATCGTCTTGCGGAAAGCTCGACCGTTCCAATTTGTGCCGCCGGTATTGAAACAGTTCAGCCACTTCGCAATCTCACCGCTAAACTCGACATCGAGCGCCTGAAGGTTTGTCCGCGCCGCCCACACCCCGGCCTGGAACACGTAGAACTCGTTGCGATGGGCTTCGCCGTGGAATTCTTTGCCGGGACCGGATTTCACCCACCGCAGGGGCAGTTCGTCCATCATGCGAATGGGGGAGCGGCGGTCCTCAGGAAAGACGAGGCAAGCGCCGCCCGTGTTCCGATCAAGCAATTGCTGGGTCTCACCTGGCGTCGCGACCACCTCCATCGGATAGAAGCTGTCGAACTCAGTCCTCGCATCGAGACGCATCACGGAAGCATTTGGAAGTGTAGCGGTGTCCTGGGGGAGGCGCGCTTTCCAATCCGGGCTGGCGGTCTCCTGCGGCGGAAGATAATTGCCATCGTAATTGCCCCAGGCCGGCTGCGGTGTGTATGGCAGATAATAGATCAGGTACTGCCCCGGCGCGGTCTGCGGCTCGAACGCGAGCACCCCTTCAAAACGATCGATGTGCAGGCACACGACATTGGTCACGCGCTGGTTGGTGGCGGCATCCAGGACGATGATCTGTTTGCGCTCCGGATCCCGGTCGCGCCGCCGCCACGGAATCTTCACCTGCAAGGCGTCCGCCTTCTGCTCGACACGCACCACGGCGCGATGGTGGCCCAGACGTTCCTCCCAAGGTTCCTTGGCCACGTCGTAAGGGACTTCTTCCAGAGCAAACGCAGTGCCCGCAACTGCTGCGGCGAAGAGAATGGCGGCCACCGCGAATCGTATTCCCATATAGCCTCGGTATCCCATGCAACCTATTTAATCCATTTCACACTATTGCCCTCCGTCACACTTGGCCGTGAGTTCAGCCAAATCCGCCGCAAACGCCTCCACATCTTCGACCGTCGTGTCCCAACTGCACATGAGCCGTGCTTCGCCCTCCGCGCCGACGTGGGTATAGAATTTCCAGCCGCGCTGGTGCATCCCCTGAACGGCCACATCCGACAGCCGGACAAAAACCGTATTGGTCTGGACCGGATGCGCGATTTCGACGCCTGGCAAGTGGCAAATAGCGGCTTCGAGCGCCTTCGCCATCGCATTGGCGTGTCGGGCGTGACGCAGCCACGCGCCGTCCTGCAACATGCCCACCCACGGCGCTGAAAGGAACCGCATTTTCGACGCAAGCTGGCCGCCCTGTTTGCAGCGGTAATCAAACTCGCGCGCCAGTTCACGATTGAAGAAAACCACCGCTTCGCCCAGGGCGATTCCGTTCTTTGAACCTCCGAAGCAGAGGACATCCACTCCGGCTCCCCATGTGATTTCCTTGGGGGCTGCCCCGAGCGCGGCGATCGCATTGGCAAAGCGCGCGCCGTCCATCTGAACGCGCAAATGGCAATGCCGCGCCGCGTCGGTCAGCGCCTTCAGCTCATCCAACGAATAGACCGTGCCGAGTTCCGTGGCCTGCGTCAGACTGAGCACGCGCGGTTTGGGATAATGAATGTCTGTCCGCCGGTGGACGGCGCTGTCGATGCTCTTGGGATCGATCTTCCCATCGGCGCCCGGCAGCAACAGCAGCTTGGTGCCATTGGCAAAAAACTCGGGCGCGCCGCACTCGGCGGTCTCGATATGCCCGAGTTCGTGGCAAAGAATGCTGTGGTACGACTGGCAGAGCGCGGCGAGGGAGAGCGAATTAGCCGACGTGCCGTTAAAGACGAAGAAGACCTCGCAGTCGGTTTCAAAAACGTCGCGGATCAGGTTGGATGCCTTGTCCGTCCACGTGTCGTTGCCATAGCTGACTTCGTGGCCCTGGTTCGCCTCGGCCATGGCGGCGAATGCTTCCGGACATATACCGGCGTAATTGTCACTGGCGAACTGGCGGCGGGTCTGAGCTTCCATAGTCATAGGCTGAGCATAGCGGGTTTCGGCAGCGTGGAAAGACCAGAATCCGACGCCTTGACCCGCAGGCGGATAACAGGCTGAACTGGCTTCCGGCCATCGTCCCGTCAGGAGATCGAAGGGATGGTGGGTGAAGCGGAATCCGGAGGGGCCTTTGGTGGAGGCGGTGTCGAAGTGTCTTTGGGGAAGGCGAAGCAAGGTTCAAGCGCGCCGCAGGTGGCGCATTCGAGGCAACGGATGCAGCCGGAGACGTTCACTCGCTGGTCCACCTTCACGCCCATCTGGCAACGGCTGCGGCAGAGGTTGCACTCGACACATTCCTTGGGATTAAAACGGAGATGGAAAAGGCTGAAGCGATTGAACAAAGACAGCAACCCGCCCAGCGGACAGAAAATGCGGCACCAGGGGCGGTGGATGAAGAGGGTCGAGGCGAAGAAGGCAACGAGGATTCCCGTCTTGCACCCGCTCATAAGCCAGCCTTTGCCCGCGAGCAGGCTTTCAAGAGAATAAGGAACACCGGCTTCCAGAGCGCCGGCGGGGCAAAGCCGGCAGATCGAGACGACCTGCTCCTCGAACGGGATGCCTTTGAAACCCAGAACCAACGGCAAGAGCATTACCAGGCCCACGAGCACCGCATAGCGAGAGTGGCCAGCCCAACCCGGCAGCGCCACCTTCCTGGTCGTGATTCTGCCGAGCAAATCCTGGAGGAACCCAAACGGGCAAGCCCAACCGCAGACGATTGAGCCGCCTAACGCCCCGGTGAACACCAGGACGCCAAGGAGCATATAAGGAACTTCCAGGGTGACTGGCAGCAACGCGGCGTAATTTGCCGCAATCCCCACAGGGCAGCCGAATGAAGAGAGCGGGCAGGAATAGCAGTGAAAGACGCAACCGGGGATGCCGTGGAGCCACTGGCCCAGTGGAGCCAGCCAGACACCCAGAAATCCGCTTTGCACCCAGGGCCGCAGCCGCGACAGCTTCCGGCCGAGTTCAGTCGGCTGACGCTGCTTGCACTCAGGCACTTGGCATTCCATCTGACGGTTTGCGACTGATTTGACTGCGCCATGCAGCCGGGGTTTATTTTACTCAGGTAGGACAGGCCTTTTTGGCGCCGGTATCGACCCGCACTTTCCAGGTCAGCGGGGCGGCATTGGCGTCTTGTCTGGCCCAGTGATCCAGCGCTCCGGCCGCCGCATTATCCGGCTTCGGTGACGCGGGCGGCGCCATCTGATCGGCGTATTGCAGGCCGCCCACGGAAAAGGCTCTCATCAACTGAGTTTCCCACGCGGTGTTGCCCTCGACGGTATCGACGCCAGTCAGGTGCTGCGCGCCACAGAAGACGAGAACGCCCCCGATCAGGGCAGCGATGAAGCCGGGCCAGAAATCATGCCGCTCAAGATCGCGCAGGGCCGGGTTGACCGGGGGTTGGGGCACGCGCGTCAGCATATCATGATCGTAGATTCGCTGAACGACCCCCGAAATCCAAGGCGTTCGCGACCAAAGATTGGCCTGAAATGCGTTGTTGCCAGTGTGGACGCCTCACCAGGGACCCGGTTCAAGCCCTGCAGGACGATAGAATACGACCCACGTGTCAATAGACCCCACATCGATGGTGTTCTTGTACCTGGCTAGAGCGAATTTGTGCCAGACCACGCTGCCATCTTCAAAAAGAAAATTCCCTCCAATGGGGATGCCCTTGCTATCCCGATGGTTCGCGAAGGCAAAGATACTGCTGGACGACCCATCTCCACCAAACCAGACCAGCGGGCCCGTGGGGCTTGTGCCTTGAGCCTGAATCTTATCGACCATAACCGGCGCCTTGCGATAAGGCCCGCCAAGCTTCCTCCGATAGGCCCATTCACCCAACCCGTGCGAGTTGTAGGGCCATCCATCAGGATCGCGTCCGGGCAGAAACTGGTAACCAATCAGGTTCACCCTCAATAAATCCGATTCCACCCCACGGTGCCATTGATCGGTCGGGCAATACATTACATCCTGCTGCTTGCGCAGCGACGTCGTGGTGCCCGGGCGATTCGGATACAGGTACTGTGGGTAAAAGTTCGTGTTCAGACTAAGCGCCATCCAGGCGAAGCCGTTGGCCCCGTCGGACGTGGGATTCCTCGGGAACGCTTCCCGGTTGTCCCCGGCGTACATGGTGACGGCAACCCCCCATTGTTTGAGATTGCTGGTGCAGAGTATCCGCACGGCTTTCTCCTTGGCCTTGCTCAAGGCCGGGAGCAGGAGTGCCGCCAGGATCGCGATGATGGCGATGACAACCAGCAATTCGATCAACGTAAAGCCGCGCTGGAAGCGCTGGTGAAGATGGGCCGAGCGGCCGGCAAGCGGGGGATGGTCAGTGTTCATTGGTGTGGTGTCTTGAGCAGAATGGCATAGAAATTCTGCGTTAATCCATCGGGCGAGTTGCGCCTTCATGATGGGTTACTTTAGCCCCAAACCTCGCCGCTGTGAAGTCTTTTTTTCAGGAGGCAGACACGCAAAGGCTGGGGGAAAGTCCTGCGTCCACAAGAGCGCGATGGAGCAAGTCCAAGGGCCAGTTCCAGCGCCCATTCAGCAAGATAAGCGCGGTCCAGCGCCGCACCCTGGACTTTCAGCACGCCCAGAACGTCGTTCCATTGACGGTTAGACACGCCACCACCCTCACGATACGATTGCAGCTTGGCCAGCACGGTGTCCTCCGGCGAAGCGACATAGATTATTGTGGCGTGTCCACCCTTGTCTCCGCGCTAACCGCCGGCAACAATCCTCACGATTTCCAACCTGTCTCCGGCGCGGAGCGTGCGATGGGAAAACTCAGAAGGGGCCACCGCTTCGCTGTTGTGCTCGACCACCACGCTGCGGGGCAGGAGCTTTTGCGCAACCAGGAATTCTTCGACCGAGCAGGGCAGCGGTGTCTCGACGCGTTGGCCGTTGGCGATAACGAATGAGGGTTCCATTATGCTGTCAAAGCCGCGTCCCAATCTTTCGCATAGGCGCCAGCGGCAGCGCATCAAATTCAGTGACAAAACTCACAAGCAGAAGTTAGCAGGGGAGCGGAATATGTCGAGCATCGCGCATGGTCATTGGCGGCGAAGACTTCCCTGTGCCCAGAATCAGGCGCGAGCGAAACAAGCGTCCGGCAATGACCATCGGTTGATTCGAAAGTTGCATTCCGGGCAATGTAACCGCAGCTCGCAGCCCTTGTCGAGTGGCGGAAAGATGAGTTATCAGCCATCCGACTCTCGCCGCAGCCATGGTGGTGGCTGAGGCAGGCTTCACAAGGGAATCCGCCGCTGAGGCCCGCGGCGCGGCGCGCCTGCGCTTGATCTATGGATGTCATTCATTACCTTCACCGGACGATTTGATTATGAAACCGATCCAGAAGGTCTCCGTTTGCGGCATGGGCAAGCTCGGCGCCTGTATTGCGGCCACGCTGGCTCAGCGCGGTTTTGACGTGCTCGGCATCGACATAGACCCGGAGAAAGTCCGACTGGTCAACGCGGGCTTGCCGCCGGTCGAAGAACCCCTCCTGGCCGAGACGATCACCGCCGGCCGCACGCGGCTCCGGGCCACGCAGAACCACCGTGAAGCGGTCGCCACCGACGTTACGTTTTTCATTCCGCCCTCGCCGAGTCTGCGGGACGGTAGTTTCTCGAACGAATTTCTCCTGCGCGCCATGCAACCGGTCGCCGCGGCTATCCGCGAGCAGGGCAAGAAAGGCCATTTGTTCGTTTGCAGTTCCACCACGACCCCCGGCGCCGTGGACCAGGTCTTAATCCCCATGCTGGAGCGGCAAATCGGGGGTGTCTGCGGACGTGACTTCGGCGTCTGCTACAACCCGGAGTTTATTGCGCTGGGCAATGTGGTCAACGGTTTGCTTGAGCCGGACATGGTGTTGATCGGCGAATCCGACCCCGACAGCGGCGCGGCGCTGGAACAGCTTTACAAGAAATACAACCGCAATTCCCCGCAGATTGCCCGCATGTCTCTGGTCAGCGCGGAACTGACGAAGATTTCGGTGAACAGTTACGTGACCATGAAGATCAGCTTCACCAACCAGTTGCGGATGATCGCCGACCAGTTCCCCAAAGCCAACATCCACAATATTCTCGAAGCCATCGGCAGCGACAGCCGCATCGGGCAGAAGTACTTGCGCGCCGGCCTGAGCTACGGCGGGCCGTGTTTCCCGCGCGACAACCGGTTGCTCGCCTACACCGCGCGGCAGATGGGCCTCGAAGCCCCACTGGCGGAGGCCTCTGACCGCGTTAATCAACAAACAAATTCAGACCTGTGCGAAAAGGTGAAAAGGTTGGTGGGCAAGGATGACACCATCGCCGTCCTGGGGCTGTCCTATAAGCCCGATACCTACATTACTGAGGAATCGTCCGGGCTTTACTTGGCGCAGCAACTCAAACGCCAGGGTTATCGTGTGGTAGTACACGACTATGGCGCCAAGCCGGAGAATGCCCCGAGCCTCCACGAGTTCGAACACCTGGCCGACCCCGCCGTGCTTCAGCAGCGCGACGACGTCAAACTGGCGGTGATTTGCTGCCCCTGGCCACAATATCGCTCGCTAAAATTCGCCGCCAACACCAAAGTCCTTTCGCCTTGGAAACTCTGAGGCATTGCGGCGAAAGCATCTCCCTGTCGCGAATCCCGCAACCGCCCTGCCCGGGTTGCTTGCTCAAACTTGTTCCTGGCTCGCTTCGGGCTTCGGAACTCGAATCTCCGCTTTGTTCCGGGTTTCGGAATTCGGATTGCGCAATGCCCGCAAGTCCAGGTCGCGTCCCTTCCAGTTCTTAACGCCGATGTGGTTGAGCCGGCCCAACGCGTATCGGTAAGAGAATCCGTAAAATGGATTGTGGGTGGGCCAGAACGAGATGGCGTCCACACCCGCCGCTTTGGCGAGTTCGATGGCCTGCTCGATGGTTCGCCGGTGGTCATTCCAGTTAAACAGCAGGTATTTCCACTCCACAAGCGGCTGAGACAGGCCGCGCGCGTTGCGATAGTCCACTAGCGCCTTCATGTTGCGCCAGGCCTTTTCGTAGCTGCCGAGGTGTTCGTACTTCTTCAGCATCTCGTCATTGATGCCCGCGATTGAGAAATAGATGTGGCTGGCGCTCAAAGCCGCCTCCCGCTTGGTGTCCGTGTTCAGCACCATTCCGTTGGTGGAGATCCAGATGTTGCAATCCGGGTTCTTCCGGCGCAACAGTGGCAGTTCCAGCCCGATGTTCGGCGACAAGAATGGCTCCCCGAGGTTCAAATAACATAGTATCTCCAAACGGAGGTCATGAACCAGGTCCGCCATTCGCGACAACTTCTCCATGTCCATCTGTGTTGTCGTGCGGATGCGCGCCGCCGACTGGCGATCGCACCCGATGCAGTCGATGTTGCACCGCACCGTGTTCTCGAGCAGCATCCCTTTATACGGCAGCCGGGGCTTGGGGATGGGTTTGGATTTGGGCACTCGCTGAAAATCGCTGCAGCGGGTGCATGTCATAATCGGCACCTTCCCTTTCGCCAGGTCGTCGCGGAACCCTTGGGCGACAGGGCCGAAAAAAACCTCCTTGAACGAATTCTTGTTCAGGTCACCCAGATGCCCGGTTCCGTCGTAGTCCTGGCAGTTGCAGGAGACCGTCAGATCGCAATTGACTGTGATATTGTATTCCGACTCCCCTTCCAGCGCGCGGCAATGAAACCGCTGCCCACGGAGCCGGGCTGACCACTCCAGGTAATGCTTCAGACCCTTGCGAACAATATCGCTTAGAACCCAATTAAATCGTCGTTTCATACTGGACAGCGCCCGCGGTGCGTTCCTGAGGCATCAGGCAACCATCGCTCATGGACCATACTCCCATCTTGCCGGTTGCAGGTCAAATTCCGGTTGGCGCTGCCAACTCCATTTTCGTAATCCCGTGGCCACCTCATTCCGGTTTGGGGACCGGTATGCCCAACCGCTCCCGCCGGGCTTGGACCGCTTTGACTGTGCAGCCCAGGCGACGGGCCAGTGTTCCGTCGGGGAACTTGCCCAACAGCACATCTTGTTCCGGCGTCCAGCGGCGGCGGTTTGAACCAATACCCAGGCGCAACCTCCTGGCTTTGACGCTCGTGACAGAGCGTCCCAGCCGGCGGGCCACTTGGGCATCGGAAGCCTTGCCTAACATCGCCATATCTTCCGGCAGCCAGGGCTTTGAAGGTGTGATCTTGCTGGCCTGCCCGGGCAGCGAAATGCGAAGATGGTTGCGGCGATGCCTTACAGCGCCCACGCTGATGCGCAATAGCATCGCCACCTGGGCATCCGGGCGCAGCCCCAGCAATTTCTCGTCCTCGGCGGTCCAATGGTGCTTCTTTGGGTCGAACGGTGGCATGCCTTTGGCCGCGCGCCGCGCGCGCACGCTTTCTACGCTGCGCTTGAGGCGCCGCGCCAGTCGCCCATCGGGCATGGTGGCTAGCAACTCCTCCTCGGCCCGAGTCCAGGGTCGGCGGAAGCCGGGGTAAAATGGCGCAATGGACAGTCCTTGGCGACGCTCCCTGACTACTTGCATGGGGCGGCCCAGACGCTGGGCCAGATCCCGATCCTTCATGGTGCCCAGCAACTTGTCTTCCGCAGTCGTCCAAGGATGATGTCCGGGCCGTGGCAGGGCTAAGTGCAATTTCAGCCGGTGTTGGGTGACGCCGCTCAGAGGATGACCGGTGCGGGCGGCGACCTCCGCATCCGGCAGGGTTCCCAGCAGTTGCTCCTCTTCACGAGACCAGAGATGAAAAGGCGACTGATAGGCCCGGATGCGCAGCTTCTGGCGTCGGCGCCGAACCGCGATTTGTGCCCGGTTCAGCAACCGCGCCACTTCGCTATCCGGCATCGTGCCCAGCAGCTTCAGGTCTTCAGGACGCCACGAAACGACGATCTGCCTGGGCGCACTCGAGGATTCTGATGCGACCGCCAACTGATCTGATTTGTCGTCAAGGCTGTTCATTTTAGCCGGCGCCGCCGGAGTGAACCGGGGCGTTCCCGCCCGTTACAAATGGAGCATCGTTGCGGAACTTGGTTGTTCGGCAGTGGGCAATGCGTCGAAAAGAGACCGGTTATCGAACTTGATACGTGATCACGACGTTCGAAACGCCCTTGCTGATGTTCGTGATCTTAGTCGTTCTGGGACCGTCCAGACAGTAGAAGCGCGCCGTCCCGGAGATTGGGACGGTGAATGTTCCCCCCGTCACCATCTGGCCGACGACGGTCGGGCCGCAGTCACTGCCGACGATATCGACAGAAGCAACACTGTTTGTTGCCGTGGCAGCCACCGAGTAGGGTCCGGTCGCGGACGAAGATGACTTGCACACGATCGGATACCAGGCTTTGACGACGCCCGCCGGGTCGCTCGAATCGTTGATCAGCACTTCGGGATCGCCCGTCACGAAATTCGTTGAATAGAGGTTAAGGAGCGCACCGCCACCCGTTTCCTCCCAGATGCAGCGAATCGGATACAATCCGTCGGCTTCAACAGCGAAATCAAACGTGGTGTTCGCCGTGTTGTCAGGGTTCTCCCACAAGGCCTGCGCGTTGGGGTCGGCCAGGTTGACGCCTGAGTACAGGCCGGTCCGGTCATCACTTCTAATATGGAAGCGATGAACGCCGGCGGTCAACTGCAAGTAAGCAAGGGACTCGACCGCGATGTTAATATAGTTCCCGGCACACAAGCCCGGCACATTGTCGGGAGGTTCAGAGGCCTCGCTCCAATTAAGGAGCTGCACGATGCTGGTCGTCGTTTGGCTAATCGGAATTTGAGGAGGAATGGCCAGTTGTTGCAGCGCTCTGGCCAGAGAGTTGTCCAGTTCCACGCCGCCATTGGCACTTTGCACCATTCGCGTGTCGAATCCACGCACGCTCAGGCTGCCAATGGGCAGGCTGTTGCTGGCAAACAGGTAAGCATAAGAGCTGGTCCACGTCCATGTGTTGGTTTGCCAGATGCTGGCGCTGTCCATGAAGGCGACCTTATTGGTATGCTTGCTGCCCCACGCAAGCAGGGTGGGAATGGCGTAGGTGACCGTCGCCCCGCTGAAATCTTTCATAGAGCCGGTCGGATTATGCGGCTTATGCACTTGCGGATCGATGGTGAGGGAGGCATTCGGAATCCAAGCGCCATCGATGCATAGCAAGATCGAGTTGGTGGCAACCGTCGTGTCGCGATCCAGGATGCCAACCGTGACTGTGGGGTACATGGCGGGTTCCTTCCCGGCGGGCGGCGGAAAGATGTCCGTGACCGTGGCGGGCATGGCGCCCGCCGCCGGCACGGCCGCAACGTAATTGTCAAACGTAGCGTCCGCGCCCTCAGTCGCCGATTTATAGTTCTGCTCATAGACGAACAAACCGCAGTAGCCGGGGATGTTTTGGTACGTGTAGTCCTGACCGATGGCGGACGCCCACGGGCTGTTCGGCTCCGACTTATCAAACAACTGGAACACGAAAGTGGATCCGTCGTGAGTGCTAGCCACCAGTCGGTAGCGGTGGGTTGGGTCCAGCGTGACGGCGCCCGTGCCCAACTCGGCCACGGTGGTCGCAACTTCGCCAGCGATTGAGCTGATGTATAATTGGTGGTAACCGGACGAGTAGGTTGCAGTGTAACCAGCCGACGTTCCGAGGCCGGGGTTGTGCAAGTAAAAGAGCATCCCAGCCTCCTGCTTCCAAGCGGCGTTCCAAGCCAGCAAGTCCGTTCCCAATGAGAACCGCCCTGTGTACTGCACGTCCACCCGAAAAGCCCCCGCCCGGGAATTCCCTAAACCATAAGGATCGTCGCCAGTCGGCGGCGCATATATTTTGAACGCTTTCCCGCCACTGTCATCCGGCGGAAACGAGTAGGTCGGTGTGCCATAGTACGGCAGCGCATACATCTGCCAATAGGGGCTTAGGGGGGGGGCGCTGTTAAAGTTGTCCGACTGGGCGGCCAGCCGTGGCGCTGCGGCCCCCAGCAGGAGGATGGCCAGAACGGATGTCAAACCAACATGCGCCAGTGAGAGGGAGCTGAGGAGTTTAGAGGTTGAGTTTTTCATACCAGCTATTTTCTTCATAGAAGTTGTTAACGGACAGACAACTGTTAATGGCAGTCTGCATTATTGTTCCTGCAAGACAAAATAGCTGGCCGGCAGCGGGGGAGTCAACACTATTTCCATCTATTTTCATGCGCCCATGCGCCCATCAGCCATCCGTTAATATTGCTAAGTCTAAATATTAATGATGTCGCCCATTCCGATGCCCCGCTCCCATCGTCTCACGAGGCAATGAACCCCGTATCGGCGAAAGCTACCATTCGTAGCTTTCTCGTTCCTCGGCGATCATATTGCCCGGCATCACGCGGTTGCCAAAGATGCGTTTGCGGCGCGATTCAAAGTCAGGCAGTTTGAATGGTTTCGGCTCGGCGCGTGGCGGCGGGGACAAGAGGGCGATGACCTTGCCCTTTTTGACGATTTTCACCTGCTGGCCGTCGGCGACCCAGTCCATCACGTCGCCAAAGGCGTGTCGAAGTTATCTGACATTCGCCGTTTTCATGTTTAACAAGGGTGTGATACTTCACCCGGTGTTGGCTGTCAAAGCGCCTCCTTGAGCGAGACGGCGGGCAGGGGCATAACCTTGGCGCCAGAGCCAGACTTGCATTTTCCTCAGCAAAAGTGGCTGTCCGGCATGGATTCGAACCATGACAAAGAGCTCCAAAGACTCTTGTGCTACCATTACACCACCGGACAAGACTGACACAAACTAGCTTCCAAGAACCCTCAACGCAAAAGAAAAAACAGATTACAGGTCGGAAGCCAGGGCAGATTCAAGAACCTACAAAAACGTAGCCGTCCACGGCAGTCGGCGCACTTTTCCTCGATTATCGGAGTGTTAGCGCCGACTGCCGTCGGCGGCTACGATTTCTTGAAACCACCCTGCCTCCGGCCCAGGGCGGATTCAAGAACCTACAAAAACGTAGCCGTCGACGGCAGCCGGCGCACTTTTCCTCGATTATCGGAGTGTTAGCGCCGACTGCCGTCGGCGGCTACGATTTCTTGAAACCACCCTGACTCAAGTCCAGGGCGGATTCTAGAACCTGAAAAATCGTAGCCGCCGATCGTAGTCGGCGCACTTTTCTTCGATTATCGGAGTGTTAGCGCCGACTGCCGTCGGCGGCTACGATTTCTTGAAACCACCCTGACTCAAGTCCAGGGCGGATTC
>Ga0194052_1001046_pt1 | contig 16579 bp, 12 predicted proteins | sample SepL226m_MetaG_FD_160117 | JGI IMG/M metagenome (GOLD analysis project Ga0194052, IMG submission 160117) | Anoxic zone freshwater microbial communities from boreal shield lake in IISD Experimental Lakes Area, Ontario, Canada - Sep2016-L227-6m | ecosystem: Environmental > Aquatic > Freshwater >... | reverse complement strand
GTAGTCGGTGCAGACGAAGGAATGGCCTTTGCCTTCCTGGACTGCCTTGGGTCTGGCCGCAGGCTGCTCCTGGGCCCCAATGCGAGGTCCGGTCAGCAATGGCAGTGCGCCGAGGCACGCAATAATTGAGAGAAACCGGCTCAGTGGAAGAACACTCGTGATCATAGACGCATTTTGTCTGGATTGTGCCGCGCTACCACCTCGCCGGCAAGTCAGATAGGCGTCGCGGCGCTGGATTTGTTGGTCAGCGACCGTGAAATCAAATTTGCCCTTCTGCGGCTCGACGGTTTGCCACTTGGCCGACCAGTCGCGCCACCAGACGATGCCAGCCTCGCGGGCGAGCTACGAAATGCCCTTGGAGACCATCACGAAACGCAGTGATTCTCTACTCAGGACAATCAACCCTTCGATCGAAACAAGCGCAACCACCGCTTCCACCACACTGGCATGGTTGACTGCGCAGCCAGAGACCGGAAATTCCGACGGAGCCGCCAGCTTGCATGAGCCAGGAAGCCACCACAGATTAGGAAGTGCGCGCCTGCCCATGCGGCGTAAACGCGCTGGTCGGTAATGCGCGGGAACGTTCTGAAATGGCGCTGGGCGGTTTCCCAAGTCACCATGATCCCGATGAACATCACAAAAGGCAGCAGACCGGCTTTCCAGATTGCGATGAACGTGGCGCGCACGGAGTTTGCCTGCAACAAGCCTTGATAAAGCCCGATTCGGGCCAGACTATAACCTTGAACGGGAAAAACCACCGAGGCCCAAATGGCCAGCGGAAAGACTTCATGGTGCCGAAACTCCTGCCACCCCCCGCGCACGTTGAAGTAGGCAAACGCGATGAAAGAGGAGAAAACCGATCGTCACGCCGAGCGACGCGCGAGAGCTGGCGAACAGCGAGGAAGCACAGACCCCGATCGCCAATGACAGGAACATGATGGTCACCAGCGCGAGCATGACGAAGGCCAGTTGCATCAGGCTGACCCCGCCCATCAACATCGGTATCGCCACCACCGGCAGGGCAGCCATCAGGGTAAGCACCATGTTCAGCGACGCTGCGGCCGTCTTGCCCAACACCACGTCGTAACTGCGCAGGTCCGTCAGGAACAACAGCCCCAGAGTCCCTTCACGCCGTTCACGGCTGAGGCAATCCACCGTGGTCAGCGGCCCGGCCAGCATGGCGCAAATCATGCCAAACCCGCCGAGTATGGCAAAGAGTTGGCGGCCCATGCTGCTTGGACTATACCACTGGCCAAGCACCAGATAGACGAACACAAGAAGCGCCAGAGCCACACCCATGGCCAGCACCCGCCGCCACCAGGTCTTTGGCTGCCGCGACACCTCCAGCAACTCGCGCTCGACTATGGGCAAAAAACGCATGACCGCCCGCCACTGTTACCATCGCGCACCGAGGCGATCAGGTGATCAGTTGGCGCCAAAGTGCGTCCATTCCCTCGGTGATCTTTCGTTTCAACAGCGTTTCGGGCAGCCAAAACGGCCTCTCGATTACGGTGACCGTGGCCTGGCCGGTCTCGAAAGAGAATTCCCCTTTAACCCCGTGAGCGGCGAATTTGCCGCGAAGAACACCCTCGCGGAATTCGAATCCACCCTCCACGCCAGGACGCGAGAATGCTCCAGTTTGCTCGTCACCGGTGATACTGAGCTGATTCTGCCCTGCCATCTTGCAGAGCATGGCATAGCTCGGAAGCTCCTCAAGGTTTTTGATTATTGTAAACGACATCTTCGTGAAGCAGCCCGCAGATGGCCAGATAATGACACCAAATGAGGAACTTCAAGCACCCACGGCAGAAGTCCCCATGTCCACCCGAATCAGACTGCGCGGCTTTGTTAGACCGTGATTCATGAGTCTCGAAAGTCCACTCGCCGGGCCAAAGTCTCTCCCCGAGTCCCCGACAAAAACCTTAAGCCTTGAGCCGTTTCAGGCCAGCGTTCGTTTGCGCAAGGTTGAACTGTGTCGCATCCCACGCGTCGCCGACCCATTCCTTCATTTCCTCGTGATCCTCGTGCTTTGGATTAGCCAGCGCCGCCAACAGATCGTAGTAGCCGGGGAAGCCGCCGCAATCCTCTGGCGGGCAGGCGTTGGCTCCGCCCAGACAGACCGGATGTTTGAAGCCGGGGTCGGGCGGCAAGACCTCCTCGACAAGAACCTGGTGCTCCCAACTATCGCCAAAGTCGTATTCGTAAATAAACTTCATCTTCGCCTCCGGCGCGAGATCGGTCACGGTATAGCGCTTCTCGTTCAGGGTCTCGATGTCTCCGGCATCCCCTTCGGCGTCAGGCTGGCTGTAATAAACGCCGTCCGCCAAAAACTGGTGCAAGTGGGAGTCCGTCCAGCCCATCGCGGTCTGGATGACACTGTGCAGTCGGTCAAGCTTCATGTCCGCCCGAACGACGATGCGCCGCCAGATGAGCGGCTTGGAGCCGCGGAGCGTGATTTTCAATTGGTAGAGCGGCATCCCGCCGCCAGTCTCGGCTAATCGGATCATAGTTTGTTTTGCCCCTTATGCTACCAAATGGGTGGAGCGATTACAACAAAGTGTCAGCAATTCATTTTGACGGGGCGTGGGGCAGGTCTCCGACCTGCTCCGTGCAGACTCAATACCGCATGCGATAGTCGCCAGCCTTTTGCGCTGTGTTCAGTGGAATGAGCCCATGTGAAATTAACTCCGTAGGAGTGGCATGTTTATAGAAACGGACACCCACTATTGTTCACCCGTCGCTTTGGGTGAGGACAGCCGTCCCGGCGAAACAGCCGGCGGCCCATTGGTCCCTTTGCCTCGGAAGGCTGAGCGCAATAGCCAGTGGCGTTTGAGCCCTTGCACTAAATCGTCGGTATCGACGACCGTGCGCGATATCTCGCTCAGGACATTCGTGTTCACTTGAACCTGGGTGTTCAAGTTGCTCGTCAGATTGGCTAGATTGTCCAGCGAACGGCTGAGGTTCTGCACCAGGACCGTCAGATTCGTATTGGCGCTGTCGAGTGTCGTGTTGGCGGTCTGCAGCGTGGTGTTGGCGGCGCCGAGCGCAGTCTCGATTTGGCGATGGATATTGGTCGGCAACAGCCATTCGCCCAGCGCACCGGGTCGGTCGAGCTGCGCGGTCACGGTGGCGATGTTGCTCAGGGCCGGGCGCGCGCTCAAAGCCACCGCGTTTAAGTTCGACGTCAGGTCCGCGCCGTTCGACAGCACGCGCGATAGATCATTGGTCAGGCTCAGAATATTCGGCAACGCTTTCTCCACGTCCGCCACCAGTTTTTCCAGCCGCTCGGTGACCGCCGCCGATTCGTCCGAAACGAGGTGATACGGCTTGGTCTCCCTGGTGTAAACATCATAACGCCCGTCTGGGTCGTTCCACATGCCCGTCATGAATTTCCGATTCTCAGTCGTGTTCATGACCAGGACATTGGTGTGACCAGCCGACGCGATGGCGGTAAGGTTGGTCAGCGGCTCCTTGGGTCGGGCGATCACATTCGTGCCCGTCGAGTCGGCAACTTCCTCCGCCAACACCCAGTCGGGTGAGCCAGCCAGGTTTTGGGCCTCAGCAATCGTCATCCGGCGCAGCGGATTGAACACATAAGTCGGGTAACCACCAGTGCCCTTGCTGACTTCTAACACGCGTTTGCCCAACAAATCCGCGGTGGCGACTTTGGCGCGCGAACCTTCCGTCCAAAGATACCCGTAGTAAGGCGCTTTGATCTCGAACTCGACATAGATGTTGTATTCGAACTCTTCCGGCGGCATGGGCTCCATCCGCGTAATCTGCCCGACCGCCATTCCCATGAGCATCACGGGGTCGCCGACTTTGATTCCCGTGGCACTGACGGCGAAGGTGAAATATCGGGCTTTGGTAAGAAACCAGCCTTTGCGCTCAGCGGTGTGATAAACGTAATAAGCAAAGCCAAACACCAGCAGCGCCATCGCCAGAATGACAAACCAACCCACCGCCCGCTCCATCCGGCTCAGGCGCGTGCGCAGTTGCGGTGTTAAATCTTGCAAAGCCATGCTCTGTTTACTCAGTTTGTGTCCGGTCCGTCAATAATTCATGCAGCAGTTCCTTGCTCGCGGCCCTGAGTTGCGCCCAGTTGCCGAGCACCGCAAGCCGTTGGTTGCGCAAAATCGCAAACTGCCGCGCGTGCCCTTTCCAAAGCCGCACGTCGGCGGTCGTAACCACCAACGTCACCGGCCGGTTTTGCGTGAGCCTGTGCCCTTTCGACAGTTGATCCAGAAAGGCCAGCCACCAGCTCGCCTGGCGCAAATCCAAACCACCGAGCGGGTTGTCCACCAGCAATACTTCCGGTTTGAGCGCCAGCGCCCGCGCCAACCCGGCCCGTTTCTGCCAACTCCGCCCCAGCGTGCCGGCCGCCGTTTCCGCCCACGGCGCCAGTTCCATCGCTTCCAGCAGCTCGCGCACCGACGCTTCCGCTTCGCCTGCGCTCAGGTTCTGATGATACCGCAACGGCAGGGCGATGTTCTCCGCCACAGTGAGCTGGTTGAGCAGTTGTCCGCCATCGAAGACCAGCCCCAGTCGCAATCGCTCTTTCAGGCGCGCCGCCTCGAAGATGGGCATTTCTTGGCCAAAGAACCGATACCGGCCACGCCGCGGCGCCATCAAACTGCCGGCCATCATGAGGAAATCGCTCTTGCCCGAGCCGTGCAACCCGGCCACGACCCAGTAATCACCGGGCGCCACCGTCCAATCGATTCCCTCCGCCACCACGACCTCCGGGTTCCGCATCGAGCCAACGGCCACGCCCTCCATTTCGAGCGCCGCTACGGCTGGTTTGACGGCTAGAGATTCCATTTACATCGCCAGATAGATGATGATGAACAGCGCATCGACCACTCCGCAGGCGATGATGCTTTGGGCGACGGCGGCCACGGTCGCCTCGGAAACCTCTTCCAACCGCAGCGGTTGGGCCAGGCCGTGATAGCACGTCACCAGCGCCATGATCGAACCGAAGGCCAGAGTCTTGAGCGACAGCAGCACAAAGTCCATGCCGCTCAATGCGACGGCCAGTTGCCGGAAGTATTCCTCGGGTCGCAAGGGAACATCCTGGATAAACGCCCACAGATACCCGCTCACCAGTGCGCCGACAATCAAATACACCGTCAGGGCAAAAACCCCCAGTGACATGCCGATTACCCGCGGCACGACCAGATAATGCACCGGATCGATCCCAAGAGCTTCCAATGCCTCGACTTCACCCATCGCCCGTGCCGTGCCCAGTTCAATCACGTTGGCAGTCCCAATCCGCGCGAGCACGAGCAGCGCCGTCGCCAACGGACCCAATTCCCGCACCACGACAATGACCATGATTGTCCCCAGATAGTCAATTGCGCCGACCCGGGTCAGCCACGAAACGGTCTGGCCGATGACCAGCAGCCCCAGCGCAGCCGACACAAACAGAAACATCGGCAGCAACCGCAGCCCCGCGCGAGCGACTTCCTGCCGCACCCGTGGATGAATCAGCCGTCGCGCAACGCCGAATTTGCTGATGATGACCCCAAGCGTGATGAGTGCAAACGCCCCCAACCCTCGCACCGTCAGCAGGAGGTGGAACAGCTCGCGCCCGAGATAATTCGTGAACTTGCGGGGCAACGGCAGGCGCAAATGAGCCCGCATCTGCGGCGAATTGAGCGCGCTGAGTTTCCCTATATTCACGCCGGCAGCGTAAGTTCAGCGCCTCCGCCGGTCAAAGGCGATTTATGACTGACAATTGTCATTTCCCACATCTCACGTTTTTCCAACATCGTAAGCGGAATGATTCGAGCGCGAACACGAAGCGCGAACATGGAGCGCGAACATTTCTGTCCGCGGTCCAATTACCCAGGGTGGTGGTTTTGGAAAAATCTGAGATGCGCACGTCAGGGCAGAACTGGATTGGCGGCGCGTGGTGCGGACTGCTACTGATAAGAATTTTCTTTCTGGCGCGTCCGCTGTACTTGACCCTGCGCGGGTGATGTGTTGCGGTTGTGTCAATAGTTGGATCACCTGCTTTGCCGTTAACGGGACGAGCAGCGTCCGGAGGTCTTTAGGCAACTCTTTGGTGCTGGGATTGTGTTTACTGGGCGCAGTTACGACTTTTGCGGCCACGAATCCGCCCGCCATCATGGAAGGGTTCGTCATCCGATCGTGGGGGACCGAAGCGGGCCTGCCTCAGAATACCGTCAATGCCATCGCGCAGACACCGGACGGCTATCTGTGGGTGGGCACACGCGACGGGCTGGCCCGATTTGACGGGGTGCGGTTCACCGTCTTCGGCTTGCGGGACGGTCTGCAGAGCGTCGAGGTGCAGACGCTTTATGTGGATCGCCAGGGGACGCTCTGGGTTGGCACCAGCGGTGGGGGGTTGAGCCGGTGGGTCGAGGGCCGGATCGAGAACGTGACGATGCCGTACCATTCGGTGGCGGGGGATGCCGTCACAGGATTATCCGAAGATGCCGATGGGCGGCTCTGGATTGGGACCGTCGCGGGCTTGAGCCTTTGGCAGGATGGCCGATTTGTGGAGATGCGCGAGTTGGCGAGTCTGGAGCGGAACGGCGTGAGGGCGTTGTGCTGCGACCGGAACGGCGGCATGTGGATTGCCACGAGTTCCCAGGGATTATGCGAATTCCGCGACCACCGACTGGTGGAGAGCCGGGGTCCGTTGGGCAACGAGAAGATCGTGGCCTACTGTTTGCTCGAGGACCGCGCCAGCAACCTTTGGGTGAGCGTCGGCAACGGGACTGTGTTATGTCGGCGGGAGGGCGAGTGGGGAAGGTACACCCAAACCAATGGGCTTCCCTTTGCGTTCGTCACCTGTCTGGCGCAGGAGACGGATGGCACGCTGTGGGCCGGTTCTTTGGACGATGGCCTTTATTGCTTCCAGGGGGAACGATTCATCCCCCTGAGGAAGGAGCAGGGCCTTTCGGCCAATGACATCCGATCTCTGTGCCCGGACCGCGAGGGTAATCTGTGGGTGGGCACGCGAACGGGAGGCTTGAACCGATTGAGCCGCCGAAAACTGTTGAGCTGCGGCGCTGCGCAGGGGTTGGCCAATGATTATACGCGCGGGGTCGCCGAAACAGCGGATGGCACACTTTGGGTGGCGACCACCGGCGGCGGTCTCTATCGAGGCAGACCTGGAAAATTCGAGTCCATTGCCCCATATTATGCATTCGCCGAATCGGTCCTGGCGGCTCGGGATGGCACTCTGTGGTGGGGGGCGGCGCGGGGGTTGTTGAGCTGGAAAGACGGGAAAGTGAGCGGCACTTACACGAACGAGACCTGGGTGCGCTCGGCCACTGTGACCGCGCTATGCGAGGACCGGCAGGGGGGCTTATGGGTCGGCACCTCTGAGGGCAAACTGGTCCATCTCGAAAACGGGCAGTTCGTGGAATTCCCTCTCCGAGCCGCCCGCGGACCCATCACCGCGCTGGCAGCGGGAGCCGATGGGGACTTGTGGGTTGGCTCGACGGCCGGGGGCGTGAAACGTATCCGCTTGGGGAGCGATGCCATTCTGTCGGTAAAGAACCTGCCTGGCGAGGCCATTCGCACACTCTACCTGGAAGGCGACGGCGCGTTGTGGATTGGAACTGCTGGCGGAGGGCTAAGCCGCTGGCGTGACGGACGTGTAACGACCTTTACAGCCCAGCAAGGCCTCGGGGCCGACAACATCGTGCAAATCGTCGAGGATGACGATGGCTGCCTCTGGCTCGGCTCGAGTCGCGGCATTCTCCGTGTCCGCAAGTCCGAGCTGGACGAACTGGCGGCGGGCAAGATAGCAGCCGTCCATCCACGAGCCTTCGGCGTCAATGATGGCATGCCGGCCGAGGAGTGCTCCAGCGGGTTTTTCCCGGCCGGTTTGAAAACCAAATCTGGCATGCTGTGCTTCTCGACCGTCAAAGGTCTGGTCTTTTTGGACCCACACCGGCAGGCAACCAATTGCCCGCGGCCCAGAGTTCTGCTGGAAGAGGTGTTGGTGAACGGGCAGGCTCGGGTGCCTGAGGCCTCACCAGTCGGGAGACTTGGAGAGCGCGGCATTTCCGCAGCGCGCCAGGTCACCATCCCTCCTGGTGGCCGCGATCTCGAGTTGCATTATACCGGAATCAGCTTCGGGTCTCCCGAGAAGCTGCGCTTTCGCTACAAAATGCCGCGGCTGAACCGCGACTGGGTGGAAGCCGGGGAGCGGCGGACGGCCTATTATCATCATCTGGCGCCGGGCCTCTACGTCTTTACTGTGCTCGCCTGCGACGCTGATGGTATCTGGAGCGACGATGCGCCGTTGCTGGGCATCACCGTGCAGCCTTACCTTTGGGAAACCACATGGTTCCGCATCCTTGCCGCAGTGGCCGCGCTCGGATTGCTGGCGGGCTCGGCGCGACTGGTCGAACAGAGGCGTTACAAACGCCGGCTTGCGCTCATGGAAACGCGGCACGCCGTCGAACGGGAGCGCCTGCGCATCTCGCAGGATATGCACGATGACATCGGCAGCATCCTCACGCAGGTCTCGCAGCTTAGCGACCTGGGCCAAAGCGAGGACGGCGGCCAACTGGCGGCCAGAGGCCAGTTCGAGCGCATCGGCACCCAGGCGCGGGCCGCAGTGCAGGCGCTGGATGAAATTGTTTGGGCGACCAATCCCAAGAACGACAACCTCCCACGCTTCGCCGAGTACGTCTGCCGCTTTGCCGACGAGTTTTTCGAGGACTCTGCCGTGCGCTGCTGGCAGGAAGTGCCGACGGATTTGCCCAACGTGCCGCTGCGCGCCGACCTGCGGCACAACGTCTTCCTGGCGGTCAAGGAAGCCTTCAATAATGTCCTGAAACATTCCTGCGCGACAGAAGTCTGGCTGCGGCTGGCCCTGGTGGACTCGCGGGTGAGCCTGGAAATTCAGGACAACGGACGCGGATTCAATCCGCGGCAACCGTCCCCGGGCGGCAATGGGCTGCACAACATGCAAAGGCGTCTAATAGAATGTGGCGGCCAGGCTGAGATCATCAGTCAGCCGGGAAATGGGACAACACTGCGCTTCGGCTTCCCACTGGGTGCTGCCGGGGGCTGACCCGGATGGCGAGCCTGCCGATGCTGCTGATCTAACATCTTTGTGGTATGGTTAACCTTGGCCGGTTCCGGGTATGAATAAACGCACGTTGAATAAAACGATTCAAGTTGCGCTCGTCGAAGATGATGAGGGCGTGCGCGCCAATTTGGCGGCCCTCCTCAATACCTCGCCGGGCTTTTCGTGCCAGGCGGCATACCCTGACGCCATGACGGCACTGAAGTTCATTCCAGCCAACCGCCCGGACGTCGTGCTGATGGACATCAACCTGCCAGGCATGGCGGGCACCGAATGCGTCAGCCGCCTCAAAATCGTCGCGCCAACCCTTCCCGTTTTGATGCTCACCGTCTATGACGACAGCGAGCAGATCTTCAAATCACTCATGGCCGGCGCTAACGGTTACCTGCTCAAGCGGACACCCAAGGGCAAGCTGCTGGAAGCAATCCGGGAAATCACCAGCGGCGGGGCGCCGATGTCGCGCCAGATCGCCCGCCGGGTGGTCCAGTTTTTCCATGAAATCAAGCAGGTGCCGAACCTCGTCCACCGTGCTCCCGAGCTCCAAACCTTGACTGAGCGCGAGGAGCAAGTCCTGTCCCTTCTGGCCAAGGGCCACGCCTACAAGGAAATCAGCGGTCTCATGCTTATTAGCTTCGAGACCGTCCGCACCCACGTCCGCAGCATCTATGAAAAACTGCATGTCCACAGTCGAACCGCAGCCACGCTGAAGTACCTCGGCCGATAGTAGCGCACGACGCGCGGGTGCCGGCGGTGGCAGATCGAAAGACGGGAACTTCAGGGGAGGTCAGAGGCGGGGATCGAAGGGACTCAAGCCGTGTAACCAAACGCGCGGCAGTAGGGGGCTAACCGTGCCTGCACCGGTTCAAGGGCCTCTGCGTATTGGTGCCATCGCCCCACGGCGCGCTTGTAAACCGGCTGCGTCACGTCGTGATAGGTGGGCGCGAAGAGGAATTTTCGGCGGGCGGTTTCAAAGTAGCGGCCCTGGTCAGGATGCCAGGCGAGCCCAAGAAACTCAGTCACCCGTTTGCCTTCGGCTTCCAGGTTGGTCACCACATCCTCGTAGCGGCTTTCGATCCAGTCGAACCCGCCCAACTCGCGCATCCGCAGCCAGACATCCATGAGGTCGGCGTAATGCTTGACAGTGCGTTCGAGGCTCAGGAAGTTCACATTGGTCGAATTGAGCATGATGTTCACAAAGAAGCAACTGATGACAACGTCGCGCGGGTCGCGCAGGGCTATAATCACCTTCAACTCCGGAAAAACGCGCAGCCAGAGGTTCAGTGACATGGTCGGGGAGGGGTTCTTATCGAGCAAAATGCCCGCGGCCGGTTCCCCCTCGATCTCGCGCAGCAGGCTCTTGATGTAGCGCCGGCGCATCTCGGCTCGACGGGACGCCGACAGCGTGTTCAGGGTGGTCAATTGCGCCTCCCCTTCCGGCGCCGAGAGGTTGATGTGGCTCGTAATCTCCTGCGTGAAAGCCACGGGTTCGTCGAAGGCCAGCACCTCCGGATGCGCGTCTAGAATCTGCTCGAGCAGCGTGGTGCCGCTGCGCGGGTGGCCGCCGAGAAACGCGGTTTGGTAACGCTCGACGGAGGCGGGCGGTTCCTGCCGCCAGTGGCGTATCAGGTCGGGCCTTAGGACGGCCAGCAGTGCCCGCCGCCGCCGGTCTCCCTCGTCGTACCCCCGCTCAAGCAACCCCGTGTCGGTGATCGTCCGCACCAGGGCCTTGGCCTCGATGAGCCAATGCATCGCCTCGGTGTATTGGCCCAGTTGATCGAGCACCACCCCCAGCAGATGGCGGCTGGCGTACTTGACGTAAGGATATTGGGGCCCGTCCTTGATCAAATCGCGCAACGCCGTCTCCGCTTCGGCATCCCTCTTTTGACGGTGAAGGAGGAAGGCGCGGAAATAACGGGCCTGATCGTCGCGGGGGTGCCTGGTGAGGCACGCCTCGACGCAATCCCAGGCCTCCTCGAGCCGGCGCTCTTTCTCGAACCAAACTGCCAGATTGATGCGGGCATCGACGGAATCAGAATCGACGGCCACCGCGCGTTCGTAACAACCGCGGGCATCGTCCAACTGGCGCAGCCCCTGGTATTGCTGGCCGATCATGCAGAGCAGGGAGGCGTTGCGCGGCGCCAGCCCCAGCGCGCGGCGGTAGGCGAGGTTGGCCTGGGCGAAATCCAATTCTCCCGAAGCGGCGTTCCCCAACTCGAACCACAATTCCGGCACGGCAGGATACCTCCGTACCAGCTCACGGTAGGCCGCCAGCGCCGGGCCGTGCTGGCCGCTGAGCAGCTTCTGCTGGGCCTTGTGCCAGCGAGCGACATCGCGCGGCGTGCGCTCCAATTGGGCCAGTGTGCCGGACATGAATGAAAGTCAGGGCCTTCCCTCTGGACAAAAAGCGGCCGGAAATACCTCCCGGCCGCCTCGAACGAGTTAAGAGCAACTTGGGCCGCCAGGCTACGGCGTGCCAACGAGCCGGTAGAACAGGGCCGGCTCTGATATCTCGAAGGGCATGGGCGAGACGGCGCCAGAGACCGGTGTCCACGCTGCGCCGGGAGTCAAACTGGGCGATCTGATGAGTGTGCCGAAGGGCCAGACGAGGCTCTGGCCGTATATCGCGCTGTTAAATGTGTATTGGACTTTCAGCGCTGCAGTCTCCACTAGCGCGCCGTTCGTATAAACCTGGCCGATTTCCGTATCGGTCAGGATGCGGTTATATATGCGGAAGTCGTCCATATCACCGTCGAAGCGCTTCCAGTACGAGTCATGCGACTTGCCGATTTCGATCTGCTGGGCAAGGGGCCACGACCAACCATTGGTGACCGGAGTGCTGGCGGACAACACGGCATCAATGTAGATCGAGATAGTGTCATCGACGGACTGGCCATACGTCACCGCAACGTGGTGCCAATTGCCGTCGGGCAGATAGCCGGTCGCAAGAGCATTCCGGGCTCCAGCCTGGCCTTGCCAGAGAATCGCCCCGGCGTCGTTCAACAAGATCACCGTGCCGTTGGTAGTGCGACGATCAAAAAGAATTGCGCCCTCGGTGCCGGGCCCGGGAATCGGCGCGTTTGCCAGCATCCAGAAGCAGATGGTGCCGCTGGCCGAGTTGAAGTCCGAGTTGGTGGGGATGATGATCTGGCTGCCGGTGGCGGCGGAGAATTGCTCGACGCCGATGCGGGTCACCGGCGGGTTGGCCGTATCCGTGACGGAAGCGACCCAGGTGGACCCGTAATTGTAGCCTGAATGCGGCGTTCCGACTGGCTTGGTGTCCTGAATCAAGCCCCCGGCTACAATCTGCACGGTGAACGGGGCGTCGGTGCGCGGGATGTGCGGGGTCACTGCCGCCCATGTGCCACCGATTCGGAACTCGTCGAAGCAGCCATTGGGATTGGAGTTGTGCGTGACAATCCGAATCTGGTTGAAGGCGATGACCGCTTCATTACCCGAGGCGTTGGCGGAGGCCGGCTCGGCGCTGAGCGAGGAGGGGTTGACGTAAAGCCTTACCGCCGTGTTGGTGGGTGTAAAGTCGAAACGGTAAACCAGCAGCGCCGCGGTCGAGGCCGGCACTGAAGTCGTGGCGTTCGGGGCGGCGCGGCTGCCCCAGCCCCAAGGTGAATAATACCAGCACGAGCCGAGGAACAGTGTCGCGGTGCCGTCCTTCACCAGTTCGATTCCACCCCAACCGGCGTTGGTGACCTGGCAGACGAAGCTCATGTAGAGCGTGCCGCAACTGGCCCCACCAAGGGTCGCCTGCAGACTGCGGATGTCATCAAAGTCCGCGCTGCCACTGGCGCCCATCTGAACCGCCCCGCCGGTCGAGACGAGTTCGCTCAGTCCACCACGCCACGGGGTGGCGGGCGTAAAGACCGAATGATCGCCGTTGTAGCCTGATTCCTGGGACCAAACGCCACTCCAGCCAATGCCGCCGCCTTGAGCGGTCAGGCTGCCCGCCGGGTAACTAAACCCGTCATAGGGCGGCTGGGAATTGAGCACTATCAGTGCAGCCACGCTGCTCGTGACACTGCCGACGGAATTGGTGATGACCACTTTGTAACTGGCGGCGTCCGAGGGTTGGAGATTGGTCAGGTTCAACGTCGCATTGGTCGCGTTTAGAATGGCGCCGGCGCCCTTAAACCATTGGTAGATCAGTGGGGTCTGGCCACCTGCCACAACACTGAACTGCTCATTCATCGAGAGGTAGTTGGTGGCTGTGGCGGGCAGATCGACAATCACGGTGGGAGCCAGGAGGACTGTGACTTGCGCCACGACACTCGTGCCCAGACCGTAGGCATTGCTGGCCACCAAGGTGTAGGCTGCCGAATCACTGCTGGCAGCACCGGCCCTGAAATAGGTATTGGTGGTCGCGCCCGGAATGGCCACACCGTTGGTATGCCACTGATACGAAATTGGGGGTATGCCTATGGCCTGCGCACTCAACGAGATGGTGGCTCCGGAATTATAGATGCCGCCAACTGGCTTCTGGCTCACCACCGGCTGGTCGGTGATGATAAAGCCCGCCAGCGCGCAAGTCCTTATGTCTGGTCGGGCCGGACTGCTCATGGTGATGGCGTTCTTCGTGAGAGGTTCGGTCGCCAGCAATCCAACCGGGCCGGATCCAATCTCATTGCCGGCCGTATAAATCGGGTTGAAGCTCAGCGAGTTTGTGTAGCTCGCACCATCCGCGAAATCCACCTGCGAGGTAGGCGTCACTTGACCCGCGGCGATGCCTTGGATGACATAGCCGTGGGGGAAGGCGGCGTTCAATCCCGACAAACCGACACTCCAACCGGTGTTATCAAGCATACCCCAGGTAACTTCGTCTTCACCTGGTGTGACTACCTCCGGAACCCAGCCGGCGTTCAGCGCGCCGATGCCGGTTTGCCAGGGGTTCGCAGCCTCTAATTGCGCGGTGACAGATCCCATGATGACGCTCGAAGATACTGCGGCATAAGCGTAAAACGGGGCAGGGCTGATCCAATTGCCGACGTCAACGCCAAACGCTTTGGCGGTGACTGGGAAACCAGTGGTTTGATAGCCGGCACCCCCATCGGCATAAGTCCAAGTCTGGATGTTCAGCCCGATGGTGGTCCCTGCGTGCGCAGCGCCGAGCATCAGGGCCGCGGCAGGCACGGCCAAGGCCGTTTGTTTGAGGAATCTTGTGTTGAGGAGTTTTCTTTTCATGAGGATTACATGCTAGCTTATCATTTCATTTCAAAGCAAGAATTTAACCTCATCTCGATTCCCAGGCATATACCACATTTGGGGGAGACAGCCCTGGTTCCCAGGGTGGATTCAAGAAGCCACAGATTGGTAGCCGCTGACGGCAGTCGGCGCACTTTGGCGAATTTACGGAGATTAGCGCCGACTGCCGTCGGCGGCTACGGTTTCTTGAATCCACCCTGGCTGGTTCCATATCCCCCAAATGTGGGATGGCGCCCACCGTCGGCGCGTGCTATGAACTGAGTGAATGGTGCCGCGTTAGCGGGAAGTTGGGTTTGCCCAGCGACAGCGGCTCAAGCATCGTGCAACTATGAAATGGACAAACAAGAATGGGCGTCGGGCGAAATGGGCGTTTACGCTGATCGAGCTGCTGGTGGTCATCGCGATTATCGCCATCCTGGCGGCGCTCCTCCTGCCCGCGCTGGCCACCGCCAAGGAGAAAGCCCTCCGCGCGCAATGCGTCAATAACTGCAAACAGATTGGCCTGGCCACACACCTGTACGTCGCTGACAACCAGGACAAAATGCCGTTCCCGAATTGGAATCCCCCGTGGCTGCCCGGATGGCTCTACGACCCGAGGCCAGGCGGTGCAGTGCCGAATTTGCTTTCGGCGCCTTTCAATATAAACCCGCGGCTGGCTTACGAGGGCACAATAGGCAATGCAAATGGTCCGGGTGGCGTCGGCGGCCAGCTTTGGCCGCACATCAAGAACATAGCCGTTTACCGGTGTCCGCTCGACCGGACCAACGCTCCCGGCTATCTGGCCCGCGTCAACAAGCTATGTACCTACGTCCAGAACGGCGCAATCTGCGGTTTTGGCAACGTCCAGCCGGAAGGCTCCAGCTACAAGCAGGCCGCCTTCCGACAGGACGCCTTCATGATGTGGGAGCCAGACGACCGCGGAACTGGATACGGTTACAACGATGGTTCCAGCTTTCCCGACCCCTTGGTGGACGGCGGTTTGGGCTCACGTCATGGCAAGATCGGCGGCATCGTCCTGAACGTCAGCGGCAGCGTGCTCTTCGTTAAATCAAATGCTTGGTATATCGAGGCCAAAGATACCAGCAAGAATCGGCTCTGGTGCAACCCCGGCAGTTCCAACGGCCACTGAGCGTTTCGGGACTTAACCCCAACTCTCTTGAAAACCAGTCCTACAGTAACACGCATCCTCATCGCCACCTTCATATTGCTGGGAGCCAGCCTCGGGGCTGAGCCGGCGACTAATGCTCCGCCGCAGGCTGCGCGTTCTGTGCATCTGCAATTCCCGGCGCCCGAGGGCGACCTGTTCTACAACGAGATGGTGATCGAGCAGTCGGTGCCAGGCAGCTACTTCATGGCCTGTGGCTGGGACACTGGCTACTTCGGCCTCCAACAACTCACCGACGCGGAGGACAAGGTGGTGCTTTTTTCGGTGTGGGATCCCACAGGTGGGGATGATCCAAATGCCGTGCAGAGTGAGGACCGCGTCGAGGTGCTGGCGCAGGGGGAGGGGGTGCGCATCCGCCGGTTCGGCGGCGAGGGCACCGGCGGCCAGTGCATGGCGCCGTGTCCTTGGAAGGTGGGAGAGACCAACCGTTTTGTCATCCAGGGCGAGGTGCAAGGCAACAAAACCGCCTACACCGCATACCTCTGGCTGTCGTCAAAGCAGCGTTGGTGGAAACTCGCCTCGTTCCGCACGCGCACCGGTGGCCGCCCGCTGCGCGGCTACCATTCCTTCATCGAAGATTTTCGCCGCGACGGCAAAAGCGCGCAGCAGACCCGGCGTGCAACCTACGGCAACGGCTGGGTGCGCACGCGACAGAATCAGTGGACACCGCTGGACCGTGCGCGGTTCACGGCTTCCAGCGCGGTGTGGGAGTCCCCGGACAACATTGATGCCGGGTTGGCCGGCAACCGCTTCTATCTGGCCACTGGCGGCAGCATCTCCTCGCAGACGAAACTGCAAGGACTGATTCAACTGCCGGTCGCGCCCGCCAAGTCGCCGACGCTCGATTTCCTCGTGCCTGCAAGTTCCGGCTCAAAAGGCGGCTGACGTCGGGGGCCGGCCGGCGGATACGCTACAAATCGGAGTGCCCGCTAAACACGCTAAAAAGGGAAGAAAGAATGCTGGCGGGAGAATCGGGGCAGCAGAACCTTTTTGCCTTCCGTGTTTTGTCGGGTTTTTTCGCGTGTTTAGCGTGTTTAGCGGGCAACTCATCGCCATAGATTAGTTGGGCTTTTCCGGCACTTCGATGCGGTCGCCGTCGCGGAGCCAGAGGGCGGGTGGGTTATTTG
>Ga0194052_1001044_pt1 | contig 16581 bp, 18 predicted proteins | sample SepL226m_MetaG_FD_160117 | JGI IMG/M metagenome (GOLD analysis project Ga0194052, IMG submission 160117) | Anoxic zone freshwater microbial communities from boreal shield lake in IISD Experimental Lakes Area, Ontario, Canada - Sep2016-L227-6m | ecosystem: Environmental > Aquatic > Freshwater >... | reverse complement strand
GAGGGGAAGGAGTCACCGTCGGCCCAGCGCGAAACGCTGATCCAGAACGGTCAGGTGAAGTACATCGTCGCCACGTACTCGATCACCGACAAGCGCAAAGAGAAGGTCGACTTCGCCGGCCCGTATCTGATCACCGGGCAGAGCCTTCTGGTAACCGCCGGGAATACCGATATCACCGGACCGGAGTCGTTGCAGGACAACAAGAAATTGTGCTCCGTGACGGGATCCACACCTGCGCAGCGGATCAAGGACAAATACCCAGGCGTGCAGCTTCAGCAGTATGACACCTACTCGGCGTGCATTGAGGCGCTCAAGAACGGTGCCATCGACGCCGTAACCACCGACGAGGTGATCCTGGCCGGCTACGCCGCACAATCCCCGGGAGCGTTCAAAATCGTCGGCAAACCATTCTCCGAGGAGCGCTACGGCATCGGACTGAAGAAGGATGACACCGACCTGCGCAGAAAGATCAATGACGCGCTGGAGAAGATGGAGAAGGACGGCGCCTGGCAGACGGCGTTCGACAAGAACCTCGGCCCTGCCGGACTCACCGCTCCCACTCCCCCGGCGATCGACCGGTACTGAGTTAGCGCACCTCGAATCTTCGGCACCCCGGTCACCGAGGTGGAGGTATTCACGCAGTATCGCGGCCAGATCTTCGAGGCATTCTGGACGACGATTCAGCTCACGGCACTATCGGCGATCGGTGCCCTGATCCTCGGCACCGCACTGGCCGCGATGCGGCTTGCGCCCGTGCCCACGCTCAACTGGCTGGGCACTGCCTACGTCAACGTCGTCCGCAACACTCCACTGACGCTGATCATCCTGTTCTGTTCGTTCGGCTTGGCCCAAACACTGGGTGTGTCACTGGTTGATCCGAAGTCGACCACATCGATTGTCGACAGCAACTTTCGGCTCGCCGTGCTCGGACTGACGCTGTACACCGCCTCATTCGTCTGCGAGACGGTACGGTCCGGGGTGAATACCGTGCCACTCGGCCAAGCCGAAGCGGCCAGGTCGCTGGGGTTCACCTTCAGTCAGAATCTGCGGATCGTGTTGCTGCCCCAGGCATTCCGCGCGGTGATCATCCCACTCGGTTCGGTGGTCATCGCGTTGGTCAAGAATACGACGATCGCCTCGGCCATCGGCGTAGCCGAGGCGGCGTTGCTCATGAAGGAGATGATCGAGAACACCGCGGCCTTGATCCTGGTCGGCACTATATTCGCCGTCGGCTTCGTGCTCCTCACACTGCCGCTGGGGTTGCTATTCGGTCGGTTGAGTAAGCGTCTGGCGGTGGTCCGGCAATGACGAATGCCTCGGTTCTCTTCGATGCCCCGGGACCCCGGGCTCGGCTCCGCAATCAGATCATCTCGGCCATCACTGTCGTATTCGTTGCATTGGCAGGGTCGCTCGTAGTCGTCAAACTGGCGAACAAGGGACAGCTGACCGCGGCGAAGTGGAAGCCGTTTCTGACCGCGGACCTGTGGCGGACCTATGTGTTGCCGGGCATCGCGGGCACGTTGACCGCGGCCGCGTTGTCCATCGTGCTGGCCTTGGCCCTGGGACTGCTGCTCGGTGTGGCTCGACTGTCACCGATCGCAGCAATCCGACGGCCGTGTGCGGTGATCGTAGAGTTCTTACGGGCCGTCCCGGTACTGATCATGATGATCTTCGCCTACTTCCTCTATGCGCTCTACGACACCTTTCCGTCCAAGTACCTCGCCCTGGCCGGAGTGGTGACCGGACTGACGCTCTACAACGGCGCGGTGATCGCCGAGATCGTCCGCTCCGGCGTCGGTTCGCTCCCCCGCGGGCAGAATGAGGCCGCCGCCGCACTGGGCTTGAGTTGGGGGCAGGTCATGCGCGCGATTCTGCTGCCCCAGGCCATCACCTCGATGTTGCCGGTGCTGGTGTCGCAGTTGGTGGTGGCGCTCAAGGACACGGCGATCGGCTACCAGATCACGTTCGTCGAAATGGTGCGCCAAGGCACGGTGATCGGGTCAACGTACGGCAATTATGTTTCGGCCCTGATTGTGATCGCGGTCTTGATGATCAGCGTCAACTTCGCGCTGTCGGCGGCGGCGACTCGGCTTGAGCGTCGGCTCCGGAACTCGCGGCGCGGAACCCAACCGCTGGAAGCCGAAGCGCTCGAGCTGGGCGGCGCCCCCTCCGCACGGTTTGAACCCGGCGACTAGCCGATCGTTCACGTCAGCGCGGCGCACCGTTCCAGCAACTCAGTACTCGGCGGCTGATAGAAGGACAGCACTGCGTGCTCACAACCCAACCGCTGATACTCCGGTAGCAGGCGGAGTTGTTCGTCCACCTGACCGGGCTTGCGCGGGTGCAGGAACAGTTGCACCGACCGGCGGACATCGGCGGGGTTGCGGCTAACCTCGGCGCAGGCCTGATCAAGTGCCACGTTGGCCTCTCCCCACTCCGCGGCACCCTGATGACTGGTCATGTTCCACTCATCGGCGTGGCGGGCGATCACTCGCAACATCTTCGGCTGGGAACCGCCCACGATGATCGGCGGATGCGGACGCTGGATGCACTTGGGCTCGCACACCGCATCGGACAGGGTGAAGAAGCGACCGGAATGGGTGACCGAATCCTCGGTCCACAGCCGCCGGATCACCGTCAGGGCCTCATCGACCATCGCCACCCGCGAGCCCGGACCGGGGAACTCGATCCCGTATCCGCGGTGCTCGGCTTCATGCCAGCCGGCGCCGATACCGAAATCGAGGCGGCCACCGCTGATGTGGTCGACGGTGACGGCCATCTTGGCCAGGATCGCGGGATGCCGGTAGGTCACCCCGGTGACCATGCAGCCGACTCGGGCCCGCCTGATGACCACGGCCATGGCCGCAAGCGTGGTCCAGCCCTCGTGGGTGGGTTCGGCATTGTCGACCAGACCATAGAAATGGTCGTAGTCCCATACCGCGTCAAAGCCCAGCCGATCGGCTGTGAGCCAGAACTCCTCGAGTTCCGGGTAGGTGAAGGTCGGTGCCAGCTTGACCGAAATCCGCATGCGCGGATCGTAAGGCTAGACCCGGCGGCGCTCCCGTTCGGCTGCCAGCGCATCGGTGACCACAGCGACGGCCATACTTTGGCCGTATCCCCGGCGGGCCAGCATGCCGACCAGTCGACGCATCACCTTCGCATCCTCACCATCGACCAGTACCTCGCGTCGCAGCTTGCGTTCGACAAGTTGCTCGGCTCGAACGCGTTCGGCTCCGGCGTCGATCCCGTCCAGTGCGGCAGCGATCACCTCGGCATCGAGACCCTTGGTCCGAAGCTCGGCGGCTAATGCCCGCTTGCCTTTTCCGGAGTAGGTCTGCCGGGACCGCACCCATTGCGCGGCGAAATCCTCGTCGTCGACCAGGCCAACCGCGACCAACCGGCGCAGCACCGTCTCGACTACGTCATCGGGATAGCCATGCTTGGCCATCTTCCCGATGAGTTCCGCGCGACTCCGGGCCCGCGCGGTGAGCAGGCGCAAGCACAGTGCGTGCGCCTGCTCCTCGCGGGTTTCAGAAGTCGACGGGAGCGGGCAGGACGTCATCGACGGGTTCGTCGGTCAGCACGGCTCCGATGCCGAGCTTCTCCTTGATCTTCTTCTCGATCTCGTTGCCCACGTCCGGGTTCTCGACCAGGAAGGCACGGGCATTTTCCTTGCCCTGGCCCAACTGCTCACCCTCGTAGGTGAACCACGACCCCGACTTGCGAACGAAGCCCTGATCGACACCCATGTCGATGAGCGAGCCCTCGCGGCTGATGCCCTTGCCATAGATGATGTCGAACTCGGCCTGCTTGAACGGCGGCGAGACCTTGTTCTTGACGACCTTGCAGCGGGTGCGGTTGCCCACCGCATCGGTGCCGTCCTTGAGGGTCTCGATCCGCCGCACATCCAGACGCACCGAGGCGTAGAACTTCAATGCCTTGCCACCGGTGGTGGTCTCGGGTGAACCGAACATCACACCGATTTTCTCACGCAACTGGTTGATGAAGATCATCGTGGTACCCGAATTGCTCAGTGCGCCGGTGATCTTGCGCAACGCCTGACTCATCAGGCGGGCCTGCAGGCCGACGTGGCTGTCGCCCATCTCACCCTCGATCTCGGCACGCGGTACCAGCGCGGCCACCGAGTCGATGACCAGGATGTCGATCGCTCCCGACCGAATCAGCATGTCGGCGATCTCGAGTGCCTGCTCACCGGTGTCAGGCTGGCTCACCAGCAGGGCGTCGGTGTCCACGCCCAGGTTCTTGGCGTATTCAGGGTCGAGCGCGTGCTCGGCGTCGATGAACGCCGCGATACCGCCGGCGGCCTGGGCGTTGGCCACCGCGTGCAGGGCTACGGTCGTCTTGCCGGAGGATTCCGGACCGTAGATCTCAATGATGCGGCCGCGCGGCAGCCCGCCGATACCCAGCGCCACGTCAAGGGCGATGGAGCCGGTGGGGATGACTGAGATCGGCTGACGAACCTCGTCGCCGAGTCGCATCACCGCGCCTTTGCCGTGATTCTTCTCGATCTGCGCGAGCGCGAGTTCGAGAGCCTTGTCGCGGTCGGGGGCTTGCTGTGCCATGGGTGTCTCCGTTCTTTCCGGTGTGTCCGATCGACCGGTGTCGGTCAGTTGCCGTGACGTTAGAGAGGACCTCTGACAAAACGGTTTGACCTGGAAGAGACGGTCGAACACCGCTCACAATAGCGAACATGTGTTCGATGGCAAGCAGGCGCGCGGCGTGTCGGATTACCGGGCACCTACCACTGGTCACGGGGTACATCGAAGTCGGCGCACAGCGCCCGCCACACCTCACGGGGGTCGATACCGGCCTCAATGGCCTGCTCAGAGGTCCGGCCGCCGAGTCGGCTCAGCACATGGTCAACCAGCAGCGAGGCACCCCGCACCGGGCCGAACTGCGCCTCGACGAGTTCGTGGAATTCGGTCAGCCGCACGCCATCAACCTAATCGGCCGCCTCGTGACACACCCGTACCGGATCGGTGACCCCGACCAGGCTCTCAGCAGCCCGTCGCGCCGCCTGGCGGTAGGACGGCGAGGACAGCACGCCCTTGACCTCCGCCACCAGAGCGTCAACCGCCAGCGGCCGGATCAGACGCGCACTCCCCTGTCGCACAACACGATTCGCTAATTCCCACTGATCGCCACCACCGGGAACCACTACAATCGGCACCCCGGCGAGCAGCGTTTTGGACAGCATGCCGTGCCCGCCACCGCACACCACGACATCGGCCTGACGCAGCAGATCGTCCTGGCGGCCCAGTCCGACCACGGCCCATGGCGGCACCGGGATGTCGTCGCCGCCGGATCGAGATGACACCAGCTGTGACACCACCACCCGGGACCCGGCCGGCAGGGTCTCACCCGGGACCAGATTCGCCAGTGCCAGTTCGGCGAGCCCAACCGTGCCGGTGCTGGCCGTCGAGGGTGCGACCACGACCACCGGCCCGTCACCGGGCGGAACCGTCAGGGCCGCGGCGGTCGGCTCGAAGTGCAACGGGCCGACGACGACTGCCTCGGCCGGCCAGTCCGGGCGCGGTACCTCCAGGGCGGGAAGGGTGGCGATGAGCCGGCGCAGCGGACCGGGATCGGCACCGGGCAGCCCGATCTCCCGGCGGGCCTGGGCACGCTGGCGCTCCCCGACACGCACCGAACGCGCCGTGAACGCCCGCATGGTGGCGTCGCGTAACCGGCCCCGGACCCCGGTGCCCGGCGCCAGTCCGCTGCCGATCGGCGGCAGGCCCTTCGACGGGAGGTACAGCGGGTGCGGGCTGAGTTCGATCCATCCGATGCCGGCAAGTTCCGCCGCCATCCCGCCGCACACGGTGATCACATCGGACACCACCAGATCGGGCCGAATATCGCGCAACACGGGCAGGTTCAGCACTGCCATCCGAGCGGCGCGACGATGCAGTTTGGCGCCTGCGTCGGTGTCGTCGTCGGAGTCGTCGGGGTCCAGGCCGAGCAGTTCGACCGCATCCAGGCCTGCGCACCGCGCGGTGTCGAGCCATCCGCTGCCGGTCAGCAGCACCGGGTCATCGCCGGCCGCGGCAAGCCGCAGACACAGCGCGATCGCGGGGAAGGCATGGCCCGCCTCCGGTCCGGCGACCACAGCGACCCGCATTCGCCCCACCATGCCACAGCGCATCGCCTCCGGTAACGCTCTAGTCTGGCGGTATGACCGAGCAGACCACGAACGTCAGCGCTGGCGTCGACAACGCGCACACCGTCGAGATCTTCCTGACCGCTCTGGAGGACCAGGACATCGACGGCGCAGGCGCGGTACTCGACGAGAATCTCGTCTATCAGAACGTCGGGTTCCCCACCATCCGCGGACGGGCGCGCACCATGAAGCTCTTTCGAGGTATGCAGGGCCGGGCCGGCTTCGAGGTGAAGATCCACCGCATCGCGGTCAACGGCTCCTCGGTGCTGACCGAGCGCACCGACGTGCTGGTGTTCGGCCCGGTGCGACTGCAGTTCTGGGTGTGCGGGGTTTTCGAGGTCCACAATGGCCGGATCACGCTATGGCGGGACTATTTCGATATGTTCGATTTCACCAAAGCCATCGCACGCGGATTACTCGGCGCCGTCGTACCGGCGCTTCGACCCCGGTTTGATTGACCCGACGTTTGATTAACCCGGCCGGAAACTACGCCCGGCGAGCCTGACCAAGTTCTTCAAAGGCCTGCGCCCAGCCGATCAGACGGTCGGTGGCATCGGTGAGTTCATGCCGGTAGCGCTGCTGGAACACGCCGGTGGTCATCGGATCGGAATTCACCGATGACACCAGATGCGCTGCGGCAGTGACCATCGCGTTGTACTGACGGACACCGCTATTGAGTTGGGTGGTTAACGCGTTGATCGTTGGCGTCAGATACTCCCGCGCCTGCGGGTTGTCGCCACCCGCACGTTCCATCGACACCACCTCGGCTGCTGTCGCCGACATGGCTGCCGCAGATCGACCAGCTGCGGCAGTGAGTTCGCGAATCTCGTTGGACGGCAACATGTTTCCACGCTCCATCACACCCAGCAGGGAGTGCAGCCCACGCTCCGAAGCCCCCAGCGCCGAGATGGCCGGCCGGGCAGCTGACCCGAACGGCGGCAGCCGACGCGCACTGGCCGCACGGAGCGGCGGTAACGTTTCACCCCGCAGCCACCGGTAGCGCAACAGCAGCAATGTTGCTGGTGCGGCCGCGCCGGCGGCGATCAGCCCGGTGATCAGCAGGCCCCACACCGGCGTGCTCCACGCCGCAAGTAGACCGGTCACCAGGATCCAGAAGGCTGATGCGATCCCGAAGAACAGTCCCAATCGCAGTGCCCAGCGTCGCTTTCGCAGCAGTCGTGCCCGCGGGTCGGCGGCGGCGCTGAGTTTCTGCGCCGCCACGTCGGCGTACTCGGCGGCGGCATCGATCCCCCGCTGCAGCGTGGAACGCAACTGCCGCGACGCCGATCCCCGATGCTCGGATTTCACCGCCATCGAGAGCCCGCCTCCTTAGGAAGACGCCTACTGGCCGAGCGGTTGCTCGGGCTCAGCCGTGCTGGCCGGGGTGGCCGGTGTCTGGGTGGCGGCGCCGCCGGACGGCAGCGCGTCACCGCGCATCGAGGCCCGGATCTGCTCGAGCCGGGAGTGTCCGGCCATCTGCACGCTGGCCTGCTGAACTTCCATCATCCGGCCCTGAACCGAGTTCTGCGCAAGCTCCGCCGACCCCATGGCGTTGGCGTAGCGGCGCTCGATCTTCTCGCGGACCTCATCGAGGCTGGGGGTGCTGCCGGGTGCTGCGATCTCGCTCATCGACCGTAGTGAGGCGCTGACCTGTTCCTGCATCTTTGCCTGCTCCAGCTGGCTGAGCAGCTTGGTGCGTTCGGCGATCTTCTGCTGGAGCACCATGGCGTTCTGTTCGACGGCCTTCTTGGCCTGCATCGCGGCCTGCAGTGCTTGGTCGTGCAGGGTCTTGAGATCCTCAACGCTCTGCTCGGCGGTGACCAGCTGCGCGGCGAACGCCTCGGCGGCGTTGGTGTACTCGGTGGCCTTGGCCGCGTCGCCGGCAGCGGTGGCCTGGTCTGCCAGTGTCAGCGCCTGGCGCACGTTGGCCTGGAGCTTCTCGATATCGGCGAGCTGACGGTTGAGCCGCATCTCAAGTTGCCGCTGATTGCCGATGACCTGGGCAGCCTGCTGGGTCAGCCCCTGGTGCTGCCGTTGAGCATCCTCAATCGCCTGCTGGATCTGCACCTTTGGGTCGGCGTACTCGTCGACCTTGGAGCCGAACAGCGCCATCAGGTACTTCCACGCTTTGACGAACGGATTGGCCATGTGTGTTGCCCCGCCTTCGAGTGAGTGCCGCTTTATCAGAGTCGACGCCCAATTTATCGGTTCGGGCGCCCTACCCACACCCCGGTTCCAAACTCCGTCACCGAAATCTGGCAAATCAGCGGATTCAGGCGACCGCCCTGGCTGCCGGATGACCGATGACGACCGTGGACGGGGCGGCAACCGCGAGAGCCCCGCCGCGTTCGACGGCTTCCTGGCAGGCCATCTCCGTGCCGGCATCACACAGCACCCGCGACAGCGGGAGGTCCAGGGCCGCGCAAATAGCGCTCAGCAATTCGCTGGAGGCCTCCTTGCGGCCCCGCTCGACCTCGGAAAGGTAGCCCAGGCTCACCCGGGCCGAATCAGACACCTCGCGCAAGGTGCGCCCCTGTGACGTGCGAGCACGCCGCAACACATCACCGATAACTTCTCGCAGCACTACAGCCGCCATGGCGCATCCTCCTTGAGTCGTCGCATTACCTACTGCAACGCCCGAGTTCCCCGCCAGGTTCCCGGCGGATAGCTCAGGGGTCGAGGTGCGTCGGACTGAACGCCGAGACCAGGTAGTCGACTCCGGTCACTACCGTCAGCACGATCGCGGCACCCAGTACCCACCAGGCCACTGTCAACCACGGCCCTGACCAGCTGTTGAGGGGAAGGATGAACAAACCGATAGCAATGGACTGGACGAGCGTTTTGAGCTTGCCACCCCGACTTGCCGGGATGACTCCCCGGCTGAGTACCGCGAACCGCAGCACTGTGATCCCTATCTCACGCACCAGGATCACCACCGTCACCCACCAGGGAAGATCGCCGAGCATGGACAAGCCGAGCAGAGCGGCGCCGATCAGCATCTTGTCCGCGATGGGATCGGCCAGCTTGCCGAAGTCGGTTTCCAGGCCGTAGCTACGCGCCAGCGCACCGTCGAGCCGGTCGGTCAGCACGGCCACAGCAAAGATGACGAAGGCGGCGATCCGGCTTGGCGTCTGATGCCCGTTGCCGGCAAACAGGAAAAGCAAAAAGATCGGGACCAGAACCAGCCGCACCGCGGTCAGCAGGTTGGCGATATTGGCAACCCGAGCACCCTGGGCAGCCGGCGGAGTTGTGGGTTGGCCCGACACGACCATCAGAATATCGGTACGAGCTCCTTCAACCCGCGACCGATATGGTTGCGCCGTGCTCGACTCCTCGCCCGGGGCCCCGTCGGCGGCCGGACACCGCCACGATGTCGTCATCCGGCGCGCCCGTACCTCCGACGTGCCCGAGATCAAACGGCTGGTCGATATCTACGCCGGGAAGATCCTGCTGGAGAAGAACCTCGTCACGCTGTACGAGTCGGTTCAGGAGTTCTGGGTCGCCGAAGCCGCCGGTCAGATGCTCGGCTGCGGGGCGCTGCATGTGTTGTGGGCCGACCTCGGCGAGGTGCGCACCGTGGCCGTGGATCCGAGCGTGAAAGGCCAGGGCATCGGATACGCGATCGTGGACCGGCTCCTGACGGTGGCGCGTGAACTCCAACTGCGGCGGTTATTCGTCTTGACCTTCGAGACCGGGTTCTTCGGCCGACACGGATTCACCGAGATCGAGGGCACCCCGGTCGACGCCGCGGTGTACGAGGAGATGCGCCGCTCCTACGACGTCGGTGTGGCAGAGTTCCTCGACCTGAGCTACGTCAAACCGAACATCCTCGGCAACACCAGGATGCTGCTGGTGCTGTGACTCAGAAGTCCTCGGGCACTCCGTCGTCGTAGTCGTCGTCGCTGCCGTCGTCGCCCGCGCCGTCACCGCGGATCGCTCCCAGCGTCGCCGCCAGTTCGTCGGGCTTGATCAGGACCTCGCGGGCCTTGGAGCCCTCGGATCGTCCGACGATGCCCTGGTTTTCCATCAGGTCCATCAACCGGCCGGCTTTGGCGAATCCGACCCGCAGCTTGCGCTGCAGCATCGAGGTGGACCCGAACTGACTGGACACGACCAGTTCGACGGCCTGCAGCAGCAGGTCCATATCGTCGCCGATATTCGGGTCCACGTCAGCGCGCTCACCACCGGGCTTGGCCGCGGTGACGCCCTCGGTGTACTCAGGTTCAGCCTGCTCCTTACAGGCCTGCACCACGGCGTAGATCTCTTCGTCGCTGATGTAGGCACCCTGCAGTCGGATCGTCTTGTTCGAGCCCATCGGCAGAAAGAGCGCGTCGCCCATACCGATTAACTTCTCCGCGCCCGGCTGATCCAGGATCACCCGGCTGTCGGTCAGCGACGACGTGGCGAAGGACAGCCGAGACGGCACGTTGGTCTTGATCAGACCAGTGACGACATCCACCGACGGCCGCTGGGTGGCCAGCACCAGATGGATGCCGGCCGCGCGCGCCTTCTGGGTGATCCGAACGATCGCATCCTCCACGTCGCGCGGCGCAGTCATCATCAGGTCGGCCAACTCGTCGACAATCGCGACGATGTAGGGGTAGGGCTTGTACACCCGCTGGCTGCCCAGTGGAGTGGTGATCTCCCCGGAACGCACTTTGGAATTGAAGTCGTCAATGTGACGCACCCGGGAGGCCTGCATGTCCTGATAACGCTGTTCCATCTCCTCCACGAGCCAGGTGAGTGCGGCGGCCGCCTTCTTCGGCTGGGTGATGATCGGGGTGATCAGATGCGGAATGCCTTCATACGGAGTCAGTTCCACCATCTTGGGGTCGATGAGGATCATCCGCACTTCCTCGGGAGTGGCGCGGGCCAGCAGCGAGATCAGCATGGAGTTGACGAAGCTGGACTTGCCCGAACCGGTGGAGCCGGCCACCAGAAGATGCGGCATCTTGGCCAGGTTGGCCGAGATGAAATCGCCCTCGATGTTCTTGCCCAGCCCGATGACCAACGGGTGGTGGTCTCGTCGCGTCGAGGCCGCATTCAGCACATCGGCAAGTCGGACCATTTCACGATCGGTGTTGGGCACCTCGATACCCACCGCGGACTTGCCCGGAATGGGCGCCAGCATCCGCACACTCTCAGTAGCCACCGCGTAGGCGATATTGCGTTGCAGCGCAGTGATTTTCTCGACCTTGACTCCGGGACCGAGTTCTACCTCATAGCGGGTGACGGTCGGCCCACGGGTGCATCCGGTGACCGTGGCGTCCACCTTGAACTGTTGGAGGACCGAGGTGATGGAGTCCACCATCTGGTCGTTTGCCGCACTGCGCCGCTTGGGCGGGTCACCGGCGATGAGTAGATCCAGCGGCGGCAGCGAGTAGGGACCGTCCACCGCCCGGTCGATCGAGGTGGTTTCCTGCTTGGGTCGAGCAATCTTCTTACGGCGGGGTTTGATCGGCTCGGTGAGGTTTGCCGCCCCGGGCACCGGTTCATCGAGTGGGTAGTTGTCATAGGGCGTGCCCATCGGGCCTGCCCCGCCCGGCAGCTCGTCGGCGCTATAGGCACGCGGATCGTCGTAGTAACCATCCGAGGGGTCTTCGATCGCATCCTGAGTGACAACGGATCGAGCCGGCGCGACGTCGTCGTAGTCGTCCTGGTAGTCGTCCGGGTAGTCGTCTTGGTCGTCGTCGTAGCCGTAGCGGGCCCGAGCGGCGAACATGGCGTAGAGCGTCTCGGGAACCTCACGGATGGTGGTGCCGGTGATCAGCAGCACGCCGAATACCGCCGCGCCAATCAGCAGCGGTGCGGCGATCCACCCCGTCAACCCGTCAGATAGTGGTCCGCCCATGGCGAATCCGATGAAACCGCCCGCGCGTTGGCGGGCAGCCGGGTCGGTGGGAGAGCCCGACCATAGGTGCCACAGGCCTAATACGGGTAGGCCGATCATCGCCGAACCCAACACCAGTCGTGGGCGGGTCTCCGGATCCGGTTCGGTGCGCATCAGTATCACCGCGACGGCGACGATCAGTATCGGCAGCAGGGTCACCGCGGCGCCGATAAAGGTCCTCAAGCCCGAGTCGATCCACCCCCCCACCGGCCGGGCAGCATCAAACCAGGACGCCGCGGCGATGATCACGGCAAGCGCCAGCAACCCCAGGGCGATACCGTCACGACGATGCCCGGGCTCGATTTCGCGGGCCCGACCGACCGAGCGAGCGGTCGATCCGGCGCCCCGGGCCATCATGAACCAGGTGGCGCGGGCGGCCCGGCCCCCAGCCGCCGACGCGACGGCGAAGTTCGACGGGCCTTTCTTGACCGGGCCCTTTCTGGCGGGTGATTTGCGGCCTGCCGAAGCCGGCTTCGCCGGTTTGGATTTGCCCTTTGAACTGGTCGTTCGCACGCCAGAGCGAGCGGCCGTCTTATTTGCCATGCGGGAAGATTAGTCCCTAGAGTCCCATCTGCACCATAGGCAACACGGGTCACACGGCACGCCGTTGCCAGACCGCAATCAATCGGCGAATGCCGACTTCAGCGCTGTCCGGCGCGTCACCGCGGCATCGTAGCGAGTGCGCTCTAGTGCCGTGGTCGGGACCAGTGGCGGCACCGCAACCGGGTTCCCGGCGTCGTCGACGGCCACCATCGTGAAGTACGAACTGTTGGTGTGCCGGCGAGAGCCGTCCCGGATGTTCTCGGTGTCGACCCGGATACCCACCTCCAGAGAGGTCCGACCGGTGTAGTTCACGGTGGCCGAGAATGACACCAGCTCCCCCACCAGGATGGCGTCTCGGAACAGCACGCGATCCACCGAAAGTGTCACCACGTAGGTGCGCGCATAGCGACTGGCACACGAGTACGCCACCTGGTCGAGAAATTTCAATAGCGTGCCGCCGTGGACCTTGCCGGTGAAATTCGCCATGTCCGGCGTCATCAGCACACTCATGTACAGCGACTTCCGGTCGGAGTGATCTTCCATGGGCGATACCTCCTTCTGGGCTCCCTGTCCTCTGGGCTCCCTGTCCTCTGGGACCATTGTGTGTCAGCAGCGCCATGGCTCTACGGTTAACTGTCCGATCCCGCACGTCTCAATCCTGATCAAGCCGAGGAGTCAGCAGATGCCCGTTGTGGTCGTCGCGTCATTCACCGCCAAGCCGGAATCCGCCGATGCAGTCCGCTCAGCCTGCCTGAAGGCTGTTGCAGCAGTCCACGACGAGCCGGGTTGTCAGCTGTACTCGCTGCACCAGACCGGTGACACCTTCGTGTTCATCGAGCAGTGGGCCGACGCCGAGGCACTCAAGACCCACGGCACCGCGCCCGCCATCGGCGTGCTGTTCGGGGCGATCGGCGAGCACCTGGCCGGCGCACCGGATGTGAAGATGCTCGAGCCCCTCCCGGCCGGCGACCCGGCCAAGGGCCAGTTGCGCGCCTGAGCTGATGGGCGCCCTGAAGGGGAAAGTTGCATTCATCACCGGGGCGGCCCGCGGTCAGGGACGCGCCCACGCGGTCAAGTTGGCTGGCGAGGGCGCCGACATCATCGCGGTCGATCTGTGCGATCAGATCGCCAGCGTCCCTTACCCGTTGTCCACACCCGATGATCTCGCCGCGACGGTCAAACTCGTAGAGGACACCGGGGCGCGAATCGTTGCCCGGCAAGCGGATGTCCGAGATCGCGCGGGAATGAAAACGGCGCTAGCCGAAGGTATTGCCGAACTGGGCAGGCTCGACATCGTGATCGCCAACGCCGGAATTGCCCCGATGACTGATGCGAACGCCTGGCAGGATGTCCTCGACGTCAACCTCACCGGCGTCTATAACACCGTCGACGTAGCGATGCGCCCACTGATCAAGCAGGGTGACGGCGGATCAGTGGTGCTCACCAGTTCAGTGGTAGGACTGGTCGGCGTCGGTGCTCCGATGGGTGGTTCGCTGGGATATACCGTGGCCAAACACGGTGTCGTCGGCCTGATGCGGGCCTACGCCAATTTCCTTGCCGCATACAACATCCGGGTCAATTCCGTCCACCCGGCGGGAGTCAACACACCCATGATCGACAACGAGTTCACCCGATCGTGGCTGGAGGGCATGGCCCAGTTGGAACACGCCGGACCGGATATGACCAACGCGCTTCCAGTGCAGACGCTGGAGCCTGAAGATATCGCCAACGCCGTCTTCTGGCTGGTATCGGATGCCGCGCGCTATGTCACCGGGGTCGCACTGCCGGTGGATGCCGGATTCGTCAATAAGCGCTAGATCTCCAGCACCGTCGGCACAATCATCGGCTGGCGGCGGTAGACCTCGCCGATCCATTTACCGACCGTGCGCCGCACCGCCTGGGCAATTCGCAACGGATCAGTCACCTGGTTGGCGGCCAGCGATTCCAGTTCGTCGGCGACTTTTTGGACAACCGGTTCCAGCGCCTTGGGATCCTCGGAGAATCCACGCGAGTACAGGTGCGGCGGTGCCGCGACCCTGGCACTTCCCCGATGCACCGCCACCGTCACCGCAATGAAGCCCGAACTCAGCACAAGCCGCTCACCGAGCGTTGCCTCACCAACATCGCCGGAGACCAGACCGTCGATGAACACCTTGCCCACCGGCACCGAACCAGCGATGTTGGCGACGCCGGCCATCAGGTCCACGCTGACCCCGTTCTCAGCCAGCATGATCGAGTCCTCCAGCACTCCGGTCCGGACCGCCAGCTTGGCATTGGCCCGCAGATGCCGCCAGGTGCCGTGGACGGGCATGACGTTGCGCGGACGCACCGCGTTATAGAGGAACAACAATTCGCCGGCATAGGCGTGACCTGAAACATGGACGCGCGCTTGTTGATTCGTGACCACTCGCGCACCGATTTTCGATAGTGCATCGATGACGCCGTATACAGCCTCTTCATTGCCGGGGATCAATGATGAGGACAGAATGATCAGGTCATCGGCGGTTATCGAAATGCTGCGATGCTCCCCACGCGACATCCGCGACAGCGCCGACAGCGGCTCGCCCTGGGTGCCGGTGGTAATGAGCACCAGCCGCTCGGGAGCCATCATTTCGGCGGCAGCAATGTCGATGAGGTCATCGTCGGCGACGTTAAGGAATCCCAGTTCTTTGGCGATCCCCATATTCCGGACCATCGATCGGCCGACGAACGAGACCTGCCGACCCAGTGCCACCGCGGCGTCGATGATCTGCTGGACCCGGTCGACGTTGGAGGCGAAGCAGGCCACGATGACCCGGCGCCCATCTGCGCCCCTGATGAGCCGGTGCAGGGTCGGACCGACCTCGCTCTCCGACGGCCCGACACCGGGGATCTCGGCATTGGTTGAATCGCACAGGAACAGGTCCACACCGGCATCGCCGAGGCGTGACATTCCAGGCAGGTCGGTGGGCCGCCCGTCAGGGGGCAGTTGGTCGAGCTTGATATCGCCGGTGTGCAGTACCGTTCCGGCTCCGGTGTGGATCGCGATCGCCAACGCGTCGGGTATCGAGTGGTTGACCGCGAAGTATTGGCACTCGAATACCCCGTGCGTACTGCGCTGTCCCTCAGCCACTTCGACGAACTTCGGTTTAATGCGGTGCTCACGGCATTTCGCGGCCACCAGGGCAAGGGTGAACTTGGAGCCGACCACCGGGATATCACCACGCAGCTTGAGAAGGTACGGAATCGCGCCGATATGGTCCTCGTGGGCATGGGTCAGTACAAGCGCTTCGATATCGTCGAGCCGGTCTTCGACATGGCGGATATCGGGCAGGATCAGGTCGACACCGGGCTCGTCGTGGCCGGGGAACAGCACTCCGCAGTCGATGATGAGTAGCCGGCCAAGATGCTCGAAAACCGTCATATTGCGGCCGATTTCGCCGATGCCGCCGAGCGCTGTCACGCGCAGCGCGCCTGCTGCCAGCGGTGGCGGCGGAAGCGTCGGTTGGGTCATCGCAGCACTGCTGCCGCGCGCATCTCGGCAGCGAGCTCATCGAGTTGTGTCGCAGTGGCGGGCATCTGTGGCAGCCGGGGCTCGCCTGCCTCGAAGCCCTGCAATCGCAGTCCGGCCTTGGCAAGGGTGACTCCACCGAGCCGGGTCTGCGCACCGTTCAGCGGACTGAGCGTGATAGCGATTTTGCGGGCGGTGGCGAGATCGCCGGAGTTGAAGGCAGTCAACATATCTCGCAGTGCACTTGCCGCGACATGTCCCCAGACGCTGATGAATCCGACCGCACCTACGGCAAGCCAGGGCAGGTTCAGTGCATCGTCGCCCGAGTAGTAGGTGAGGCCGGTCTCGGCCATCACGTGTGCGGCGCCATTCAGGTCGGCCTTGGCGTCCTTGACGGCCACGATATTCGGGTGGCGCGCCAGCGTTCGCATGGTGTCCCATTCAATCGGCACCATTGAGCGCGGCGGAATGTCGTAG